>AUXO018659149.1_pt1 | contig 41358 bp, 39 predicted proteins | sample 768731 | NCBI WGS metagenome assembly AUXO01 (sample SAMN02715735, study PRJNA202380) | gut metagenome | biome: sheep rumen | host: Ovis aries | place: New Zealand: Palmerston North | reverse complement strand
GCCTCTTTTTGAGGTTTTTTGGTCTTGGTTTAATAATATACGTTAATTAATATTGAAAATTATTAAATTAATACTTGATTTTCCTTATCTAATTTTTTGTATCTTTTCTCATTAAATAAATAAAAATGAAAATAATATATCATCAAATAAAACTCTTTTTGTTGAAAAAATATTTATAAATGATATAATCTATTTAGTTAATTTTTAAATGGAGGAATTTAATATGTCTAGAGATAAATGGAATGGAAGGGCAACCTTTATTTTAGCTTCCATAGGATCTGCAGTAGGACTTGGTAATGCTTGGAGATTCCCAGGATTATGTGCTAAATTTGGAGGAGGAGCCTTCCTTATTGCATATATTATTTGTATGCTAATAATTGGAATTCCATTATTAATGATGGAAATTGCCATTGGACGTAAGTCTCAGGGTGGAGCACCTAAGGCTATGAGATTTTTAAATAAGAAGGCAGAGCCTGTTGGATGGGCTGCTACTGCAAATGCATTTGTTATTTTAACCTATTATGCAGTAGTATTTGCATGGTGTATTTTAATGTGCTTTATTTCATATAAGTTCGCAACATCTGCAAAAACAACAGAAACTGCAAGCATATTATGGGAAAAGTCAATTGGTACAACATGGAAAACATCATTCTTTGGTGATGGTGGTAATATCAAGGTATTAGTTTTAATATGTGTTGGTATTGCATGGGGTTTCATTTATGGATGTATAAGAAATGGAGCATCTCAGGTTGGAAAGGTTGTAAAATATACAGTATTCCTACCTGTTATAATGCTATTAATACTTGCAATAAAGGGATTTATTAATAACCCTAATCTAGGAGAAGCATTAAAAGCTTTATTTTTACCTGATTTTAGCGCATTTAAAAAGCCAGAGCTTTGGGTTAATGCAATGGGTCAATCATTTTATAGCTTATCAGTTATGATGGCTATAATGTTTGCGTATGGATCATATTTAAGAAAGAGTGCAAATATAGCTGTAGATACTATAATTATAGCTTTCGCTGATCTTGCAATATCAGTATTATCTGGAATTGTATTATTTACAACTATGTATCAAACAGGACTTGATACTTCTAAAATGTCTGATTCTGGAATTGCAACTGCATTTATAATATATCCTTCAGCTATTGTAAATCTTACATCAGTTGGATTTATAAACGCGATATTTGGATTTATATTCTATTTCATGCTATGTACACTTGCAATTGATAGTGCCTTCTCTATTCTTGAGGGAGTAGCTGCAGCAGTATGTGATAAGTTTAAGCTTCCTAAGAGAAAGACTACATTATATCTTGCAATTGTTGCGGCTATTATTTCAATTGTATATACAACAGGTGCAGGAGTAGGATATCTTGATATTGTAGATAATTGGACTAACCAATATACATTAATTATTATTGGTATTCTTGAAACATTAGTTGCAGGATGGTTCTTTAATACAACAAGAATTCTTACAGAAATTAATAAGAATACAAATAAGTTTAAAATGCCTAAATGGTGGTTTAATACCTCAATTAAGTTTATAGCACCAGCAGCTCTTGCCTTCCTATTTGCATGGCAATTTGTTGCCTTAATCCAAAATGGATTTAGATATAACAAGTCCTATAATCTAGCTGCTGAAATAATTGCAGGATGGCTTGTAACAATTTTAGTATTTGTTTCAGGATTAATTGTTAATTTAATCATGAAGCGTACTAAGAGAGGTGTTATGATTCAGGGTATAGAAGCAACAGAGCTTACATGGAATGATATGTCTGATGATACATATCCAGATGAGGTATTATCTAATCTAGAGCCTGATGAGGATCCTATAGCTACAGAAGTAGTGAATAATGATAATGAAAATGATACTTCTAATTTAATAGAAGAATAAGAAAGATAGCATTTTTGCTATCTTTTTTCGTACTATTTTGAAAAATTGGTAGGAAAATAATAATATTTTTAAAAAACTATATATTTTTGTAAAATACGCTTTACATTTCATACATAATAAAGTATAATCTATTTGACATAAAGGAGGATTTAAAAAATTATGTTAAAAAAATTAATTGCTGAATGTTTAGGAACATTCGTATTAGTGTTTGTAGCTTGTGGTACTGCAGCACTAACTCATGGAAATGTAGTCGCAACATCACTTGCCTTTGGAATTGCTCTAATTGCAATGGCATATACTGTTGGACGTGTTTCTGGATGCCACATCAACCCTGCAGTTTCTTTAGGACTTGCTATTAATAAGAAGATTTCTTGGACTGAGTTTGCATTATATGTATGTGCACAAATTGTTGGTGGATTACTAGCTGCAATAATCTTCTTCGGATTAACTAAGTGGTGCCTTGCTGGAACTGGTGTTGATTTATATTATGTATCTGGAAATGCATCTAACTTCGCACCATTCTACAACACTTTTGGTAAGCTTAATGCTGCAAGAATTATCACTGCATTAGTTGTTGAAATTGTTCTTACATTCATTTTTGTTTATGTAATCTTAAATGTTACATTAGAGAAGTCTGATGCAAAGAACATTGCAGGTCTTATTATTGGTATTACATTAATTGGAGTACATTTAGTAGGAATTTCTATTACAGGAACTTCAGTTAACCCTGCTCGTTCTATTGCAACTGCAGTATCTACTGCAATTTATGGTGGAGGAAAGGAAGCTTTAAAGCAAGTTTGGATGTTTATTGTAGGTCCTATGGCTGGAGCTTGTCTTGCTGGAGTATTCTATAAGTTCTTCCATAATGATGAGACTTCATCAACAGAGGAATAATTTTTAAGGCAAAGATTTTCTTTGCCTTTTTCTTTTATAGTATTAACTATAAATTAAATATGTGATATAATTTAGAAGAGATTTTAAACGGAGGAATTTATATTATGAAATTAGATGTAAGATATGCGAATCATCCAGATGATTCAAAGAAGTATGATACAGAGGAATTAAGAAAGCATTACCTTATTGAAAAGATTTTCGTTGCTGATGAAATTATGTTTACATATTCTCATCAGGATAGAATGATTGCTGGAGGAATCATGCCAGTTAAGGGTAAGGTTGTACTTGATTCTGCTAAGGAACTTGCTACATCATATTTCCTTGAACGTCGTGAGATGGGATTTATTAATGTAGGAGGAAAGGGAAAGGTTACTCTTGATGGTAAGGAGTACGAAATCCTTCCTAAGGACGGAATGTATATTGGAATGGGTACAAAGGAGCTAGTATTTGAATCAGTTGATCCAAAGAACCCAGCTAAGTTCTATATCAATTCATGTCCAGCACATAAGACATATCCAACAGTATATATTAATTATGAGAAGGCTAACCATAAGCCAATGGGAGACCTTGAGCATATGAATAAGAGAGTTATTAATCAATTCATCCACCAGGATGTTTGCCAAAGCTGTCAATTAGCTATGGGAATGACTGAGCTTGCTCCTGGTTCATCATGGAACACAATGCCTTGTCATACTCATGAGAGACGTATGGAGGTTTATTTCTATTTTGACTTCCCAGAAACAGAGCGTGTATTCCATATTATGGGACGTCCTGATGAGACAAGACATATCGTTATGGGACCAGAACAAGCAGTTATTTCACCATCTTGGTCAATTCACTGTGCAGCTGCTACAATGAACTATACATTCATTTGGGGAATGTGTGGAGAGAACCAGGCTTATGATGATCAAGACTGGATTGAGACAAAAGATCTTAAGTAATTATGCTACCAAAGGATCCGAATATACTATTATCCTATATTAATTTAAAGCTTCGTGATTTCTACGATTCACTTGATTCACTTTGTGATGACCTAGATGTATCAAAGGATGAAATCATTGATACCTTAAAATCTATAGGATATAGCTATGATGATAAAACAAATCAATTCAAATAGTATAAAAGAAGTAAGATGAATGCATTTTCATTTTACTTTTTTTATTTTAGTAGTATAATATCCTTGGGTTAGAAAGTATTTACCTATAGTAAAACTTTACTAATAAGCTTAAATTTTAATAAAATCCAACTATATCTACTAAATGATATTAGAAATAAATTATATTAGTGAGGTGCTTTTATGAGGATTGGATTTATTGGCGCAGGGCGTGTTGGATACACTTTATCCAAATACCTTAATCTTAAATTCCATAATGTTATTGGAATTTATTCTAAGGATATTAATGACGCTATTGATTGTGCAAGATTTAGTATTAGTGAGTATTACAAGAACTTAATTGATTTAATTAATAATTGTGATACTCTTTTTTTAACAGTAAATGATGATGCTATAGATACTGTAGTAGATGAGCTTATATCACTTAATGTATGTGATAAAGCTCTAATACACACATCAGGAAGTATTACATCAGATGCATTTAAAGACCTTAAGCATAGTAATAGATGTGTAAGTCTTCATCCTATATACGCATTTAATGATAAATATAGTGCTTATAAGGAGTTTGATAGAGCCTACCTTACACTTGAAGGGGATAGGACAATATACCCGCAAATTAAGGCTTTGTTTTTGGATAAGGTTATAGAAATTGATAAGGAATCTAAGATTAAATATCATGCAGGATGTGTTATGGTATCAAATCTTATGTGTGCACTTATGAAAGGTGCAAGTGATTTATTTAAATCGATTGGCATAAATGATATTGAAATATTTAAGCCACTTATTTTAAATAATATAAATAATATTTTAGAATATGGGCCAGATAAGGCTTTAACAGGACCTATAAAAAGAAATGATATAGGAACTATAAAAAAGCATTTAGAAAGCCTTGATGACGATTTAAAAAGAATATACATTCCATTAAGCTTAAAGCTTGTTGAAATGTGTAGTGATAATAATGATTATAGCAATATGTTGAAATTATTAGAAGGAGATATGAAAAATGATTAATGTAAACACATTTAAGGAATATAAGGGAGTAAAGAAGCTTACTCAAATTACAGCTTATGATTATTCAACAGCAAGGCTTGTTGAGGAGGCTGGAATAGATTTCATTTTAGTAGGAGATTCTCTTGGAATGGTAATGCTAGGATATTCTTCAACATTACCTGTTACAATGGAGGATATGATTCATCATGGAGCTGCTGTTGTAAGAGGTGCTAAAAATACATTTGTTGTTGTAGATATGCCATTTATGTCATATCAGGCATCAGATGAGGATGCGGTAAGAAATGCAGGAAGATTACTTAAGGAAACAGGATGTCAGGCTGTAAAGCTTGAGGGTGGTGCTAAATACGCCTCAAGAATTAAGGCTATTACAGATGCAGGAATTCCTGTTGTAGGTCACGTAGGACTTACACCTCAATCAGTAAATGCCTTTGGTGGTTATAAGGTTCAGGGTAAGTCATATGATGCAGCAGTAGCCTTAATAAAGGATTGTCTTGCAGTAGAAGAGGCTGGAGCATTTGCTGTAACACTTGAATGTGTACCAGCAGATCTTGCATCAGAGATTACAAAAATGCTTCATATCTCAACTATTGGAATTGGTGCTTCAAATGTATGTGATGCACAAGTTTTAGTAGAGCAGGATATGCTAGGATATACAGGGGATAAGACTGCTAAGTTTGTAAAGAAGTTTATGAATGCTCATGATTTAATCGTTGAGGCATTCAAGGAATATAAGGCAGAGGTAGAATCAGGTGCTTTCCCTAGCGTTGAGCATACATATAAAATTGATAAGAATGATTTAGAAAATGCATTAAAGGAAATAAAGGAGTCAAAGTAATATGAAAGTAGTACATACAATAAAGGAAGTAAGAGAAATTGTTAAAGAGTGGAAGAAGGAGGGTCTTAGTGTTGGATTTGTTCCTACTATGGGATATCTACATGAAGGACATAAGAGCTTAATATTAAAATCAGTATCACAAAATGATAGAACAGTTGTATCTGATTTTGTAAATCCAACTCAATTTGGTCCAACTGAGGATTTAGCTCGTTATCCACGTGATTTAAAAAGAGATTCAGAGCTTGTAGAGAGTGCTGGAGCTGATTTATTATTCAATCCAGAGCCTAGCGAGATGTATCCACCTCACTTTACTACTACAGTTAATACAACTGAGGTTACAGAGCATCTTTGTGGTGCAAGACGTCCAGTACATTTTGGAGGGGTTTGCCAGGTATTAACTAAGCTATTTAATATAGTTACACCAGATAGAGCTTATTTTGGACAAAAGGATGCACAGCAGCTTGCTGTTGTAAGAAGATTTGTTCGTGATCTTAATTTTGATATTGAAATTATTGGATGCCCAATCGTTCGTGAGGATGATGGACTTGCAAAATCTTCAAGAAATACTTATTTATCTCCTGAAGAAAGAAAAGCTGCAGTTATTCTTTATAAGTCATTAAAGGCAGGTAAGGCTTTAATTGAGGCAGGAGAAAGAAGCTCTAAGAAAGTAATTGATGAAATTACTAAGGTATTGAATACAGAGCCTCTAGCTAAGGTTGATTATGTATCAGTTGTAGATAATATAAATATTCAACCAATTGATACAATTAAAGGTGAGGTGCTTGTAGCCATCGCTGTATATATTGGTACAACACGTGAAATTGATAACTTTATTATTGAGGTAAATGACTAATGACTATTACTATGCTTAAATCAAAGATTCATAGAGCTACAGTAACTGAAGCTAAGCTTGATTATGTAGGTTCAATTACTATTGATTCAGAATTATTAGAGAAGAGTGGAATCTATGAATATGAGAAGGTTCAAGTTGTAAATATTAATAATGGACAAAGATTTGAAACATATACAATTAAAGGTGAAAAGGGTAGTGGCGTAATTTGCCTTAATGGAGCTGCAGCTTGGTGTGGTAAGGCTGGAGATAAGGTGATTATTATGGCCTATACTGATGTAACACCAGATGAGGCAAAGGATTTAAAACCTAACGTTGTGTTTGTTGATGAAAATAATAAAATCTCAAGAATTGCAAATTATTTAAAATATGGAAGTCTAGAAGACCAAGAATAGAGGTGTATTATTATGCTAAAGGGAAAAACAGTAGTACTTGGAATTACAGGATCAATTGCTGCTTATAAAATGGCGGGAGTTGCTCATACATTAAAGAAGATGGGTGCAGATGTTCATGTAATCATGACTAAGAATGCCCTAAATTTTATAAACCCAATAACATTTGAAACTCTTACATCAAACAAGTGTCTTGTTGATACATTCGATAGAAACTTTGAGTTTAATGTAGAGCATGTATCTCTTGCAAAGAAGGCTGATATCTTTATGGTAGCCCCTGCTAGTGCTAATATTATTGGAAAAATCGCATCAGGTATTTGTGATGATATGCTAACAACTACTCTATTTGCCTTCAAAGGAGTAAAAATTATTGCTCCTGCAATGAATACAAATATGTATGATAACCCAATACTTCAAGATAATTTAAAGAAGCTTAAAAGCTATGGCTATGAAATAATAGAACCAGCCTCTGGCCTTTTAGCATGTGATGATATCGGACGTGGAAAGCTTCCAGATGAGGAAATTTTAGTAAATAGAATACTTTATCATATAGCTTTTCCTCATGATTTTGTGGGAAAGAATATCCTAATCACTGCAGGACCAACCCAGGAATCAATTGATCCTGTAAGATTTATTACAAATCATTCAACAGGGAAAATGGGATATGCGATCGCAAATAATGCCTACCTAAGAGGTGCTAATGTATATCTTGTATCAGGACCTGTTAGTGTAAAAGCTATTGAAGGTATAAAAATAATCTCTGTAAAGAGCGCAGAGGAAATGTTTAAGGCTGTTGAATCTAATTATAAAAATATGGATTATATCATCATGAGTGCAGCAGTAGCTGACTATACTCCAAAGACTGTAGCCTCTCAAAAGATTAAAAAGAGTGATGATGATATGAAAATTGATCTTGAAAGAACCAAGGATATCTTAGGCTTTGTAGGAGAACATAAAACAACTCAAAAGCTTGTAGGATTCTCTATGGAAACAGAGAATATGCTAGAAAACTCAAAGAATAAGCTTTTAAAGAAAAATGCAGATATGATATGTGCTAACTCCCTATCTAGTGTTGGTACAGGATTTGGTGTAGATACTAACCAAATAACATTTATTACTAAAGATAAGGTAGAGGTATCTGATCTTATTTCTAAGAGTGAGCTTGCAAATATTATACTTGATAAAATAAAGGAGCTATAAAATGATACTTGCGGTAGATATAGGAAACACAAATATTGTTGTAGGATTCTTAGATAAAACAAATATAATAGCACAAGGAAGAATTGGTACTGATAAAAAGAAAACTGATATGGATTTTTTAATCCAGCTAAAGCTAATGCTATCAGTATACTCAATTAAGCAATCAGATATTGAAGGATCAATACTTTCATCTGTAGTACCTGAGATTACTCAAGAGGTATCTCATGCACTAGAGCTTCTAATCAATAAAAAGCCATTTATTATAGGCTCTGGAATAAAAACTGGATTAAATATCAAGATAGATAATCCAAAGTCTCTTGGAGCCGATAGAGTATGCGATGCAGTTTGTGTGATTGAAGAATATAAGACCCCTGCAATAATAATTGATATGGGAACTGCTACAACACTAAGTGTAGTAGATAAAAATCATAATCACATAGGAGGAATGATAATTCCTGGAATGAAAACATCCTTAGATTCGTTATCAGACCATGCCTCACAGCTTCCATTTATATCACTTGAGGCCCCAAAGAATCTAATTGGTAAAAATACAGTTGAATGTATGCAGTCAGGTTTAATCTATGGAAATACTTGTATGATTGATGGTCTAATCGATAGAATAAAGGAAGAAATTGAAGGAGATGTAACAGTAATAGTTACTGGAGGCTTAGGAAAGCTTATAATTCCTTATTCAAAGCATAAATTGATTTATGATCCAAATCTTTTATTAAAGGGATTGTATTATATTTATAATAAAAATAGATAAAGGCAAGAACATTAATTTAAATGATAAAATGTTAGTAGACACCAAAAAGTGTTTATTAACATTTTTTCTTTCTAATAAACTAAAAGGTCGCTATTTTTTTGCTAATATCAACAATAATAAAAGTCAATATAGAATTTGTGTGAAAAAAATTAATGTTTTTATGCGCATTTTTTAAAAAATGAGGTTATAATTAAAATGTATGAAGGGAGGGAAAAGAATGAAGATTTTAAAGATTATTTCAAAGATTTGCTTAATAGCAGCTTTCGCACTATTTACAATATCTCCTATTATGGAGGCTACAGTTACTGAAGCTTCAAGTTCTTCGAGTACTGAGACTATTGTAAATCCAGTTGTTTCAAGCTATATTTCAACAGTACTATTAAGTGGAGCTTATTATTATATCTTAGCAGGATTAGGATTTGCATTAATTCTTGTAAATTATAATAAGATTACTAAGGCTATTGGACAGGGGTTACTTGGCGCTAATTCAATGATTGCTTTAGTAGTATTTATTCAAATTAATAATCATGTTGCTGAAGTAAATAATAATAACTTTTCAATTGGTGCTGGAGCATTGCTTATTTTAGTTGCAGCTATAGTATATTTAACTTATGTAGTTCTAGATCTTGTAGCTGATGCTATTAATAACATTTCTGAGCAAAAAACATCAATTTCACCAGCTCTTGCTGAAATTAAGCAATGGAAGGAATTACTTGATCAAAATATTATTAATGAAGAAGAGTTTAATATTAAGAAACAAGAAATTCTTAATCTTCCAAAGAAGGATTAAAGGTTTGCCTGTCGGCAACCTTTTTTCTTTATTTTGAAAATATTATGTAAACCATAATTATTTATGATAAAATAATACTAGGTGATACAAATGTCTTATGGCTTATATGTTCATATTCCCTTCTGCAAGCATATTTGCTCATATTGTGATTTTTGTAAGATGGTCCCATCTAACAAAGAGCTAGTTAGTAAATATATTGACAGAATGATTAATGAGTTTGATTTATATGAAAAGTATTATAAGGATGTAGAAACAATCTACATTGGTGGAGGAACTCCAAATTCTCTTGATGATGAAACTTTAGAAAGAGTTCTACAAAAAATATCATCCCTAAATATTAATCCTAAGGAATATTCTATTGAAATCAATCCTGAGCTTTTAACATTATCTCAGGTTAATTTATTTAAAAAATATGGTATTAATAGAGTGTCTATGGGAGCTGAAAGTATGGACGATAACATATTAAAGCTTTTAGGTCGTCATCATACATCAGAGGATGTTATAAATGCTTATAATCTATTAAAGAATAATGGAATAGAAAATATTAATATAGATATTATTTATGCCCATCCATGGGATAATTTTGATTTGTTAAATGATACAATTGATAAGGTTTTATCTCTAAATCCTCCTCATTTATCATTTTATACTCTTATACTTGAGGATAAGACAATATTTAAATATAAGAAAGTTAAGATGCTTGATGAGGATACGGTTTCAAATCTTATGGATTTAGTAAATGATCGTCTTAAGGATTACCATCATTATGAGATTTCAAATTATTCAAGGAATGGATTTGAATCACTTCATAATATGATTTATTGGAAATCTATGGAATATATAGGAATTGGTATGGGAGCCTCAGGATATCTTGATTCTATAAGATATGATAATAATCGTTTATTAAAGGATTATATGAATTCCTATAGGGGTGAAGAAAATACATTAGATATTTCTGATAAGAAAAGTGAATATATGATTTTAGGGCTAAGATTACTTGATGGGGTATCAAGAAGTAAATACAAGAAATTATTTGCCTCTAATATAGAGGATGATTTTAGCCTTTATAAGCTTTTAAAATATAATCTTATAGAAATAAATGGTGATATTATTAAAATGACCTACAAGGGCTATAAACTTGGAAATTATGTGTTTGAGGAGTTTATTTAATGAGAAAGCTGAATATAGAAGAGGATGGAGTAGTATTTTATGAGCTTCAGGATTTTAAATACTATCTATCTGGAGATAAAAGATTAAGTGAAAATTCAATAAATGCTTATATGTCAGATCTTGATATGTATGGTAAGTTTTTAAGAACATATGAGGATTGCTACGATGTAAGAGATATTACTGAGGATATGGTTAAAAAATATATTGTCCATCTTAAAAGAAAAGGAATGTCTCCTCAGTCTATTTCAAGAAAGCTTACAGCTATTAAGGATTTCCATAAATTTCTTTGTGAGAATTATAGAGATGTAAAAGATAATCCTGCAAAGATGATTGATCCACCTAAGCTTTCAAAGCCATTACCTGTAATTCTTACAGTTGATGAGGTTAATCAAATGATTGACTCAATTGATACATCAAAGCCACTTGGTAAAAGAAATAAGGCTATGATGGAGCTTTTATATGGTTGTGGGCTTCGTGTATCAGAGCTTGTAAGCCTAGATATTACAAATCTTCACATGACTGCTAAATATCTAACTGTAATTGGTAAGGGAGATAAGGAAAGAATGGTCCCTATGGGTGATAGTGTTGTAAGTGCCTTAAGAGAATACATTGAAGAGGAAAGATCGTATCTTTCACCTCATACAGGAAATGTTTTATTTATGAATTATAAGGGTGATAGAATTACAAGACAGGCAATCTTTAAATATATTAAGACCCTTGCGAAGGAAAATGGAATAGATAAGGAAATATCTCCTCATACCCTTCGCCATTCATTCGCAACTCATCTTTTAGAGAATGGAATGGATTTAAGAATAGTTCAGGACCTATTAGGACATGAGGATATATCTACAACCCAGATTTATACAAATATTACTAACAAATACATAAGGGAGACATATAATGATACTCACCCACTAGCTATGGAGGACAAGAATAATGAATGATTTTTTATATTACACACCAACAAAGGTTTTCTTTGGCAAAAATAAGGAAAATATGGTAGGAGATATTATTAAGTCCTATGGATTTAAAAATATCTTATTGCATTACGGAATGGGCTCTATAAAAAAGAATGGATTATATGATAGAGTCATTAAATCATTAAAGGATAATGATATTAATTTTATTGAGCTTCCTGGAGTGGAAGCAAATCCAAAGCTTTCTCTTGTACGAAAGGGAGTAAGCCTTGTAAAAGAAAATAATATTGATTTTGTTTTAGCAGTAGGTGGAGGTTCTGTACTCGATAGTACAAAATCTATTTGTGACAGTGCAAGAACAAATATTGATCCATGGGAGTTTCAAATAAAGACTAAAACTCCTGATGTTAAGAATAGAGTTCCTTTTGGAGCGATTCTTACAATTTCAGCAGCTGGATCTGAAATGAGTGATTCATGTGTAATTACAAATGATGAAACAAAAGAAAAAAGAGGATGCTCTAACGAGGCTCATAGGGCACTATTTACAATTGAGAACCCTGAGCTTACATACTCAGTAAATAAATTCCAAACAGGATGTGGAATTGTAGACATAATGATGCATACACTTGAAAGATATTATTCTGTTAACGATGAAACAGAATTAACTGATAATATTGCTCTTGGATTATTAAAGAGTGTAGTAAATGCTGGAAGAGCAGTTATTAAAAATCCAGAGGATTATAATGCAAGAGCAGATTTGATGTGGGCTTCATCCTTATCTCATAATGGACTTACAGGTTGTGGTAAGGAATATTATATGCCAGTTCATCAAATTGAGCATGAGGTATCTGGAATGTTTGATAGAGTAGCTCATGGAGCAGGTTTATCTGTATTATTCCCTGCATGGGCAAAATATGTATATAAATCTGATGTAAAAAGATTTAAAAGATTTGCGCTTGAGGTAATGGATGTAGAGAATATTGGAAGTGATTTAGAAATCGCCTACAACGGAATAATTGCTCTTGAAAATTTCTATAAGGAAATTGGTATGCCAACAAGATTAAAGGAACTAGAAATATATGAAGATTCATTTAAAGCTCTAGCATACAATTATACCTTCAAAGGAACAAGAATTATACCTGATAGAATCAAAATCGGATATGAAGAAGCACTAGCTATTCTAGAGCTTGCAAAGTAAAATTAAGGGGCCTATTGTAAGGCTCCTTTTTTAAAATATTTCAAAACCTACCTAGTATTATAAACTAGATTAAGCAATAAAATAAAATGGCAAATTAGATTTATAAAACAAGTAAAGAATTGAAAATTATCAAAAATCATCAAAAAATGACTTACGAGAATACCTTAAAATACCATTCTAGAATAAAAGATAAGTATTTATTGGTTGAGGATTGTAAAACGGCTAAAAAAGGCCGTATTTTTGATTTTAGAGGGTAAGGGGTTAAAAGCTCGATTTTTAAACAAAAAATTGAGATTAAAAAAGAGAAACGTATGAAACTTTAAAGCTAGTTTTTTTGGCAAGAATCGATGGCTGATGATCTAACTTTTTTAGAAACGAAAGCACTAAGAAAATCATCTTAAAAACAGTTGGTTTCAGAAAGGGAAAAATGTTTATAAGAGAAGAGGTCTTACCTAGAGAAAAAAAGAGGAAAAAATATTTCAAAATATATCTAGTATTAAAAACTAGAAATAATATTTTTGTGATTTAGTAAATGAAATAATTAAAAGTATGTATATTTTGAAATGTCCGTCAATCAAAGACAACCACAATTTGTAGGTTTCTCTAGTGAAATGATATCAAAGAAGATGACTGAGCAAGCAAAAGATCAATTGATGAGCCGCAATTTCTAGTTATGAAAATAGTTTGACAAGTTTTCATAAAATGTAGGTATAACTAAAAATCAAAGATTAATATAGCAAGATTAGTACAGATAATATTGTTAACCATACTTATGAAACCAAAATAAAACGTTTTCATTATTTTATAACTATTGTATGAGATTGTGTATCCACTGTATTAGCAATTGAATCATTAAAATATAGGGAATTATCCATCTGGATGCTTAAAAATCACTCATCCTTATATAAATATATAGAGCTACTCACATAAGCTAAGCTATGTAATATTTCGAAATGTATCTAGTTTTATAAACAATGTGACAAAGAAATACTTATAAGTAGATAAAGTGTATTAAACAAGAAAAATACTGAAATATTTGATCATACTCATCAGAGCGAAAATCAGAAATCGAGCTGATGATTTATGCGTCATCACAAATCTCGATTCGTCAGATATATGTGAGGTATATATGATAAAGCCTAGAAATCCCATGGTTACGGAGAGTTCTATGAATTCCATAATTTATGATTTTGACCAGGGGACTTGATTTTCTGATTGTGGATTATTATTTCAGTGAATTTCTGAAAACTTGACAGTCGTTTTAGCCCATAACCACGGGCTTTTTTGATTTTTTCCAAAATAATACCTTTTGTGTTTTTCAACATTACCCACATATAAAGAATATACCCCGTGGTTGACGTATATTCTTTTGGTTTACATAATATACATTATAGGAAGTTATGTAAATATAATAAAAAGGTTAGAATACCTCAAAAGAAGATATTCATTCACCATCATGATGATGTTTAACTGCCATTTTTAGCTATTTCTTCTTCTCTAAACATACTCAGTAGGGCTTTATTTGAGTATGATTTGAAGCTCTTTTTAACAAAAATGGCGATTCAAAAGCTCGAAAACGGATATTTATTCATAGTCATTTGCTCATTTTGTAGTATTTTTGAGGTGAGAAAATATTTACCCAGTAATTTTGCCTCTCCTCTTCTTCTTTGGGGTACATATATATGACATAAATTTTCATTGGCACTTACCAAACGAGAGTGTAACGAGCGAAATTCTTATGACTAAATTATACTTCTTCTTCATCAGGTGTGGTGTCCGTTTTTTAATCAGGATCATCTTCTTTATTTTATATATAAGGAGCGCGTACACGCGCGCGTACGCGTATATAAAGGCTATTTTGAGCCTTTTTTACGGGGATTTACCCACATTTTGATTATTCGATTGCTGAAAATCCACTTATTTTCATGGTTTTTAAGAACTAAATCCGTTTTCTGACTACAATTTATAGCTTCTGGTTCTTCTAAAGTCTTTTTATTATGACTTCATCTTTTTATAACTATCGTTTTTGTATTTTATAACTTTCGTAAAATCTAGTATTTTATAAAAATAAAACTAGTTTTAAAAACTAGTTAGGTTTTGAAATATTTTTAAACAAGAAAAAAGGACCTACTAGATAACTAGTGGTCCATATCATCTTCAGGTACATAATCAGCAATTGTAAATTGTCTGATGACTTGATCTTGACTGAAGCTGTCTTCTTTATAAATCTTTGTCCATGTCGCTGATCTTCCAGTTCCGTTTGGTCTTATTTTGTTTTCCTCTCGCAAACGGCTCAATGTACGATCAATTGTGATTTTTGATGCTTCTGGATGGTATGTCATGATGTCAGCCTTTGTGAAAACATCTGGCAACCTCTTCATAATTGTTGATTCTATCATGTTAGTTTTTTGATTAGATTGAGTAATATTCTTACCCTTAATCATAATATCAATTTTAGTGTATGATTGAATCATTATTTTTCTTAGTGTTTGAGTAATGTATGATGCGTTTGGATATCCTCCGGCCCATCCAAATTCTGATTTAGCTAAAGAATCCTTATATTCATCAATATTATTCTGGTATGCCTCAAAGTAAGGATAGAACCTAAATAATTCAAAATCCTCCTTAAATAATAAAGCATACACTATGAATAAAGCTATGAAATCATTCTCTTCATTGAAGATATCTTCCATTATAAAATCAATTAAAAATGAAGCTACAAGTGATACAGTCTCATATTTACGTGATTTTAATAATGATGAATACTTCTGTAGCATCTCATCAATTATATTACGTGTATTAACCTCTTTTTTCTCTGTTATAAGGTTGTTTTGTACTATCTTGGTACTCTTTTTAAACTCAATCTTTTTAACGCCCTTAAAAAGCAATTTTGCAAGGTTTAGGAACTGGTTAGATAATAAATCAAATTGATCAATATTATCAGCAAATGTTCTAATTACATCTGCTATATTTTTTACCATTTGTTCATCCTTGTTTTTAGGTTTTGCTTCTGGCTTAATTAAAACCTTAAATCTTGAATCCGCAACATTAAGCTTTCTGATATCTGCAAGAATTTTTACATTCTGCAAAACTATCATATTAGTTAATCCTTGCATTTCCTTCTTTAAGGTCTCCTTGTAGTAGAAATCCTTACCCTTATGCTCATAAAGGTTTGTGACATCCTTAACCTCAGATTGGTCTATTTTAATGCTATCAACATTTTTTAATGCGTTCATGATTTTTATATCACCTCAATTTCTACACCTTTAATTATAGTTTAAAAGTCCATTTTAAACAAGAAAAAAAGCCATAAAAATGGCTTATTTTTCATAGAATATAGAACCACCTATAAATTCTCTTAAAATGGAATTACAAGGGACCCATTTTGAATCTATTGGCTTTATATATTTTAAAATATTTAATAATCTATGAGCTACGAAATATTCTTTATAATCCTTTGAGATTTTACTAAGAATTTCCATAGCTGGCTTCTTTAGAACTCCAAGCTCATATGATAATTCAGAATTAAATACGAAATCAGCCTGCTCCTGATATGGATAAATCCAACGGAATTCTCCTCGTCTTACAGAAGGCCACATTTCGATTGTTTTTCTAGGATCACTATTACGATCTCTATAATCACGAACAAGTCTTCTTAAAAGTCTTACATCAGTCATAGAAATTGGTGTTTCAGCATCTATATGAAGCTGAGATTGTGGTGCAATATAGATTCTATATTTATTATCTCCTGGAATTGAATGAGATAAATCATCGTTTAATGCATGTATTCCTTCAATCATAATCGGTTGATTTTTTTCAAGCCTTATTGGACTTTGGTACTCTCGCTCATGAGTCTTAAAATTGAATATAGGAAGGCTTACCTCATCTCCTTCAATAAGCTTAAATATTTGCTCATTGAATAATTCAACATCTAAGGCATCAATGTGCTCATAATCAGGCTTTCCATCCTCATCTAGAGGATAATTACCCTCGGTCTTATAATAATTATCAATAGATATCATTAAAGGCTTTATGCCAAGAGATGTAAGCTCGATTCTGAGCCTATTAGTAAATGTTGTCTTACCACTAGATGATGGTCCTGCAACACATATTAATTTAATATTTTCTATATCGTTCTTAATATTTTGACCAAGCTCTGCAAGAAGGTTATTATGCTTTGTTTCACATAGATTTATAAGCTCTCCAGAATTGCCTGTTTCAACAATTTTATTGAATTCAGAAATATATGCAGCACCAGTAATATTTCCCCACTTATTCGCATCCTTTAAATACTTTCCAAGAACTGTTTCATTCACAAACTTTGGAATATTTCCGTTTAGCTCAGCACGAGGATATTGAATAATTATACCTGGAGTGTATAGGTTAAGCCTAAACTTATCAATAAATCCAGTAGATGGAACTAAATAATTATGCATGTAATTATAATATCCATTAAGCTCATATGAATTAACATTATCAGATTCCCTATAATCTATAAGATCATATTTTGTTTTAAGTCCTTCGCTTTCATATATTTTTTTAGCATCATCATGACTTAAAACAACTCTATTTATTGGTAAATCCTTTGCGATAAGCTCATTCATTTTATTCTTTATCAATTCAATAAAATCAAAATCAATTTTTCTTTTAATACCTACAGGCTGTGCAAATAGTGATCTTGAAATTGAATAATTATATATAACCTTACTATCTGGAAATAGCTCATGTAATGCATATGAAATTAAAAATCTAAGAGATGCCTGATATACATAGCATGCATCAGAATTCTTTAAATCCAAGAACTCAATCTTAGAATCCCCTTTAACAAAGAAGGTTAGCTCATATAAGCTACCATTAACTACAGCACACATATAATTCTTATATTCATAAGGTTTAAATTTCTTTAATATATTTAGAACTGTTTCATTATCCTTAAATTCTTTCTTCTCTCCAAATGACTCAATAATCATTAAACTCAACTCCTTAATTCAAAACATACCTAGTTTAATAAAATAATCTAAACATTTTATTTAACTTCATAATCTAGTTAATTAAACAAGATAGGTTTTGAAATTTTTTTCTCATACCTGTATTATAGCACAGAAAGCCATTTTTATGGTAAAAAGTCTATTCTATAATAAAAATATTAAAAATATGCCCGTTTTTAGGCACTTTTATAACAGCGTGCTAACAAGAGCACGAAAAAATATGAAAAACGGCTAAAATAGCCCTTAAAATTGGGCATTTTTAGCCATGACTTCTGTTTTTTCTTCGATTTTTAGATTTTGGATCATTTCAAAAGATATCTTTTATACAAAAATACATTATGTATTTTAATTTAATATTTATGCTAGTTTTTAAAACAAGATAGGTTTTGAAATGTTCAATTTAAAACAAAAGGTAGCCGAAGCTACCTCCTATCATTCAAATGTATTATGTGTAAACCTTGAACGATAAATATCTTTTTTAATACAAAGAATTAAACATATTATAGATATTATTTCAACTAAGCTATAAACTGCCACACCAAAGGCATAGGCTAGCTCATAGCCATCTGTAAGCTTTCTTGCGTAATAGATGATATTATAAATACCATAGCACATTACTAAAGCAATTATTACATATCTTAATACTGTCCAAATCTTATTCCTCATTATTATCATCTCCAAATAGGTTTACTGTTTTAAACGGAATATCTCCATCATTCTTTTTCTTTGGTTCGAAGTCATTCATCTTCTTACGAACTATAGTTGATGAAGAGCTCTTCTTTACAAGTGTATCCTCTGTTTCTATGATTTTTGTATCCTCTTCATTACTTACAGAGGCAAGAATTGCGTCTAGATCAGATATTACTGATTTTGTTGATTTAGTATTAGCTTTAATTTTTGGTTCATCTGATACAAAATCATTTGAGAATAAATCCATAGGGCTTTCATTTACTAAAAGATATGAATCATCAACATCAGCATCAGCTACCTCAGGCTTTGATACAAACATAAGTGTAGGAAGTCCTAGCTCCTTATTTAAAACCTGCTTACCTGCATCTGCGACATTATACTTAAAGTCAAATACCTTTTGGATATCATTTCCATTTGTATAGCAGATATTTAAATCAACATTTTCCTTATATTGGTTTGGTGTAAGCTTTTTAGCATCTACTAAAATATGAGGATTTGATTTAATCTTTTTAATTACAGCAGATGAGCTTCTTCCTCTAGCTGATAATTGTAGCTCCTCTACCTTCATTCTCTTTATAAATCCTCTTGAAGTAAGTAGAAGGATATCATCATCCTTATTTGCATAGAAGGATGATACTACCTTATCTCCTGGCTTAAGCTTTAGTGATTTTAATCCAGATGCTGCAGTACCATACATTGGTACATCAAGAGCTCTATAGCGGATACATTCACAATTCTTTGTGGCACAAATAATTTCCATTGGCTTAGTTATCATATCTACGCTTACAAGCTTATCCTGTGTAGAAAGCTTCATGCATTTTACAGCCTTAGTCCATCTCTTAAGTTCAAATTGTGCAAGAGATGTTTGTTTGATTGCGCCTTCTGCTGTCGCAAGTAATAAAGTTTTATTATCAGTAAATGATTCAATCTTAAATACCTGAATGAACTTTTCCTTAGGAACTATTGTAATAATGTTATTTATAAACATTCCAGCATCCTTAGCCTTACATTCATCAATCTTATATACTGGAAGGCTACAATAATTTCCTCCATCACTAAATAATAGTAGGGTATCTAATGTTGATACATCCTCACTAAATACTACACTATCATTAGGCTTAATGTTGTTATTTACAGACATTGACCATGCCTTAAGAGAAATACGCTTAATATAACCATCACGAGTTACAACAACATGTACAGTTTCCTTTGAAATAAGGTCTGTTTCATCAACCTTAAGATCTGTTACACTCTCGTTAATTGCAGTTCTTCTTTCTTGGTTAATATCCTTACCCATTTCAATAAGATCATGCTTTATTTCCTTTAATAGCTTCTTTTCTGAACCAAGTATTTCATCATATCTTTCGATATTTGAAACAAGAGTATCATGCTCCTCCTGTAGGGCTACTACATCGGTATTTGATAATCTATATAATTGCATTGTAATAATAGCTTCAGATTGACGCTCTGTAAATTGGAATTTATCTATTAGGTTTTGCTTTGCATCAGCTCTATTATTTGATTTACGGATTGTTGAAATAACCTCATCAAGAATAGATACCATTCTTATAAGTCCATCAACGACCTCAAGTCTTGCGATAGCCTTAGCTCTATCGAATTGAGTCTTATTTGTAAATACTTCCTTTTGATGGTCGATATAGGCATCAAGTATTTTTAAAACACCTATACGCTCAGGTCTACGGTTGTTAATTACAACCATATTATATTTAAGATTAACCTGAAGGTCAGTATTCTTTAAAAGATAATTCATATTAGCTTGAGCATTTGCACCCTTTTTAAGGTCAATTGCTATTCTAAGACCTGATCTATCTGATTCGTCTCTTACCTCAAGTACATCCTCAATCTTATGGTCAATACGCATTTGATCAATACGTTCAACTGTCTTTGCCTTATTTGTATCAAATGGGATTTCGGTAATTACAATACGTGTTTGATCCTTTCCCATTTCCTCAAATTCATATTTACATCTTACAATTACACTACCACTACCAGTATTGAAAGCCTCTCTTATACCATCAAGACCTTCAATAATACCACCTGTAGGGAAATCTGGTCCTGGCATTATTTGAAGTAGTTCATCAAGAGTCATATTAGGATTTTCAATACGAGCAATAGTCGCATTTATAACCTCAGTTAGGTTATGAGTTGGAATATATGTCGCAAATCCCGAAGAAATACCCATAGCACCATTAACTAATAGATTTGGGAAAAGACCTGGTAAAACTGTAGGCTCCATTTCCTCCTCATCAAAGTTTGGTACAAATGGTACTGTATTCTTATCAATATCCTTTAAAAGATAATCTGCATTCTTTGATAATCTAGCCTCTGTATAACGCATTGCGGCAGCTCCATCACCATCGATAGAACCATTATTACCATGCATATCAATTAAGGTAACACCCATTTTCCAATTTTGAGAAAGGTGAACCATCGCATCATAAATTGAAGAGTCTCCATGTGGGTGATACTTACCCATAACCTCTCCTACAATACGAGCAGATTTTTTATATGGTGATTTAGATGTAATACCCATCTTATTCATTCCATATAAAATACGTCTTTGAACTGGCTTTAGACCATCACGAACATCTGGAATAGCACGGTCCTGAATAATATATTTAGAATAACGACCAAATCTATCTCCGATGACATCCTCTAGCTTTTCATATTCAAATGTTTCATCAATATATTTATCTAATTTCTTTTTAATATCAGCCATTCTACTACTCCTCGCTATCGCTTTCCTCTAATGTAAATGATACATGATTTTCAAGCCAATTACGACGTCTTTCTGGATCATCACCCATTAAAGTTTCTACTTGAGACTCAGCTTCATCCTCGTTTTCAATACCAACCTTAATTAAGCTTCTAGTCTCTGGGTTCATAGTAGTTTCCCATAGCTGCTCTGCACTCATCTCACCAAGTCCCTTAAAGCGTTGAACCATATAGTTCTGGCATCCCTTAGTGATTGAAGCAAGCTCTTCATTTGTCCATGCGTAAATAATTTCTTCCTTCTTACCACGCTTAGTAACCTTAAATAGAGGTGGTCTAGCAATATATACCCTTCCTGCCTCAATCATAGGCTTCATATATCTAAAGAAGAATGTTAATAATAGAACCTGAATATGAGCTCCGTCATCATCGGCGTCGGTCATGATTATAATTTTATTATAATTACTCTTCTTTATATCAAAGGCGTCACCATATTCAGCACCAATTGTATAAATCATTGTCGCAAGCTCTTGGTTTTGTAAAGCAGCCTCTTGAGCCTTTTTCTCAGTATTTAAAACCTTACCACGAAGTGGAAGGATTGCTTGGAAGCGTCTATCTCTTCCATTCTTTGCAGAACCTCCGGCAGAATCTCCCTCGACTAGGAATAATTCATTAATATCCTTATTCTTAGCTTGCGCAGGAGCAAGCTTTCCAGAAAGGTTAACCTCCTTCTTATCCTTCTTAAGATTTAATGCATCCTTTCTTGCTTTACGTGCAGCCTCACGAGCACGTGAATTAAGAAGGGCACGATTAATAACTGCCTCAGCGAATGCTTTATTTTCAAGAAGATAGAATGAGAATTTATCATATAAAACCTGGTCTACAACAATCTTTGCAGAAGGTGTACCAAGCTTACCCTTAGTTTGTCCCTCAAATTCTAGAAGCTCCTCATTAATTCTTACATTTAAAACTGTAGTTGTAGAGCATCTAAGATCGGCTCCATCAAGGTTAGGATCCTTATCCTTAATAAGATTAAACTTTCTTGCATAATCATTAAAAGCTTTAGTTAAAGCTGTCTTAAATCCTACCTCATGAGTACCTCCATCACGAGTACGAACATTATTTGCAAATGAAACTAAAGTTTCATCATATTCCTCAATAAACTGGAATGCACACTCTACCTCGATACCATCCATCTTTCCCTCAAAAAAAGCTATTGGGAAAGCACTATGCTTATTTTGATTTAGGAAGGCTACATATTCACTAATTCCATTCTCATAATGGAATTCCTCCTTCTTAGATGTTCTTAAATCAATTAAAATCATCTTAAGGCCTTTAATTAAAAATGCACTTTCTCTAACTCTTTCACGAATAGTATCATATGAGAAAATAGTTGTTGTAAAAATCTTCTCATCAGGCTTAAAAGTAACAGTTGTACCTGTTCTTCTTGTATTACCAAGAATCTTTGCAGGAGTCTTAACATGTCCACCATTTTCAAATTCAATTTCATGAATCTCTCCATCACGGTAAGACATAACCTCCATATATGTAGATAAGGCATTAACAACAGATGAACCTACTCCATGTAGACCTCCTGAAACCTTATATCCACCATCCTCAGAGAACTTACCTCCAGCATGAAGCTGAGTATAAATAACCTCCATTGTATTCTTACCAGTCGCATGCATACCACATGGTACACCACGTCCGTTATCAATAACAGTAATGGAATTATCCTTGTTTATTTGAACTGTAATCTCTCTACCAAAACCAGCTAATGCCTCATCTATAGCATTGTCGACAATCTCCCACACCAAGTGATGTAATCCTCTAGCATCGGTTGAACCAATGTACATACCTGGTCTTTTTCTAACAGCCTCGAGTCCCTCTAATATTTGTATCGAACTGTCATCATACTTTGCAGCCATAAATATCACCCTTTGTAAAAACTAAAAATACATAATTATCTTAACATAAAACTGATGCTTTCTCAATAAGTAAAGACAATGAAAAAAGCAAAAAAGTTATTCAATTAAATTGATATTGACATAACTTTAAAGTATAATTATTGTGAATTAATATGATAGCGGGGTAATTTTTATGCTACTTACTTCATTTGCCCAAAGCCTTACATTAACTATCTTAATGTGTGTATTTGCTTATTTTATAGGGTCAATACCTAATGGATTATGGGTTGGTAAAAGATTTAAAGGAATCGATATAAGAGATTATGGATCTGGAAATATAGGTACTACAAATTCAATAAGAGTTTTAGGAAAAAAGCTTGGATTCTTTGTATTCTTCCTTGATGTATTAAAAGGAATGCTTGCGATATTTATTGTAGAATTCATTCTTGAGCCATGTGGTGTAATGGATTCTAAGGTTCCATATATCATATATGGACTATGCTCAATATTTGGTCATGCATTCTCCATGTTCTTAAAATTCAAAGGTGGAAAGAGTGTTGCTGCTTCACTTGGTGTTGTAATAATATTAACACCAATACCAGCACTTGCGTGCCTTATTGTATTTGGAATAGTATTATTATTAACAGGATATGTATGCCTATGCTCTTCAGCTGCCGCAATCGCAGTAGTTACAACTGTATGGATACTTCACTTCTTTGGAATGGATAGTGGTTGGATACTTGAAGCTCCACCTCTATATTTATGTATTGTATATTCAATAGTCGCATGCTTCTTAATTTATAAGCATAAATCTAATTTCATAAGACTTGCTCATGGAACTGAAAATTGCTTTAAGAAGAAAAAGAATAAAGAGAATGTAGACGCTAATATAGATGAAAATAATTAAGCCTTTTAAAGGCTTTTTATTTTTTAAAAAAGAAAAGGGATGCAATGCATCCCATAGACCAAAGGTCTTATTCTTTTACTTATTATCCTCGAATGACTTCATTACAGCACGAACCTGTTTTTCTGAAGCAGTTCTTCCCATTTGCTTAAACATAGCACGAATTTGATTTTCATTAATAGGTGGGTTTTTCTTTAAATAATTCTTGAATACCTTACGAGAAATAAAGAATCCTAAAATTGCTCCAATTAATAGACAAACAATCATCCCAACGATTCCTTGCCATACCTTCATTCCAGATAAAATTATAAATAATGTCATAATCATAACACTCCTAACATTTGATATTTTACTTTAAAAAAACTCTTTAATCAATATCTTTATTAAATATTTAAAATTTTAATAGTAATCTTTACAATAATACCTTATTTTGTTATAATTAAATTAGCAAAAGGAGGATATTTGCTATGCCAAGAAAAGTAGATGAATCAGCTTGCATCTCTTGTGGAACTTGTACTGGAGAGTGTCCAGTAGGAGCTATCACTTTAGAGAGTACTGCTCATGTTAATCCTGACCAATGCATCGACTGTGGTGCTTGTGAGGCTGCATGTCCAGTAGGAGCAATTTCTGAGGAATAATTAAAGCTAAAAGGTATGCACTTGCATACCTTTTTCTTTATAAAATATCTTCATTTGAAAATGAATAATAACAATTATTTCCAATAATTATATGATCAATTAATATAATATCTAGCAAGGCTAATGCTTCTTTTAGATTTAATGTCATACCAATATCAGCATTTGAAGGATTAGGATCCCCTGAAGGATGGTTATGTGAAATGGCAACGGCATATGCCCCGCACATAACCCCATCCCTTATAATTCTTTCCTTAGGAATGACTGCCTCCTTAACTCCTCCAACCTCATATAGCCTTTCCTTTATTATTCTAAGCTTAGCATTAAGATATATAACATAAATACCTTCAAAATATTTATTTTCCATAATAGGCCTTATATGATTATAAAGCCTTTCAGAGGAATCATATGATGTGTTATCATCATCATATGCCATAGCTCTTTTACAAAGTTCAAAGGCTGAAAGAATTATACAAGCCTTAGATTCCTTTATACCATTTATTCTTATAATTTCATCATATGAAATATTAAGAAGCCTTTTAAGGCTATCACAATCCTTTAAAATCTCATTTGCGATATCAATTGCACTTCTGTTTTTATCACCGCATCTTAATAGAATTGCCAAAAGCTCTGTATTAGTTAATGACTCTACTCCGTTTCTTATTAGTCTTTCTCTTGGACGTAAATCCTTATTAATATCTTTTATTTTCAAAATAATCACCCATTATATAATATTGCAGGGGTTATTGTATTTTTACTAAATAAAAATAAAAAAAGTATCATACAACGATGATACTTAAATTATAAGACCTAAAACTATAAGAAGCGTTATAAATCCCCATATAGCTCCAATTTTAGTTTTTTTACCACCAAAAAGAGTAGCTAATATTAAACCAAAGAAATTAAAAACAAATCCTAATAAAAATCCATGGATTATTGAACCAAATGGACTTGATGTCTCATAATTAAAATGAGGCTCCCTATTAGAGCTAAATATATAACCACATCTTGGACAAGCTCCATTTGTTATATTATTTATCGCATGACAATTAGGACAAATCTTTCCATAAAAATATGTATTATTTTGAAATGGATTATTATAATAATTATTATTCTCTTGTCTTATATTATTAAAGCTCATATCATAGCTTGCTCTTTTATTCACATCACCAAGTGTCTGATAGGCTTCGTTTATTTCTTTAAATTTATCACTGGCATTAGGCTCACTTGATACATCAGGATGGTATTTTTTAGCAAGCGCTCTATATGCCTTTTTAATATCTTCTTCGGAAGCATTTCTTGGAACTCCAAGAATATCATAATAATTTTTTGTCACATAATCGCCTACCTTTTAAAGATATTATATAAATAATAAGGTCTATTTTCAAGAAATTTGCTGTGTGAAATTATGTAAAAAATGTTGGAAAAAATCCAACATTTTTAAATATTATATCCACTAGAAATTAAAACAATTCCCAAAATAAATTGAACTAAAAATCCCCATACTGCACCTTTTTTAGTGTCAGGCTTTCCTACAACTAAGGCGATAATAAGACCAATTAGTCCTAGAAGGAATCCTAAAACAAATCCTCCTACTGTAGTTCCATTATCAACAGGCTGTGCATTATATGGATTTCCATAAGGATTATTGAAATTATTTGGATTATTAAAATTATTTAATGGTTGTCCTGTTACAAACTCGTTTCCACAGTTATGACAAAACTTCTCATTGTCATCACACATACAACCACATTTAGCACAAGTTTTCATAAAATTACCTCTTTTCTTTTTACTATAATAAAATTATACCTAAACATTTATAAATATTAAAGTTTATTTTTCAATTTCTTTTAAAACTTCTCCTATATGCATGGATATAGCTGAAATTGTAATGCTTCTTTCACTACAATTTTTGCATGCTTTTTCACATGCCATACCAAGGATATATGATCCAAGTGCTACATTATTAATGCTATATCCATTTGTAGCCATTATACCACAAAGTATTCCTGATAATGCATCACCAGATCCACCCTTCGCAAGACCTGAATTACCAAATGCTGATATTTTTATAATATCTCCATTTGAAATAGTAGTTGAGGCTCCTTTTAATAAAAGTATTAGATTATATTTTTTTGCGAATTCCTTCGCAAATAAAATCGGATTATCTAATATATCCTTAACAGCTATACCACTAAGCCTTTCAGCTTCCTTCGGATGTGGGGTTAATACAATATCAGCTTTATGATTATTTAATACATCAATTCCATATTTTGATATTGTATTAAGCGCATCTGCGTCTATGATAAGTGTTTTAGAATAATTATGAATTAAATAATCAAGTGTCTTATATAAATCCTCTGATACTCCCATACCCATACCAATAGATATTGCGTCACTTGATTTCATTATTTTATCTAATAAATCCTTATCAAAGGCTATATGACCACTATTATCCTTTATCCTTGATACTATTATTTCAGGAAATCTTAGTGCGTATAGCTCATATAAAGACTCTGGGACATATAAATATGAATATCCAACACCCATCATAAACTGATTTAAGGCGTTATATGATATATATGAGGCTCCTGCATAGTCCTTTGAACCTGCAATAATAGATGCCCTTCCATATGTTGATTTATTAGAATTTCTTTCTCTTTTTTTAAGAATTCCTTTAAAATCAATATCCTCATCAATATGTATTATATCTTTAGGATGTACCATACCTATTTTTATTACCTCAAGTTTTTTATATGAATCAAGTCCATCCTGAAGGAATAATCCTATTTTAGGATATTCAACACTAATTACTAAATCACTTCTTATAAACTCACCAAGAGATAATCCGTTATCAGTATTTATACCTGTTGGCATATCCAAAGATACTATAATACTATTTGAACTATTAACATCCTTAATTATAGGTATTAAATTAGGCTTTAAAGGCGTTTTTTGATTATTTCCAAGTATTCCATCAATTATAAGATCATAATCTCTAAATATTGGATTTTCAATAATTTCACCTTTAAATAGTTTTAAATTAGAAATAGCATCACTATTTTTTACATCACTTATAATATAGGCACTAGTTTTAATACCCTCATTTAATAGATATCTTCCACAAACAAGACTATCTCCACCATTACCACCACTACCTACAAGTAATAATACATTTTTAGGCTTATAATAGCGTAAAATGATGGACGCCATCTTTTGACCTGCATCCTCCATTAAATTAATTGAACCTATACTATTACATGTTATATTATCAATTCTTCTAATTTCATCTGATGTAAGTGCGTCCATCATTATCCCCTCACATATTATATAATATTCTTCCAAGCCTTATACATGTTGAACCAGCTTCAATAGCGTCTATATAATCATCACTCATTCCCATTGAAAATTTATGTAGATTATATTTTAAGCCAATGGCTTTAACTCTTTTAAATAAATCCTTCTTCATATCATCAGTCATATCTGGCTCACTCATTGCCATAAGACCTATGATATTAATTTTTTTATAATTATTTTTAATTTCATTAATAAAGCTTTCTAAATCATTCTCTAATACTCCATCCTTATTTGGATTATCTACAAGCTTAAGCTCAATATAACAATCAAGAGGTAATTCTCTTTTATTATTAATAATTTTTGCAAGCTCAAGAGAATCTAGTGAATGTAGGACATCAATATCATTTATAATTTTATTGGCTTTATTTCTTTGAAGATGACCAATAAAATGCCATCTTGCGCCTAAATCCTTAAGATTATTGTGCTTACGAATAAATGGTTCAACTCTATTTTCACCAAATGAGGTAATACCTGCCTCAAATAAATCCTTCATCGCAGGCTCTGAAATATATTTTGTAGCCGCAACTATTTCTACACCATTTACATCCTTTAAAATCTCATCTATTTTAGCTTTATTAATTTTTAAATTCGGATTTTCCTCTATGTACAATTTAATCACCTAAAACACTCAAGTATTTTTCTGCAATATATTTTGCCATAGGAAGGTTTTGATCAAGATAATTTCCACATTCCTCCTTAGTGGCTCCTGGAATATCTCCTTCAAAATCCTTTATAAAGCGGAAACAATCAACTACATCCTGCTTTATATCATCAGATGTTAGATTTCCTTTATAAATTAAATAAAAACCTGTTCTACATCCCATAGGACCAAAATACATTGTTTTATCCTTATGATAATTTCTAAAATATGTCGCAGCTAAATGCTCTATAGTATGAATCTCTGCAGTATTCATAACTGGTTCAAAATTTGGTCTTGTTATTCTTAAATCAAAGGTTGTAAAGCAAAAACCATCCATCTCATCCATTCTAGATACATATAATCCTGGAAGTAATGTCATATGGTCTACTGTAAAGCTTTTTATCTTATCCATTATTTTATTCCATCCCTTCTAATTATATCAATAAGCTCCAATGGATCCTTTGAATAATAATCTGCATTAATATCATGTGCAATATCAGGAGTCATTACAGCTCCTCCTACAAATATAGGACACATTCCTTTAATCTTTTTAAGCTCCTTAATAGTTTCTGCCATATTTGTTACAGTAGTAGTCATTAAGGCACTTAATCCTATTGCCATTGGATTATATTTATTATAAGCCTCAACTATAGCCTCTGTTGGTACATCCTTACCTAAATCAATTACATTATATCCATATGATTGTAGGATGACACAAACAATATTCTTTCCAATATCATGAATATCTCCCTTAACAGTGGCCATTATCATTGGTCTTGAATCAGTTTCCTTCTTAGGAAAATTATCTTCAATTACTGAGAATGCCATTTTAGCAGCTTCAGCTGACATCATTAGCTGAGGAAGATAAATCTTTTGCTCATCAAATAATACACCAACCTCATTTAATGTAGGTATTAATATATCATTTATTATAGACATTGGTTCTGTTGTTTTTAATGTTTCTAATGTCTTAGCCTTTATTTCATCCTTTAATCCAATTTTTACTATTTCCTTAAGTGACATAGATGAAGATGCAGCCTGTGGAGCTTGTTCAATATTTGATTGCTTCGAAATATAATCAACTGAGTTCTCATCTATATTATATAAAACCTTATATGCATAAATAGTATTCATCATTTCAGTATCATTTGGATTAATTATTGGCATATTTAATCCCTTTTGCATAGCAAGAGCTAAAAATGTTCTATTTAATAAAGGTCTATTAGGTAGTCCAAATGAACAGTTAGAAACTCCAAGTGCAGTACGTACCCCAAGCCTTTTTGTAACAAGCTCTAGGGCTTCTACAGTCTCTTTTACAAGCTTCTGCTCTGATGATGCTGTAAGAGTTAGAGTATCTATAATAATTCTATTCTTTGATATACCATATTTTTCCCATGCATAGTCTACAATACGCTTTGCAATTTGATATCTATCCTCTGCACTTTGTGGTATTCCATTAGAATCAAGCGCAAGACCAAGTACAGTACATCCATATTTTTTAGCAATAGGGAATACTCTATCCATAACCTCTAATTCTCCATTAACTGAATTAAGAATAGGAAGTCCATTTGCGTATCTTGCTCCAATCTCCATTGCATCTTTATTAGATGAATCAATTTGGAATGGAAGATTTATAACCTCTAAAAGCTTTGTTAAAGCTTCCTTCATTGTCTTAGGCTCATCAATCATTGGAACTCCAACATTTAAATCTAAAAGATCAGCTCCAGCATTTACCTGCTTAATACCCTCCTGTAGAAGGTAATCATAATTACCTTGAGCTAATGCTTCCTTAAGCTTCTTCTTACCTGTTGGATTTAATCTTTCACCACAAACCTGAACATCCTTAATCTCTATAAGATTTGTTGCTGAACAACATAATGTCTTATAAGGATTTTCCTTCATTAAAATAGGCTTACCCTTATGAACTGAGATAGCATTAATAAAATCAGGGTCTGTTCCACAGCATCCACCCATAATTGCGACTCCCATTTCATAGAATTTATCATAAGCAGATGTAAAATCAGTAAGCTTTAAATCATAAATTGTAGCTCCATTTAATATACGTGGTAATCCACGATTAGCTTGTACAATTACAGGAGTGTGAGAGCAATCTAAAATCTTTTTTACAATAGGCATTAAATCCCATGGTCCAAGTGAACAGTTAACACCAAGGGCATCTACCCCAAGACCCTCTAATGTATAAGTCATAATTTCTGGTGTAGATCCTGTAAGTGTTCTTCCACTCTCATCAAATGTCATAGTTGCGTATATTAGTTTATTTGAGCTATTTTCCTTTACAGCAAGTATACAAGCCTTAATCTCATATAAATCACTAAATGTTTCAATTATATATCCATCAACTAAATCCTTAGTAATTAAAACAATCTCCTTAAAGCACTCATATGCTTCATCAAATGAAAGATCTCCAAGAGGCTGTAATAATCTTCCAATAGGACCAATATCAAACATAATCTTTTGTCCATTAGAAGCCTTTTTAGCACAGCTTATGGCAGCCTCTGCCATTTCCTTTACACTATATTTAGAATCCTTCATTTTAATTGGATTTAGTCCAAATGAATTACATGTAATATAATCACATCCAGCCTTAACATAGGCCTTATGTATATCTGTTATAATTTCTGGCTTTAAAATATTAAGTTCTTCTGGAACCTCTCCAGCCTTCATACCGCGCTTTTGAAGTTCAGAACCAAATCCACCATCAAATATCTCTACTCCTTGTAGCATACAGTACCATCCCTTCTATATTCACATTTACCCATTCTAAGACATCCTTCGCAGCTTCGTCTTTTAGTATTTCCAATACCTACAATTCCAATCATACTCTTAAGTGGTACCATTAATCCACTCGAAAGAAAGCTTATACCTAAGTATTTTGTAACATTTAGATATTTCGCAATCTTCATATTATCTAAGAATGATGTATTAGAATATCCTGGACAAAATCTATATGATAGATTCTTATATGGAAGGTTATTTTTTTCATAATTGTCAGCCATCTCTTCAATATAGGCTGAAGCTGTACAATCAAAAATAACTGATTTAGTCATATCTGTTTTTTCATATAAGGAAAGCCTTCTATCTACATCAATACCAAGTGTTGTAGCTACAAGTAAATATGATGTAGCACCACTTAAATATTTCATATAGCCTTCATTTTCTAGCATAAAAGGAAGAGGCTCCTTAAATTCCTGGTAAATGTATTTAAACTTTGAAATAGACTTAACCTCTAAAATACATTCATCTATTAACTTTTCTGTCATAGCATCTGGCATACTTTTACGATAACCAAGATATTTTAAGATTAGGTCTTTATTCAATCTACTTCATTTCCTTTTCAAAAACATGTGCCATTTTCTCATATATTTCAAGGGCATTGTTAAAATTATTTAAAATATAAATATGTATACCATCAACATCATTAGCTAGAAGGTCTAAGATTTGAGACACAGCATAATTAATACCAATCTCTCTTATAGCCTCCTTATCATCCTTAAAGCGTTCAATCATAGCTCTTAATGTTAAAGGTACAGCAGCACCTGTAAGTTTTACAGTACGTTCTACAGAAGCCTTTGTAGTAAGTGGCATAATACCTGGAATAATAGGTACTGTAATACCTATTTTTCTAGCATCTCTTAAAAGACGATAAAAATAATTATTATCATAGAAAACCTGAGTAATTAAAAACTCAGCTCCACTATCCTGCTTCTTCTTTAAATTTAATAAATCCTCATATAATGTATCACACTCAGTATGACCCTCAGGGTAGCATGCACCTGCAAGACAAAAATCATATTTATTGTCCTTAATATAATCCATTAAATCTGTAGCATGTGCAAAATGCTTACAATATTCTATATCTAAATCCTTAGGCTTATCTCCTCTTAAAGCAAGTATATTTTCAATACTCTTGCTCTTTAAATCCTTTAAAACATTAAGGATTTCATCTGGTGTTGAAGGCCCACCTGTAAGGTGAGCAAGAGGCTCAATACCAGCCTTATTCTTTAAATAATCAGCGATAGCTGCTGTATTTTTACTATTATTACCACCAGCACCATAAGTAACTGATACAAAATCAGGATTAAATCTTTTTACCATATCAATTGTTCTAAAAAGATTTTCAAGGTCATCCTCTTTTCCTTTTTTAGGTGGGAACACCTCGAATGATAAAGTTTTTTTCTTTTTTAATATTTCTGATATTTTCATAAATAACACCTCAATTATACATTTTTAATTATAACATTAAAGTCATTCAATTCAAATTAAAACATTTATTTATTTAAAATAAATGAAAAATAATATATAATAAATCTATGAGGTGTTAAAATTATGATTAAAATTAGTTATAGAGCGCATGATTATGGAAAAGGTAGTGCATATGATGTAGCTAAAAAGGTAGCTTCACATAAGCTTACTGCAGTACAGCTTGTACTAAATAAATGTATTGAAGGTGAAACTGGTCTTGCAGGTACCTTAAATCCTGAAAAATGTAAGGCTATTTATAAAGGATTTGCTGATAATGGACTAGAAATATCTTTACTTGGTGCTTATTTTAATCCAGTTCATTCTGATAAAAATAAGGTAGAGCAAATGATAGCTAAATTTAAGGAGCATTTAAAGTATGCTAAATATTTTAATTGTAAATATGTAGGAACTGAAACAGGATCATATAATGATGATAAATGGACATATAATCCTCTTAATAGAACTGAGGAGGCCTTAGCTGAGGATATCAGAATATTTAAGGATTTAGCAGAATGTGCTAAGGAAAATGATTCATATCTTGCAATAGAGGGTGCATATGGACATTGTATGTATTCTCCAGACCAGCTAAAGAGATTATTTGATGCGATTAATAATGGTCATGTAAAAATTATAATTGATATCTTCAATTATCTTGATATTTCAAATTATAATGAGCAAATAGAAATCTTTAATAGAGCTATTGAATTATTTAAGGATGATGTAGTAGTATTCCACCTAAAGGATTTTGTTGTTGATAATGAGGCTAATAAGCTTGTTCAGGTTGGTCTAGGACAAGGTCTTATGAGATGGGATATCTTCTTCCCTATTATTAAAGAAAAATGTCCTAATGCTTATCTTACATTTGAAGGTATTAAGCCAGAGGATATTGATTCTTCTATTGATTGTGTTTATAAATATTATAGATAAAAAGCATCCCATAGGCATAAAAGCTTATGGGATGTTTTTTAATCTAGATCAGGCTCACATGAAATAATTTTTTGTTCAGTCTCCTTCTTAATATCCTGCATTTTAATATCAAGCTCATAGCTTATATTCGCAGCCTCAAGAAGCTGAGCTTTATATAGGGGTATAATATCCTCTGGATAATTCTTTTTATAAAATATTTGATGTTCCAATGAAGCCCATGTCTGCATAGCTATAGTTCTAAGCTGAATTTCAACCTTCATAGGTCTTTTTTCATTAAGTAAAAATATTGGGATTTCTACTATCATATGAAGTGATCTATAGCCATTAGGCTTTGGATTTTTAATATAATCCTTAATCATTAAAACCTTAATATCATCTTGTTTTTCAATGGCTTTTTTAAGAGTATAAATATCCTCAAGGAATGAGCATATTACTCTTACACCAGCAATATCTGTAAGGTTTTCTTCAATTGCCTCAATTGTAAGAGGAAGATTTCTTTTAATCATTTTATTTAAAATGGATTCAGGACTTTTTAGCCTTGATTGAATTGAATCAATTGGATTTCTATCAGACATTAGTGAAAACTGCTTATTTAATACCTTAAACTTAGTTTCAACCTCCATTATGGCACATTCATAATAGGCCATAAGCTCCTTAGCCTTTGAAATACTTTTTAAAAACTCAAGTCTAAGCTCTGGAGATATATTTAAATTAAAAAGCTCATTATTCATATTAACACATCCATTCACAATTCTATTATAGCATAAAAAAATCACCCATAAGGGTGATATTTATTTTTTTATAGAAATACTCATACCGTCTCCTATTTCATAGTATGTAGTATCATAATTATTATTGTTATTTAAAAAATCATGGAAGTCTTTAAGCTTTCTTACAAGGCCTCTAAGTGATCTTGACATTTCTTTTGGATCTTTATCTAAAAAGCCATGGAAGCTCATATTATCACATATTACTATTCCACCCTTTTTTAAATTAGGCTCATAAAGCTCAAAGAAATGCTTATACTGTCCCTTTGCGGCGTCTATAAATAATGCGTCAAACTTAATGTCTTTAACATCATCATATGCCATAAGGGCATCCTTAAAAATTATATGTACCTTATTATCAAGACCTAAGGCTTTTATATTCTTTGAAGCTTCATTATACATAGAATCTACTCTTTCTATTGTATAGACTGTAGTATCATTAGCCCTTGAAATACGTTCTGCGCTATATCCTATTGCAGTACCTATTTCAAGAATAGTTTTAATATTATATTTTTTTATAGTATCCTCAAGGAATTTAAGGCCTTCATCAGTAATAATAGGTACACTATTTTCTATAGCATAATCTCTCATTTGCATTTCATATTCATTAAAAGAAAGGTTAAGAGATTTATCTATATCATGTGAAATATTAATTCCCATTATTCTTCACATCCATTGCAAGAGCAGTCCCCACCGCATTGGCATGAACCACCACAACCACATGATTCCTCATACTTATCAGAGTTCTTTTCAAGCCAGTCATTTAATGCGTCTTGAAGCATTTCCCATTCATCATCTGATTCAATATCAGATAATGTACCCTTACCATCCTCTTGTGGATGATAGATACAAGCACCTGCGGTATTACTATTTGGATCCTTGAATACTACATAATCATGGTTAAAATCATCTGAATGATATGTAAATAAAATAACACATTCAATAACTCTTCCATCCTCAGTAGTAATTGTAATCATATTGTCCTTCATATATACTCCTCCTTCTATAAAGATTGTAGGTAATCCTCAAGGATTACAACAGCCGCAAGCTCATCCTTCTTTTGATGTCTTTTCTCACGGCGAATATTTCCTTCTATCATTACGCGGTCTACAACAACTGTTGTAAGACGCTCATCCCATAAAACTACCTTTAAATTGGTACCCTCCTCAAGAAGGGATTTAAAGTTTAAAGATATTTGCGCTCTAATACCTTCGTCTCCATTCATATGCTTAGGATAACCTAAAACAATAACAGATACTCCTTCAGTCTTACATATTTTTTTGACCTCATTTGCGGCATAGGTGTAATCATCATCCTTAAACCTAAGAGTAGTATATGTTCTTGCAAGCATACCTAAGGCATCGGAAATAGCAACCCCACAGGTTCTACTTCCTAAGTCTAGTCCTAGATATTTCATTATTTAATTAATGCCTCTGCAGCCTCTAATGCCTCCATAATCTTTGAAGCATCCTTACCACCAGCTTGTGCAAGTGTTGGCTTTCCTCCACCATTTCCACCACAAGCTTGGGCAGCGGCCTTTACTATTTGACCTGCATTATATTTTCCATTTGTTGCGCATACAAATGTAACCTTTGTATTATCAGTTGATGCAAGTAATACAAGATTAAGGCTAAAGTTATTAACCATAGCATTTGCCATATCCTTTAAAAGATTTGAATCAAGTACATCACACTTTGTAATAATTGTATTATTCTTAATTAGTGACTTATATGAATCAAGAGACTTTAATGCAGATTGGCTCTTCTTATTTTGATATTCTACCTCTAATTGATGTAGATTATTCTTAGTATCCTCTAAAGCCTTCTTAACAAATAAGACATATCTATATCCCTTAAGCGGTGTATCAAGAGATACCTCATTATATTTAAGATCAATATTATCCTTTTTAGCATCAAGAATAATATTTTGAGCCTTCTTATTTAATGTATCAATTGTATCAAATTGGTTAGATAGATTCTTCTTTAATAATTCCTTTGCATTCTCTCCAGTAGTAGCTAGTACTCTAAATACTCCTGAACCAATTGATTCAATATAATTGATTTCATAATCAATTACATCCTTAGTATTAGATACATGAGTTCCTGCACAGAATTCCTTAGAAACAGACATATCAACAACTCTAACCTTATCTCCATACTTCTCATCAAATAGAGCCATAGCACCAAGCTTCTTAGCCTCTTCAATAGGAAGAACGTGAGTTACAACCTCATGACCCTCAGATATATATTTATTAACTAAATCCTCAATTTGAATAATTTCATCATCTGTTAGATTTTGATAATTATTAAAATCAAAACGAGAATATGATGCACATACCTGAGAACCCTGTTGGTGAGCATGCTCTCCAACTACATGCTGTAGGGCAGCCTGGAATAGGTGGGCTGCTGAGTGATTCTTACGAGTAAGATTACGATTATTTTCATCAACTATACAAGATACAATATCACCCTCAGAAAGTGTATTATCACTAAGCTTATGTAGATATTGACCATTAGGCATCTTAGATACATCTAAAACCTCAATATCATTAATTGTACCCTTATCGCATAGCTGACCTCCGCTAAATGCGTAGAATGGAGTTTTATCTAATACAACAGAATCACCAAATACCTTAATAACCTTAGATTGAGTCATAAGAGTATCATATCCAACGAATTCACTCTTCTCCTTGAATTCCATGAATTCTTTATTTTGACCCTTCATAGAACCAACGTCTTTTCTAGCAGCACGAGCACGATCCTTTTGAGCCTGCATAGCAGCCTTAAATCCTTCGTGGTCTACCTTAAGACCCTTCTCCCAAGCATACTCTTCTGTAAGCTCATATGGGAATCCAAATGTATCATATAATAGGAATGCATCTTCTCCAGAGATTACACCACCCTTTGTTTGTTCAACAATTGAAGCAAACTTCTTTTCTCCAACTCCAAGAGTTTGAAGGAACTTCTCCTCCTCACGAGTGATAACCTCCTTAACAATACTCTCCTTTTGAGATAGATAAGGATAGAACATACCCATAATATCAATTACCTTATCAACTAAAGATGCCATAAAAGGCTTATTAATACCAAGCTGATGTCCATACTTTGTAGCACGTCTTAGAACACGACGTAATACATATCCTCTTCCCTCATTTGAAAGAGTAGCTCCATCAGCTACCGCAAATGTTACAGTTCTTACATGGTCTGCAATAACCTTGAAAGCCATTTGACCCTCATATTTAACACCAGAAATACGCTCGATTTCCTTAATAATAGGCATAAATAGGTCAGTATCATAGTTAGTATTTACACCCTGCATAACGCAACATAATCTTTCAAGTCCACAACCTGTATCAATATTCTTATGAGGAAGCTCCTTATAATCCTTACGATCTACTCCTTCCTTAGAATTGAATTGAGAGAATACGATATTCCAAATCTCAATATATCTATCATTCTCTAAATCCTCTTTTAAGCAAACAATACCACGCTTATCATATTGCTCTCCACGATCAAAGAAAATCTCTGTATCAGGTCCACAAGGTCCTTCTCCAATTTCCCAGAAATTTCCCTCAAGAGGAATCATGTGTGATGGATCCATTCCACACTTGATCCATAAATCTCTTGTCTTAAAATCATCTGGATAGAATGTGATATATAATCTATTCTTATCAAATCCAAACCATTTATCTGATGTTAAAAGCTCAAATGCCCAAGGTAGAACCTCATCACGGAAATAATCTCCGATAGAGAAGTTTCCAAGCATCTCAAAGAATGTATGGTGTCTTGCAGTCTTTCCTACATTTTCAATATCATTTGTACGAATGCACTTTTGTGCATTAGTAATTCTTGGATTTGCAGGAATAACAGATCCATCAAAATATTTCTTTAATGGAGTAACTCCAGCGTTAGTCCATAAAAGAGTTGGGTCATTTTGTGGTATTAAAGATGCACTAGGCTCAACTTGGTGACCCTTAGATGCAAAGAAATCTAACCACATTTGTCTGATTTCATAAGACTTCATATTTTTCATAATAATATCCTCCGAAATAATAAAAAAGCCCTTAGATATATAATCTAAGGACGAATTACCGTGTTACCACCTTAGTTCAGGAATAAATCCTGCACTCGAAAATCACTTAAGGCTGATTAAGCCTGATACTCCATAGTAGCCTTCAAAATACTATCATACAGCCTTCCACCATCTACTGCTCTCTTTAATGAATTATATTTTTACTCATCTATTTCAACATATCACATAACGTATTATAACATAATTTTTAAAAAAACAAAGTAAAATATTGTAAAACTTGCTATAATTATTTAGTGAGGTGATATTTACGAAAACAATAGGAGAACAAATTAAGGCTTATAGGCATAACAAAAATATGACTCAGGAGGAAATATCAGCTGCCTTAGGTATAAGCCAATCATCATACTCAAGAATTGAAGCAAATAAAATATTGCCATCTCCCCTTGAGCTATATAGGCTATCAATTATTCTACAGTTTTCTGTAGATACAATTCTTGAAAATGCCTACAAAGGCAAAAATCATGAAATAAATAGAGAAGGACTAAGCTTTTTAATCTAGTCCTTTGTCATAAAGGTATATGGAGTTATTCCCTCCATTCCCTCTTCACCAAGAGTCGAGAATGGAATATTTGGGTCATCTATGTAGATGACCTTTTTTGTTAGACTTCTTTTATTATAAAGCCTATTATAAAGAGTTGTTTGTCTTATATCATCAGTTCTTTTAACTGCTTGAGCTAATATCTTATAATCTCCTATAAGAATTAGTTTTTCCTTAGCTCTTGAAAATGCTGTATATATAAGCTTTCTTTTCATCATAACAAAATAATCACTTAAAATTGGCATAATGACATTTTTATATTCACTACCCTGAGATTTATGAATAGATATTGCATAAGCTAATGTTAAATCATCTAAATCCTTTGCAGGATATTTAACTAAAACATTATCAAATCTAATCATAAGATAATCCATTTCATCAGTATGTGAAATTGAATCAATATATCCAATATCACCATTCATAATACCCTTTTCAGGATCGTTTTTAAGCTGTAATACCTTATCAAGCCTTTTAAATATTCTACTACCCCTTGTAATAGATATAGTTTCATCATTAAACTTATCCTGAATAGCCTTATTAATCGCATTAATTCCACAAGGACCTGCATACATAGGAGCTAATATTTGTAAATCATTTAAAATAGATCCTCCCTTATTAAGGAATGCTTGTACAAATATTAATATTTTTTCTAAGGTTGCAGTTGAGTCTGCAGGATAAAAATATAAATCACTTTTCTTATTAAACAGATTATATGGTACAAAGCTTTTTGAAACACCCTGACATAATTCAATAATTGATGAATCATCATCCTGTCTCATTATATCAGTAAGCTTTGTTGTATTTATTATATTTGATTCAATTAAATCATATAAAACATTACCAGGACCTACTGAAGGAAGCTGATTAGAATCTCCTACAATAATTACCCTAGCCTCTGTTTTAATCGCCTTAAATAGGGCATCACAAAGCTCTACATCAACCATAGAAAACTCATCTATTACAATAATATCTCCATTTATCTTATGAGATTCATTATATTCAAACTCTAATGCATAATTATAACCAAGTGTTTTATGAATAGTTTGTGCCTCAACCATACATTGATGACCAAGACGTAAGGCTGCACGTCCTGTTGGAGCACAAAGGACTAATCTATGTCTAAACTCATCATCTGTAATAGATTTATTATTAAGAACTGCTAAAAGATTTAATATACCCTTAACTATAGTAGTTTTACCTGTACCAGGTCCACCTGTAATAATTGAAATATTATTATTTATAGCACTAAAAATAGCGTCCTTTTGACCCTCTGTATATCTAATATTATATGTAGCCTCAACATCCTTAAGCTTCTCATTTAGCATATCTAAGGAATATATTTTATTCTTATCATAGCTTTTAATTCTTAAGATATTTGAGGCTACACTACATTCAGCCTCATATAAGGCCTTAGGATAATATCTATTATCCTCCTTAATAAATTTCTGTGATTTAATAAGTAATGTTATAGCGTCAATAACCTCGCTATTTTGAACCAAATCAACCTCTACTGCTCCCTTATTAAGGATTTGAATTGAGCTATTTATAAGCTGATTATCTGTAAGGAAGGTAAATCCCTTTTGCTCACAAACCTCATAAAGAGTATATAAAACACCCTCTTCAATTCTTTTCTTACTATGTCTTGAAAATCCAAAAGATAAGGCTAAATTATCAGCCTTACTAAACCCAAATCCATTAACCTCATAAATAAGCCTATATGGATTTTCTTTAATTAAAGGAAGGGTATTATCACCATATTGCTGATAAAGCTTTCCAACCATATTTGGAGTAAGCCCATACGAATAAAGCTCAACATAAGCCTTCTCAAGACGTTGATTTAATATAAGAGAATCATATATTGTATTAATCTTTTCTTGGCTAAATCC
>AUXO014370669.1_pt1 | contig 41368 bp, 27 predicted proteins | sample 768731 | NCBI WGS metagenome assembly AUXO01 (sample SAMN02715735, study PRJNA202380) | gut metagenome | biome: sheep rumen | host: Ovis aries | place: New Zealand: Palmerston North | reverse complement strand
ATTTTTTAAAAATATATTTAATCTTAGTAAGTTTACTAAGATTATTTTTTAATTTAAAATTTATTGCTTATTTTTTGATTTTTTTAAATCATTAAATTTTTGTTGCATGGTTGGATTATTGTAAGTTAATTTTCTAATTGTTATACTTTGGAGTTTATCATTAGCAGATAATAATTTATCCCTAGATACTGTTAATAAATCATCTTTAATTTTTTTTAAATTATTAATTGTTTTATCAATTTGTTTAATAGCTTCATCAAATTTACTTACTCCTTTTGATACATGTCTAGCAACTTCATTTTGATAATCTTTTAATTTATCTTCAAAATTAGTAATATCAACGTGTTGATTTTTGTATTCAATGATTTGTTGTTTGTATGCAATTGTTTTTTGTGCAATATTATTTAGTAAAGAAATAATAGTAATAAAATATTGTGGTCTTATAACATACATTTTTTTATAACCTAAATATGAGGCATCAACTATACCAGTATTAAATAATTCATTTTCAGTTTCAAGTTCTGAAACCAAAATAGCATATTCACATTTTTTTTCATTTCTATCTTTATCCAATTCTTTATAAAAATCTTCATTATGTCGTTTAGTTTTTGTAGTTTGTTGTTGATTTTTCATTTCAAACATAATAGAAATAAATTCGAAACCATCATTGGTATAGTTTCTAAAAATAAAATCACCCTTTGAATTTGTTTCATCACTAGGAACATTGTCTTTTACAAAAGTTGCCATAGGAAACATGAATGGTTTATATTTATTAAATTCATTAAAACAATGTTGTTCTAATAATTCACCAATTAGTTTATTATTTTGTTTTGTTCTGAAATCTTTATATCGTTCAATATCCTCTTTATATTTTTTTTCAAGTTCCTTTCAAGAATCAGTTTTAGATAAGATTTGATTCTTTAAATTATTAATTTGATCTTTATACTTCTGTATTTCTTCTGAATTTTTTAATTTATTATCAATTTCATTATTTTTTAATTTATTATTTAAATTAGAAATTTCAATTTCAAGTTTATTAATTTGTTGAATGTAGTCATTTTTATCTGTTACAATTTTAAGGTCATATTTACTTTGTAAATTATTTTCAATTAATTTAGTTTGATCATTAACACGTTTATTTATTTCTTGCTCACTTATTGAATTTAATAATGTATTATATTCAGAATTTGTAATATCAAATTCTTCACCGCATTTAGGACATTTGATTTTATTTGTATTATTCATAAATAATATTATGCTATTAAATTAGCTAGATTTGCAATCATTGCAGCATTATCACCGCAATACTTTTTATCAACAAGATAAACTTTAGATTTAAGTTTATTTATTTGGCTTCTTAAATAAGTATTTGCTGCAACTCCACCACCAATAGATACAAATTTAACATCATAACATTTTTCATATCATTTTATTTTATTAATTAATTCATCAACACATCATTTTAAAAAACTGCTACCAATAGCGATTTTGTCTTCATTTTTATTAATTAAATTTTTAGCATATGTTTTTACACCGGAAAAACTAAAATCATTTGTTGGATGATTGTGTTTGATAAAAGGAAGATTAGTTTTTAATTTGTTAAATATTTTATCTAAACTAATTCCACCTGGATAAGGTAAACCCAATTCATTGCCAATTTTATCAAGTGCCTCACCGATTGCATCATCGGTAGTTTGGTTAACAATAATATATTCATTTATACTTTTGAATAAATAAATGATAGTGTGTCCTCCAGACACATCTAATGCTAAAAATGGATATTGTAAGATATTATTTTTGTTAATACAAAAACTAAATGCATGAGCTATCATATGATCAATAGGTATTAATGGTTTATTAAATAAATAACTTAATGTTTTAGCAAAAATTTTACCTACATTTAAACATCCTATTAATCCAGGTTTGTTAGTATAAGCAATATAATCTATTTCTTTGATATTAATTTTTGTTGTATTTAATACATCATTTAATAAACAATTCAAATTATCAGCATGACTACGTGCTGCTAATTCAGGAATAATACCTTGATATCTTTTATAGGTATCATAACATGTGATTGTCTTATTAAAAATAATTTTATTATTTTTTAAAATGGCAATACTTGTATCATCACAAGAAGTTTCTATTGCTAATATTGTTGGATTAAATTTTCTCTTTTTCTTCATTATAAGCTCAATGCATATTAGATTTTGCAAGATTACTAATTGGTAATTCAATTAGTCTACTGATGTCATCATTATCAGCAACAACTTTATAAATTTTTTTATATAAATTAATTTCTTCAGGTGCATATTCTTCTTCACTAAAATAGTCACCATTTAAAACATAGTCATCAATATTTTTAAATACTGCCGTATAATTAATGTAATCAAAATTTTCCATAATACCATAAACATAATCATCATTTCCTTTTGTATCAGAAATTCTTTCACCTTTATCACAACCATTTAGACAAATTTTATTGACAATGTTGTAAACTTTTTGTTTATGTGTTAATTTCTTATCAAGTTTTTTATTTAATACAACAACATCTAAAGCTAATACAGAATCTTTAATATTTGAAATATGGAAATTATTTTCATTTCAACTATCATATAATCCAGCACCCATTGCTGCATACAAAATGTCACCATTGTATGCAAAAGAAGAATGATTTCCTGAAGGATTAGATAATGAATTTAATATTTCCTGTGAATCAGTATTAAAATAGAAATTGTTTTTACCATAAAAGTATTTTGTAAATGCTTGATAATCTTTTCTATACTCACTAATTGATTGATTTTCATTATCAGGATTTATATAAGGTTTATTAGTATTATTTTCAGTTAACATAATATGAGCTAAATCATATATTGTTCTACTATCATCAACTATACCAATATGACTAGTTTTTGTTGGGTCAAAATATTTATTTTTTGTCATTTGAGTTATATAGTCATTTCAATTTGTGCAATTATCTAATTCATCAATTGCTCGGCATCCTTTATAAGCAAAAATAAATGATTGGAGAAAATATGGAATGCAATAATCATATAATGTTTCATTATTATTAAAATATTCAGGCATTTTTTCTTTGCAATATTCAGTCATAGAATTCATAATATTATTTATTTCATTAGTAAATAATACTTCAGCCTCATGACCATTAGTTATTGGTTCACCATTTTCATTAGTTAAGTTAAATAGAGATCAATCAATTTTCTCTAGTAAATTTTGGCTCAAAAGATCAATTGCTTCATATGTTGTAGGAATAGCAACATCATAATTTTGTTTAAATTTGGTTTGAATTTCTTCATTTGTACCATAATAAATGAATTGCGCTTCATTTTGATATTGTCTAATTAAATTTATTGACATATAACTTTCAAAATTAGCAAATATTATTTCATTTTCATTCATACAACCTGTATTCAAATAACAAGAAGGTGAAATTATTAAGATGATTGGTAAGAATTTTTTAATTTGCATTATACACTCCTCCTATTTAATTTTTTATTTTTATTAAAATGAGTTCTTTTTAATTTGATTATTGATAAAATCATAATAACTAAAATAGTAATTAAAATCATTATTGCACCAAAAGTAATAACCCATGCCTTGATACCTTTTCTTGTCATATAAATAGCTGTACCAATTGTTTGTCATGATCCGTTTATTAAATTAGTAATAACAAAATCATCTCATGACATAGCAATAACTATTGCAGTAGCTGATAGAATAGAAGGAGCTAAATAAGGAATAATTACTTTTCTAAATGTTCTAAATTTACCAGCACCCAAATCATAACTTGCCATAATTAAGTTAGGATTCATTTTTATCATTTTTGGGTATACAGTAATAATCACATAAGGCGTGCAGAACGAAATATGAGCTAATACTACAGTAAAAAAACCAAAATTAAAACCCATAGGAATAATTGTTGATGAAAATAAAATTAATAAACTAATACCAGTAATTGCATCAGGATTAATAATTGATAATCTTGATGCATTCATTACAAATGATTTAATAACTACATTTGATTTTCATATTCCATAAGAGGCAATAATTCCTATTAGTAAACTAATTGGTGTAATAATTGCACAAAGTAGTAATGTATTTAATAAACCATTAACAAATATGTCATCTGATCATAAAGTAATGTAATTAACAAAAGTAGGAACACCAAAATTTAAACTAATGTTTCCACGATTTGTAGCTGGATTAAAACTAATTAATACAACTAAAATCAATGGGATATAAATGATTGCAAGAATAATAAAAATGTACCATTTTTTTAAGAAGGAAAAAATTTTTGTTCAAAATGAATTATTTGTCATTATTTATTCCTTTCCTTTGTTATTTTGATAATTTTTTTAGTCACTACATAAATTGTTCCACAACCAAAAACAATTAATGAGATAATGAAAGCAAGTGTGCTTGCTCTTGCTAAAGAAATATCACTAATTTGTGCTAATATACCTTCTTCCATAATAATGTCACCAATCATAGTCCCACTACTACTTGTATTTAAGAATTGTGGTACAGCGACAGTAGTTAAAGAAGGCAAAAATACTAAAGTAATTCCACTAAATAAAGCAGTTTTAGTATATGGAATAACAATTTTGAAAAATGTATAAAAACTCCCTCTTCCTAAATCATGGGAAGCAAAGAGAATATTTCTTGGCATACCTTCCAAAACATTGTATATAGGTAAAATCATAAATGGAATATATATATAAACTAATCCAAGGATTGTAAAAATATCACCAAATGTTGAGTTTTGATAACCATTAATACAATCAAATAATGTTTTCAATCCAACAATTTTTATTAGGAAACTCATTCATATTGGTGCTGTTATTAATAAAATAATTAAAGATTTAGACACTTTGCTTTTTATACCGAAAGCTAAAAAATGAGCAAATGGATAAGAAAGTAAAACACATATAATTGTTGCAACAGTAGCAATATAAATTGATTTAAGAATTTTCATTCAAACATATTCATTTATGAAATTAAAATTTTCAATAATTGATCCTGAACTAGTGGGAGAAAAAGATTTGATAACAATTAATATTGATGGGATAACAATAAAAATTAAAGCAACAAGTATATAAGGTAATGATGGTAATATTCCTTTATTATTTTTTAAAATAAATTTTAATTTATTTTTAAACATTTTTATTCTCCTGATTATCAACATATTTCATTAAATGAACAGTGGTATTATTTCATGTTAATCCTACAGATTGATTAACTAGTATAGGATCATTAACAATAGCTTTTATAATAGTTCCATTCCATTTAACAGATATTTCATATTTAGAACCTTTATAATTAACTTCACTTATTTTTCCTTGAATTTTTGATTTTCCAGGATCAACAATTATTACATCTTCTGGTCTAACCATGTAATAAACTAAACTACCTATTGACATTTTATTTGAACTATCATTTTTCATAGGTAATTCAATTCCTTTATATTGAAGTGTATTTTTTTCAGAATATTCAGCAACAAATAAATTAACTTTACCCACAAAATTTGCTACTCATGTATTTGATGGCATATGATAAATTTTCTTAGGTGAATCAATTTGTTGAATTTTACCATTTGACATAACAATGATGTGATTTGATAAAAATAATGCTTCCTCTTGATCATGAGTAACAAGAATAAAAGTAATGTTCAAACGCTTATGCAAATGTTTTAATTCAAGTTGCATTTGTTCTCTAACTTTTGCATCTAAAGCAGATAAAGGTTCATCAAGTAATAAAATTTTTGGTTCAATAATAATAGCTCTAGCCAAAGCAACTCTTTGTTGCATTCCACCTGATAAATCAGAAGGATATTTTTTTTCTGCTCCTTCCAATCCAGTAATCTTAATAATATTTTTAACTTTTTCATCAATTTCAGATTTAGTCAATTTACGCATTGAAAAATGATCTTTTCATTTTTCAATTTGTGTTGTTGGATAATTGTGCCAGAATGCTTTAGTTTGTTTTAAACTATTAATCTTTTGATTAATATAGTCTATATATTTGTTTAAATCTTGATAATATAAATAATTTTTATATGTATCTAATGCACTAATTTGAAATTCATTTAGATTTTTTGTTTTAAAATTAATTAATTTAGGAAATTTATGTAAGAGATTTTTAGATTTTCTTCTATTTAATTTACATCTATTATCAAAAGATATTACTAAAACTTTTTCAATATTGTATTTCTTAATCATTTTTGATTTAATTGAATAAATAGTATTAGTGTATTCTTTTTCATTTTTAATGCGGTTAAAGATTGGATTTTTTTTCAATTGACTTATTTCTTGTTCAGCCAATATTTTTGTCTTTAATAATCTAATAATTTTTTTTTGAATAGTTTTTATTTTTTTCTCTGATTTTTTAATTGCGAGTAAATTTAGTTTATTTTCCTTTACTATATTTACTTGTGGAACATTTTCTTTTTTGATTGTTACAAGCTTTAGTCCATATGCAATGTTTTGATAAACATTCATATTTGGGAATAATGCATAATCTTGAAAAACCATTGCAGTAGGTCGATTATTAATAGGTAAACCGTTAACATTATTGTCATCAATAAATATTTTTCCAGTTGTTGGTTGCTCAATTCCAGCAATCATTTTCAAGATTGTTGATTTACCACATCCACTTGGTCCTAATATGGTAACAAATTCACCTTGATTGACACTAAAATTAATATTTTCAACTGCTAAATATCCATCGGAGTATTTTTTACTTATATTTTCAAGTCTAATAAAAGATTTTCCAACCATTATTTTTTACCTCACATTTTATCATACAATGTTAGTGCTTGTTTAACAATAGTAGAACATTTACTATTTAAATTATATATGCTACTATTTTTTACATTATTATTTGATTTTTTTAATGTAAATGATCAATTAGATAATTTAAGCATTGAAATATCATTATTTTCATCACCACAAATAATAGCTTCTAATGGAGAACATTTCATTTTTTTACATACTTTTTTAACACCATTCCCTTTATTAACTCATTTTGCATTTATTTCAATACAACTAGGTCCAGATTTAGAAATAGATAAAAATGAGGAATATTTATTGATTACTATTTCATTAAATTTATTACATTTATTTTGATCATTAAAATATATAAGAATTTTTGCTACTTGATATTTGATTTCATTAGCATTATCTAATTCAAACATATTGGAAGTTGGAACATTTGTTAGGAATGATTTATTATTCTTAGTAATACCACGTATCATGTATTCTCTATTTATTGCATACATTGGAGGGAGACATTTAAGATTTGTTTTTATTGATGTATTAATTAATCTTTTATTAAAAACATGAATAAATGAACCAAATTCACCATATTTTTTACTTTTATAACTTTTTATGATTGTGTTAATTAATTTAAATACAATTTTTTTATCAATGCATTTGGTATAAATAACTTTTTTATTATTTACATCATAAATTAATGCACCATTATTAGCAATAATAAATTGTCTAATATTATTAGAAAAATTCAATTGCTTTAAAAAGCGATAACTATCAATAATATTTCTTCCTGAAGAAATAGCAAAAAAAGGTATTTTGTCACCAATATGTTTATTAATACATTCAACTACATCTTTATCAATTGTTTTGTTTGTATCATTCAATAATGTTCCATCTAAATCACTAATAAGAAATTTTGCTTTATCATTTCGATCATTAAGAATAAACTTATTAATAAATCTTGAAACACCATTATGTTTAGTTCTAAAATGTTGACAAGCAATTTTTTTTGCATTATTATTTCCTAATAAACATGAAAATTTAACAGTATTAAAAGCTGTTATATCATTTCCACTATCACCAATTGCAGCAGTTTGTGACAACGGAATATTTAATTTATTAGCAATTTTTTCAATAGCAATTCCTTTTGAAGATTGTTTACTATATATTTCTAAAAAAACATTTTTTAATGTATTAGAAATACTTATTTTATCAGAGAGTGTTTTATTTGCTCATTCAATAAATTGTTTAACTTTTTTGGATGATAATGAAGCAACATTTATTTTTAATGCTGGTAACAATTTTTCTTTATTACCAATTTTTTTTAAATTATATTTTCGAAAAAATAATCTATATATTAATGGACAATTATCATTGATATAAATTACTTTATTATTATCATAATCAACATCATACAAACCAAAATTCATTCCTAATTCTTTGGTCTTTTTAATAATTAGTTTGGTAGTTTCATAATCAATTGGTGCATATGAAATGTGATTATTATTGTCAGTATGAATTGCAGCACCACAAAGTGTAGCTACATATTTTAATTTTTTACCAATATATTTTTCAATGGTACTTATGTATTTTTTGGCATTGTCAAAACTTCTTCCTGTGCAAATTAAAATTTCACCATTTTTTTGACTATATTGTTTTAATGCTTTCAAGTCTTTTTTAGTGATTGTTTTAAATTTTGTAAGTAATGTCCCATCTAAATCAACAGCTAATAACTTATAGATCATTTTCAAATAGAATAGTTTATATTTTATATAAAATATAATAAATACTTTAGTTAATCATTTTTTTAATTATGTTTAAACTTTCTGATCGACAAAAACAAATCCTAAAAATTATTATTGATGAATATACTTATAGTGCTCAACCTGTACCAAGTAAATTAATTGTAGATAAATATTTGACTAATTTATCTCCGCAAACAATTAGAATTGAAATGAATTTGCTTGAAAAATATGGATTGTTAGAAAAAACCCATACTTCTTCTGGTCGCATTCCTTCAATTAATGGATATAAATATTATGAATTAAATATCTTAAAACCATATCTTTCAAATGATATTAAAAATAAATTAAAAATTATATTTGAACGTAGAGATTTATCTATTGATAACATTATTGATGAATCAGCTTCACTTATTGAGTCAATTCTTAAATTACCAACAGTGGTTCAATCATTTGATACAGATGTTACATTGAAACGATTTGATTTAATACCTATTTCCTCAAGACAAGTTTTAATTATTCTAGTTAATTCAAATGGTGACATTGTTAAAAATAGTATTGCTATCGAAAATAACAAGCAACTAGAAGATGTAACGATATGTGTAAAAATATTTAATGATCGTTTAATTGATACAAAATTGAGTGACATTAAACATAAGTTGCAGACAATTAGAGAATTAATTCGCAAGGCAGTTCATCAATATGAATTCTGCATGCAAAAAATCATTGAAAAAATATTTGGATTTAATCTTGTACAACAAAAACCAAACATTTATGGAATTAACAATTTAGTTATGCAACCAGAATTCCAAGATATAAATCGATTGAAAAATGTTTTACAGCTTTTAGAAAAATCTTCTATTTGAAAACAAATAGCTTTTACTCAACAAAACAAAGGTGATACAAAAATTACATTTGCCAATGATGTTGGTATAAAAGATATCACCATTGCTTCCACTTCAGTCAAAACTGGAAATTCAACAAAACAACTATCAATTGTTGGACCAACTCGTATGAATTATGACGAAATAAAAGGATTATTAAATTTTGTTAATGAAGAATTGAAAAAAATTAGTAATAAAAAATAATGCAAAATAATAAAATTTTAAAAAAAATTTTTTCTGATTTAAAAAAAATAAAGAAAGTAATTAAAAAATATATAAAAACTTCAAATAAAGGTATTGTATTTTTTATGCCTTTTGAATCTTTTTTAATTGCATATCTTTATTTTATCCAATTAAAATTATCAATTAATGTTGATGAATTTATACATATTTTATCAAGTACTAAATTAATTGATAGTATTTCATCATTCCAAACATTTTTTTTATCAAAATGTTCTGAATTAAAAGAAGATGATAAATTATTTTTTTGAAAAGAGCAATATGATAAATTAATGAATGATGATTTTCAAGATATATTTGTTGCATTTAACAACATTGAAAAATCATGTAATTTAAGTATGAACAATTCATATGAATTATTGTTTCTTTTATGTAAATATTTTTTAATTAATTTTTCAATTGGAGAATTTTCGAATAATTTACAAAAAAATTTAGAAAATTATTCGAAATTTATTTCACAAGTTGACCTCATGGGTTATTCATTAAAAATTTTTTCAACAATTCAAAAAATAGCAACAAAACTAGATAATAGAAATTTTTCAAAATTCATTATTGCAATTAATCATTTAACTAAGAAAATATAAATTATTAAAAATAATTTAATTATTTATTAACAATGTATAGTAAAGTTATGTTCAACACCATATCCACCTTATATTAAATATATAATTATTCATCATGTTAAAATGGACATTAAGTAATATTAGAACCAAATGATTGGATTATTTTAAAAATCAAGGTCACCAAATATGACCATCACAATCATTAGTTCCACATAATGATCCATCACTTTTATTAATTAATTCTGGTGTTGCTACACTTAAACCATTTTTTTCCGGGATAAAAAATCCACCTTCTTATCGCTTAACTAGTTCTCAAAAATGTATTAGAACAAATGATATTGAAAATATTGGAGTAACTTCTCGTCATCATTCATTTTTTGAAATGCTTGGTAATTTCTCAATTGGAGATTATTTTAAAAAAGAAGCTATTCATTTTGCATATGATATTCTTGTTAATCATTTTTGTTTAGATGTTAATAAATTGTATTTTACTGTTTATAAAGATGATACCGATGCATATAATGAATGAATAAAATTAGGTATTGATAAACATAAAATTTTAAAATGTGATAAAGATCGAAATTTTTGAGATGTTGGTAATGGACCATGCGGCCCTTGTACTGAAATTTATTTTGATCGTGGCAAAAAGTATGATCCTAAAAATATTGGAGAAGAATTATTTTTCAAAGATATTGAAAATGATAGATATGTTGAAATATGAAACATTGTTTTCTCTCAATTTAATAATGATGGTAAGGATAATTATACGGAATTAGCACGTAAAAATATTGATACTGGCGCAGGTTTAGAAAGACTTGCTTGTGTTTTACAAGATGTTCCTACAGATTATGATACTGATGCTTTTAATTCTCTAATAAAAATTCTTGAAAATCATACAAATTTTAAATATGAAATAAATGCATATTTTACAAATGATAGGAATCAAAAACAAATAAATCGTAATTTTATTATCATTTGCGATCATATTAAAGCTTCAGTATTTGCAATTGCTGATAAAATTTTTCCAAGTGCAAAAGATCGAGGTGCTGTAATTAGACGATTAATAAGAAGAGCATTAATGTATGCAAATTTTTTAAATTTAAATAAAAATTTTATTAAAGATCTTATTAATGCAATCATTGATTCAATGTCTGATTTTTATCCATATTTATTAAAAAATAGAGACGAAATAATTAAAACTATTTATACTGAAAATGATTTATTTGAACAAACATTACAAAAGGGATTTTTATTACTAAAAAATGCTATTTCTAAAAATAAAAAATTATCTGCTATTGATGTATTTAAATTAACTGATACATATGGTTTCCCATATGAGTTTATTAAAATCATGTGTGAACAAAACAATATTAATGTTGATGAAAAACAATATATTAAATTAATGAAAGAACATCAAAAAATTTCTAAGAATACTAACAATATAAAAGCCTTTATTGAACAAAATAATGAATTGTTAACTTTTAAAAAGAATTCATTATTTGATTATGATTCTTTAACATTATTGGATTCAAAAATCATTGGTATATTTGATGAAAATTTTCATCAAGTTAATAAAATAAAAAACAAATGTTGACTAGTTTTTGATAAAACACCATTTTATGCAACAAGTGGTGGTCAGGCTCATGATGAAGGATTTATTATTGTTGATAATAAACAAACAAAAGTTTTAGATGTTATTAAAGGACCAAATTTGCAACATTTTCATTTAATTGACCCAGATTTTGAAATAAATACTAATTCTATTGTTAATCAATTAAGAGTTGATGCTGATAAACGATTAAGAATTTCTCGTAATCACTCATGTGAACATTTATTGGAAAAAACATTACAATCATTAGTTGATAAGAGCATTCATCAAGAAGGTTCAAGTAAGAGTTATTTAAAATATTCTTTTGATTTTCATTGTAAACATAAATTGTCAGATGAAGAAATATATTTAGTTGAAGATAAAATTAATGAAATCATTAATTCAAATGCTAGTGTAAGTACAAAAATTATGAGTTTGGCTGAAGCAAAAGAAATTCATGCACAAGCTAATTTTGAAAAAACATATGAAAAAATTGGTGATAAATTACGTGTAGTTATTGTTGATCAAAATGTTGCTACTATTTGTGGTGGCACACATATTAAAAATTCAAGAGATATTGAACAATTTATGATCATTGATTATGAATTAAAAGGGAGCAATTTTTATCGGATTGTTGGAATAACATCTAATGATACAATTACTAATTACTTATCAAATGAGATTGATAAATTAAAGTTACAAATTAATAATATGAAAAATGAATTAGATCACCATAAGATAATTTCTGATGAATTTAACAAAATATTTAATTCATTAAATTATGATGCAGATCGTATTTGTTTTCGTAAATTAAAATTAGATTTTAAAAAAATTAAAGAAGTTTATACATCATTAATCAAACAATCTATAAAAGACATAAATAAAAATCATACAACTGAATTAGCTAAAAAATTTATTCCTCTTAGTGCCGGATGCATTCATTACACATTTGTTAAAGATGAGGACACAAAATTACTTTCTTCTGTTCTTCTAAATTTATGTAACCAAAATCCTACTCATGTTTTCATTTTCTTTAATGAAAAAAAGGACAAGCTAGAATATGTAATTGCCAGTGGTAAAGAGATTATCATTAATTTATGATTAGCTAATAGTTTAGTGCAACAATTTAATAAATTGCTTAAGGGTTATGGTGGTGGTAGTAAATATTTAGCACAAGGTGGTGCAGTACTATCAGATTTTGTTCACACAAAATCTTTATTAATTGATTTGCTAAAAACATTGACTAAATAAATATAATTTATTTACAATGGTTAATTATAAAGACACTTTAAATATATTAAAAACAGATTTTGAAATGAAGGCTAATTTAAATATAAAAGAGCCTAAAATTCAAAAAATTTGAGATGATAGTAATATTTATGACAAGATATTAAAAAAAAACAAAGATGGTAGACATTGGATTTTACATGATGGTCCACCATATGCAAATGGTAATATTCATGTTGGACATGCACTTAATAAAATTATTAAAGATATTATTGTGCGTTATCATTTAATGAATGGAGATAATTCATTATATATACCTGGTTGGGATACTCATGGATTACCAATTGAACATGCGTTAATTAAAAAAAATGGTAGTAAACAAACTAGTTTACCTGTAGTTGATCAAAGAGAAAATTGCAAAGAATTTGCTATTGAAAATGTTAATAAACAAATTACACAATTTAAACGTTTAGGTTTAGTGGCAGATTTTAACAAAAAATATTTAACACTTGATAAAGAATTTGAACAAGATCAATTAAATTTATTTTTAGCTATTGTTAAAAAAGGTTTAATTTATCAAGATTTTAAACCAGTATATTGATCATGATCAAGTCATTCAGCTTTAGCTGAAGCAGAAATTCAGTATGAAAATGTAGAAGCTTATTCTATATTTGTTGCATTCAATGTTGTAAATGGTAATAAATATATCAAAAATAATGACAAGTTAATAATTTGAACAACAACACCTTGAACTATTCCAAGTAATTTAGCTATAGCTGTTCATCCTGATTTTGAATATGCAAGAATTGCTTACAAAGATGACTATTACATTTTATTAGAAAAAACTCATAAAGAAATAGCAAAAAATTTAGGTTGAGAAAATTATAAAGTTGTTGGTACATTTAAAGGAAGAGATATTGAAAATATTCAATATATTCATCCCTGAATTAAACGTAATTCACCAGTTATTTTAGCAGAGTATGTAACAAGTGAAAATGGTACTGGATTAGTGCATAATGCATCAGGTTTTGGATTAGAAGATTATTATGCATGTAAAAAATATGGAATTGGCATTTATTGTCCTATTGATGAATATGGTAAGTTTGATAAAACTATTAATGATTCTGAATTAGAAGGAGTTTTCTATGAAGATTCAAACAAAATTGTTATTGATCGATTAACAAAAACTAATTCACTTTTAAACTGTAAAAAAATTACTCACTCAGTTGCAATTGATTGACGAACTAAAAAACCTGTTATTTATAGAGCAACAAAACAATGGTTTGTTAATATTTCTAAAATTAAAGACAAATTAATTGCTGCAATCGATGATGTTAAATTTATTAATCCTAATAATAAAAAACAATTATTAGATATGGTTTCTAATCGTGTTGAGTGATGCATATCTCGTCAAAGAATATGAGGAGTACCAATTCCAATTATTTTTGATGAAAACAAAAATCCTATTTTTGATGTCAATTTAATTACTCATGTTATTAAGATCATTAATGAGAATGGAACAAATTCTTGATTTGAAAAACCTGTTGAATTCTTCTTACCAAATGATTATAAAAACAATGGACATTGATACACTAAAGAAAAAGACATTATGGATGTATGATTTGATTCAGGAAGCAGTTATAATGTGTTGAAACATTATGGATTAAAACCTTCATATGATTTGTATTTTGAAGGTAATGATCAATATCGAGGTTGATTTAATTCTTCATTAATATGTAGTGTAATTGAAAATGATATTGCTCCATACAAAATATTACTTTCTCATGGTTTTGTTTTAGATGATATGGGAAGAAAAATGTCAAAATCACTAGGAAATATTATTGATCCTTTGACTGTATGTGCTAAATATGGTGCTGATATTTTACGATTGTGAGCAGCTAATAGTGATTATCAAGATGATGTAAGAATTTCTAATGGTATTTTAAATCAAATTTCTGAAGTTTATCGTCGTATAAGGAATACCATTTTTAAATTTATTTTATCTAATATTGTTGATTTTAATTTTAATAAAGACAAAGTAACTAAATTTGATCCTGAAGAAAATTATATTCTTACTCAAATTAATAATATGTTAACACAAGTTAAACAATTTTATGAGTGTTTTGATTTTTCATCAATTATTAAATTATTAAATTTAAATACAATTAAGTTATCAAGTTGATATTTTGACATCATTAAAGATAGTTTGTATTGTGATGAACCTAATAATCAAAAACGACGCGCTATTCAAACAGTTCTTTTTCACATATTAAAAGCATACTTATCAATGCTTGCTCCAATTCTTCCTTATACTTGTGAAGAAGTATATTCTCATTTAAAATCAGTTAATACAAAAGAAGAATCAATTTTTTTAACTAAATATTTAAATAATTTAGGAGTTAATATTGATCCAATAAATAATGAATATTGATCTCTATTTTTTAAATTGAAAGATGATGTTTTTGCTAAATTAGAATTATTAAGAAAAAACAATAGTATAGCTAAAAACACACAAGCTATAGTGAAAATTAAACTTAATAATTATTTAAATTTTGAACCACTTTTGCTTAAATATTATTTAAATGTTGCTAATGTTGTAATTGAAAATAATGATTCAATGGAAAAGAATGCATGAGAAATAGAATGTTCAAATGCTAATTTTATAAGATGTGAACGTTGTTGAGAATATTTTAAAAATAATGAATTAAACAATGATCATATTTGTAAACGATGTGAAAATGTACTAAAACAAAATAGATAATGAAAATTACTCAAGAAGACATTATTAAATTTATTGAAAAAAATGATGAATTAAATAAGTTTATCCATTCATTTAAAGGTTACAATGAAATTAATACCAATAAACTTTTTAAGATTAATTTAGTTAAGCAAAGCAACTATTCTGATACTACAAGTGTGATTACAAAAATTAAGCAATCTGCATTAAATGAAAAAAAACAATTAAATGAAACAATTAATTCATTTAATAATGAATGTAAAAAATTATTTATTAATAGTAAATATGCTGAAGAAGCAAAACGTATTTATAGAGTTATTAATGAGTATTTTAATTTTGTAGGCTCTAAAAACCATAAGTTTTTTGAATATGATATTGATTTCTATAAATCAAAAAAGGAAAAACCAATTCTATATGTCCGTAATTTAACTAAATATTATGGACATAAAAAAATTCCTACAATTGATTCATTAAATTTTGATATTTATCCTGGAGAGTTCCATGCATTTATTGGTGCAAATGGTGCAGGTAAAACAACAACTATCAAATCAATTATTTCTTCATACTATAAGTGATCTGGAACAATTTTAATAGATGGTATTCCAAATATTAATGAGGCATCTAAAAAGAAAATAGGTTATGTTCCTGAAAAAGCTGTTTTCCCAGAAGGTTTTTCTGCACAAGAATATTTAACTTGGATGATTATGCTTTCTGGTTTTAATAAACATTTTGCTATTAATAAAGTAAAACAAGTATTGAAAGATCTTGGTATGTGGAATTTAAGACATGTTTCACCTAATAAATTTTCATCAGGCCAAAAGCGTAAAATTATTTTAGCACAAACCTTAACTCATGATCCAGAGATCATTATTATGGATGAGCCAATGGCTAATCTAGATCCTAAAGCACGTATTGATTTTTTTAATACATTAAAACATTTAAAACAACAAGGTAAAGCTATTTTTATGTCTTCACATGTTCTTTCTGAATTAAATTCATATTGTGATTCATTAACTATCCTCGATGGTGGAAAAGTGATTTATTCAGGTAAACGTGATGAATTATTAAAAACAATGTTTGCAAATGAATATATTGTATGTATTGATAATAAATTTAGTAATAAATTTAATGAAATTATAAATGAATTAAAAATCATTGCAAGTCATTATGCAAGTGATCATAATCTTATTTATTACAAAATTACATTTAAAAATGAAGAAATTTATAACAAGTTTCAAATTAATTTAATTAAAAATAATGTTTACTTTAATGAATTAAGAAAAAATATTCCTTCACTCCAAGATATTTATGAACAAATGGTAATTAATGGTTCTAAAGACACAATGTCAAGGCAAGACATTGAAAGATTGATAAAACAATTTAATAATGAATGCTAATATTGAAAATAAATTAAAACTTATCCCACACAAACCTGGATGTTATTTATGAAAAGATCAGCATAATGTGATTGTTTATATTGGTAAGGCAAAAGACCTTTCCAAGAGAGTCCATCAATATTTTTCAAATAATGTTTCATTAAAAACTAAAAAACTTGTAGAAAAAATTTATGATATTGATTTCATTACAGTTAATAATGAAAATGAATCATTAATTTTGGAAAATAATTTAATTAAAATGCACAAACCAAAATATAATATTCTTCTGAAAGATGGAACAAACTATCCTTATATAGTTTTAACTGATGAAAAACATCCACGCCTTATATATACACACAATATGAATATTTATAAAGGTAAATATTTTGGTCCATTTGCCCCTCATATTTTTAATTCATATGGTATATACAAATTTTTACTAAAATTATTTCCTTTACGTAAATGTCAAAAAATTCCTCATCGAAAATGTTTACATTATGATATGGGTCATTGTTTAGGACCATGCATAAACAAAATTAATAATGAAGATTATAAAAAAATTGAAAATGACATAATTAATTTTTTTAATAATGATATTTCAGAAATTATTAATGAGCTGTACAACAAAGAGAAGGCATATTCAGAAAATTTACAGTTTGAGGAAGCAAAGGAAATTTTAGATATTACTAATTCCATTAAAAATATTTGGATGAAACAAAATGTAAATATTATTTCAAAACAACAAATTGATGTTATTGGTTTTTATTCTTATAATGATTTTATTACAATAGTAGTTTTGTCATATAAAAATGGTAAGTTATTAGCCAAAAATCAACAAATTTCACATATTAATTCAGATATTAATGAAGCTATAATAAGTTATCTATGTCAATTTTATTTAGATAATTTTAATAAACCAGATATATGTTATATTGCATTAAATGATATAAATATTAAACAACTATCATTAATCACCAATATTAAATTTATTAATCAACCGGTAGGTAAATTTAAAACTATTTTACAACTTGCTGCTGATAATGCAAAAATGTTTTATAAAACTAATTTTTTACAATTCATTAAAAAAGCATCAATTTTTGAGAATGGATTTGATGAATTAAAGAAAATATTGAATGAAGAATCATTACATTTAATCCATATGTTTGATATGTCTAATTTATTTAATGAAAATAAAGTTGGAGCAATGATAGCTTTAGAAGAAGGTAATTTTAATAAAAAGTTATACCGCAAATTTATTATTAAAAATCAATTTTCAACTAGTGATGTTAGTTGTACTAAAGAAGTTATTTTTAGAAAATATCATGATGCTATTAAGCAAAATGAAAAATTACCAGATTTAATAATTGCTGATGGTGGTAGTCAACAAGTTAATGTTATAAATGAAACACTTACTAAATTAAATTTAAATGAAAAAATTAAAGTCATAGGTTTAGTTAAAAATAAGGATCACAAGACTGAAAAAATTTATTTAGATAGAAATAAAATATTTAATTTAAAAAAAGATAGCAATTTATATTTTTTTGTTTCACGAATTCAAGATGAATGTCATCGTTTTGCCATCACATTTTTTAAAAATAAAAAAATTTCATCATTATTGAAAAGAAAAATTGAAGAAATACCAGGTATTGGTAAAAAAACAGCTGAAAAAATATTATCACGTTATCAGGATATTAATGATTTAAAAAAGGTTTCATTACAAGAATTATCTCAATTTGTTAATTACAAGGTAGCTAGTCTTATTAAAAAATATATTAAATAATATTAAATTTATTTTAAATTCCCTTAAAATCTACCATTAATATAATAAATAAAATATGATCACTATTTTGGTAATATCTGATACACATGGTAAAGATCTTCAAAAAATTGAAGATATTATTCATGCGAATAAATATGATGTTACTATTCATTGTGGAGATCATTTATATCCGTTGGACAAAATGAAGGAATTATTTACATATTTTGTTCCAGGGAATAATGATGTTGATGCATCACAAGAAATAATTAAATTTAAATTAGATCAATATAATTTCATTTTAATGCATGGTCATCAGTTTGTATCTCATCCACATAGTCGTTGAATTAAAAGATTATTTAATTATGCTAATAAAAATGATGCCGATGTAATATTATTTGGTCATTCTCATAGTTATGAGGTTAAAATAAATAAAGACTATAAAATTTTGTGTAATCCTGGAAGCGCTACCCAACCAAGAATAGGTAAGCCAACTTATATGGTTATTACAATTAATAACCATGAAATTGATTTTAAAAAGAAAGAATTATCATAAGACTATTAAATGATTTACAAATATATAAATGTTTATGCTAATATAATTTAATATGAAAATTCATACTCATAATTTTCGTACTTATTTATTTTTTTTATTTAAACAAGTGTTTAAAAAGAAAGTATTTTATTTTGTTAATTTTGTTTATTTATTAGTATTTGTTATATTCATTTATTTAATTCCACTAATTAAAAATTCATATATTGCATCAATATGAACTAACCAAACATTTGTGCCACAACAAATATTGTTATATCTTCATTTGGCTATATCACCACTATTAGTTACTTATATTTTTAAAACCTCACAAGAAGATGGATCAGAATTGATTATTTCATCTAAACCAATATCTAGATTTAAAATTATTTTTGCAAAGTTTTTATGTTTTTTTATTATTGCATTAATTTTATCTATACTTTCTGCAGCAATTTTATGTTTTGGTTTTTTGGTACCTGAAAGTAATTATTATTTAGTTATAAGTTTAATTATTAGTGTTTTCTTTTTGAATTTAATTGCTTTAATGGTATTTGGTGGTTTATTAATCTTGCTTTCATTAAAATTAGGTAAAGTTGGTTTAATTGCTATTAGTGTTGTTAGTGCAATTATTTTTAACATCATTAATATCACTGTAGTTGTGGCAACACGCACTATGGATGATGTAGCTAATAAAGATGTTACTTTAGATTTAACTAGTTCAAATGTTATTTCCATTAATAATAATGTAAAACAAACTAAATATTTTTCACCAAGTTCAAAACAATTTAATGACACTATCCCATTTTTTGATCTAGAGTTTCAAAAGGAAACATTTAATAAAGCATTGCATAAAAGCAATATGCAATTTTTTAATACTTTTAATCCACAAAAATATTACCAAAAATTAAGTTGTTTAGGAATATTGGATGATATTGCCTTTAGAACAAATGGGTTAGAAGAGATAGGACGTTACCATTGATATTCCTTTTATTATAATGGTCCAATTCACTCATTGGTTGAAAATGATTTAGTAGATAATAACGGGAACTATTTTACTAATGATGATAACACCAAATGGATGGATTTCTATCAACAAAATTATTCTGATTTTGTTCCATTTATTACTTATTACCAACTTGTTGGTGTTGATGCATTGAAAGGAATGGCTGAAATAAATTCTGCAGATCAAACATCTCCTGAAAATATTGCTAATTTTATTTCAAGCTATATGAATTTAATTACTAACAACATTTACATTGATACACTTTCTTATCAACAAAACAATAGCATATTTTCCAATTATGGTGCAATTGCTGATAACCAATATTTGTATGCTTATGGAAATAAATGATCAAAGGATCATTCTTATTTTCCAGGTTTATTTTTTAAAGCAATTAAAGAAACTAAAAATATTGTCCATGTAAACAATTTACAATTAGAACCAACAAAAGAAGAACGTGATGTATTTAACTATATTTTGTTTAATACTTTATTTACTAATCCAACTATAAATAACACTTCTTGTTTCCTTGAGAATAATAAATATTATAAATACAATTTTAATTTAACTAATGATGGATACTTTTTATATTCACATTGATTATATGATCAATTAAACTTAAATAATATTAAAACAATTTTAAATATTAAAAATGATTATGATTTTGCTTATATTATGTACAAATACAAATATTTTTTAACTCGTCAATTAATGGGCTATTATGGATTAGATGATTATATTTGTACTGATTATAGTGGAACAAATGAAAATATTACTATTCCTTGGAGCGAATATTTTAAATTTGTATATTTTCCACAATTTAATAGTTATAAGCTAAGGAATATTTCTCAATATAATGATAATGAACAAGCAAAATTAATAAAAACTTTACCTTTTTGTATGCCAAGAATTATAAATAATGAGAAAGAAACAGATTGATTAAGTGCTTATGTTAGTAATGATTCTGTAGTAGATAGATTTAATGTGATGAAATATGCTTCATGTATATATGATGGGAATGAAAATCCTACATCACAATATACTAGTTTATATCAATGCTATGATATTTACAATTCTACTAGTGCAGGAAAAATTAAATTAAGCAATACATATGGTTATTTTTCAGAATTAGGCTTGAAAATGCAAACATTAATTCATGATTTTGCTACATCAAATGATGTTTTCCCTTGCCTATCTATGGGATATACCAATGCTTATCAATCTTATATATGTAAAACATCTAATTTAGCATACATTACACATAATTTAGTATTTATCTATGATTATGAAAAAGAATTTAATTCATATTGATTAGTATTAATTTTTGTATGTTTAGGGCTAATAATTTTAACTCAAGGTTTCGTTTTGTACATTAGGTATGATGTATATTAAAAAAAATAAACCTAGTTTAAACTAGGTTTAATTTATGGAGGTGTCTGTCAGATTCGAACTGACGAATACGAAGGTTGCAGCTTCGGACCTTACCGCTTGGCTAAGACACCACAATGAGTATTATATTTATACATTTTAACAGTAAATGTAAATTAAATAACAAAAAATAACACCAATAAAACTTGCAGAAGCGCTAATTAAAAATATTTTTATGAAATTATAACCTTGAGAAAAATTAATATGATCTTTACTTTCTAAACCTTTTTTAAAAAGTTTTTCAAGTTTATCAATTGATTGATCCTTGTTAATGTCATTTGAATTTTTCATCTATTTACTTATTCTTTAATGTTGACAATTTTTTTGCCATTATAATAACCACAATTTTTACAAATGTGATGTGGTTTAACTGTTTTTCCACATTTTTTGCATGTAGAAACAGTAGGAGATGTTAATGCTAAATGGCTCTTTCGCATTCCTTTTCTTGATTTACTTACTCTTCTTTGTTGAACTGCCATAAAATAACCTTATATTTATCTTATCATTATATCTTATATATAATTTATTAATAGTGAATTTTTATGAAAAACCAGAATTTTTTAGGCATTTCTAAGGATTTATTAATTGATATTATTGGACAAATTGTTCGTAAAACACCAGGTGTTGATAATACTAAAAAAGTTAATATTGATATTGAAAAGAAATCTAGTAATTTAATAGTTAAAGTGGAATTTTATCCTAGTGAAGATATTATCAACATTTATGATTTATGCTTGCGATTACAAAGTCTAATTCACTTTCAAATGACTAAACATTTTGATATGAAAAATATTAATGTGGAGGTTACAGCTCTGTAATTAATTATGACTAAAATTGATATCAACATATTAAAACAAATGTTTGAAAGAGGTGCTCAAATCATCGCTGAAAACTTTGAATACATTGATGAGTTAAATATTTTCCCTGTACCAGATGGTGATACAGGTAGTAACTTGAAAGTTACTACTGAAGGTGCAATAAATGCAATTAAAAATAAATCTTATATTGATTTAAAACAATTTGGTAAAGATTATTCATTAGCTTTACTTATGAATGCTCGTGGTAATTCTGGGGTTATTTTTTCACAAATTATGAAAGGGTTTGTGATTAATTTTAAACCAGATACTGATAGTTTAAGTTTAGTTGAAATTATTGAATGTTTTAAAAAAGCTGTTGAATATGCTTATAAAGCTGTAACTGATCCTATTGAAGGTACAATTTTAACTGTTATTCGTGTAACAAGTGAAGAAATTACTAATAATGCTAATTCTTTTAAAAGTGTTGAAGAATTATTTGCATTTGCTGTTACTGCAGCTGAGAATATTTTAAATGAAACTCCTAATATGCTTCAAGATTTGAAAAATGCTGGAGTAGTTGATTCAGGTGGATATGGTTTATTCTGTTTTCTAAGCGGAATGAGCGATGTTTTAAACAACAAAGAATCTATAAAAAAAGTAATGAGAAAAAAATCTTTAAAAAAGAAAGATAGCAATGCTATCATTACTAATTTTGAAGATAAAAATGAAGGTTTCGGTTATTGCTGTGAATTTATTTTTGAAAAGAAGGCAAAAGTTACAATTAATCAAAAAGATAAAATGGATTTTAATCTTCCTTCTTTTAAACGAGAATATGAGCGAATTGGTAATTGTCTAGTTGTAGTAGAAGATGATAATATTGTTAAAGTTCACATTCATACAACTGCTCCATATTTAGCTTTACAAATTGCTCAAAGATATGGTGAATTTGTTAAAGTTAAAATTGAAAACATGACCATGCAATTTTTAAAGAATAATCCAGGTGCTACTTTAGGTGGTTTTGATTGGAAAAATTCTTCAGTGAAAAATAATAATGTTCATCTTTCAAATGATACTAAAGTTATTATTACATGTCCAACTAAAAAATTATCTGATTTGTTTGTTAATGAATTTAAAGTTGATTATGTGATTAATTATGAAAATTCTGGCAATCCTTCAATTCAAGAATTTTTTATTGCTTTGCAAAATGTTAAATCCTCTAGAATTATTTTAATTGTTGATGATTCAAATGCTATTTTAGCTTCTACACAAGCAATTCAATTATTAAATAAAAAAATCAAAGCAAAATTAATTAATTCTCGTGATATTGCTGTAACATATAAATTATGTTTAGCTTATAATCCTTATGAGGATTTTGATGATAATGTAGATAATCTTAATCAATTATCTCATTCACGATTTGGTAAACTTGCTATTGCAAGTAAATCTGTTATTAATGGAAAAATTAAAGTTAATTCAGGTGATTACATAGGCATTATTGATAAAACAATTATTTCATCAAATAAAAATGTTTTTGAAGCTGCAAAAGTAGTTATTAATAGCACTATCCATAGTGTAAAATTAAAGAAAATTGTTTCACCATCATTGAAAATTTTTGCTGGCATTGACGCAAATCAAGCAGATATTAGAAAATTTGAGAAATATGTATCGGAAAATTATTCTATAAATACAATGATAATACATACTGATCAAAAAAATTATGTTTATCACTTTATAATTTAATATTTTTATTTTATTTTTTATATATAATTAATAAATTATTTCTATTATAGTAGTGAACCAAGGAGTGCTATTTTATTCATATGAGTATAGAAAAAAGATATAGCGAATCACAAGTTTCTAATCTTGTAATTCGTCGTGATTTTAGCAAATCAGAAATTAATTTTACTGAACCAGATTTATTAGAAATACAAAGAAATTCATACAAGAATTTTCTTGATAAAGAATTAGCTAAACTAATTGAAGAATATTTCCCAATTAGTCATGCTAAAAATAATAAATACACCGTAAAGTATTATGGGATTAATTTAGTTAACCCAACTAAAACAGAACAAGAGTGTAGAGATGAAGGATTAACATATGAGTGTTCACTTTATGTTGATTTAGGACTATTGAATAATGAAACTGGTGAAGAAAAAAGATCAGTTAAAGATACAAAACAACATTTATCAAAGGGTGTTTTCTTTGGTAATATTCCACTTATGACTGAGAGAGGAACATTTATTGTTAATGGAATTGAAAAAGTTGTTGTTTCTCAAATTGTTCGTTCTCCTGGTGTTTATATTTTAAATCAATCACAAATTAAACTAAATAATAAAAAGAAAATTATTGATGGTAAAATTTGTGAAATATTGCCAAATAGAGGTACACTAATTAATCTTGTTTTTGATGATAAAGAAAAAGACAAAAAATTGGAAATAATAAGAATTTTAATGCGTGATAGTACAGGAAAAGAAGTTGTAGATAAACCTGCTACTTCTATTCTTAAAGCATTTGGAATGGGTCAGGATGAAATTTTACGATTATTTAACAATGATCGAATTATTATTAATACACTTGCTGCAGACAAATATAATCACAATACCATTGTTGAAGATAAAGATATTCGTAAAATCATATCTAACATTGATAAATTACATGATGAATTAGAAAGTGTTATTTCAGGTTCTCCTATTGATGCCAAACTTACTAAAAAAATTAAAGAATATAATGATAAATTAAAACAGAAAAAAATTCTTGAAGATAAGATTAATTTTCATTACAATACAAATTTTGCAAAAGTTAAAGAAATTGAATCTAATTTCAATAATACAAAAGGACAAGAAAAAATTGAATTAGAAAATAAATTAAAAGCAATTAAAGTTCAAGGTGATAAGTTATATGAGCAAAAAGATAAATTAGAAAATGATATCAAAAAATGTTTAGATATTATTATTACTGAAAAAGCTGCTAAAGATTTGATTGAAGCTTTAAACATTTCTACTCGTGCTATTGAAACAGAAGTAAGTTCAAAAACTAATCCTGTTTGTTATCAGGATATCATTACTGAGCATTTTATGGTTAACAGAAAATATAATTTATCTTCTGCTGGTAGATACCGTACATTACATAAAATGCACATTTCTGATCGATTATATCAAAGAACTATAGCTCAAGATGTTTATGACAATAAAAATAAAATAATTATCTCAAAAAATACGTTTATTAACAAAGTTCAACTCGATATCTTTAAAAAATTAATTCAAGAAAATAAATTACATGTTGGTGATGAAATTAGTTTGAATGTTAGTTCAAAATGTGAGAACAAAATTGACAATAAAGTTGAGAAAGTTCTAATTTATGTTGATAATGATCACATAAACCCTGATCAAGATGAGACTACTCCTATTATTGGTTTACCAAACAATACAAATGTTCACAACTACACATCTTTAACTTTAGCTGATTTTGTTTGTTGCATGTCTTATGTAATTAACTTTAGTTATGAAATTGGAACTACTGATGAAATAGATCACTTAGGTAATAAACGTTTACGATTAGTTGGTGAACAACTAAAATCTAAACTACAAGTTGGTCTAGCACGTGTTGAAAAACAAATTAAGGATAAATTAGCTTCTATTTCTATTCCTACTGCTAATCAAGATAACCAAAAGAAGACTGATCAAAGAACAACAATACGAACAGTAGTAAATACTAAACCATTTCAGTTTATAATTAAAGCCTTCTTTAATACAAATCAATTAACTCAATTTGTTGACCAACAAAATCCTTTATCTGAGTTATCAAATAAACGTCGTTTATCAGCAATGGGTGATGGTGGAATTTATCGAGATGACCCAAACCTAGATATTCGTGATATTCATTATTCTCATTATGGAAGAATTTGTCCTATTGAAACTCCTGAAGGACAAAATATTGGTTTAATTATGTCTTTAGCATCATATGCTAAAATTGATGAGAATGGATTTTTAATTACACCATATCATCGTGTAATTAATGGTGTTATTCAAAAAGATGTTGAATGGATAACTCCATTAAGAGAAGATGAATACTATATTTGTGAAGCAACTATTCCTCATGATAGTAATAACAAATTAATTCCAAAACAAATTATTTGTCGTTATCGTGGTAATCAAAAACTTGTAAGTTATGATAAAGTTGATTATATTGATATTGCACCTCGACAAATAGTTTCAGTTGCAACAAGTGAAATTCCTTTCCTTGAACATAATGATGCTAACCGTGCATTAATGGGTGCAAACATGCAACGACAAGCTGTGCCATTAATTCGTCCAATTGCCCCAATAGTTGGTACTGGAAGTGAATATAAAATTGCTCATGATTCAGGTTTGAGTAGGATAGCTAAGAATGATGGAGTTGTAGAAAAAGTTGATGGAAATAGTATTACTATTAAATGTTTAAATGGTAAAACTAATGAATATATTTTAAACAAATTCATTAAATCTAACCAAAATACATGTATTAATCATCAACCAATAGTTAGTTTAGGTCAAAAGATTAAGGCTAATCAAATTATTGCTGATGGTCCTGCTATGTATAATGGAGAACTTGCATTAGGAAGAAATCCATTAGTTGCATTTACTACATGAAATGGTTATAACTATGAGGATGCTATCGTAATAAGCGAAAGATTAGTAAAAGATGATGTTTACACTTCAATCTCTTTAGATGTTCACAGTATTAATTGTGTGGAAAGTGAAAATGGTGATGAAATCATCACTCGTGATATTCCAAATGTTAGTGAAGATGCCAAACGTTATTTAGATGAAGATGGTATCATTATGGTTGGCGCTGAAGTACATGAAGATGATATTTTAGTAGGTAAAATCACTCCCCGTGGACAAGATGAATTATCAGGTGAAGAAAAATTATTGTTTGCTATTTTTGGAAATAAAACTAAAAACTACCGTAATTCTTCATTAAAAGTTCCTCATGGAGGAGATGGTATTGTTGTTAAAGTTGAACGTTATACAAAAGATGATATGAAGTTTGAGGACAATACTATTGAATTAATTAAAGTTACAATTGCTCAAAAACGTAAAATTCAAATTGGTGACAAAATGTCAGGAAGACATGGTAATAAAGGATGTATTTCTATTGTTGCACCAATTGCTGATATGCCATTTATGGAAGACGGTACCCCAATTGATATTTGTTTAAACCCATTAGGTGTACCATCACGTATGAATATTGGTCAAGTATTAGAAATTAATCTTGGTCTATCAATGCGTTTACTTGGTCAACAAAAAATCATTGAATTTGCTTTAGAAGCAGGTACTCCAAGTGCAATTAGCAAATTATACACAAAATACTTTGGATTAATTGAAGAAAAAGCAAAAGTATTAGCTAAATTAATTTGTGGATATTTAAAAAATAATAATATTACTTCATTAGTTGAAGCAAAGAAGAAAATATCATACAATGACATTTTCTTAATTATTAAAAATGCCGGTTTAGATGTAGAAGATATCAATTATAAAGCTTCAACTCCAGTATTTGGTGGAGCAACTGTAGAAGATGTTATTGCTAATTTAGCTGAAGCAGGTTTAGATACTAAGAATAAACAAACATTAGGAAAATTCCAATTATATGATGGTAAAACTGGTGAACCATTTGATGGATTAACTACTGTTGGTGTAATGTATATGTTAAAACTTGATCACATGGTAGATGATAAAATTCATGCTCGTGATATTGGTCCATATAGTAAGATTACTCAACAACCTCTTGGTGGAAAAAGTCAAAATGGTGGTCAAAGATTTGGTGAAATGGAAGTATGGGCTATGGAAGCTTATGGTGCTAAATATAACTTACAAGAACTTATGACTATTAAATCAGATGATGATAAATCTAAATCAATGGCTTATTTATCAATTGTTAATAATGGTGGACATAGAATGCCAGAACCAGGTATTCCTGAATCATTTAAATTATTAACTAAGATTTTACAAGGTTTAGGCATTTGTATTAATGTATTAACAGATAACAATAGATGAATTGACATTAATAAATATACCTCTGTATTCAATGATGTAGAACTTGAGGAGCAAGGATTTGATAATGCAGTTGATAACTATGACCAAGTAGAAAAGGACTTTAATTTTTAGGAGGAAATATGGGAGTAAATTTTAGTAAAATTAAAAGTTTGAAAATTAGTCTAGCTTCACCAGAAACAATTAGAAGTTGATCCTATGGTGAAGTAACTAATTCAGAAACAATCAATTATAAAACTGATAAAACTGAGAGTGGTGGTTTATTTGATGAAGCTATTTTTGGTCCAAGAAAAAATTATCAATGTGCTTGTGGTAAATATAAAAAAATAAAATTCCGTGGTAAAGTTTGTGAGCGATGCCATGTTGAAATTACTGAAGCTATTGTGCGTAGAGAAAGAATGGGACACATTGAATTGGTAGCACCAGTAGCTCACCCATGAATGGTTAAAGAATTACCCAATCCTTCTAAAATTTCATTATTACTTGACTTGTCATATAAAAGTGTTGAACAAGTTATTAAATTTGTTGATTATATTGTTCTAGATAATAATGGTTACAAACAATTGCATAAAAAAGAAATTATTGAATTAAGTGATCAAAAATTACAAAAAAAATATCGTAAGATTTTAATTCATTTAATTGAGAAAAATGTACTTGCTAAATATGATAAAAAAGATATTGTTTATCGTGAAGCACAAGAAATCATTGAGAAAATTAATGAATCTACATTACCTTTCTCAATAGGTTATGTATTGAATTTCATTACAACTTATACTGGAATTAAATTTGGTATTGGAGCTGCTGCAATAGAAACCTTATTAAAAGATTTAAATTTAGATGAAGAATTGAATCAAGTAAAAAGTGAAATGAAACAAACTGCACACAATGCACCAAGATTTAATAAATTAGTTCACCGTTTACAAACAATTAAATGATTTAAAGAATCTGGAACTCGTCCTGAATGGATGATATTAAAAGTTTTACCAGTTATTCCACCTGAAATTCGTCCTATTGTTAAATTACCTGATGGTAAAAAAACAACAAGTGAAATTAATTTACTTTACCAACGTGTAATTAATCGTAATAATGCATTAAAGAAATTTATTGAGGATGATTCTCCTACAATCATTTTAAATAACTCAAAACGTTTATTACAAGAAGCAGTTGATGCTTTATTTGATAATGCTTCACGAAATAAACCAATTTTATCTCGTGATAAACGACCACTTAAATCTTTAACTGATCATTTAAAAGGTAAACAAGGTATATTTAGACAAAATTTATTAGGTAAACGTGTTGATTACTCAGCTCGTAGTGTTATTGTTGTTGGTCCTGATTTAAAGTTAAGTCAAGTAGGTATTCCAAGTGATATTATTTTAGAAATCTTCCGTCCATTTATTATTCATGAATTAATTTCTAAATATGATCAATATGGTATTGAACAAAAACCAATTGCAGCTAATATTAAAATTGCAGAACAAATGATTTTAAAACAAGATGATTTAATTTGACCTATTGTTGAACGTGTAATTAAAACTCGACCTGTATTATTAAACCGTGCTCCTACACTTCATGCTCTTGGTATTCAAGGCTTTGAACCTAAAATGGTTGATGGTAAGGCAATTAGACTTCATCCTCTTTCATGTACAGCATTCAATGCTGACTTTGATGGAGACCAAATGGCTGTACATTTACCATTATCACAAAATGCAATTGATGAAACTCGTAGAGATTTAATGGCAAGTAAGCATATTTTAGGTCCAAAAGATGGTAATCCTATTATTACACCAACACAAGATATGATTATTGGTATTTACTATTTATCAGTAGAAAAATTAAACCAAAAGGGACAAGGAATGATTTTTGGTAGTGTTGATGAAGTAATTAGAGCAGTAGATTATGGTGCAGTAACTTTACATTCATTAATTGGTATTCCAACTTCTGTTTTCCCTAAAAAGAAATTTAGTAAAGAAGGAATTATTATAACTACTCCTGGACGAATTATTATTAATTCAATTTTACCAAGTTCATTTGATTTTATTAATAATGCAAATTGTGGTATTGATGCTAAAGATATTATTAGTTCTACAACTGACATTAATTTATTCTTAAAAGATTATGTTGTTAATAAACCATTTAACAAAAAAATAACTTCAAAAATAATTACCAAATTATATGCTAAATATTCTGTCGCTGTAACTGCTGATACGGCTGATAAAATTAAAGATTTAGGATTTAAATATTCAACTAAATCTGGAATTACAGTTTCTGTATTTGATCTTCCAAGTTATGATAAAAAATATGATTATTTCACTGTTGCTGATGATCAAATTAAATCAGATAGTAAATATTTTGATAAAGGTTGAATGACTGATGATGAAAGATATAGTAGTGTAATTAAAACATGATCTAAAGTTAAAGACCAAGTTACTCATGATATTCAAAAAATCATGAATGATGAAAAAAATGCAGGCAACTCTGTTATTATTATGGCTAATTCTGGTGCACGTGGGAATGTTTCACAATTTACCCAATTATTAGGTATGCGTGGATTAATGAACCGTTCATATAACTATGAACGTAAACGTGATAGTAACATAATTCGTGATACAATTGAAGTTCCTATTAAACATTCATTCTATGATGGTTTAACTACTTTTGAATACTTTAACTCTTCTTATGGTGCACGTAAAGGTATGACTGATACTGCAATGAAAACTTCTAAAGCAGGATATATGACTAGAAAATTAGTTGATAGTGCACAAGAAGTAATTGTTACTGAAGATGATTGTGGTACAACTAAAGGTATTGAAGTATCTGCATTAGTTGATACATTTGAAAATACTGTAATTGAAACTTTAGCAGATCGTATTGCTAACCGTTATGCAATGGAAGATGTATTTGATCCAAAAACTAATAAAAAATTAGTTGGTAGCAATGAAATTATTACTCCTACTATTGCTAAAAAAATTGAAGATTCTAATATTAAAACAGTATTAGTTAGATCTGTTCTTCATTGCAAAGCTAAAAATGGTGTATGTCGTCATTGTTTTGGTGTTAGTTTATCTACTGATAAACCAGTTGAAATTGGTACAGCAGTGGGAGTAATTGCTGCTCAATCTATTGGTGAACCTGGTACACAATTAAATTTACGTACATTCCACACTGGTGGTGCTAGTGGTTCTATTGGTGGTAATATTGCACAAGGTTTTGAGAGATTAAAACAATTGTTTGATATGATCAAACCTAGTGCTGATGAAAAGGCACATATTAGCCATGTAAATGGTGTTGTTAAATCAATTGAAACAATTGATAACAAAATTGTTGTTGATATCTTACCTAATGAATCTAAGAAAATGTGACAATGTGAATTACCAATAAATGCTTTATTAAGAGTTAAAAAAGATGATCATGTTTGTGTTGGTGATAAAATAAACAATGGTTTAGTTGATATTCGTGATTTATTACATGTAGCAGGAATTAAAGCAGTAAGAGAATATTTATTAAAAGAAATTCAAAAAGTTTATCGTCTTCAAGGTATTGAAATTTCTGATAAATATATTGAAATTATTATTCATCAAATGACTAATATGATTAAGATTTATAATGCCGGTGATTCAAAATACTTTATTGGTCAAGTCGTAAGAATTAATGAATTTAGTGAAACTAATAAAGAATTATTAAATAACGGCAAACATCCAGCAGTTGGTAAAAGTATTATTTTTGGATTGGATGAAATTCCTTTCTATTCAGATTCATTCTTATCAGCTGCAAGTTTCCAAGATACTAAAAAAGTATTAACTAATGCTGTAATTAAAGGCCAAGTTGATAATTTAAAAGGTATTAGTGAAAATGTAATGCTTGGTAGATTAATTCCAGTTGGTTTTAATGATGATAAGAAAACTGAAAATAAGTAAAATCTTATAGAATAAATAAATCAAAGATGTATTGATTTTACAAGCGCATATCATTTAGATGAAGAGCATCCAGATTTTAGGATGGCTAGAATGACATAATTCTAAACATAAAATTGATTATTCTTTTGTTAAACAATTAAAATCTGGTGGCACTATATATATGGTTCAAAATAGACAATGTTTATTAAAATATAAATTTATATTAAGTTCTGAATTCATTCTAACAATTCATGGTTATTGTTTACAATTGGCATATGAATGTCTTGATGAAATTCATCAGCATAAAAAATGGCCAAATGGAAAGTATAGGAACAATCAAAGTAGTTTTGCTGGTAAAGGTATATCAGGTAATGTTATTTATGATAGAGCACATGATCATAAAATCTAATGAAAATTAATTAAAGATTATAAAAATGATATTTTGGATACTCATGAATTAATTAATAGTGATAATATCAATATAGAAGATCACCTTTGTAAAGATGATGAGCTAATGTTTATCGAAGAAGTTGTGGAGGACGATTAAAATGTATAAGTTTGCCTACTTAATTGATTATTTAAAAAGAGAAACTAGAGACGACTTTTATCTTGGCCTAATGCAAATAGAAAAAATAGCTAGAGTCAAGTTATGTAAATCGGCTTACGAATATCCTGAATATTGGTATACATGTGGACAACATAGTTTAGCAACTCAAATCTTGGATTGTGGTTTTGAAGTTAAACCTGATTTAAAAATAAAAAAAATTAAATTGATTAGAGTCAGAACTGAAATCATGGATAATATACATTCACAAATAGAGGGAAAGGAAATCATAAGAAAAATTCGAGTTGGTAGTCGAATAACAACTATTAGAGATGCATATTTAGAAAAATATGGATTTAGTTGTAAATTATGTGGTAAGTCATACTTAAAAGCAAATGGAAAAGATTATATAATTCAAGTTCATCATTTAAACCTTATTAAGAACGGTGAACGCAAAACTGATATAGATAATGATCTTAGAGGTTTATGTCCAAATTGTCATAATTTTGTACATTCAATTGATGATTTAAAAAATAAAACCTGAGGCGAAATAGAAAAAATATTTAAAGAAATAAATAAAGTTTAAAAAAATATTTTTAAAACTTTATACTTAAATTTATGGTAACCCGTGCGGGATTCAAACCCAGCAAATATACGCTTGAGAGGCGTACGTGTTCATCATTTCACCAACGGGCTATATGAAGTGTAAAATATTATATCAATCATTAAGATGATATAGTTTATTCATTTTTTAAAATCTTAATAAAAGTTTCTTGTGGTACACTTACTTTACCAATCATTTTTAATTTTTTCTTACCTTCTTTTTGTTGCTCAAGTAGTTTTTTCTTCCTACTTACATCTCCACCATAACATTTAGCTAACACATTTTTATACATAGCTGAAATTGTTTCACGAGCTATAACTTTACCACCAATTACTGCTTGAATAGGAACTTCAAATTGTTGACGTGGTATATAAATTTTTAATTTTTGACATATTTCTTTTGCTTTTGCAAATGCTTTATCACGGTGAATAATCATACTAAATGCATCCACTTTATTTCCATTTAAAAGAATATCAACTTTAGCTAAATCTGTTTTTTTATATTCATCAAATTCATAATTCATGGTTGCATATCCATGTGAGATAATTTTTAAGTTATTAAAAAAGTCATAAATAATTTCATTTAATGGAATGATATATTCTAATTTATGATGTCCACCTTCAACTAAACTAAGATTTTTATATATTCCTCTACTATTTTGTGCTAATTCCATTATTCCACCAATATATTCTTTTGGTGTAATAATTTTTAATTTAACATAAGGCTCATAAAATTCTTTAATGAATGTGCGATCTGGTAAATCACATGGATTATTAATCATTATTATTTCTTTATTAGTTTTAATTATTTTATATTCAACACTTGGAGCAGTTAAAATTAAATCAATATTATATTCTCTTTTAATTCTTTGTTGGATTACATCCATATGTAATAATCCTAAAAAACCACATCTAATTCCAAAACCTAAAGCAGCTGATGTTTCATACTTATAGATTAATGAAGAATCAGATAAAGAGATTTTAATCATCGCTTCTTTCAAATCATTATATTTGGAATTATCAATAGGGTACATTCCACAATAAACCATAGGTAATACTTTTTGATAACCTGGTAAAGATTGAGCACAAGGATTATCATAATCTGTAATTGTATCACCTACATTAACATCTTTTGCTGTTTTAATATTAGCACTAATTCAACCAACTTCACCTGCTCTTAATTCTTTTACATTTTTTATTTTTGGTGTTTTAATACCAATTCCAGTAATAATAAAATCTTTATTATTAGACATCATTTTAATATGTTGGTTGATTTTAATTACACCATTTTTTACTCTAATAAAACAAATTACACCAGAATATGAATCATAATAAGAATCAAAAATTAATGCTTGGAGTGGAAGATTAGAATTTCCTTTTGGATTAGGAATTAATTCTGCTACATGTTTAATTAATTCGTTAACTCCTTCTCCAGTTTTAGCAGAAATACAAAAAATATGATCTTTAATTCCAATAGTTTCTTCAATTTGCTTTTTTACTAATTCAACATTAGCATTAGGTAAATCAATTTTATTGATTACGGGAATTATGAATAAATTGTTAGTTAATGCTAAATAAGTATTAGCTAAAGTTTGCGCTTGTACTCCTTGTGTAGCATCTACTACAAGTATTGCACCTTCACATGCAGCTAGACTTCGTGAAACTTCATAATTAAAATCAACATGTCCTGGTGTATCAATCAAATTTAAAATATATTCTTTTTTACTTATTGGATCAGTGTAATTTAATCTTACCGTATTTAATTTAATTGTTATTCCACGCTCTCGTTCAATATCCATTGAATCAAGAACTTGGTCTTTCATTTCCCTTTTTTCTAAACCATGTGTAAGTTCAATAATTCGATCACTTAAAGTAGATTTACCATGATCAATATGAGCAATTATACAGAAATTTCTTATATTTTGTTCGTTCATCAAATGTATATATTATGATTATTTCATAATTATAATATTTATGCTATGTACAACCATAATGAAATTGAAAAAAAATGACAGAATTATTGATTAAAACATAAAATTTATGCTTTTAAAGATATTAAATCTAAACCAAAAGCATATATTTTAGATATGTTTCCTTATCCAAGTGGTCAAGGATTACATGTTGGTCATCCTAAAGGTTATACAGCAACAGATGTGTATTCTCGTTATAAACACTTAAACGGTTATTCTGTTCTACATCCAATTGGTTGAGATGCATTTGGTTTACCAGCAGAACAATATGCAATAAAAACTAATAATCATCCTGAATCATTTACTTTACATAATATAGATGTTTTTAGGAAACAATTACAATCATTAGGTTTTTGTTTTGATTATAATAAGGAAGTTAACACTACTGATCCAAAATTCTATAAATGAACTCAATGAATTTTTGCTAAATTATTTGAAAAAGGATTAGCAGAAATTAGAGATATTGATGTTAATTGATGTGAAGAATTAAAAACTGTTTTATCAAATGAAGAAGTTTTAAATAAAGATGGAAAAATGGTTTCTGAACGAGGTGAGCACCTTGTAGTTAAGAAACCGATGCGTCAATGAGTTCTTAAGATTACAGATTATGCAGAAAAATTATTAGATGGTTTAAATCTAGTAGAATGACCTGAATCTTTAAAATCAATTCAAAGAAAATGAATAGGTAAATCAATTGGTGCTATTATTAAATTTAAAACAACTTGTGATTTTGATATTGAAGTATTTACTACAAGAAGCGATACAATTTATGGAGTAAGTTTCATTGCAATTGCTCCTGATCATAATGATGTAAATAAATATATTTCACAAACTTATAAAAAAGAATGTGATAAATACATATCAAATGCTAAAACAAAATCTGAATTGCAAAGAAAATCCATTGATAAAATTCAAACAGGAGTTTTCACCGGGAATTATGCAATAAATCCATTTACAAATGAACAAATACCAATTTATATTTGTGATTATGTTTTAAAAGATTATGCTACTGGTAGTTTAATGGGAGTACCAGCACATGATGAAAGAGATTACAATTTTGCAAAAAAATATAAATTACCAATTAAATTCATTATTGAATGTAAAGATCATGATAGAGCATATATTGGTGATGGGAAACACATTAATTCTAAATTAATTAATGGTTTAAATATATCAGAAGCACAAAAGAAAATTAATAAACATTTAGTAAAAAATAATATTGGTTATGAAAAAATTACTTACAAAATGAAAGACTGAATTTTTTCACGACAACGATATTGAGGAGAACCATTTCCTATTATTTTTGACAAAAATAATAAGCCACATTTAATTGATGAACTTCCAGTATTGTTACCTAAATGTAAAGATTTTAAACCATCTGCAGATGGTAGGTCACCATTAGCTAATATAACTAATTGGATTCAATACAAAAAAAATAATATAACTTATTTAAGAGAAACTAATACTATGCCAAATTGAGCTGGTTCATCTTGATATTATTTGGCATATATCTTAAAACAACCCGATGGTAATTATATTGATTTGAATTCTAAAAAAGCATATGATTTATTTAAACGTTGATTACCAGTAGATTTCTATGTTGGTGGACAAGAACATGCTGTGCTTCATTTACTATATTCACGATTTTGACACCGCTTTTTATATGATATTGGTGTAGTTCCTACACCAGAACCATTTAATAAACTTATAAATCAAGGAATGATTCTTGGTGAAAATGGTGAAAAAATGTCTAAATCAAAAGGTAATGTTATAAATCCTGATGAAATTGTTAAAACTCATGGTGCTGATGCATTACGACTTTATGAAATGTTTATGGGTCCTTTAACAGCTTCTTTACCATGAAGTGATGATAATTTAACAAGTATTCGTAAGTGATTAGATCGTGTTCATAGTTTATTTGTTAATAGTAAAGACAAATTTTCAAATCAGATTGATACAGAGTTAGAATATCAATATCATTTGTTTATTAAAAACATAACACGTAATATAGAGAAATACAATTATAATGTTGCAATTAGTGACATGATGATTTTTATTAATAAATGTTATCAAGCAAAAACAATTAAGAAAGAATATTTATTAAATTTTGTTATTGTATTATCATGTTTTGCTCCACATCTAGCAGATGAGTTATATTCAATGCTTGGTAATAAGAAATGTATATTTGCCTCTGCTAATTGACCAAGTTTTGATGAAAATAAATTATTAAAAGATAAGATTAACATTCCTGTATCAATTAATGGTAAACATCGTGATACAATTAGTGTTAGTTTTAATGCAAATCAACAAGAAGTTTTAAATATAGTCTTGCAATCACCAAAAATACAAATTTATACAAAAGACAAAAAAATTAAAAAAGTTATTTTTGTAATGAATAAAATAATTAACATTATTGTTTAGTATGAATTTTAGTCATCTCAATTTAAAATTATGAATTTTGAATTGTTTGCAAGCAAACAAAATTATAACTCCTACCGAAATTCAATCTAAAACTTTTGAAAAAGATAATAAAGACAAAAATCTAATTATTACTTCTCCTACTGGCACAGGTAAATCACTTTGTTATTTAATTCCTATTTTAAATGTAGTTGATTTAAATAATAATAGTGTTCAATCAATTATTATTTTGCCTACCAAAGAATTGTGTTGACAAGTTTATAATAATTTACTTCAGTTTAAAAAATTTAATAACCATTTGAAAATAGAAGTATTATCACAAGATACTAATTGTAAAAAATCACAACCACAAATTATTATCGGTACACCACAAAAAATTCTCTCATTTTTAAATAGTGCAAAGTTTGAAAAAAAATTCATTAAATATTTAATTTTTGATGAAGCTGATATCTTGATTGATTTTGGATTCTATTCAATAATTGTTAATATTTTGAATAAAATTAGACATAAACAATTATTAATTTATGCAACAAGTGCTACTTTGCATAATTCATTAGCACATCAACTTAAAAATTTTATTACAAATGCAAAAATAATATCTTGTAGTTCATCAATTTGATTAAATGATAATTTATCTCATAATATTATTTATCAAACTCAAACTAATGCTCAACCATTAGATACATTATTTAAATTTGTTAATATCATAAATCCTTTTTTCTGTATTATTTTTGTTAACACAAAAAAAGAAGGTGAATTAATTTATCAAAATTTCATTAAATTAAATATGAATGCTGCATTAATTCATAAAGATATATATGAAAGAAAGAGAAAACAAATATATCGTGGAATAATAGCAAATAAATATCAATATCTTATTTCTACTGATTTAATTGCAAGAGGAATTGATTTACCATTTGCTGATATTGTAATTTCATATGGTTTACCACAAGATCCAATGTGATATATTCATCGTGCTGGAAGAGTAGGGCGCAATAATAAGAAAGCTAATGCTTTTCTAATTTACAAAAATTCTGATGATTATTTAATTAATAGATTAATTAAAAGAGGGATTAAATGAAAATTTAATATTATTAAAAATAATCAACTTATTGAACAACCTAAAAAATTAAAATTATTAAAGAAAAATTTATTAGATGAAGATGTAAATCAAGAAATTAAAATGATTTTTAATAAAGGTTCAAAACATATTAAACCATGTTATAAAAAGAAAATAAAAAATAAGATTAAAAAAATTAAGCAAAAATTGCGTCATAAAAACATTGAAGCAATAATTAAAAAAAGATTATTAATCGAACAAATCAATAAAAACAAAAATAGGAAATAATAAAATAACATTATGGTTAATAAATCACCTTTCATTTCAGTCTTATTACCATGCTATAATGCAGAAAAATTTATCAAAAAGTGTATTTGATCAATTTTGAAACAAACATATAGTAATTTTGAACTTATTGTTTCTGATGATTGTAGTAAAGATAATACTATTAAGATTGTTAAAGAATTGGTTAAGTATGATAATCGAATTAGATTATTAACATCAGATAAAAATCAAGGAATTGCTTTTCAAAGAAAAAAATTAATTAGTGAAAGTAAAGGTGAATATTTTATTTTTATAGATGCTGATGATTTATTTGCTAAAAAAATACTTGAAAAATTAATTAAACCAATAGTTAAAAATGGAATTAATTATGATTTTATTACTTGTAAATCTGTTTTTAGGTTTCAAAATAAAAAAGAAAAAGTTATTATTAAAGCACCAATTTTTTACAATAATTTAATCCTACCACATTCAAAATCTAATAAATTTAAATTTATTAGAAATAATTTAACAGTTACAATTTGAGGTTGTTTAATTAGAAAAGAATATTTTACATCATTGGATTTTAACTTTTCTGATTTTAGAAATTTTGAAGATGTTGGATGCACTATTATTTTGGTTCTTAAAGCAAAATATTTTTATGCAGTTAATTATTATGGTTATTATTATGTTAAAAATAAAACACATAATAATATTTCAAGTATAGAACATTTTAGCTATAAAAACATTAATGATTTTGTTTGACAAATAACTAAAATAATTGAATATTTAGTTAAGGAGGGATATTTTTTTAATAAAAAATATTTTAAGACTATCCAATTATGGTTTTATCCATTATTTGTTTATTTATTATTTATTGAAAAACGAACATTAAAAAATATAGATAGTAAAGAAGACAAAAATAAAATAAAGATATTTTTTACAAAAAAAAGAATGGAAATGCTTTATATTATCTTCTATAAATATCATGCGTGATTTTTTCCTGGTTTTTATGGATCATGATGAAAATTTTTTGCTTCACTTATAACTTCATCTTATTTTACTAAAGAATTAAAATATATTAAAAAATGGAAATAAACCATAATGTGTTTTTAAATTTATATATGCAATATGAATATTTTGTATGTTTTATATCCATTAATTTCATATAAAATAGACACCCGTTTGAACTAGTTCAAATGCCTTTCTTGAGTTTTCTTTGTGAAGGTAAAATCACAATCATTAGGGTCGTTAAATTGATTAGGTATCTTTAAAAGAATGGCATTGTTTTCAAGAATCTTTTTAGCACCATATATATATCAGTATATTTAAATATTCGTTCTATTTTTTCTTCTTCGTTCACCTAATCACCACCATTCTAGTCATTATTATTTTCTTCAAAATTTTCTACTTGTTCCATTACTTTACTAAATACTTCAAGGCTATATTAGGTGGATATCCATTTTTAATTAGACATACCTTGATATCAAACTTCAATTGGTCTCTAACATTTTGATTATTTAACCAATCTGCAAACGAAGATTTAGTATCAATTATCTCTTTAACCTTAGTAGCTAAGGCTTTATACTTTTCATTTATAACTATTCCATTAACAAGTTTATCTTCACCGTATTCAAAATTATGTTCATCACGAGAGCAATTAAAATATCATAAAAGGCCTTTTCTTCAAAAGTTAAACATATTTTTCTAAAACTTTCTCTGCTCTCGTTCATCTCTTTTAATATTTTTAAAGTCTGTTCAGTTGCTTGTTTAATAATATTTTCAGATGCATGTTCTTGAGTTTTACCAGCTTCTTCAATAGATAGGTGTTTTCTTCCACCAACACCAGGACCACCTTTAGACTTAACTTTCTCAACAGTAACTTGTTTACCAATAAACTTCTTATCAATATCAGTATCTGTT
>AUXO013168394.1_pt1 | contig 41450 bp, 58 predicted proteins | sample 768731 | NCBI WGS metagenome assembly AUXO01 (sample SAMN02715735, study PRJNA202380) | gut metagenome | biome: sheep rumen | host: Ovis aries | place: New Zealand: Palmerston North | reverse complement strand
GTAACTTCGTATTCCACTTCCTGACCTTCTTCAAGTGTCTTGAATCCTTCCATGTTCAGTCCTGAATAATGAACGAATACATCATGACCCTCAGCGTCAGAAATGAAACCGTAACCTTTTTGGTTGTTAAACCATTTTACAGTACCTTTCATGATTATACCTCCATAAAAATTATTAAATCGTGCAATTTATAAAAGTATTCTATGAATTGCACTGTTGTCAGATTAGCATATATTGATAAAGACGTCAATGAATTTAAGGAATGTTTTTGTGTTTTTATACAAAAAAGTAATCTACTTGACGAATGAACGGCAAACGTGTAAAGTATTATTGTTCATACTAATAAAGGTTTAAAAGGGTTGGAAAACTATGATTACATTGACTGGGAAAAAAATATCAGAAGGAATTGCAATCGGAAAACTTTCCTTTTATAAGCGGGATACAAAAGAGATTCGCAGAATCTATGTAAAAGATGTAGAAAAAGAGGTTATGCGTTTTCAGAAAGCAAGGCAGAAAGCGTTGCAGGAACTGAGGGATCTGTATGATTCGGCTTCTAAGGAAGTAGGTGAAGCGAATGCAGCTATATTTGAGATGCAGCAGATGATCCTTGAAGATCAGGAAATCATCAGGCAGATTACAAATATTATCGTAGAGCATAAGTTGAATGCAGAGTATGCTGTAAAAAATGCGGTGGAAAATGTACTGGCAAGTGCGGCAAAAAGTAATAAAAGTTATGTACAGGGACACGAAGCAGATATTAAAGATGTGTCGACAAGGGTACTTCGGATTCTTGCAAGGGCATGGAAAGATAAGATGCTGACAGATGAACCGTTTATACTGGCAGCCGGTGAATTATATCCAAGTGAGGCAGTAAAGCTTGATAAGAGCAAGATTCTTGGGTTTGTTACCAGATACGGAACAATTAATTCTCATACGGCAGTGCTTGCAAGAACAAAAGGAATTCCATCTGTGATCGGACTGGGAGAGTCTTTAAAGAAAGAATACGAAGGCAAGACCATTATTATCGATGGTTTTGAGGGAAAAGTATATATCGAACCTGATTATACAACGATTTCAAAGATGAAACAGAGACAAGATGAGAATCATACGCAGGTACAGAGTCTGGAACGTCTGAAGGGAAAAGAAAATATTACGCAGAGCGGACAAAAAATTGATGTGTGCGCGAATATCGGAAGCAGGGAAGACATTGAAAGCGTTCTGCGCAGTGATGCGGGTGGAATCGGATTATTCAGAAGTGAATTTATTTATATGGAAAATGGTCCGAAACTTCCGACAGAAGAACAGCAGTTTCAGGTATATCGTCTGGCAGCAGAAGCGATGGGAATGAAAAAGGTTGTGATCCGTACAGCAGATCTGGGCGGTGAAAAGACAGCAGAGTGTCTGGATCTGGGAGAAGAGAATAATCCTGAGATGGGATACAGGGGAATCCGTGTGTCACTGGATAAAGACGAGATATTCAAGACGCAGTTACGTGCAATTTTACGTGCATCTGCTTATGGAAAGATGTCTATTATGTTCCCGATGGTTACAGATGTAAAAGAAGTACAGCAGGCAAAACTGCTTCTGGAAAAGATAAAAAAAGAGTTAAAAGATGAGAAGATTCCGTTTAATGAAGAAATACAGATCGGAGTTATGATTGAAACACCGGCAGCGGTTATGATAAGCGGTGAACTGGCACGGGAGGCTGATTTTTTCAGTATAGGAACGAATGATCTGACGCAGCTTACACTGGGAATGGACAGAACAAATTCTAAACTGGATCATTTTTATAATCCGCATCATCCGGCATTGCTTAAAATGATACGTATTATTGCGAATAATGTACATCTAGAGGGAAAAACAATCAGCATATGTGGTGATCTGGCAGCAGATCTGGACATGACAGAACAATTCCTGCAGATGGGAATCGATGAGTTATCCGTAGCACCAAATCAGGTACTTGCTTTAAGAAAAAAAATAAGAGAGATACAGTAATTTTGTTGTCGTTATCTTATTTTTTGAGAGTATAAGGAGGAAAAGAGAAACATGTTGGAAAAATTATTTAAGCTCCGTGAGAACGGAACCGATGCCAAAACAGAGGTTATGGCAGGTATCACTACGTTCATGACTATGGCGTACATACTTGCAGTCAATCCGAGTATCCTGTCTGCAACAGGGATGGATTCCGGTGCAATCTTTACATCGACAGCGCTGTCTGCAATGATCGGTACATTTTTGATGGCGTTCTTCGCCAATTACCCGTTCGCACTGGCACCTGGAATGGGACTGAATGCATACTTTGCCTATACTGTTGTTCTTGGAATGGGTTATAAGTGGGAAGTTGCATTAACGGCAGTATTTGTAGAAGGTATCGTTTTCATCGTACTTTCACTTACGAATATCCGTGAGGCAATCTTCAATGCAATTCCGAAGAATCTGAAGTCGGCAGTAAGTGTCGGTATCGGATTATTCATTGCATTTATCGGACTTCAGAATGCGAATATCGTAGTAGGAGGTTCTACACTTCTGCAGTTATTCTCCATTGATGGATATAACAGTGCCAAAGGTGTGGAAGCTTCTATGAGTAACGTAGGAATCACGGTCATTCTTGCACTGATCGGTGTGGGAATTACAGGAATTCTGGTAATAAAGAATGTAAAGGGAAATATCTTATGGGGAATCCTGATTACATGGATTCTTGGAATCATCTGTCAGATGGCGGGTATCTATGTAGCGAATCCAGAAATTGGATTCTACAGCCTGCTTCCGGATTTCAGCAAGGGATTCACAATTCCAAGCATCATGCCGGTATTTGGAAAGCTTGACTTCAGCGGAATATTCTCTTTGAACTTTATCGTTGTCATCTTTGCATTCTTATTTGTAGATATGTTTGATACGATCGGAACACTGATCGGTGTGTCTACAAAGGCAGGTATGTTAGATGAGGAGGGACGTCTTCCGAATATCAAAGGTGCGCTGATGGCAGATGCGGTTGCAACAACCGTTGGAGCAGTGCTTGGAACAACAACGACTACGACATTTGTAGAGAGTGCATCCGGTGTATCCGAAGGAGGAAGAACGGGACTGACTTCTGCAACGACAGCTATTTTATTCGGCCTGTCACTGTTCCTGTCACCAATCTTCCTTGCAATTCCTTCATTTGCAACAGCACCGGCCCTGATCGTGGTTGGATTCTACATGCTGACAAATGTGACACACATTGATTTTGATGATTTTTCAGAGGCATTGCCATGCTACATCTGTATTCTGGCTATGCCATTCTTCTACAGTATTTCAGAAGGTATCTCTATGGGAGTTATCTCTTATGTGATCCTGAATCTGATGACTGGAAAAGCAAAAGAAAAGAAGATCAGCGCATTAATGTATGTACTTACGGTATTATTCATATTGAAATATGTCTTTCTGTAAAATATAATAGAAAGAGGAGAACGAAAAGAGATCGGAGTTTCCGGTCTCTTTTCTGGCCTGTCAGGCATTTTACAGGGACTGCCGATGGGAAGATCCGAAAGGCTTATGAAGGAGAACTAAAGTATGAATTTACTTACGATGGAGCATATTACGAAGGCTTATACTGACCGTGTCCTTCTGAATGATGTTGCATTCAGCATCAATGAGAATGAAAAGATCGGTGTGATCGGAATTAACGGAATGGGAAAATCTACGCTTTTAAAAGTGGCAGCCGGGATAGAACCATACGATGAAGGTAAGATCAGTATAGGAAATCAGGTCAAGATCTGTTATCTGCCGCAGACACCGGAATCTGAAGAGGGAACAACGGTGTTGCGTGCGGCAATCGCAGACAATGTGAATGAGCTGAATCAGTGGACAATTGAAGCAGATGCCAGATCCATGCTGAACAAGCTTGGCTTCTATGACTATGACGAGAAAGTAGAGCATATGTCCGGCGGTCAGAAGAAGAGAATTGCACTGGTCAATGCATTGCTTACACCGGCAGATATCCTGGTACTGGATGAACCTACCAACCACCTGGATAATGCGATGTCTGAGTGGCTGGAGGAATATCTGATCGGATTTCGCGGGGCAATCCTGATGGTTACCCATGACCGTTATTTTCTGGATCGTGTGGCAACCAGGATCGTGGAAGTAGATCAGGGGAAATTATACAGCTACCCTGGAAATTATTCGGAGTTTGTCAAGTTAAAAGCAGAACGTCAGGATATGGCACTGGCGACAGAAAGAAAGAGAAAGAGTCTTCTGCGTACAGAACTCGAATGGCTGGGAAGAGGTGCAAGAGCCAGAAGTACGAAGCAGAAAGCACACATTGACCGCATCAAGGCAATGCAGGAGATCAAGAACATTCAGGAAGAAAAGAAAGTGGTACTGGATTCCGTAGCGTCCCGTATGGGAAATAAGACGATCGAGCTTCAGAACATCAGTAAATCTTATGGAGCAAGAAAGCTGATCGATGACTACAGTTACATTTTCCTAAAAAATGACAGAATCGGAATCATCGGACCGAATGGCTGTGGAAAGACGACACTTCTTAAGATTATTAATGGGATTGTAAAACCGGATAATGGCACGATCGAGATTGGGCAGACGATCCGGATCGGATATTTCTCTCAGGAGAATGAATATATGGATGCATCCATGAAAGTGATTGATTATGTCAAAGAAGTGGGAGAATATGTTACGACATCAGACGGAAAGATCACGGCATCCCAGATGCTGGAGCGCTTCTTATTTGACGGAGCCATGCAGTGGTCAAAGATTGAGAAGCTTTCCGGGGGAGAAAAGAGAAGACTGTACCTGATGCGTGTTTTGATGAGTGCACCGAATGTACTGATCCTGGATGAGCCGACCAACGATCTGGATATCCAGACGCTGACGATCCTGGAAGATTATCTGGATCACTTTGACGGAATTATCATCACGGTATCACATGACCGTTATTTCCTGGATCGTATTGTGAACCGTATCTTCTCATTTGAAGGAGACGGAAAAGTACGACAGTTCGAGGGTGGTTATTCGGATTATCTGATCCGCAAAGAACTGGAAGGTCTGGATACAGAGATGTCATTGAAAGGACATGCTGCCGGGACAGAGGAACAGCCGAAGAAGGCAGAGAGCTCTTCGAAAGACACCTGGAAACAGCGGGAACCAAAGCTGAAATTCACATTCAAAGAGCAGCGGGAGTTCGAGTCGATCGATGATGACATTGCAAAACTGGAAGAAAAGATTGAGACACTGGATGCACAGATTGCAGCCAATGCGACTAATTCGGTGAAATTGCGGGAACTTATGGAGAAAAAAGAAGAGACTGAGAATGCACTGGATGAGAAGATGGACCGATGGGTATATCTGAATGATTTAAATGAAAAGATTCAAAATGCAAAGTAACAGGGATAAACAAGGAGAAAAAGTATATGAACTGGACAAGAGAAAGACTGAAAACAAATGGTAAGATTGCATTTAAGAAGAATTACTGGGCATGTGTGGCTGTAGCAGTGATCATGGGAATCATCACGGGACTTAGCAGCATAAGCGGAGGAAGAACCGGAAGTGGTGCTTCACAGAACAGCCTGTATGGGAATGACGGGTTTTCATTCTCATATCATTACGGATGGGGATTCCCATTTGCAGGGCTGGCAATTGCAATGGCTGCGATTATATTAACGATTGTAATATGGGCACTGAAGATATTCGTGGGAAATCTTCTGGAAGTAGGTGGAAAACGTTTCTTCGTATTGAATAAGACAGAGAATCCAACGGTTGGAACGATGTTTGATGCATTCCGTTCCGGACATTATGTGAATATTGTACTGACCATGTTCTTAAGAGAACTTTTTACATCCTTATGGACATTACTGCTGGTGATTCCAGGAATCGTGAAGCATTATGAATACCTGATGATTCCTTACATTCTTGCAGAGAATCCGGGAATGGACAGAAAAGAAGCGTTCCAGATCAGTAAGCGTATGATGGACGGACAGAAGATGGAGACGTTTATTCTGGATCTGTCATTCCTTGGATGGGATATTCTTACGGTTATCACATGTGGAATGGTGGGGATTTTCTACGCTTCTCCATACAAGCAGGCAACTTTTGCAGAGTTATATGCATTTAATAAAGCAAAGGCATATGAGGAAGGATATATCAGATAATGGCGATCAACAAATCAATGAGGCGGGTATTAAAAGCGCTGTCCTTCGACGGCATTGAAGTGGAGGCTTCAAGACACCTGGCGAATTTAAAGGCAATTGATCCGATGAAGATATTTCATAAGACGATTGACTATAAGATTTATAACGGCAATCATCAGATCCCTGTAAGGATATTCCTTCCAGGGGAAAAGATGGAGGATGATCTGCCGGTATTTCTGTTCTTTCACGGGGGAGGATGGGTAACGGAAAGTATTGATAATTATGAAAGAATCTGTGCCCGTCTTGCTTCGGCAACAGATCATATCGTTGTATCGGTAGAGTACCGGCTGGCGCCGGAGTATCCATTTCCCATTGGTTTTTACGATTGTTATATGGCGGCAAAGGCTATGTACACGAACCGGTTTATCTTGAATACAGATCCGGATAAGATTACACTGATCGGAGACAGTGCCGGTGGGAATCTGGTAGCAGCTGTTTCACTGATGGCAAGAGATCAGGGAGAATTCCTGCCGAAGAGACAGATACTGATCTATCCTGCGGTAAATAATGATTACAGTGAAGAGTCCCCATATTTGTCGGTAAGACGTTACGGGACGGAATATCTTCTGACTGCGGGAAAGATGCGGGATTATATTAATTTCTATGCATCGGCAGAAGAAGATAAGAAAAGTAAATATCTTGCACCTCTCATGGAGACCGATTACAGCAACCAGCCGGATACACTGATCTTAACGGCGGAATGTGATCCTCTCAGAGATGAGGGGGAAGAGTATGGAAGAAGGTTAAAAGAAGCGGGCAATAAGGTGGAGGTGCACAGAATACAGGATGCACTTCACGGATTCTTTGCACTGGGAGTAAAATATTACCATGTACAGGAGAGCTTTGCTATTATTAACCGTTTCCTGAGCGGCTATACATCTGATGAAAACAGCCGGAAGGTTAGTCCTGCAAACGAAGAATAAAGCGGGAAAGTAAGGGGGGAGGAGAAAGCCGGTGTTTGAGCAAAAACGTGCTTACTGGAGAAGTCTGGATAATGCGGCAAAGTTATTTTCCGCAGCCAGCAGTCCGAAAGATACCAGAGTGTTCCGGTTCTATTGTGAGCTGAAAGAAGAAGTAAAAGAAGAGATATTACAGGAAGCTCTGAATCAGACGATACAAAAGTATCCCGTATTTTTGTCGGTTATGAGAAAGGGGCTTTTCTGGCATTATCTGGAGAAAAGTGAATTAAGACCGGTGGTAAGGGAAGAATATAAAGAACCTTGCAGCAGCCTGTATGTACGGGATAAAAAGACACTTTTATTTGAAGTGACATATTATAAAAAACGGATCAATTTTGAAGTATTTCATGCGCTGACAGATGGAACCGGTGCAACAGAATTCCTAAGAGAACTGGTGAAGAATTATCTGTATCTGATCCACGAAGAAGATCTGGAACCGGTGGAGCTGTCAAACCAGTATCTGACGGTAAAAGATCAGGAAGATGACAGTTTCAGCCGATATTATGATCCGGATTTTCCAAGAAAGAAAAAGAAAAAGATCAGGGCGGTTCAGATCAAAAAGGATGGAAAAGGATATGAAGAGCTGCAGATCAATGAAGCTTCCATGTCGGTAAAAGAACTGCTGGGGATTGCCAGAGAAAAGAAAGTCTCCATGTCGGTGCTCCTGACGGCTGCATTTATCTGTGCAATCCATGAAGAAATGAGCCGGATGCAGGAGAAGAAGCCGGTTATCCTGATGGTTCCGGTGAATTTAAGAAAGATTTTTCCATCGGATTCGATGCTGAATTTCTTCGGTTATATAGAGCCGGGGTATCAGTTCGGAGGGGGAAAAGATTCTTTTGAAGATGTACTGGAGGCAGTAAAGTTATATTTTAAGGAGAATCTGTCCAAAGAGCATATGGCAGGACGGATGAATGAACTGATTGCAATAGAAAAGCATAAGATCTTAAAATGGGCACCGCTGGAACTGAAAAACCGCTGTATCCGTGCGGGTGCCAAGATGGCGGAGCAGGAAGTAACCGCCGTGCTTTCGAACATGAGTGTGGTAAAGATGCCGGAAGATTATGCGCAATATATTGAAAAGTTTGGCGTGTATACAAGTACGAACCGGACAGAATTATGTATTTGTTCTTTTCAAGATACGTTATCACTTGGCTTTACATCGAGATACGACAGCACGAATATCCAGCGGAATTTCTACCGGATATTGAAAGAACTGGGGGCTTCGGTCAAAGTGGCAGAACCGGATTTTCCGGAGGATGCAAGACCAAATTATGAAGGAAAGAAAGTATTACAGATCTTTACATTTTGCTGTATTGCAGCGATTGTGATCAGTATGATGACGGATATCATTATATCGCCCGGCGTGCACTGGTCGGTGTTCGTGGCAGCCGGGTGTGCGACGATGTGGCTTACAATGGCAGTCGGTTATGTGAAACGGTTCAATCTGCTGAAGAATGCGGCATGGCAGCTTCTGATCATGTCAGGGATCTGTGTATTGTGGGATCTCGGAACCGGATGGAGAGGCTGGTCTGTGAATATCGGAATTCCGGATATCTGCCTGCTGATCCAGGTTGTAATGTTGATCATATCAAGAATACGTTCCCTGTCACCGAGAGAATATATGATCTATTATGTGATGGCCGCTGTCTATTCGATGATTCTTCCATTGATTCTTTTAGTGACAGGAGTAATCCATTACAGGACTCCATCGGTTATCTGTATCGGGTGCAGTTTTCTGCTGTTGATCGGATTAATTTTATTCAAACGAAAAGAATTTAAAGAAGAAATGCATAAAAAATTCCACGTTGGCTGATACTGATAGAAAGGAAAATATTGGTGGCTTTGTGCGGTGCAGGGTTGATTTTGAGAGAAATTCTTAAAAAAATCTTACATCCGTGAAATGGTTGTGATATAATAGGTATATCAAGAGTTTATGTCAGCGCGTTTACAAATTTCATAATACGATACCAGAAAAGATGGCGTGCAGTTCGATATAACTTCGGATTGTGCGCTCTTTTAGCGTTGTCATACATCTGCAGGTTACCATGAGAGAAGTGTTAGAACAGGAGGCAGAAATGTTCAAAATAGGAGATTATGTGGCGCATTATAAGGAGGGCGTCTGCGAAGTAGTAAATATTGGCAAGATTGACATGGGCAGTTCGGACAAAGAGTATTATACGTTAAAACCGGTATATGATGCAGGTGGAACGGTATACACACCAGTCGATAATAAGCGGGATCAGATCAGAAAATTGATCACAAAAGAAGAGGCGGAGAATCTGATCAAAGAGATGCCAAAGATCGATACCATTGGTGTGACAAATGAAAAACAGCGGGAAGGAATGTACAAGAACGCATTGTTACACAATCAGTGCCGGGAGTGGATCTCACTGATCAAGACTTCATATGGAAGAAATAAGAAGAGATTACTGGCGGGAAAAAAGACGATCAACGTTGATGAGAGATATATGTCCAGCGCCGAGAAGTTCCTGTATGGAGAACTGGCAGTGGTGATGGAGATTCCGAGAGATAAAGTCAGCGGTTATGTGAAAGAGCACCTAGATGCGGAGCTGGCATAGGCGAATATAGGAAGAAAAAGAAAACTGCTGATAGCAGGTTCTTACGAATATATGATAATTTAAAAATAATGCTGCAGAACGAAGAAAAGTTTGCAGCATTATTTTTTATACCATAGTAAGCAAGAGAAGTTGCCGGTTTTGTAGATATCGGAGTATAGAATTAATTGGTTTTCTGGGTATCGTTGCTTGCTTTTGCTGCCTTTTCTGCATAAGTAGTAGTTACGAGATCCTTGTAAGGTGCGCGTTCCTTAAGCTCGCCTGCTTCTTCTAAGATATCCTGAAGAAGATCAAAGCTTTCCTGCCGGAAGATCAGATCTTTTTTCCATGTATCCTGCTCATAATAGCGGGAAATGATGGTTGTGATCGTATCCAGTGTGGTCTCTTTGAACTGAGGAGCGATTGCCTGGGCAATGTCTTCCGGTGTGTGGGATGCCACGTAGTCCATACCTTTTTGCAGTGCATTGGTGAATCCCTGGACGACTTCCGGATGTTTGTTGATGTAACTCTTCTTTGCAGAGAAAGCAGTGTACGGAACATAGCCGCTGTCCGTTCCAAGAGAGGCGACAACGTATCCCTTACCCTGTTTTTCAAGATTGGTTGCACCAGGTTCGAATTCTACGGTGAAGTCGTAATCGGATTTGTCTTCTGCGAAGGCAGCCGCAGTAGAACCGAAATCAATATTCTGGTCGATGGTGAGATCTGTAGCCGGATCGATATGGTTCTGGTTTAAGATATACTCAAATACCATTTCAGGCATGCCGCCTTTTCTACCGCCGATGACCTTCTTGCCTTTCAGATCTTCCCATTTGAAATCCTTAATATCTTCCCTGGCAACCAGGAAGTTCCCGGCGCGCTGGGTGAGCTGGGCAAAGTTTACAACATAATCATTCGCCCCCTCGTTATATGTGTAGATAGAAGCTTCCGAACCCATAAAGCCGATGTCGGCAGTTCCGGAGAGGACGGCCGTCATAGTTTTGTCGGCTCCGAATGGAACAGTATAGTTAGTACAAGACGCATCACAGAAAATCGACGGAGGTTATGGCATGGTCTTCATTCACATGAATCTCCTGAATGATAGACCGCCAGAAAGCTCTGCGGTTTTCTTGTGATAATTGATCATACATGGTCCGGAAATCTGTATTCAATAGTTCTTCAAGATAGCTGTAGTTTGGAGCTGGTTCTGGAAGAGAGTTCTGCAGATCATTTAATTCGCTTTCGACGCGACTGTACTCTTCGTTGTAATAATCCCATTCAATTCGTCCCTTCTGGAATAGAAAATTAAGACGGTCCAATTCCTTTCTTAATTTCTCAGGAGATTGCTTTTTCTTTTGCTTCTCTTTCTCTTTTTCGATTTTCTCGCACTTTACTTTATAATTCTTGTATTCATTCTCTAAGTTATCAAGCAAATAATTTTCAACAAGGTTCTGGCTCAATCTATGCCTGTAAGAACATATGCGATCGATCATAGCTCTGTTGCATCGGTAATAGCAGTAAGTTCTTTTAGCACCGGTTTTCCTGTTGATGATGGATGAACACCCGGTACCGCATAGCAATTGACCGCACACGGGACATCGAATCATTCCTGCAAACAGATAGATGCGGCCGGAGGGTGTAGCTTTAACATTTCGTTTTTGTATCTTCTGTAATTTGTTCCACTCATCTTCGGTAAGATATGCAGGGCAGTAAGGGAATCCTCTGTATGTACCTTTGTAAAATTCACTGGAAAGAAGTGTTCGCATGATCCCAAAACTGAAATCAGGATCATAGGTTTCTTGTATGTATCTGAGCGTAGCGCACTTATTTTGATGCTTGAAGAAATATTTATAAAATGCATCCACGACATGTTCTCGATCAGGATCCTTTATCATTCGCTTTTGTCCATCAACGATACCTGACTTATAGCCATATCCCATATTTACATCGCCGAAAATTAATTTACCGCTTCTGATGGATGCTTCATTCACAAATTTGATACGTTCACTGGTCGTATCGACTTCGTTCTGACCAATGGACAGAACTACATTAAGCTGCAGTCTTCCGTCTCTGGTTTCCATGTTGATGCCTGGTTCACTGGTACTGATCCAGCGGACGTTGTGGTTGTCAAGAATATCCTGCACCTTATAGAAATCAGATAGATTACGGAACCATCTATCGATACGCCAGAAGATAATAACATCGATTTTCCCAGCTTCTACGTCTTGCAGTAGAGAATGTATAGCCTTACGCTTTTTCAACTCTTTACGTGCGGTTTTTCCCTCATCAGCATATACGCCAACGACAGCCATATTGTGTTCCTTGGCATAATTGGTAAGATATTCTTTTTGTGCTTCCAATGATTTACCGTGCATCATTTGTTCGGTAGTAGACACACGGATATAGATGGCGCAGCGTTCAATTTTAGTCGTCATATCATATCACCTTTTCATCTTTAATGTTACGCAAAAATGGGTACAAAAATAACACCTATACGGTGCCGGATTTTTGTGATACAATAATCTTTGTGAGGAGAGTACTGTATCGAGCGAATCCTTCGCCGTATATATTACTCGGGATTTTCCCTGGTGTTTGATAGGCACCGGGGAATTTTTATTATTCTTTTGTTAATTTCATTTTTGTAGTTGTTCCAGCTGCGGATACTTGATAAGTAAGCTGGTGATCTGCATCAGAGTAAGTAAATTCTTTTGTATCGTCTGTAGATGCAAGCATTGCACCGTCTGTTGCTTCCTGATCTCGAGTAGATGTCCACATGTATTCTTCGGTATATTCTGTTGGAGCTTCATATGTTCCAACCCAGTAAACAGAGGATGTATCACCGTTGTCTGAAATCCAATTTACAGAAATAGTATCTTCGGTAATTTCAGCCTCCATCCAGGAACCATCATTATCTTCAGATTTCCATTTCCCGCTCAGGTCAACCGGAGCTTTGGCTTTTTCTTCCTTTTCTGTTGGATTTTCCTGAGTTGTTTCAGATTTGGATGAATTATTGGAAGAATCAGATCCACCACAAGCTGAAAGTGATAATGCCATTGTGCTTGCAAGTAATACAGCTACGAGTTTCTTTTTCATATTTTTTCCTTTCGTTTTATTTGTTTCAAAATGTTTCATTTCTTGCTTTTCCAGAGTTTATTTATTCAATCAGATATCTCCGCCATATAAATACTTTCGTATCAAGAGGGCAGTGTATTTATGGTTAGAGATACTGGATGAATTACATATATCTCTTTACAACTTCTATTAAACGGTTTTTGTATTTGTACAAATCGTTTAAAGAGTCGATATAAATACGCTCGAATTTTTTATTAGCATCCGGGATGAGAAGCTGTTTATTTCTTGCATCAAGATTGAGGCGACAAATCGGTTTTCTATTATTGTCTTTATATAGAATTCCAAAATAACTTTCGGTATCACGGTGAACTATATCTTCAACGGGTACGATACCAGCAAGAAGTCCGCGAATAATGTAGAAACTTTCAATTTCATCTTCCGTTGTAACAATCTTTGATGCGGGTTCTTTGATTTCGGGCTCTGATTCTTCATCTTTATCATAATCGTCAGCTAATGCAGAAGAAATTTTACTATTTACTATTTCATTTACAAAAGAAGAGAAAGCTCGTTTTACCACAGGCGTAAATTTTTCAATTATTCTCTGATTCTTTTGACCATCGTATATATCCGCTAAAATAAATCGAACAAAGTCTTCTGTCGGAGATTCAAACTGTTTTGTTAAGATGTTTTTTATTTGACTGCTATATTTAAGCTCTTCGGCAGTACTAAATATTTTGTCCTTATCAAAATTGTCTTTACAAAATTTTTTTAATTCATTGATGGAAGAATCTTTTAAATTTGCCATGTCTATTTCTAGAAATGGCACAAGATCCATTTTGTTTGATTCTTCTAAATCTGTATAAAAACGATATATTATGCCATTTGTAAGAATGCCAAATTTAGCAGGAGATGTCCCGAAATATCTAAAAAGTTGAGATGAATGTTTGTCGAGTTGCTCTGAGCAACTTTTGCATTCGACTAAAATATTCGGCTGTCCATTTTCAAGGATTGCATAATCAACCTTTTCGCCTTTTTTAATTCCTACATCAGTAATATACTCTGGGCAAAATTCATTTGGATTGAAAACATCATACCCAAGAAGTTGAAATAAAGGCACTACAAGAGACATTTTTGTGGATTCTTCTGTAGTGATGGTGTCTTTTAAAGACAGTATCCTTTCTGAAAATTGTTTAATTACATCATTGAACTCCATACATTTTCCTCTCTTTCATATTTTATAAATCATCACCATATAGATAGTGGTGTTCAGCTCGGTGGAACATATCGCAATGTTCTTGAATAAATTCAACACGTTTCTGATCACGAGCAATCCGCTTCTTTAATCGTCTTCGTTCCGCTTGCAATTGCTTGATGCGATCAAGATAGATTTGAGTCGGTTCTGGATCTTTGTGTGGATGATGAGCATAGTATTCAATTTCTTGTACATTACCTTTTAAAAAGTCATCATTTGTTATATGACTCATGGCATGCTCATATGCCTTAAGTTGAGATTCATAATTCAATCCGGCATTGATCAGTATCGTGTAGCTTCCGTCTTCGTTCGGAACAACCATTTCATTTCCTTTTTTACTAGGAAAGTCCATAAGAACAACATTAACATCCGGTGTCGTCAATATCACCACGTTCCTTTCGTTTAAGCGCGAGAGCCATGCTATGCAGAGCTTTTAAGTCGTCCGGATCCATATCTTTCTGGACATCGAACAGCGCTTTCAGTTCTTTGTTTTCAAATATTTCTTGTGCTACCTGTGCAGTTTCGTTGTTTGTGTAGTATTCGTTGGTATTTTTTCCAGTGCGAATATATTCGGCAGTTACACCAAATAAATCAGCTATCTTCTGTAATTTAGCATCTTTAGGATTGCTTCTACCATTTTTCCAGTCTGAAAAAGTGGATTTTGTGATTCCAGTAGCCTTTGCCACGTCAGAATCTTTCATCCCTTTGGAATCTCTTAACTTGCAATAAATTTCATACATAATACACCTCTAAATAATAAATTCTGAAATCAGTACAAAAAGTTATTGACAAGTTCTGAAATCCGCACTATAATAAAGCTACAAAGTTCGGAAATCAAAACAGAATTAAGTTTTAATTCATTTGTCAATGTATCTGGTAAATATATTGTATCTGATTTCCGAACTAAAATCAATAGAAAGTTCGGAAATGAGGTGATTATTTTTATGTATGAAAGATATGTAGAACTTCGAAATCAAAAAGGTGTATCTGACTATAGGGTAGCAAAAGATACAGGGATTCCGAAGTCTACTTTTTCTGATTGGAAATCAGGAAGGAGTAAACCGAAGATAGCAAAGCTTAAAATTTTGGCTGGATATTTCGATGTGGCTGTAGATGAATTGATTTCAGCAACAGATGAAACAGGTTCAGAAGAAGGGAGGGAATAAAGTGGTTGAAAGCGTATCCGTTTTATTAGTATCAATAGCCGCAGTGTTAACGGCTATCGATCAAATATCTATAGTTCTTACAACAAAGAAATTATGGAGGCAACAGCAGCAATTGCAGCAACAATTAGAGATGCTACAGAAAGAACTGTCTGAATTATAAATCGCTTTGAATTTATAGCAGATTCCTTTTCAGATGCTTCTTGCATTTGCAAAAGAGTATCGTGGGTTTCCTTTAAAAGGGCATCACGTTCACTTTGTTTGTTGATTTCGTCAACCATTAGTTGGGCGTGCCAATTAGGATCCATACAATGTATCTCCTTTCATAAATACTCAGCGTGGCAGTGCTTGTATTTAGAGTATAGGAGAGATTGAAGAAAGATGCAATAAAAGAGAGGTGGATATTATGAAACGAAATAGTCGGAATAAATGATTGTGCGATTCATGTTAGAAATCGGAATGCAACAAGTACAAACCATTCCACATAACCTATAAAGAGGTGATGTATATATGTCAAATAAACCAGATATGGAAAAAATCATTAAGGTGTTGATATCTCTATTGGAAGAGCAGGAAAAGGTGGAAATTACCTATACAATCGAGAAAACCGCTTAGGCGGTAGAAAGGAGCGGACAAGCAGTATGAACTTAAAACCAGAAACACCACTGATTAAAAAGCTTGAGATCAAGCGTCTGGAAGATGAATGCGAAAATTTAAGACTGTGGCGTTGGAGATTAACTATTGCGATAGAGCTGATACTGATCACGGTATTAGGAGCGTGTGTGATCAACTTTTATGCAATCAGGTGAAGGAGGTGAGGACATTGCAAGAGATACCAAGACTGATGGATGATCATGAATTCCGGAAAGAACTGGAAAGAATCCGGGAGCACTTAGATGCAATCAGTAAGGATTCGAATACCGTAGAGGTGCGGAGAAATTACCTGATCAGCTGGGTGACAATACAATCAGCAAAAATTTATACGCCGGATCAGTTAAGACAAATTTTTGATCTGACGTGGAAACAAGAAGAGCACCCGTATAAGCCGGCAAGCTTCGGGCACTCAGAAAATTAGTCAACTATATTATATGAGAAGAAAGGAAATTAGTCAAATGATTAAAGCAACATCACAGTCCGTTTGTAGCGGAATGACAGGATGCCAGGTAGAAATGCTTGGATCGGGAGCAGAGTTATTGAAGGAATATAAAGGAGTTACAGCGGCAATGTATAGATCACTTCGTGGACATATGCCAGAAGAACTGGCAAAAGAAGTTCTGGTAAGTATTACAAAAGGAAGCCATTAAACAGGCGGAGGAGAAAAGATGAAGACGCTGAAAATTACAACGGATAATAAGATCTCTATCGTCGATGTAGATTTTAAGGATTTCAGATCTATCCAGCAGGCAGTCGGCGGATATGTAGAGTTAGTGAGAACCCAGAAACTGCTGGATTATTTCAAAACCAAAGTAGTCATGATCGTAGATGAAGAAGGTCTTGTGAAGAATCTTCCGGTGAATCCGATGGGATGTTATTTCTATTTCACCGGAAGATTCTTCGACACGAACGAACATGGGAATCCTATTGTAGGAGATGTGATTTTAGGCCTGCTGGTTGGATTCGATATGCATGTTACCGGGTTAGGTGATCGGGATGCAGAGCAGTGGATGGAGAAGATGTTAAAAGATTTTCCTGTATTGCAGAAGGAGAACATAGTAAATGAGTAGAAGAAAGAAGAAGGCGAAACCGGATAACCGATGTTGCGAGAATTGTGTGAACTGTCTGCCGGTAGGAGATGGTGATCATATTTGCAACATGGATCCAAGCAAAGTAGTTTTGGAAGAATATAGCTTTTCTGCGGATTACTTTTGGTGCGGCGGCAGCCTTTGGGTGGAGGAATAGAGAGTGTATTACAACGAATGCCCGTTATGCGGTGCAAATTTAGATCCTGGAGAACCATGTGACTGCCAGGAGGAAAAGAAAAGCAAAAAGAAACTGCAGTTAAAGAACCGGAGCGAACACCGGAATAGAGCATTGCAGCTTTGTGCGGAAACAGGGTATCAGATATGAATGATATTTTTAAGGCTTATGATTTCAAAAATGAACAACAGTGGTTAAAAGGCAGAATGAACGGGATCGGTGGCAGCGATGCAAGTGCTGTAGTCGGGATGAATCCATACAAAAGTAATATTGATCTGTTTGAAGAAAAGATTGGCAGGGTAATACCGAAAGATATTTCGGACAAGCCGTGTGTGATTTATGGAAAGAAAGCAGAAGAATACATCCGGGAATTATTTAAACTGGATTATCCGGAATATCAGGTAGAACATCATGAATTCCGGATTCTGCAGAGTAAGGACCATCCGTTCATGCAAGCGTCTCTTGATGGCGAGCTGACCGATCGGGAAGGTCGCAAGGGAATCTTAGAGATTAAAACTACAAATATCCTGCAGTCCATGCAGTACGAAAAATGGAAGGATCGGATTCCGGATAATTATTACATACAGGTACTGCATTATCTTTTGGTAACCGGTTGGCAGTTCGTAGTTCTGAGAGCGCATTTGAATACCGACTGGGGCAACGAAAAGCGTACAACAGTCAAACATTACTTTATCGAAAGAAGAGATGTGGAAGCTGATCTTACAATGCTGCAGCAGGAAGAAGAAAAATTTTGGAGATATGTGGAGAGCGGGAGAAAGCCTCCACTGATTCTTCCAGAAATATAGGAGGTATTTTATGTTGGAATTAAAAATCTTCAGTCCACAGGAGAATGGATTTGTACCGGAAATCAAGTGGAACAATGAAGAACTGAAGGCGGCAATTGCCGAGAAGATGGAAGAGTACAAAGGATTGGTCTTTACAGAAGAGACTATTTCAGAGGGAAAGAAAGACAGAGCGAATTTAAATAAGCTTCGCGGGGCAATTGACGATGAGCGGAAACGTGTTAAAAAGCTGTGCATGGAGCCATGCAATAGATTTGAAAAAGAAGTAAAAGAAGTTCTTGCGCTGGTTGATGAACAGATCAGTGCAATTGATGTTCAGATCAAAGAAGTTGAGCAGATTAGGAAAGAAGAAAAGCGGAAAGCGGTCCAGGAACTATTTGAATCTATCGGCTTCCAGAAGTTTGTGACACTTGAAATGATCTGGGATGAGAAGTGGCTGAATGCATCAGTAGCGCTGTCGAAAGTAGAAAACCAGATGAAAGAAACGATGTATAGAATCGGAGAGGAAGTTGGAACAATCAGCAGATTGCCAGAATTCAGCTTCGAAGCAATGGAAGTCTATAAGAAGACACTGGATCTTACGCAGGCAATCAAGAAAGGACAGGAGCTGGCTGACATTCAGAAGAGAAAGGAAGAAGCGATTGCCAGACAGAAAGCTGAGGAAGAGAGAAGAAAAGCAGAGGAAGCTGATACAGGAAAAGAGTCAGAGAATCCGGAAGAAGCTGCGGATACTCATGATGCGCCTAAAAAAGCCGAGGAGAATGACTATACAAGAGTTGTTTCAGAACCGGTCATGAGAATAGATTTCCGTGTATGGGGAACTAAAGAACAGATTCTGGCATTACGTGATTACATGAAACAGAACAATTTAAAATTTGGGAAGGTGGAATAAAGCATGGCAGTAAATAACAGTCTGGCAAAAAAGCCAGTAAAAATGGGATTAACAGCATATCTGTCACAAGATGCTGTTAAGAAACAGATTAATAATGTGGTAGGTGGAAAGAACGGGACAAGATTTATTTCAAGTATTGTGTCTGCAGCCCAGGCAACACCGGCATTACAGGAATGTACGAATCCGAGTATCTTGTCTGCAGCACTTTTGGGAGAGGCGTTGAATCTTTCCCCTTCTCCGCAGCTGGGACAGTTTTATATGGTTCCGTTCGACAATAGGAAGAAAGGCTGTAAAGAAGCACAGTTTCAACTTGGATATAAAGGCTATATTCAGCTGGCGGAGCGTTCTGGATATTACAAAAAACTGAATGTGCTTGCTATTAAGGAAGGGGAATTGATCCGATACGATCCACTTGATGAAGAAATTGAAGTAGAGCTGATTGATGATGATGTGATCCGTGAAGAGACTCCGGCGATGGGATATTATGCCATGTTCGAATATGAAAATGGATTCCGGAAAACAATGTACTGGTCCAAAAAGAAAATGATGGCACATGCGGAAAAATATTCACCTGCATTCGGCAGAAATGGCGGAGCGAAGACTTTGGAACTTTTAGAGCAGGGCAAAATTCCGGAAAAGGATCTCTGGAAGTATTCTTCTTTCTGGTTCAAAGATTTTGATGGTATGGCATTAAAAACCATGCTTAGACAGCTAATCAGCAAGTGGGGAATCATGAGTATTGATCTGCAGAAAGCAATTGATAAAGACATGGCAGTTATTCAGGAAGACGGATCTGCAGACTATGTAGAAAATGCTGCAGAAGAATTGGATAACGATAATGTTGTAGCAGAACAGGAGATTAAAGAGGTACAGCCGGAAACGAAAGAACCGGAGCCTGAGAAAGGATCAAATCAGAGAGAAGCATCCGATATTGAAGCGGAGTTTTTCGATAAATAACACAGGAGGTACATAAGCGATGAAACATGTAGATTTAGAGAAATTTGCAAATGGAGCATTTTCTGCACAGGTGAACAGGGCCATTGAAGAGGTGACAGAGAACATTCAGAACCCTAATACGGATGCCGGTGCTACAAGAAAGATCACAGTCATCGCTTAAGATTTGTACTTCCTTTTGGATTGTATCACGAATGTAACTTATTGATTATGCAGTATTCCATGGGATAGATGATTATTTATTACTATCCCATGGAAAGAAAGGAGCAATGGATGAATGCTGTGACATTTCATGTTCCGGGCAAGCCCCAGGGAAAAGCAAGGGCAAAGACGGTCAGAAATAAGCATACCGGAAATACGATGTCTTATACGCCGGAGACAGATCTGCTGTATGAAAATTACATCAAGGACCGGTTCCTGAATAAATGCAATGGAATGTTCCTGGAACGGGGCAAGCCGGTAACTCTTCGGATCGTGGCAAGATTTCTTCCACCAAAAAGTACCAGTAAGAAACGTACAGCTCTTATGCTGGATGGAAAGGAACTTCCGCTTAAGAAACCGGATATTGATAATATCGTAAAAGTTGTAGCAGATGCCTTGAACGGTGTTGCATACCATGATGATACACAGATCGTTATGGTAGTAGCAAAGAAAGTCTATTCTTCGTTGGAAGGACTGGACGTTACTGTGGAAGAATATAAGGGATAGGAAAGAAGGTGCAGCATGGCCAGACCGAAGATCAAAGGCCTTCTTTACTTTCCATTTGATATAGATTTTTTTGAGGATAATAAGATCAGAATCGTCAAGGCCAGATACAGGTCGGACGGGGTGATGATCTACCTGTTTTTATTATGCGAGATCTACAGACAGGGATATTACATAAAAGTGGATGAAGACTTTTTGTATATCATTTCTGACGAATTAGGGATAGATCAAAATAAGGTGAAGCAGGTCTTGAACTTCCTGCTAAATAAGTCACTGTTTGATAACACACTGTTTAGTTCGGACAAGGTCTTGACCTCTGCCGGGATACAGAGACGGTATCAGCTCGGTATTAAAGAAAGAATGCGTAAGAGCAAAGAGCCGCTGGAAGTAGGTAGGTACTGGCTTCTGAAAAAGGAAGATACGGAACCTTTTATTAAGTGCACTCTTTTTGAAGATATTCCGGGGAAATGCGATAGTTTTTCCGGGAAAAACGAATCTAATTCCACGGAAAAATTCGCAAATAAAAGTAAAGTAAATAATAATAAAAATAATACAGTATTTCAGTCTCCGGAACTTGAATCGGCTTTCCAGATGTATCTTCTTGTTCGGGAACATAACTATGGATCGATTCTTCCGGAACAGGTACAGGCTCTGAGAGAAGATCTGTTGAATCTGAGTAATAAGACAGAGGAACAGATTGCCATCGTGAAGAAGGCAACGGCTGGTGGTTATAAGGAATTTCGGGGAATGAAGAAAGGAAAGAGGATATCACCAGCAAAGAAGAAGGACAACTTTAATAATTTTGATGGCAGATCTTATGATCAGGAGATGTATATGAGACTGATTGAAAAGTAGATGGAGAGAAAGCAATGTTAGTAGAGAAGAACTTAAAAGAAGCATTGGAATATTACATAAAGGGTAAACCGGTAACAGCACTCTGGATGGGAGAAGACGGCAGCATGAATGCAATGCTATTGTCAGATATCCTTGATCAACCGGAGAATCACTTCCTGGTAGATGTGCCAGCAGTCGTAAATCCGGATTTTGAACAGGCTGTGCAGGAGATGACAGAAGCTGATCAGGTAGATCCGGAAGAAATCATTCGGGCAGTGCATGAAACACAGGAAAGTATTACCCCCCCAGAGAAGCCGGAGGAAAGGATGGAAGAAGAAACGATAGATCTTCCGGCGGACAATATCGAAGACAAGAAAGAGAAGATCCGGAAGCTGGTAGAGGAAGGATATACCAATCGTGAGATCGCTGATCAGACCGGTATCCCGTTCGGAACGGTCGGGTATCATGCAGCAAGATTCCGGAAGAAAGAAAAAGATCCTGCAGTAGATAATTCAGATCGACATCTGTGTAAGACTTGTTTGCTTGGAGTTTATGCATAGTAGGAGCAAGTGCAGATGAACAATTGTGATTATGCTGATCTTATGAAGCATAGCCGTGGTTGTAAGATTGAAGAATGTACAAAGTACGAGAAGGGTGCACGGATGAAGAAGACGGATGTGGAGGAATAGATCATGGAGAGATTAACACATAAAAGAGAGAATGGTATAAAGCGAGGGTACTGGTCCCCGAATAAGAAACAGGAACTGGTGGATAGAGCTGGACAACAGAGAAGAATGCAGTGTTGATTTTATACCGGCACCGGAAATAGTATTTGATTTTTAGCATAACGAAAGGAGACGGAGCTCCGGCCGGAGCGATGATGCATCGGCTCCTTTTGAAAAGATGAAAAACGGAGTAAGTAAGGTTTATACAGACAGACCGGATTATGCAGATTTTGATTCACCGGCAAAATTTGAAGCAATTAAGAGTATTATTGCAAAAAGACTGAGGGAACATCCCAATGCTATTTGTTCGTATTCTGGTGGATCGGATAGCGACATTATGATTGACCTGATTGAACGGACCAGATCGATATTCGAATTACCGCCGATCAAATATGTGTTTTTCAATACTGGATTGGAAATGAAAGCAACAAGAGATCATGTAAAGCACGTTGCTGAAAAGTACGGCGTAGAAATTGAGGAGAGAAGACCGAAGATTAATATTGTCCGGGCATCAAGAACATATGGAATCCCATTTGTGTCGAAGATTATGTCTGGAGGCTTGTCAGAATGGCAAAAGAAGGGTGTGCCGCTGTCTATAGCGGATGAATACGATCAGGCAGAAGATAAAGCGGCGAAGAGAAAAGAGTTAAAAGAAAGATATCCAAAATGCGAGAGCCTGATTAATTTTCTCTGCTGCTGCAATTCGGCAGGAGAACCAAGACCAAATATACAGTTGGTGATCAATTCGTCAAAATATATGCGAGATTTCATTAGCGAATATCCGCCGGACTTCATGATAAGCGCGACATGTTGTTACTATTGCAAGAAGAAGCTTGCTCATGATGTGCAAAAGGGATATGAGATGATTATAACCGGAGAGCGTAGAGATGAAGGCGGAATGAGATCGGTACCGAGAAAAGACAATACGGCTCTTTGTTTCACGGAAACTGCAGATGGTCAGTATCGGTTGAGACCACTCTATTATGTATCTGATAAGGATAAGACATGGTATAAGGAGTATTACAAAATAAAATATTCGGATGCATATGAAGTATATGGATTGACCAGAACGGGATGCTGCGGATGCCCGATCTCATATAAGGCGGTAGAAGATCTGGAAAAGATTCGAAAGTATGAGCCGAATGTAGTAAAGGCAGCATGGAATATTTTCGGAAAGAGTTATAAGTACCGAATGAAATATAACGAATACAAAAAGAAACGAATGGAAGAAGAAAAAAGGAGAGCTGAAAATGTCGAGGGACAAATGACAATATTTGATTTTCCAGAACTGATTCCAGAGGAAGGAGAAAACGATGGCGATAATACATAATGTCCGTGGCGGGACGGTTGGCTTAAATGAAGAAGAACGGTTGATGATCGCAAGGCTACTGGTGAAGAAGCGGGATATACGGCATATGGCGATGATGGACAAGAAATGTATAACTGTGTTGCATGGATGCCGTTGCCGGAACCATACAAGGAGGAACAATGAAGATAATAATATTCATCATTATCGCCTGCACGCTCTTTGTTGCTTGGAGCTTATGCATAGTAGGAGCAAGTGCAGATGAACAATTGGAAGTGATATATGCCAAGGATTTGGAGAGAAAGGAGCAGAGGGAAAAGTTGAGTAGAGTAATACAGTGTGATAGATGTGGGAAGACGTATGAAAAGAATGAGAGATATCAAACAAGAGGTAGTGTTGAAGGCAGCGTGCTTTCTGGAATTACTACAATCATAGCTTTCATCCTAAGAGATGAAAGCTATGATCTTTGTGACGAATGTATAGGAGAATTACTTGATCGGCTGCGTAATGAACAAAACGACGAAGGAGGAGAATAAGCATGGCAAAGATTTTTAAGGTGAGCGGGTATCTGGTGGATCCAGATAATTTTTATGACGCAGATAGTGTAGAAAGATATATTAGAGCAAATGTAGACGGCGCTATATATCAACATTTCCGTGTCGAAGAAGCTGACATTGGAAAGTGGAACGACGAAAGCCCTTTGAATTACGATAACTGTGACCTTGCATATTGCGAGAAATATTTCAAGAGAAAAGTTCCAGTAGATAACGATAGAAATGTTACGGCAGGACAAGTCTACAGACATTTTAAGGGACATATAGTTAAGGTTTTGCATATCAGTCAGGATACAGAAACTCCGGGGCAATTTTATGTAGTGTATGAATGTGAGGACGGGGCTATTTGGAGCAGACCTTACGGGATGTTTGTGAGTGAGGTTGACCATGAAAAATATCCAAATGTGAAACAGAAGTACAGATTTGAGTTAGTGGGAGGAGCTGAGATAAATGAATAATACAGAGCTTATAGAGCGTTTGGTGGAACTGGAACGTTCAATGGTTGAAAGAAGAAATGCTGATATAAAAGCGTTTAAGGAGAAACAAAAGCGAGAGCTTGTGTATTACGAGCTTAAGGAAACATGGGAATCAAACGGATATAGTCAGGCATTAGTAGATGTCAGAGATATTTTGAGAGGAGAATCACAAAACGACGAAGGAGATGAGAAATGATTGAACAGAGGAAGAGACAGAAAACAGGTAAGACTGGATAGTCAGAAGCATTACAAAGGGTTGGAAGAAAGTCATGATGCGAAGGCAAGTGAGAGATTTCATACACCAGCTTATCAGAGTTATTCGGTGGAGGATTACTTGCGGAAGATGGGAGTAGACATAAAAGAGGTGACCGGCGATGAGTGAATATGTCGAGTGCTATGAAAACTTAAAAGCAGCAGTTGTAAAGTTGGCAGCGGATGATTACCGGCGGGCATTGATCAGGCTAAGGCGACATCCAAAGGATACGAATGCGCTTCATACAAAATTTGAATGTGAATTATTTTTTCGTAAAGGCATTGAGATGTACAGTGACATGGATGGAGAAGTGCTGATTAAAGAAATTCAGGAAAGAGTAAGGCGGGAGTATAATGAACAGAGAGCAGCTAAGTAAATACAAGAAGAATAAGCGGGATATTGAGAATCTGGATGGAATTATTGCCAAGCTTCAGGAGAGACTGGATGCAGTGCCGGTTGTATCGGGGAAGGTTACAAAGAGTTCGGACGAGTTCCCTTACATTGAGGAGCATGTACAGGTGAGGGTAGAAGAGCCGAAGGCGGCAACTGCGTTTAAGATGCGGATCCGTGAAAAGGAGAAGAGAAAAGATCAGCTAATCAGGGAGAACGAGAAAGTAGAGAAGTACATAGCTGCAATGCCGGATGGAACGGCCAAGGATATATTTGAAATGGTATTTTTGGATGGAATGACGCAGAAAGAAGTTGGGGAGAGCGTTGGATATACACAGTCTATGGTGTCAAAGGTTATTAAAGATATTTTGAAACATTCATAACATTCATATTTTGACTATGTTATTATTATACTGGACATGATGAAAAGAATCCAGAACTACTTGTAAGTGTTGGCGATGTAAAAATGGTAATTAGAAAAACAAAGGAAAGAAAAAACTAATTATAAAAATACAGGCACCCTCCGGGGTGCTTTTCTAATGCAAAAAAACGGAAAGAGAGAGGTGGTGACGTGCCGGATGTAAAAGAACAGATCAAAAATGATTACCTATCAGGTGTCCCCCCGAAGAAACTATCGGAGAAATATGACACCAGTTTGAATACAATAAAGAGCTGGATCAAACGGTATGGCTGGTCCAAGTTGAAGAAAAAACAGGGTGCACCTTCTAAAGCGGAGGGTGCACCCTCTGTCGTATCCGGAAAAAGGAAACGTGGCGGACAACCAGGTAACAAGAATGCAACCGGTCCGCCGGGGAATAAGCATGCGGAGAAGTTCGGGTTCTTTTCCAAACATCTTCCGGAAGAGACGTTATCCATCATTCAGGAAATGCCGGAAGATCCGCTTGATGTTCTGTGGGACCAGATTCAGATTGCATATGCTGCCATTATCCGGGCGCAGAAGATTATGTATGTTCGTGATCAGGAAGATGTGACAACGACAAAGATCGCAGATAGCTCCGGAAATATTTGTTCTGAAAAATGGGAAGTGCAGCAGGCGTGGGATAAACAGGCAAACTTCTTATCGGCTCAAGCCAGAGCACAGAAGACGCTAGAAGGCATGATTAACCGGTATGAAGATCTGCTGCATAAGAACTGGGATCTTGCTACAGATGAGCAGAAAGCAAGAATCCTGCAGATCAAAGCCAATACGGAAAGAATGAAATCCAGTGGCAATGATGACGGAGAGGATGGTGTGGTGATTGTCAACGATGCGCCAACAGGTGAAGATATCAGACATAGTGATACCGAAGTACCTGCCGATATTCAACAACAGGACAGTTAAACACATTATCCTGACTTCTGGACGTGCCGGAACAAAGTCTAGTTATGCTGCTATTCGAACCGATTACCAGATTGTATCAGATCCGCATGGTTCTGCAGTAGTTCTTCGCAAGCATCATAACAAGCTCCGGAAGACGGTGTACAAAGAAATGATCAGAGGGATTAACCGCTTGGGAATTTCGAAGAACAAGTTCACAATCACGAAATCCCCGATGGAAATCACTTACAAAAAATACGGTACGACCATTTACTTCTCCGGATCAGACGGCATCGACGATACGAAAGGTATTATCGATGAGGATAAGCCAATCAAGCTGGTGGTGTTGGATGAGCTGACTGAGTTCTTCGATGATGGTGAAGGCGAAGATGAGCTGAGCAATATCGAAGCAACATTCGTTCGAGGAAATGACAGTGATTTCCAGATGATCTATCTGTATAACCCGCCCAAGAATCCAAATGCACCGATCAACCAATGGTGCAAAAAGATGGAAAAGCGTGATGACTGCATTCATATTCACACGGATTACAGAGATGTTCCGGTCAGCTGGTTGGGGCAAGCGTTGATTGCATCTGCAGAAGCTATGAAGCTCGTGGATGAAAAAATGTATCGGTGGGTATGGCTCGGACAGGCTGTTGGTGTGGACGAACTGATCTATTATATGTTTGGTGATCGACACAGACAGAAGCCGGATCCGGATAGGCGATATGATCGTATTTATATCGGCGGTGACTACGGGCAGCAGAATGCGACGACATTTGAAGCTTTTGGACTTGATACATACAGGAAGAAATTTCCGGGACTTGGAGAATATTACCACAGTGGCCGTGAAACCGGAAAACAGAAGAGTCCATCAGAATATGCGAAAGACTTGGTTGAGTTCATGAATGATTTGCATGAACAGTATGACAACAGGGTCTTTTATATTTTCCTCGACCCATCTGCAAAAGGTCTTGCTGAGGAAGTAAGGCGGGCAACCAGGGCAGTGAGCCTGGATTACCAGGTACTGCTAAGAGATGCTGAAAATGATGTGGCACTTGGAATCAGCCGTGTGCAGAAAGTGTTATGTTTTGACATTATGAGCGTAGCCCCAAAACAGGAATATGCAGTAAGTGAATTTGGAACTTATGAGTATGACAAGAAATCCATTGAAAAAGGCAAGGAAGTACCTGTAAAAGAAGATGACCATTGTATGGACGCAATCCGATATTGTGTTATGGGAGCCTGGAAGAGGTTAAAATACTGGCTGCCGAAAGACGAAACAGAAGAATAGATGTATGTGATATTAGCAGGAAGGAGGTAGAGGACGATGAATATCTTTAATTATTTCAGGAGGCATGGTATTGACACAGTAGATGCTTCGTTCTATCAAAAGATTGATGAATGGATCAGTTGGTACAATTCAAATGTAAGACAGTTTAGTACTTATAAAGTATATTCTGGACGTGGAACATGTAAGAAATGTCGCAGAAAAAGCATGGGAATGGCAAAGAAACTGTCAGAGGATATTGCAGACCTTCTTTTGAACGAGCGTGTGATGATTACGTTGGAAGATGAGCCGACTCAGGAATTCGTGAAGAAAGTTCTAAACGATAATCATTTTCTTGTGACGGGAAATGACTACCAGGAACGAAAAGCTTATACCGGAACAGTAGCATATATCCCGTATCTCTATAATGCAATCGTTCAGGAAGATGGAATAGTATCAGGTGGAAAGATCGGAATTAATTATGTGGATGCAAAGAACATTTTTCCAGTCAGTTGGAGTAACGGAAGCGTAACGGAGTGTATTTTTACATTCGTCCATACAATCAAACAAAAGAAATACGTGCAGATTCAATTCCATAGAATGGATGAAAACGGTATGTATGTTATCGAAAACAGTGTGTTGGAATGTTCAAAAGGGAGCGCAGAGGGGCGAGAGCTGACAGAACAGGAATGGAAGCAACTGAAGCCTTTTACTAATTTGGCCGTAAGAACAGAAACAGGATCCTCAGAACCACAGTTTGTCATTGATCGGCTGAACATCACGAACAATGCGGATGAAAGTAACCCTATGGGTATTGCCATATTCGCCAATTCTATCGATGTGTTGAAAAAATTGGATATGGAATATGATTCTTATGGTAATGAGTTCGATCTTGGCAGAAAAAGGATTTTCGTTGCTCCGGAAATGCTGTCGAACATAGACGGTACGCCGGCATTTGACCCGGAAGACAGCGTATTTTATTCACTCCCGGAAGATTATGATAAAAGCCAGACAGGATTGATCAAAGAGGTGGATATGAGCCTCAGAGTAGAGGAGCACAGCAAAGCGATCAATGATGATCTGAATTATCTGTCCTTAAAATGCGGGTTTGGAACAGAAAGATATCGGTTTGACGGTACCGGTGTGAAAACTGCAACAGAGGTAATATCCGAAAACTCAGATATGTACCGAATGCTAAAAAAGCATGAAATCATTCTGGATGATGTGCTGAAGCAATTAATCCAGATTATTATCCGGCTGGGGATTGTAACAGGGAACGTACTGGATATAAATACAGATATCGTGATTGCTTTTGATGATTCCATCATTGAAGATAAAGGCGCAGAACGGCAGCAGGATCGTCAGGATGTCAGCATGGGAGTGATGCGCCATGAAGAATACCGTGCAAAATGGTACGGTGAGACAGTAGAGCAGGCAAGGCAGAATTTACCGGAGCAGAATCAGGTGATGGAGTAGGATGCGAAAAGAATACAAAGATCAGGTTGCCGATAAGATTGCAGCGCGTTATGCCGGCCTCGAAGAACGGATCATGAAGGATATCGTTCGACGGATCCAGAAGACAGGAGAGATTACAAGTACTGCAGACTGGCAAATTAACCGGTTGAGAATCCTCGGATATTCTTCGGAAGATATTGAACGAGAGGTAAAATCTACGCTCGGCGCATCTTATCCGGAAATGTTTGAATTGTATGATAAAGTGATCAACTGGGAATATGTCCGGAATAAGGATATATATGAACAGATTAACGCCGAGTACATACCATTCGAAGAGAACGGACAGCTCAAGCAGATTACAGAAGCAATCATTGACCAGAGTTTTGAAGATTTGGAGAATGTGACCAACTCCCTTGGCTTCTACCTGGACTACGGCAATGGTCAAAAGGTATTGACGCCACTTTCTCAAGTGTATACCAAATACCTTGATGCAGCATGTTACGATATTGTAACTGGCGCATTCGATTACAACAGTGTGTTGCGTAGAGTTGTGACACAACTTACCAACAGCGGACTTCGGCAGATTGATTATTCTTCTGGGAGAGCTAACCGGGTTGATGTAGCCGCAAGGAGAGCTGTCATGACTGCAGCGAGTCAGATTACCGGAAAGATATCTGAGTACAACGCACAGAAGTTTGGTACAGAGTATTTTGAGGTGGAATGGCATGCCGGAGCACGTCCGACTCATGCAGTATGGCAGGGGCGCGTCTGGTCAAAGGAGCAGTTGTATTCAGTCTGTGGACTGGGTACTGTGACCGGTCTTCTCGGCGCTAACTGTTACCACGAGTACTATCCGTTCTTTCCTGGAATATCCGAACGTAACTGGACGGATAAGTGGTTGGAAGATAAGAATCGTGAAGAGAATACGCCGAAAGAGTTTCGAGGTAAAGAATATACCGTATACGAAGCAAAACAACGTCAGAGGCAGATGGAGACGGCGATGAGGGCACAACGTCAGAAGGTGCAGCTCCTGAAAGAAGGTGGAGCTGATCCGGATGAGGTAATGCTTCAAAAAGCGAAATATCAAGGACAGCTCAATGAATATGCGGTATTTTCTCGTAAGATGGGACTTAAGGAAGAAAGAGAGAGAATTTATATAGATGGGCGCGGAAGAGTGGCACCGAGTCAGTATGATTCAAAGATGAGAATTTCTATTCCGAGTACAGTTTCCAAGGAGGCGAGATTAAGTAAAGAAATTGAATCGAAAATCAATGAGGCGATAAAGAAGCTGGATTCAGAATATGTGATTTATTTAGATTCCATAAACGGTGGGAAACTAAAAAAAGGTGATATTTTCGTTACTGGCGGATATATAGATGATGATGGGATGCTGAAACATGAAATTGTATTTAACTATAATATAGACTATAATAAGATTGAAAACCGAATGGCTATTATGTATAAAAAGGGCTATATGGCAGGAAAGAATTTTGAAGATTATATTGCACATGAGATGGCGCATATAATTCCGTTCCAGAACTGTGTCGGGGAAGTTGATTATGCAAAGAAATTGCAAGAAATAAAAAACAAATTTATTCCTGGAATATCTGGTTATTCCGATAAATGCAGGGATGGAAGAGAAAGCCTAGCAGAAGCCTTTGTTAAATATAGAAATGGAGAAGACATACCAGATGAAGCAAGAAAACTTATCGGAAAATATATCCTTCATTGGCGGAGGGTTTAGAATGACATTACCAAAGTGTATGCTGTGCAGTAATTTCAATGAAAACAGTGAAGAGATGACTTGTAAAGCATTTCCAGACGGAATACCGGAGGATGTAATTTTTTCTGGTTATGAAGAGGAGTGCAAAAACGGAATTAAATTTAAAGAAATGGAATAATTGCCACCAGTCGAGAGACCAGTTGCTTTTCATGGAGGAAACAACATGGAGTTATATTACAGGATAAAAAGTATAGTAATTCTGTTTGCAGCCATATACGCAGTTGTGGAATGGTTTAGATGGAGGTTTAGATGATAACTATCAAAATAACGAGTCATAGTATCCGCATGAGCGGTCATGCCGGAAGTTACAGAAAAAGAATTGGTAGAATTTATTAAATGTAACAAAAGGAATTACAGATTTAATACCATGATACCACCCATTCTTCGGAGTGAGTGGTATTTTTATACCCATTTTTAGGTAATTATTATGAAATCATATAAAATAACCAAAGATGCGGACATGTTGGCACCTGAGTGGCTGACTGTCCGCATTAACTATACAACTATAAAATTCGTGTACCGAATCATAGATGGACACGAAACGCTGAAAGGGGTGAGAATCGGTGAAGATGTTGCAGAAATCGGAGACAAGATACTGTTCGATGGCAAGAGATTGTCCGTAGAGAGGCGGTGATCCATATATCTCCCACCGGCGGGGAACGACCGGAAATGTAAAGGAGTGATTGTTTGATTGAGGTGAAAGTCCGAGAGGACATGCTTGCATTAAAAGGTCATGCCTGCCGAAAAGGTTCAGACGGTATTGACCGGGTATGTGCTGCGGTATCAGCATTGACCTGCAACCTGATCAATTCGTTAAGGGATTTGACTGGTGACAGAATCTGGGCAGATACAGGTAGCGGTATGACGGTAATTGAATGGGAGAATCTGTCAGATGGAGGTAAGCTTCTGGTGGATTCGTGGTTTCTGGGACTTGTAGACATCAACCAGGAATACAAATGTATAGAATTTCAGTAACAAGCACCTGAGAGGGTGTTTTTATTATGTCCAAAACATGAAGACAGAAAAAGCTCTGGAAAACACTCATATTTGGAGGTAAGCATGAGAAAAAGAATGTTTTTACAGCTCTTTGAAGACGGCGGCGGAGCTGGCTCTGGTGGACAGGGTGGAAACGCTGGAGCAGGTAACGGCGGCCAGGGAAATGCCGGTGGATCAGGAAACCAGGGATCGTACAGTTTTGCACAGGCAGAAGAGATTGCCAATGCAAGGGCAGACAGAGCCGAAAAAGCGGCGCTTCGTTCTTATTTTCAGCAGCAGGGAATGACAGAACAGCAGGTGAATCAGGCAATTGCTGATTATAAGGAACAGCAGAAAAAGAATCAGCCAAATGTGACACAGCTGCAGCAGGATCTGGAAAATTCCAGAAATGAAGTCCAGCAGATGAAGAATGAGAAGTTCTTATCCGGAAAAGGTGTCAAAGCAGACGATTTGGACTATGTGACTTACAAGGTTTCCAAAATGGTAGACGATAAAACGACATTTGAAAAGGCAGCAGAGGCGTTTCTGAAGGAGAATCCGAGATTTGCCGGTGGCGGTTCTTACCGTATTGCAGATTCTTCAGCAGGTAATGTTTCAAATGGTTCGGGTGGAAGCATGAACGCTTCCATCAATGACAGGATTAGAGCTGCCGCGAGAAGATAATGGAGGTAGAGGAAATGCAGAATAAAAGAATGAATTTAAGATTATTTGAGACAGATGCAAACATCATTGATCGTAGTGGAGCAGAGTCTCTTATCCCTACACAGGAAGCAACTGAGATTGTCCAGGGCACGATTGCACAGTCAGCTGTACTGTCAAGAGGACGTAAGCTTGCAAACATGACCAGCAAGCAGTATAAAATGCCGGTTCTCGATATGCTGCCAATCGCATATTTCGTAAACGGTGACAATGGAGCTAAGAAAACCACAAAGCAGGCATGGGACAAGAAATTTATCACAGCGGAAGAAATTGCTGTTATCGTTCCAATCCCAGAAGCTGTGCTGGATGATGCGGAATACGACATCTGGGCAGAAGTAAAGCCGAGAGTAACAGAAGCTTTCGGTAAGGTTATTGATTCTGCTGTGCTGTTCGGAGAGAATAAGCCGTCTACATGGAGAGAAGATGTAGTATCTACAGCAACAAAAGCAAATGCAGTGGTTACATTAGGAGCTACGGACAGTCTGTATGACAAGATCATGGCAGAGGATGGTGTGATTGCAAAGGTTGAGGACTGCGGATACTTCGTAAATGGTCACATGGCAGATATCTCTATGAGAGCAAAGCTCAGAGGTCTCAAGAATACGAATGGCGATCCACTGTTTAAACAGGATTTACAGGGAACCACACAGTATGCTCTTGATGGCTCTCCGATGAACTTCCCGAACAACGGTGCGTTTGATAAATCAAAGGCTCTTATGATTTCCGGAGATTTCTCACAGCTCGTATATTCTATCCGTCAGGATATCACATTCAAACTCTTCACAGAGGGTGTTGTACAGAACACAGACGGAACTATTGCATACAACCTGATGCAGAATGATATGGTCGCTCTTCGTGCTGTAATGCGTCTTGGTTGGGAAATTCCGAACCCGATCAACGCTCTTAAGACAGACAAAACAAAGAGATGCCCGTTTGCAGTAATGAAAGCCGGCGAGTAAGGGAAGGTGATGATCCGTGCAGACAACGTATGGATATTATGCAGATGAATATGGCGGTAACATCATCCCGGAACAGGACTTCAAGAAAGCCAAGAAACAGGCAGAGGCTTATATCCGGCATTTGACATATGCTAGAGGAAATATCTTCGCAGAAGAAAATGAAGCGGTGAATGATGCGGTCTGTGCTGTAGCTGAGATATATTATAAATACAATGCACAGCAACAGGCCGGTACTTCGCCTGTTAAGTCGGAAAACAATGACGGGTACAGTGTAACCTACGTCACAGAACAAAGTGACGGAAAAACAGCGGAAGAGGTAGTGAAGAAGAAAGCATACGATGCAGCATATCCATATCTTCTCCCTACTGGGTGGCTGTCGAGGAAGGTGGCGATGCAATGTGATCACAAATGCAACGATAACTGTCTATAACCACAGGTACGATCCACTCACCCGTTTCGATACCTGGCATAGAACCATTATTGAGAATGTGCATGTATATGTTGATCACAAAGCATCCGTTGGCGATTCCGGACTAAACAGTGCAGAAGTATATAAGATCCGTATTCCTACCGATGTAGAGAATGCGGATCAGTATCTTCCGCCGGAAGAATATGCGAAGCTGGAAGATCCGGAAGAACACTGGACCATTCAGACAGATGATCAGATTGTACTCGGCGAGTATGCTCAGGAGATTGAAAGGCCAGCTGATCTGAAAGACGTGCGGTTGAGACATTGCAAAGTGTTGTCCTGGTCAGATAACCGGTTCGGCGGGTTACCGCATTGGAGAATTGAAGGTGAGTAAATGGCACAGAAAAAGGAATTTCGAATTACAACCCCTCGCGGAAGTGTGTTTACTTCAGCTGATGCGAATGGAAGCGTAACGGCAAAAATAGAGTGGGCACCAGGATTTGCGCAGCGAAAGGCTGAGAGCTTTTCAAAAGCGCAACAGTTTGTTGATTCAGAATGCCTGAGGTATATGAATCCACTTACACCAAGACGAACAGGATTTCTGATTAAATCAGGAACACTTGGAACAGTGATCGGATCCGGAAGTATCGAATATTTAGCGCCTTATGCCCGCCGGCAGTATTATGAAAATAAAAGTAAGCCAAGATGGTTTGAAACTATGAAAGCAAGCCATAAAGAACCAATCCTGAAAGGAGCAGAGAGGATTGCAAGAGAGTAAAAAACCGATTATTCAGAGTATCCGTGATTATGTTATGCTGAATCCGGATATTGATGATCGAAAGATAAATATTGATTATTTAGGTAATGGAATGGAGTATTCCATTGATCCGATCGGAGCGGATCCTGTCTACAAGAGATACACAGATGGGACCTGCTTGAAACAGTTTCAATTCGCATTCACAAGCAAGGAAGCGTATGACGGTGATGCCAGAACTGGTATTGCTAACAGTGGTTTTTATCAGGCTTTTGAAGAGTGGGTCGAAAGTAACAACATGAATGATATTCTCCCAGAGCTGGACGGGCACGATGCTACCAGAGTAGACGTGCTGCAGTCCGGCTATTTGTTTAGTGCAGAGGTTGACCTGGGGCGGTATCAGATGATTTGCAGAGTAATATACAGATAGGAGGTTGTATCATGGAAGGAGATACAAGCAAAAAGAAATTAGTAGGCAGACATAAGCGTGTTGCGTTTATGGATGTTACAGGTGACGGTAAGACATTTACCAGAATGACAGGATTCACATCGCTGTCTGATGGGAAAAATTCCACAGAATACAGTAGGCAGTACGTAGATGAAGCAAGTGAAAGATCTGATGTGGTAGGATATGCACCATCTATGGACTATGAGTTTGACTTATACACGAACGATGCAGTACAGAAAAAACTTGCAATGATCACGGACGATGAACTTCTTGGATCAGACGCACAGGTAACAGTGGTGGTTGTAGATCTGTTCGATGAGAAAACAGGAGGAAGTACGACTTGTACTGCAAGAAAACGTGACTGGAGCGTGATCCCGGATACGGAAGGCGATGGAACGGATGCACTGATCTACAAGGGAAGCTTGAAAGCAGCCGGGGAAATCATTAAAGGAACTGCCACAACAACAGATAGCTGGCAGACATGTACATTTACAGCAGAGTAAAGATAGGAGAGTGAGCCGATGAGCCTTTTTAAATTTGGAGATTTTGAAGCGGAAGTGGATTTTACAGATGCTGATTTTTTGACGGACTTGGAATATGCACAAGAGAAGCTGTCGGAAGATGCAGCTAAAGTTCCAAAGACAGGGAAAACAGCAGAATTGTTTAGAGCTCAGTGTCAGTGCTATTTTAACTTTTTCGATTATCTTTTCGGGGAAGGAACGCATGAAGCTATGTTCCAAGGGAGAACAAGTTATAAATTATGTATAGAAGCAGGAGAGAAACTTTCAGAATGCGAGAATAAACAGGTTGAAAATTTCTTTGAAAAGTATGATCAGTACAATGTGCAGCAGCATGGAAACAGACAGCAGAGACGTTATTATAACAAACAGCAGGGAAAGAAAAAGAAGCAGCATTACAAAGGGTAAAATGTTATGAATATTTTATTCGAAGAATTTCCGAAAACAGTCAGAGTAAATGGAGAAAGATTCTTAGTTGAAACAGATTTTCGTGAATGGATACGATTTGCTAAACTGGTGGAAGACGAGGACGTCCCGTGGCAGATTAAGTGCCGGCTATTATTGCAGTGGTATATAGATGGAATTCCGGACGATTTGGAAACAGCAGTTTATGCATTGGGTGATTTTCTCGCAATGAAAACAGAAAACGCAGAAGAAGATGAGAGTATTACCAGATCTGCACCGAAGCAATTGTATTCTTTTGAACAAGATGCAGAGTGTATTTACAGTGCATTTCGAGAGGTGTATGGAATTAATCTGCAGACGATTCCTTATATGCACTGGTGGGAGTTTCAGACATTATTTGCAGGTCTTCCGGAAAAGACGGAGATCAAGCAGAGAATCATGTACCGGAGCATAGATCTTCGGACAATTAAAGATAAGGACGAGCGTAAGCGAATTAAAAAAATACAGGATATAGTTGCATTGAAAAAGAAGAACCGGAGAAAAATGACAGATTATGAGATTGGAGATATGTTCGCATGATGAGACATATGATTAAGATCCCGACAGAAAGAAAATGGTTCCGGTGTCCTTATTGCGGCAAGAAATTATTGATATATGATGATACCGCCAAATGTGATGGTGTGTATATTAACTGTCGGGAGTGTAAGAGAGAAATAAAAATAAAGATATAAAGCACATGTGAGCCGTTGAGCCGTGCTATCAGAAAGGATGATAGTATTGGCAGACGGCTATTTAAATTTTGATACCAAGATAAATGAAAAAGGATTTAATGACGGTATAAGCAAGCTTGGAAAGCTTGGAAAATCCGGATTATCTATTGTAAGCAAAGCAATGACCGGGACGATTGCAGCAGTCGGAACAGGAGCTGCGGCAATTATAAAATCGTCGCTCGGCGTAGTTGCCAACATGGAGCAACAGGTAGGTGGTGTAGAGACTCTATTCAAGGACAGTGCGAATACGGTCATAGCAAACGCAAATAAAGCATACAAGACTGCGGGAATGTCCGCAAACAATTACATGGAAACAGTGACAAGCTTTTCAGCATCATTGTTGCAGAGCCTAGGAGGAGATACTGCGAAAGCGGCATCTTACGCAGATCGTGCTATTGTAGATATGTCTGATAACGCAAATAAGATGGGCACGAATATGCGTGACATCCAGAATGCTTATCAGGGTTTTGCGAAACAGAATTACACCATGCTTGATAACTTAAAGCTTGGGTATGGCGGTACTCAGGAAGAGATGAAACGTCTCATTTCTGATGCGTCAAAGATGACTGATGTCCAGAAAGAACTTGGTGTTACAGTCGATGCAAGCAGCTTGTCCTTCGGAAATATTGTAAATGCTATTAGTGTTGTCCAAAAGCAGATGGGAATTACTGGGACTACTTCGAAAGAGGCAGCGACTACAATTGAAGGTTCTGTGAATTCTGCCAAAGCAGCTTGGGAAAACTTTGAAGCTGGAGTTATAAGTGCAAATGACCTTGTAGATACATTCTGGACTGCAGCGCAGAATATTTTTACAAATTTAGGACAGATCATCCCAAGATTAGGAAAAACGGGGATGGATGTTGTCAGCGCACTTGCCGGGAAAATCGGCGGCGCTGTTCCACAAGTAAAAGGTTTTACTGATAGTATTTCCAAATTAGCAAATGAGCTAAAGGGAATGAACAGTGATCAACTGTTGAATCTTGGGAAAATGGCAGTGGTAATTGCCGGATCGGCTCCGGCGCTGTCCATATTTGGAAAAGGGATTGGCACTGTAAAAACTGCAGTTGGCGGATTCAATGGAATTATTGATGGGACTGTCGGAAAGATAGGGAAAATACCTGGAACGGTGAAGAGTGTATCTTCGTCATTATCCGGAGCGATTGGAAAATTTACAGCGCCGTTTAAGAACATCGGTTCTGCAGTGATGCAGGGACTTGGCAATGTCGGAACGAAAATTTCTAGATACGGCAGTATTATCGGAAATGCTTTCAAACCAATCCTGGCTAAAGCAGCTACATTTGCACCGACATTCTTTAAGCTGATTAACATCGGCGCAGGAGCAGCAATCATTGTTGCCGGTATGGGATTGATCTACAGTCAATTCGGTACACAGATTGATCAGCTGTTATTGCTTGTGCAGACAAAAGGACCGGAAGTAATCACGAATTTCGCAAATGGAATTACTGCAGCATTACCTGGATTGGTTGCTCAGGGTGCAACGCTGATCATGGGAATCCTAAATGCAATTACGGTGAATCTGCCGGCATTAGTCAGTGCCGGAGTGAGTATCATATCTACATTAGCGGGAAGCTTAGGGGCGCAATTACCGAAGTTAATTCCTTGTGCAGTACAGATGATACTGACATTGGTCACATCATTGATAAGCAATCTTCCACAATTAATTACTTCTGGACTTAATTTAATGAATGGTCTTGCAAGTGGAATTGCAAATTCAATCCCGTTGGTGGCAGCGAAGGCACCGGTAATTATCGGAAAGCTTGCGTCAACCATTATAACGAATCTTCCAAAGATTCTGACCGCAGGAGTGCAGATCATAAGTAAACTCGCTGTTGGACTAGTGCAGGGAATACCGGCATTGATCGGAAAGATTCCAAGCATGGTAAGCCAGATTAAGAATGCATTTACCAGTGTGAACTGGGGCAGTGTTGGAATGAATATTATAAAGGGCATTGCCAGTGGATTAACCGGTGCAGCCGGTGCAATCGTAGAAGCGGCGAAAAGTGCAGCAAATAAAGCATTAGATGCGGCAAAGAGTGCTCTTGGAATCCATTCGCCATCCAGAGTATTCCGTGATCAGGTAGGTAAGATGATGGCTCTTGGTATGGGAATTGGATTTGAGAAGAACATTCCGATCAAGTCCATGAATGTAGGAGTACAGAGAGCAGTATCTGGATTACAGAAATCCGTAGATCTTGCATTATCGGCGAGAACTGCAGACAAGACAGTTGGAAGAGTAAAGAATTATCCGGGATTCGATGGAGGAGAAGATATCGATTATGACCGGTTAGAAAAAATCCAGATGAGAGCTGCAGAAAAAATGGCGAAGCGTCCAATCTATCTGGGAACAAAGAGAATTGATGAGCCATTACCGAAAGGAGCGGTGCCGGCATTATGATAAAGGCATATTATAAGAACAGTAAGGGAGAGGTGCTCTGGTTGACCAGGGCACCTTTTCGTACAATAGATGCGGACTGGTTTGACAGTACATGGGAAGAGACAGAGGATGGTTATGAAAAGGTAATTACCTTGGACGTATTTGGAAAGAGAGAAGAGTTCATACAGAATATGGAAACATTATACAGAATCATCTCTGTGGATGCTGAGACAGGTAATTACGGGCGTTTGTATGTGAATGATACATTCTTACCATGTCAGATCTATAAGACCAAGAAAACGGGATGGAAAGGATATGTGTATACGGAGGTAGAGCTTACATTCCTTGCTCCGGAATTGTCTTGGATCACGGTCTTGGAAAAAAGATTTTTCCCGCAAAAAGAAATAACTGCAGATACCGGCTTGGATTTTGCTTGTGATTTTCCATTTGATTTTATGAACGAGAAAAGAGGGACTGCAGAATTTGAAGTTGATCATATTATTCCGTCCGATTTCGAAATGATCATATATGGACCATGCGTAAATCCTAAAGTATTGATGAATGGTTATCCATATGAAGTCCTTACTACGTTAGAGAAGAATGAATATTTGATTATAAACAGCTCGGAGCAGACGATCATGAAATATCTTTCCAATGGAACAATAGCGAATCTGTTTGACGTCCGTGGATATAATTATTCCGTATTTGAGAAAATCCCATCCGGATTGATATCAGTAAATTGGAGTGGAGACTTCGGAATAGACTTATATATATTTCTGAAGCGGAAGGAGGCAGCATGGTAATTCTGGCGACAAGGAGCAGAGAAATAGGAACGAATCCACTGTTAGATGCGAATTGCACCTTTGATGCTAACAAAGATAGGGAATTTTCCATCAAGATTGCCAGATGTAACTGGACAGAAGAAATGATATTCGGAAATCTGGTGTATGTGCCAGATACGGAATTTGGCGGAATTATCGAAGATGTGTTGACCGATACAACTCTGGATTATGTAGAGCTGAAAGGCTATACATGGCGTGGACGCATGGCAATGAAAGTAATAGAGCCGCCGGCCGGAAGTGATTACAGGGTGGTGTCCGGGGAGTTAAATGCAATTCTTAAGAATTTGATTGAGCCGGAATTTGGTGGATTGTATGTTGTGTCTGGTGCGGACACTGGCATTACGGTAAGTAATTATCAGTTTGACCGTTATTGTACATTGCTGGAAGGGATTACAAAGATGCTGAAATCTGTTGGATACAGGTTGAGTATTCGACATAAACGTGAACAAGGAATCCCGGGATATATTTTGATCGAAGCAGTACCGATTGCGGACTATTCTGATGAGATTGAGCTGTCTAAGGATTGTGGACTTAATTACACGATGGAAGATAAAAGAAATGGAGTAAATCACTTGATCGTGACCGGGAAAGGTGAACTGCAGGACCGAAATGTGTTTCATCTCTACGTCTGGCCGGATGGTTCTTTTAAGAAAACACAGTATTATACAGGTTTAGATGAAATTGCACAAGTGTATGAAAATACATCGACAGAAACAGATGAACTGGAAAGTCAGAGTGCAAAGAAATTACAGGATTTGTGCAGTAAAAAAATGTTTGGCATGGATATAGCAAAACTTGGAATCGATGTAGATATAGGTGATGTTGTAGGAGGGCGGGATTATCTTACTGGGATGTATTCGAGCAAACCAATAGAAAATATCATCTACAGTATTACTAATAGGATTGAATCCAAAGAATACGAATTGGAAGGAGAGAATGATAATGGAGATAGTTAGTGGAAGAGTCGGGAGACCCCATGTTACAAGCCAACAGTTCCGCCAGTTTATTGAAGGAACTGTTGGGCAGGATAGTTATATTCTGAGATCTGGTGAAAAATTAGAACCGGAATTAGCATCGAATAATTCACTTAAAATTCGTAGTGGAATGATGTGCCATCATGGAAATATTTCCAGCGTTAAGATTGGAACCTATGATGAGGTTGAGTTAACGAATGGCACACAGGGGATGAAAAGAATAGATTTGGTTGTCAATCGTTATACGAGAAATGAGGAGGATAATACAGAAAAGAATGAATGGGTTGTGATTATGGGAACTCCAGCAGAATCCAATCCGGCAGTTCCGGAATATATAAAGGGAAATCTGCAGAACGGAGATCTTGTGGATGATTGTCCGGTATTCGAAGTACATTTTGATGGAATTAATATTGTGGAAGTGACAAAGAAATTAGAGATCGCTCAGACAAATAAGGATTTG
>AUXO018072310.1_pt1 | contig 41459 bp, 37 predicted proteins | sample 768731 | NCBI WGS metagenome assembly AUXO01 (sample SAMN02715735, study PRJNA202380) | gut metagenome | biome: sheep rumen | host: Ovis aries | place: New Zealand: Palmerston North | reverse complement strand
CAGTGGTGGAGCGTCGCCTTGCCAAGGCGAAGGTCGCGGGTTCGATCCCCGTTTCGCGCTTAATTTTTTGCGGGGATGCTGGAATTGGCAGACAGGCAAGACTAAGGATCTTGTGGGAATTTCTCGTGTGGGTTCAAGTCCCATTCCCCGCACACTATAATAATACGAGGTCGTTATGATAAAGACAATAGTTATGATAATTTTTGCTATAGTTTGTGTAGCACTTGCAGGTATTATACTTCTACAAGAAGGAAAGAGCGCAGGACTAGGTAGTATCGCTGGTATGGGGGATTCATACTGGAGTAAGGCAAGAGGTAGATCAATTGAAGGACATCTATCAAAGATTACGACAGTGCTTGCGATATCGTTTCTTGCATTAGCACTTGTACTCAATGTAGTCTGGTAAAATTTAAGGCCTGCAGATTTGCAGGTCTTTTTTAATTTATGAGAAAGAAAAAAGAAAAATTAGAAGGTGTATATAGAGCAGCGAGCAAATCTTTTGGGTTTGTGAAACTTTTGAGTGGAGAAGAAATATATGTGTCATCTAAAGACTCTATGGATGCATTAAATGATGATAGAGTTGCCATAGAGATATTGAGTGATAAGACTGATAAAAGCAAAAGTCGTGAAGCAAAAGTCATAAAGATTATAGAAAGAGCATCAGACATAGTAGTCGGGTATTTTAAGCAAAGTAAAAGTTTCGCTTTTGTGACACCAATCAATAAAAAGATACCTTTTGACATACATATAGAGAAAAAGTATTTTGGAAAGGCAGTAAATGACTCGATCGTTGAAGTAAAACTTTTAAGAAGCAATAAAAAAAATGAAAACCCAGAGGGCGTGGTTGTCAATGTGATAGGTCATAAAGATGACCCGACAGCAAGCATACGAGCTATCGTACATGATTTTAAAATAAGAGATGTTTTTGATGAAGAAGTACTTGCTGAAGCAGATAAAGTAGCTGTACCTATAAATGAATTAGACCTTATCGGACGAAAAGACCTTAGAGATAAGATGTTTATCACAATTGATGGAGAAGATACGAAAGATATAGATGATGCAATCTGCCTTGAGAAAGAATCGAAAAACTTACAAAAGCTCTATGTATCAATAGCTGATGTAAGTCACTATGTGAAAGAAAAGAGTCCTCTTGATAGAGAAGCATTAAAACGAGGAAATTCAGTGTATCTTCTTGATCGAGTTATACCTATGCTTCCACATGTACTTTCAAATGGTATGTGTTCACTCAATGAAGACGAAGATAGACTTACTATGACATGCGAGATTACTTTTGATGAAAAAGGTTCTGTCCGTAGTCATGAAATATATAAAAGTATCATACATTCACATAAAAGGATGACTTATACTGAAGTGCAGAAGATTATTGATGGTAAGCCAAGTAGTAGTGATAATCCATATTATGATAAGATATGCAATATGGTACTTGATATGATAGATCTGTCTCGAAAGCTCAGAAAGAAAAGATATGATAGAGGAGCAATCAATTTTGACTTAAAAGAGACGATAATCCAAGTGGATGAAAGCTTAAATCCTATAGGAGTGGAAGAAAAAGTTAGGATAGAAGCCTATGAACTTATAGAAGATTTTATGGTAGCTGCAAATGAAGCTGTAGCTGAAGAGTATTACTTTAGAGAGGTACCTTTTGTATATCGTGTACACGAGGCATCTGATGAAGAAAAAGTCACATCTTTTGTGACAATGCTTGATTCTATAGGTGTGCCACATAAGTTTAAAGCAAAGGATACTTTAAAACCACAGGATCTTCAGAAATTTCTTAAAAGCATAGATGATAAAGACTATAAAATGGTTGTAGAAAAGCTTGCACTTAGGTCTATGAGTCAGGCGAGATATAGTAAAAACGAACTCGGGCACTTTGCTCTTGCAGCAAAGTACTATACACACTTTACTTCTCCTATCAGACGTTATAGTGACCTTCAGATTCATAGAATTATGCATGAAGTTATAGAAGGCACTTTTAATAAAAGGCGCCTTGATCATTATGATTCCATACTTGATAGTGTTACTATGCATATATCAAAGACAGAAAGAGTTGCCATTGACTGTGAGAGAGATATAGAAGCACTTAAAAAATGTGAATATATGAAAAAATATATAGGCGAAGAGTTCTATGGTAGTATTTCGGGGATGACCAACTATGGTATCTATGTGGAACTTGATAATACTGTAGAAGGGATGATAGCTCTTCGTGATATAAAAGGCGATATGTACCACTTTGATGAATCAAAATACAGAGTGGTAGGAGAGCATACAAAGAAGACATTTGTGATGGGGGAAAGGGTAAAAGTTCAACTTGTGAAATGTACTCCTGAGATAAGGGCAATAGATTTTATATTAGTATAAAAATTTTTGATATTATATGTTATGGGTATAAAACTGATTTCAAACAATAAAAAAGCTTATCATGATTATTTTGTAATTGATACGTATGAGTGCGGTATAGAGTTAAAAGGGACAGAAGTGAAGTCTCTTCGCAATTCAAGTTGCTCAATTAAAGAGAGTATTTGTAGAATTCTTGGGAAAGAGTGCTATGTGATAGGTATGAACATATCGCCTTATGAAAAAGGTAATATTTTTAATGAGGATCCATTAAGAACAAGAAAATTACTTTTACATAAAGCGGAGATAAGAAAGATAGAAGAATCCCTTAAGTTAAAAGGTTTTACGCTTATACCACTTAAAGTTTATTTTAAAGATAGTCGCGTAAAGGTAGAGATAGGACTTTGTAAAGGTAAAAAACTTTATGATAAAAGGGAAGATTTGAAGAAAAAAGATATGAGAAGAGATATGGAAAGAAGTGTAAAGGCGTAGAGAAGTTAGATATAATCGCCAAATCTTATATCATATTTTTGCCCGTTGGTATCGAGAAGCCTCATGAAGGTTTCTTTTCTTTTTTCTGTACTTTTTGCATCTATTACTTGTATAATTGGAGTTTTTTGCGTGGAAAAAGTTGAAGATGAGAGCTCTTCATTTAGAAGATTATTACTTTTCATATATTCATAGCATTCTTTGGCAGAGACTTCACATCCTGATATGATATTAGTATTGGTACTTACTATTTTCTTGATGACATTTTTAGCAAAAGGGAAATGAGTACACCCAAGCACGATATAGTCAAAGTTTACATAAGGTTTCAAAAGATTTGAAAGGTAGTCTTTAAGTTCAGGACCATCTATCATGTCATTTTCTACAGCTTTTACTATACCATCTGCTGGTTCATTGTAGATAAGAGCAAGGCTATCATATAATTTGATTTTTTCTTTTAAAAAAGCACTATTACTTGTGGCAGTAGTTGATAGTATGAGTACCTTTAGGATATCACGAGATGCATTGATGCCATTTTTATCATTATATGAAAAGTGGTGATTTTCAAGTACTAGACCAGGCTTAAATATTTGCCAAAAATTAGGATATGTACCTATGATATTTAAATCTTTGAAAGGTTCACGAAGTTTCTTAGGATTACTTGTTGACATGGTTCCACATGCGATTATTAGGCACTTTGGTGAATACTTGTAAAATTTGGATATTATATTTTGCCCTATAGCTGTAAGATCATCTTTGCTTTTCTTTCCGTATGGAAAGTTTTCTGAATCGGCAAAGTAGACAAAGTTTTCATTTGGCATTAGTTTTATGGCTGAGTTTAATACTGAGATTCCCCCAAATCCTGAATCAAATAGTCCTACAAAATTGCCTTTAATTTCATTTAAGCTTATCATAAAATTATTTTAGCATTTTTCTATCTTATAATCCAGCAAAAGTATTCAAAATATCCAGACATTATGATATAATATTATTGATGTGTGCTTTACACGGCTATTTTTGTTGTAATAAATCAAATGAAAGGAGCAATATAATGATTATAAAACAAAAGGCATTGATGAAAGATTTTACGAGTTTTAAAATTGGTGGACCAGCAGATATAGTCGCTGAACCCAAGGATATAAAAGAACTGGTAGAACTTATAAAATTTTTAAGAAATCAAGGAATAATATTTTATATATTGGGCAATGGAACCAACATTTTAGTGTCAGATAAAGGAGTTAGAGGATGTGTTGTCCGCATAGGAAAGAATCTATCTAAAATACGAGTAAATGGCACAAGAATTGAAGCGGAAGCTGGAGCATCACTTGGTGAGATATCGCAAATTGCTTTGAAAAATGGCCTTCAAGGTTTTGAAGAGTTTAGTGGTATACCTGGAACTATTGGTGGAGCTGTCGCTATGAATGCTGGTGCATATGGAAAAGAAATGAAGGATGTATTTTCAAGTGCAAATGCTATCAATGAAGCTGGTAGAGTAATAAAATTAAGTAAGGACGCTATGAACTTTTCATATAGACATTCTGCTGTGGGAGAAGGAAAGTTTATTGTGACACAAGTTGTGATTAACTTGCAAGAAGGGGACAAAAAGAACATTCAAAATAATATTGAAAGGTATAGAATCTTAAGAAAAGATAGTCAACCAATTGACTATCCATCAGCTGGATCAACCTTTAAAAAACCAGAAGGAAAGGTAGCATCAAAGCTTATAGATGAGGCAAATCTAAAAGGTGCATCAATAGGTGGAGCACAAGTTTCAACTCAACATGCTGGATTCATAATTAACAAAGGTGAAGCCACAGCATCAGATGTATATAAGCTCATGAAAAAAGTACAAGATGATATAAGGATTTATTACAATGTCTCTCTCGAACCAGAGATTAAGCTTTGGGGAAAGTTTTAATTTGAATTTTTATGGAAAAAAGTTGGACATATAAAGCAAGAGAAGAGATAAGCCATCACATAGGTAGGAAAAGCAAAGTTGATATATCTCGTATATCTTATGACAAGATAGAAGTAAAGAAAGATTTGAGAATCAAATTTATGAATCATGGTTTTCTACATAACCCAAGTCGTGAGTATCGTATAGAATTTAGATTTAAAGATATAGATGAAGCCAATGATACACTACGAGAACTTGCTACATATGATATAAGTGGGAAAATTAGTATCAATGATACAAGAAAAGTAGTTATCATATATGTTGTTGATAAGAATACAATACTTGATGCGCTCAGACTTCTTGGTGCTGTCAAAACTCTTAAACAATATAAAAAAGTATCTGATGATAAGAGACATATAGGAGACACCAATCGTCTGGTTAATTTTGAGACAGCCAACATCAAAAAGTCGGCCAATGCATCTCTTAGACAACTTGAAGATATAAAAAAGTTATTAAAGAAGAAAAATATTAATTCACTTGATAGAGACTTAAGAATAGTAATTAAAGGAAGAACTAAATATAAAACTTTATCACTTAAAGAACTTGCTGATAAAATAAGCGTTAGTAAAAACGCACTAAATCATAGATTTATGAAAATAAGGAAAATGGTAGAAGGTTAATGAGTTTCACACACTTACATTTGCATACTTCGTATAGTCTTCTTGACGGAGCAGGAAAGATTGATGAGATGGTAGATAGGGCCAAAGAGCTTGGACAGAAGGCCATAGCCATAACAGATCATGGAGTGATGTATGGCGCCATAGAGTTTTTTAAAACTTGCCTAAAAAAGGGTATGAAACCTATCATAGGTTCAGAAATTTATGTTGTAAGTGGATCGAGATTTGATAGGAGTCCAGATGAAGAAAGATACCATCTTATACTACTTTGTGAAAATGATATAGGATATAAGAATCTTGTGAAGATAGTCTCTACTGGATTTACTGAAGGTTTCTATAATAAGCCACGAGTTGACTATGAAACTTTAAGTAAATATAGCGAAGGTCTAATATGTCTTACGGCCTGCATACAAGGTGAAGTACCACAGAAACTAAAACAAGGTAGATATAGTGAAGCAAAACTCTCTGCGGAAAATTTGAGAGATATTTTTGGCGCAGATAATTTTTTTATTGAGATACAAAATCATGGTATAGATGATGAATTGAGAATTCATCCTGACCTTGTGAGACTTGCAAAAGAACTTGATGCGAAACTTGTAGCCACTAATGACTGCCATTATACGCTAAAAGAAGATAGTTTTGCACATGATTGCCTCATTGCTCTTCAGACAGGAAAAAAAGTATCGGATACCAATAGAATGCGATATGAAAAAGAGAAGTACTATATAACATCAGAGTCTGAAATGAGAGAACTTTTTAATTTTTGTCCAGAAGCCATAGATAACACAGAAAATATAGCAGAGCGCTGTAATGTACATATAGAATTTACAAGGTCGACATATGGTGACCTTATAGATGCAATTGATAAAGCAAAGAAAGATGGGAAAATAGATGGTGATGAAGAATTTTTCAAATCTTTTGTAAAAAAGTGTGAGTATCACGTGCCAGCATTTAAGGTGCCAGAAGGTTTTACCAATATAGAGTATATAAAGAAGCTTGCATATGAAGGACTAGAAAAAAAATATGATTTAAAAGGAAATAAAGATGAAGCTATAATCAGAGAAAGGCTTGAATATGAGTTGTCAATGATTATAAAGATGGGATTTGTTGATTATTTCCTTATAGTGGCTGATTATATAAATTATGCTAAAAATCATGATATACCTGTAGGACCTGGTAGAGGCTCTGCTGTAGGGTCTATAGTTGCATATGTGCTCAATATAACGGATATAGATCCAATAAAGTTCTCTTTATTTTTTGAAAGATTTTTAAATCCAGAAAGAGTGTCTATGCCGGATATTGATACTGATTTTTGCATATATGGAAGAGATGATGTAATAAATTATGTTAAAGAAACTTATGGCAAACTCAATGTAGCACAGATTGTGACATTTGGTACACTGGCATCTAGGGCCGTCATAAAAGATATAGGACGCGTACTTGATGTACCATTAAGTAAAACTACTGCTATAGCAAAACTTATAGCAAAAAGACCGCTTATAAATCAGAAACCTCTTAATCTTTACAACATGTTGCATGAAGATTTGAATCAATTTGCGGCTACTGATCAAGCAAATGTAGAAGAGTTCAGAAGAAACTATAATGATGATCCAGAAACAAAAATGGTTGTGGACACATCACTTCGTATAGAGGGTATACCAAGAAATGCATCTGTACATGCATCAGGAGTTCTTATAGCGCCAGATAACATATCAAATTTTGTGCCTTTTGCGAGAGGCAAGGAAGAAATAAACTCTGAACTTGGTAAACATCAAACAGAAGAACAGATACTCGTGACAGAATATGATATGAAGACACTTGAAGAGCTTGGACTTTTGAAAATGGACTTTCTTGGTCTTCGAAATGTGACAGCGATTAAAGATTGTATAGATATTATAAAAAAAGAGACAGGCAAAGATATAGATATCAGAAATATTCCTTATGATGATCCAGATGTCTATAAGATGATAGGTAATGGCGATACTATAGGGATTTTTCAGCTTGAGTCTGCTGGTATGACAAGCTTTATGAAGCAACTCAAGCCTACTGTTCTTGAAGATTTGATAGCGGGAATAAGTCTATATAGACCAGGACCTATGGATTTTATACCAAAATATGTCGAAGGCAAAAGACATATAGAAAATGTCACCTATGACCACGAGAAACTTAGAAAGATTTTGGAACCTACATATGGTTGTATAGTGTACCAAGAGCAAGTTATGCAGATAGTTCAGGAACTTGCAGGGTATACTTTAGGAATGGCCGATCAAGTAAGACGTATCATGTCTAAGAAAAAACGAGATGCGATAAAAAAAGAAAAAAATAATTTTATAAATGGCAATCCAAAGCTTGGAGTAAAAGGATGTATAGCAAATGGGATTGATGAAAAAACTGCCAATAAGATTTTTGATGAACTCGAACAATTTGCTTCGTATGCATTTAATAAATCGCATGCAGCTGCTTATGCAACCCTTGCCTATCAGACGGCATACTTAAAATATTATTATAAAGCAGAGTTTTTTACAAGCATTTGTAATTCAGTTATATTCAATAGAGAAAAGCTTGCAGAATATGTCGGTTCAGTTCTTATGAGCGGTATAAAAATTTTGCCTGTAGATATAAATTCATCTTATGACGAATATACAGTAGATGGAGACAATATAAGGATGGGCTTTGCAGCACTTAAAAAGGTAGGTGCAAGTATATCAAAAGCAATTATTGATGAAAGAGAAAAAAATGGACCGTTTGAAAGCTTTACTAAAGCTGTGATTAGACTTGATAGTGTTGGCTGCAATAAAAATTCATTTGAAACGCTGATAATGTGTGGAGCATTTGACAAATTCCCTGGCAATCGCAATCAAAAAATACACATGTACCCTAAAATCATAGAAAAAAGCCGCTCTAAAAATATGCATAGTATTGAAGGCGAGATGAATATTTTTGATGTAATGGCAGAAAATGGTTTATCTGGCAATAATGAGAATTATAGTGATGAAGAATTACTTAAAGAATATAAAGATATAGAGGATTTTTCTGATGAAGAAAAACTTGCGATAGAAAAAGACACTACAGGAATATATTTATCAGGACATCCACTCAATAAATATATAGATTTTATGAAGACACACGGCAATGTCAATTCAAGTAATCTTATAAAGGATATGGAAGGAAATATCGACATAGAAGATGGCTCAAAAGTTTCTTTTACAGGAATAATAGATTCTGTGAGTGTAGCAAGAGCCAAGAGAACTGGTGATGAGTGGGCAAAAGTTGTAATTTCTGATATGAATGGATCCTTTGATGTCTTGGTCTTCAATAAGAGATTTATAGAATATAGAGAGATACTAAAGGCCAATAATATCGTATATGTAGAAGGCAAAACCAACATAGATGATAGAAACGATAGAGCAAGTGTATATCTTGATAGACTTTATCTTGTTGAAAATTATATAGCAAGTGAAAATAGTAAAAATAGTAATTCGGGAGTAATAGCAAAAGTTCGTTTTAAAGATTTCGATACTTTCAAGAATACATATGAAAAACTTTATGCCATACTTAGAAACAATGCTGGAAATGACTTTATTGAAGTAGTGATAGAAAAGGAAAGAAAAACCAAGGTGATAAAAGAAATACCAGTATCCCTATCAAATAATCTTGTCAATTCACTGATTGATGCATTTGGATCAATCAACGTAAAGTTTTTATTGGAAAAAAATGGAAAATAAAAATCTGACAACTATATTTGAGTATATAAAAAGGAAAAAAAATGATGCTTACTATGTAAGTATTTCAAATGAGCATCTGTATGAATTTACTGAAAGTTTTGAAAACATAGTTATGAAACTCACTGACTTTGTGGGAGATACAGGGTCATTACTTATATCAAAAAATGTTGCATATCTCTATGTTGACGGAAGATTTGTAATCGAAGCGAAAAAAGAGATAAAGGATAAAAGGATAAAAGTTGTAAAGATTACATCTTTAGCTGATATTGCTTGGCACATATCAAAAAAACTGAAGCCACTATCAAAAATTGCTGTATGTGATAGAATAGAATCAAGCTATAAGATTCTAAAGATGAAAGAGATATTAGACGACAATAATATCAAGATATTTCCTGATGGTGGAAGTGCACTAAAGAGATTGTGTAAAGAAAAAAAATTAAATGTAGAGATTTTTAAATTAGATAGAAAATATCAGACGAAAACACCAAAAACAAAGATAAAATTCCTATGTGACCAGATAAAAAAAAGTAGATGCGATTCTTATATAACATGTAACCTTGAGGAGATTGGCTATCTTACTGGATTAAGAAGAAGGATGTTGAACTTTGGTGATAGCATCAAAGTGTTGATAGATGCATTTCTGATTGCTACGACGAAAAAAGCTAATCTTTATGTAAAAGAAGATTTGGACGATAGCCTTATAGGATACTTAAAGAAAAATGATATAATAGTAAAAAAGTATGATGAGTTTTACAATGATTTGACAAGTATAAAAAATAAAAGATGTTATGTAGACTTAAAGTATGTTAATTTCCGTGTCTATATGATGCTGAAAAAGAGAAATTTCTTATATGAGTCAAATTCACCATTGATACTTCCTATGTCAATTAAAGGAAGAAAAGAGATAGAGGGGTTAAAAAAATGCAATCTAATTGATGGTGTAGCTATAACTAAGGCTTTATATGAGATAAAAGATAAAGTACATAGTAAAAAAAGAATTACAGAATATGAGGCAAAAGTAATTGTTGATGATTACAGAAAAATTATAGCCAAAGATAACTTCATTGCTCCAAGTTTTAGTACAATTGTCGCCTATAAAGAAAATGCCGCTATCTGCCATTATGAACCATCTATTAGTAGCAGTAAAAAAATAATGGAAGATTCAATACTCCTTATTGATAGTGGTGGAAATTATCTATTTGGATCTACAGATATAACAAGAACTATAAGCTTATATAAAAAAAAAGCACCAGATTTAATAAAAAAGCATTATACACATGTGCTTAATTCAATGATTAAGCTTTCAACACAAAAGTTTCCCTATGGCATTACTGGCACAGAACTTGATATTATAGCTCGCCAAAATTTGTACAATTTGTATTTAAATTTTGAACATGGAACTGGACATGGGATAGGATTTGTATCAAATATTCATGAAGGACCCAATCGCATAGGGCCAGGCAGAAGTTTGCATGACACAATTAATGTTATTGAAGAGTCACAAGTTGTGTCAGATGAACCTGGACTGTATTTTGAAAATCGGTATGGCATCCGTATAGAAAATGATTTGCTCGTTGAAAAATGCCATGAAAATGAATATGGATCATTTCTTGGATTTTCACATCTTACGATTTGCCCATTTGATAGGGACTTGATTGATGAGAAGTATCTCGATAAAAGTATAATAAAAGATTTAAATAAGTATAATGCTTTTGTATATAAAAAATTATCTAAAAGGTTGAATGCAAAAGAAAGAAAAAGACTAAAATATGATACGAAACCTTTTAGAACTATATAAGAGGTGAAATCTTGGGTATAGATAATTTGTTTATAGAACTACTTCATAATTTATGTGAAAGATTTGGTTTCTTTTTAACTCCATTCTTAAGAATAATAACAATATGTGGTGAGAAGGCTTGGCTTTTTCTTGTTGTAGCATTGTTTTTAGTCCTTCGGAAGAAGACAAGATGGGTAGGAGCCACAGCAATTCTCGCTGTATTTATTGGATTTATATTTGCTGATGTCATTATGAAACCATTTTTTATGCGAATGAGACCATATACTGAAAGTAATCTCTTTCAAGACTATTGGGCACTTGCTGGTGCATATGCAGAAGAAGGATATTCTATGCCATCTGGTCATACGGTAGGAGTTACTTCTTTTTTTATATCTCTTCTTATAACATGTGCTAAAAAGTATAGGCCTATAGTGAAGAGAATAGGAATAGCTGCTATAATTCTTATGGTTATATCAAGATGCTATTTTATGCATCATTATCTAACCGATTGTATGGTTGGAATTGTAGTTGGTGTGATAGCATCATATATCGCAAAGGTGATAGTGCGTCTGGTGTTTAATATATGCAAAAGGTATTCAAACTTTACATTTTTCAATTTTATATTAAACTTTGATCTTTTTAGAGGTTTTGCATAAAATGATTAATTTCAAATTTGAAAAATTAGATGTAGTAGATTCTACGAACGATTATATTACCCGTGAGCTTGAAAGTGGGATGTTGACGAAAGATAAGATTCTTGTCACCAAACATCAAACAAATGGACATGGGACAAAAGGGAAAAGCTTTGTATCAGACAAAGATAAAGGGATATATCTTACACTACTACATTTTTATGAAGATGAAAAAGAACTTAAGTTTATAACCCAAAAAGCAGCAGTTGCTGTGTATAAGACATTCTATGAAGTTTTTGGTATAGATTTATCTATAAAATGGGTCAATGACTTGTATTATAGAGATAAAAAGGTGTGTGGGATACTATGTAGAAATCTTATAAAGTATAAAGCAGTCATTATAGGGATAGGGATAGATTTATTTGAAAATAAAAATATGTCTGATGATATAAAAGATATTGCCGGATATATTTTTAAGGATAAAAAGGATCTTGTAGAGACTCTGAAAAAAGATACAAAATATCCGATAGACAGTTGCACAGTTCGTAATATCATAGAGGATTTTAAGTCGCTTGAGATAGAAGGGATAGTTATAGACGACTTGGCACTTTGGGAGCCAGATCAACTTGCTATAGAAATTACTATGCGAATATATGAATTAATAAAAAAAGAAGGACTTCCGCAGATCTATATTGATAAAAATATTATAAAGGATAAGGTAATATATGAAGATTGTAACCTGGAATGTTAATGGTTTAAGAGCGGTGATGAAAAAAGATTTTATGGCATCATATAAAGCGCTTAAGCCAGACGTCATATGCCTTCAAGAGACAAAGCTGCAAAAAGATCAGATACCAGATGAGATAAATAAACTTAACTCATATAAGTATTATAGTTTTGCATTGAAAAAAGGTTATAGTGGCACCGCGATAATATCGAAAGTTGAGCCATTGTCAGTTTCTTATGGAATTGGTAGCACTGAACATGATGATGAAGGCAGGAGTATAACTTTAGAATATGAAGATTATTATCTTGTAAATGCATATGTGCCAAATGCACAACCTGAATTAAAGCGAATTGACTTTAGATCTGATTGGGAAAAGAAAATTCTTAAATACTTAAAAAAACTTGATAAGAAAAAACCTGTTATATATTGTGGTGATTTGAATGTTGCTCATAATGAGATAGATTTGAAAAATCCAAAAGCAAATATTGGAATGCCAGGGTTTTCGTATGAAGAAAGAGCAATGATGGACACTTTACTTGAAAAAAACTTTAAAGATGCCTATAGAGAATTATATCCTGAAAAAATAGAGTATACCTGGTGGTCATATCGTGCTAATGCAAGAGAAAATAATACTGGTTGGAGAATAGATTATTTTGTAGTATCAGAAAGGCTGATGCCAAAAATAAAAAGAGTGGAAATCCATAGTGAAATATATGGATCAGATCATTGTCCTGTAGAACTTATATTATAATGGATAGAGCGATTTTACATTGTGATATGAATAATTTTTATGCTTCGGTTGAGTGTGCTCTTGACCCAAGTATAAAGGATAGCCCTGTTGCTGTATGTGGCAGTGAGAGTGAAAGGCATGGCATAGTACTTGCCAGAAATTATAAAGCAAGAGATAAAGGCGTCGTGGTGGGTGATACAATATGGAAGGCGAGAAATAAATGTGAAAACTTAGTTGTTATAGACACGCCTCATTTTGATAAATATCTTGAATACTCTGAAAAAGCTTTTAAGATTTATGAAAGATATACTGACTATATAGAACCAATGGGAATAGATGAGTGTTGGCTTGATGTCACGAATTCCACAACTCTTTTTGGGACACCAAAAAAGATAGCAGATGAACTTAGAAGTATTATAAAAAAAGAATTGAATGTGACTATATCAGTAGGAGTATCATTTAATAAGACTTTTGCAAAACTTGGGTCTGATCTAAAAAAACCAGATGCAACGACAGTTATATCAAGAGATAATTTTAAAGAAATCGTATGGCCATTACCTGTATCAGCACTCATTGGAGTGGGAAGAAATACTTATAAAGTGTTGAAAAAGTATTATATTGAGACAGTTGGAGACCTAGCAAAAGAAAAAAAAGAAAGGCTTCAGTATTTACTTGGAAAAAATGGAGTATTTTTATATAATGTAGCAAATGGTCTTGAAGATGAAGAAGTCGCTAAAAGTGATCTTAAAGACAACCCAAAATCTGTAAGCCATGGTATAACTACGGTTAAAGACTTAAATTCTGATGAAGAAGTATGGAAGACAATGCTAAACTTGACGCAGGAAATATCTTGGAAGTTACGAAAATATAAGTTGCGTGCAGGTGGTGTATCAGTAAGCATAAGAGATAGTAAGCTTATGTGGCACCAGTGGCAAAAAAAGCTTAAGTCAACAGAACAAAGTGCTGTAAATATAGCAAAGATTGCATATAATATCTTTATAGATTCATATGATTGGGCAAACCCCGTAAGAAACGTAACTATAAGTACGATGTATCTTACATCTGATGATTCGCCAGTAGAAATGACAATTTTTGATGATTTTGATAAGAAGTTAAAAGTCGAAAAAATAGAAAGTGTGATGGAAAAACTCAATAATAAGTACGGAAGTGAGGTGATGACACTAGCCACGCTTCTTGAAGAAAATTATCTTCCTGAGAGTAGAAGGAGAGTAAAATATAGTGAAAAGAAAAATGATGATAATAATTGATGGTATGCTTATACCATTTGCTATATATGTAGGCATTACAATAGTGGTGTCGTATGTCTATACTACTATATCACTTTTAAATGGCAAAGTGAGTATAGATAATCTAAAAAATATTAATTACGTTCTTGTACAGGGAATTGCAAGTGCATTTATGATAGTAATACTTATTCCGTTATATAGGCATTTTAAAAATAAGTATGATGTCTATACAGCAAAGTTTAATTTTGGAAAAGTTAAGTATGTGATAACGCTTGCATTTGCACTTTGCGTTGCATCCAATATTTTATTGCAATTCTTACCATCTACTATTGATAATGCTGTATCAAAGCAAGTTCAGATGATGACTGAAGATTATGGAATACTCGTAAGTTTATTTATAGTTTCGTTTCTTATACCAATTGTGGAAGAACTCTTATTTAGAGGGTTTTTGTATAGTGGCGCAAGTTTACTTGGCGGTGCAGTTTTTGCTATCACATTTACAAGTACGCTTTTTGGATTAATTCATTTTAACCTTGAGCAAGGAATATATGCTGTTATCGCAGGTGTATTTTTATCATATGTAAGATATAAGTATGATAGTGTATTATACGCAGTCATCATGCATCTTATGATGAATGCTACATCTATAATCTTTTCAGGTACTATTTATGGATTAAAAAGTATAAGAGAGAAGATGTTTGTGGTTTTTATAATGCTCGCAATAATAATCATGTCAATGTATAAAATTAAGGAAAGCGATTTGCAAGATAATAATTAATAGGAGAGAGTTATGAAGTTTTTAAGTTTTATCATACCTTGCTATAATTCAAGCAAATACATGAAAAAGTGTATTGACTCTATATTGCCACTTGGAGAAGATGTAGAGATACTTATTATTGATGATGGATCAACTAAAGATGATACGTTAAAGATTGCAAAAAAATATGAAAAGAATTATCCAACTATTTGTAGGGCAATACATAAACCAAATGGTGGGCATGGAGATGCATTAAATGTAGGTATAAAAGCAGCCACAGGTATATTTACCAAAGTGGTTGATTCGGATGATTGGATAGGAAAAGCAGAAGGGAAAAAATTGGTAGAAAGTATCAAGATTCATGAACAAAAAGGTTCAAAAATAGATCTTTTTATTACCAATTATATTTATGATAAAGTAGGGGCGCTTAGGAAGAAAAAAATGAGTTATCATATAGCTATCCCAAGAAATAAGGTTTTGGAATGGGATGATGTAAGGTTTTTCCCACTTGGCACTTATATGCTTATGCATGCGCTTTGCTATAGGACGAGTGTCCTTAAAGAAGCCAATTTAAAACTTCCAAAAAAGACATTTTATGTAGATAATATATATGCATATAAGCCACTTCCTTATGTCAAAAAGATTTTTTATCTTGATGTAGATTTATATCATTATTTTATTGGACGAAACGACCAAAGTGTCAATGAAGATGTGATGCTTGGAAGGCTTGAGCAACAATATAGAGTGACAAAGATTATGCTTTATGAAGTTGACTTAAAGAGAATTAGAAGTCGTAAACTATATCATTATATGATTAATTATATGAGTATCATGATGACTATAACTACAGTTTTTTCTCTACTTTCTAAGGATGTGTATTGGGTAGAAGAAAAAGATAAGTTGTGGCAAGAACTAAAAAAGAAAGATAAAAAATTGTATCATGAGCTTATGTATTCATTTCTTGGCATTTTCTCCAATCTTCCTGGAAAGGCAGGTAATAAACTTACCGTTGGCGGATATAAGCTCGTACAACATATATATGGGTTTAACTAAAAAAGAAGCTTGTAGCTTCTTTTTTTAATTCTTATATTTGTTGATAACTTCATCTATAAATTCTTGAAATGAGGTGTCCTTTTTTACTACTGATTTTTCGCTTAGTATTGCTGGGAAATTATATCCATCACGTGTTATATTCATAACCCCGATGTTGCTTAGGTGCGTGCCTGCTTGGACGAGTGGCACGAATGCTCCAGCTTTGTTGGTCATCAGTCCGCTTTCAAGAACTTCCATCGAGCCACCATCTATGACGCCATCTAATCCAACAGTATGTGCAATTACTGCAGTTGAACTCCAGATACTTGGTACATTTTCTATGCCAAGATGCGATAGAAGTACAACTTTATCTGCGCCTTCTTCTTTTGCAGCATCTATAGCCGCTTGGACTTGCTCATAAAGTGCATCACCAGTCTCATCTTCAAAAAAGTAAAATAGTTGATTCCCATCTTTGTCAAAAAACATATCGTAGTTATCGTCATTATACATGACTTCAGGTGATGTGACACCAATATATGCAACTTTTGTATTGCCATACTCATATATCACATATGGCATAAATGATAGAGAGCTATCCTTTATATTAAACATATTGCAACACACTACGTCTGCGTTTAGTGCGTTCATATTTTCAAAAAATACATCTATTCCATAGTCAAATTCATGTTTCCCAGGCACAACCAAGTCATAGTTCATCTTGTTCATAATTTCTATTGATGATTTACCTTTTGAATTCTTTGCAGCATCATTTCCAGATGAGAAATTTCCAATATCGACAATAGTCATATAATTTTCTTTTGTGTCAAAATTATCAAAGTAGTATTTGATTCCAGCACAAGTCAAATTATCATTATATGCAGCATATGTGTCATTGGTTGAAAAGATGACTAGATCTTTGCTGTCATTCCCAAAGTTTCTATCTACAGTTCCTTCAATTTTCTTGTTATTCTCAATTTCTTTAGGACTATGATTCAGTGTGGAATTCATATTACTTTCGCATGAACAGAGAGGGATTAAGAAGGAAAAGCAAAGAACTGCTGAAAACAGCCGTTTTTTAAGTTTTTTTACTATACTTATCATGTAGTTATTATATCATATTATTTGTAAAAAACAGCACGAAAATACTTGACATTTTGCAAAAAAGTGGTAAAATATACCATATAAGTGGGGAATAGTGTTAAAAAGTGGTAAAATACATGCCCTCCATATACCACATAACATATTCCTCCTTATTTATCTAAAAAGGAATTTGAAAATGTTTACTGGAGAATACAATCATACAATCGATCAAAAAGGAAGAATGATTATACCAAACAAATTTAGAAATTTGCTTGGCGATAGTTTTGTTATTACAAAAGGTATAGATGAATGTCTTGAGATATATGATAGAGAGACATGGGATAAGTTTTCAGAAAAAATAAATTCACTTCCTTACGCAAGTAAAAGTGCAAGAGAGTTTAAAAGAGTATTTATTGGAAATGCAATAGACTTAATTCCAGATAAGATGGGAAGAGTACAACTTACACCAGCTCTTCGTGCAGTAGCAAGTTTAAAACAAGATGTCACATTTCTTGGTGTTGGAGATCACATTGAAGTTTGGGATAGTGATACAAACTTAAAGAAAAATAATTTTGATGACTCTGATGAGATGTCAAGGAAGATGGAAGGGCTTGGCATATAATGTTTGAACATAAACCGGTACTGCTTGAAGAAGCAATTGCAGGTTTGAACATAGATAAAGATAAGATATATGTTGATGCCACAATGGGTGGTGGTGGTCACAGTGAAAAGATACTTGAAGTTTTAAAAAATGGCAAAGGAATTCTCATCGGCATAGACCAAGATATTGATGCGATAAATAGCACTAAAGAAAAATTAAAAAGTTACATTGATGATAAAAAGTTAATTGTTGTAAAAGAAAACTTTGAAAAGATAGATAAAATACTTGATGACTTACAAATCAAAAGCATAGATGGAATCTTGATGGACTTAGGGGTATCAAGTTTCCAATTTGATGAAGGCGATAGAGGGTTCTCGTACAATAAGGAAGCAAGACTTGATATGAGAATGAATAAAGAAGAGACTCTTACAGCTTATGAAGTAGTAAATGCTTATTCTGAAAAAGAACTATATGAGATTATAAAAGATTTTGGCGAAGAACCTTTCGCAAAAAATATAGCAAAGCATATAGTTGATTATAGAAAAATTGGACCTATAGAGACAACTATAGATCTTGTAAATATTATAAAAGGTGCTATACCTGCAAAACTAAGATATAGTGGCGCGAAAGGTAAAAATCCTGCAAAGAAAACCTTTCAAGCATTAAGGATATATGTTAATCGTGAACTTGAGGTTCTTGATGTAGCACTGGACAAGATTTTAGAAAGACTTGATGATCGTGGAAGGATAGTAGTTATAACATTTCATTCATTAGAAGATAAATTAGTTAAAAGCAAGTTTAAGATATATGAAGATCCGTGTACCTGCCCAAAAGGGTATCCTTGCGTTTGTGGGAAAAAGTCAAAAGGTATAGTTGTCAATAAGAAAGCTATAATTGCAAGTGAAGAAGAAATTGAAAGAAACCGAAGGGCTCATTCGGCAAAACTAAGGATCTTTGAAAGGAGGATATGATGGCAAGTGGCACATTTTATGGCAACACTACATTTAAGCCTTATTTTGATATGCGTAAATTTGAAAACTCTATTTACAATAAGGAAATTATAAGAGAGAGAAGAATAAATGTGCGAAAGAAACAAAAAGTGCTTGATAATATTGTTTCATTTTTCGTTGTATTATTTGCTGTTATATCTATAAGTATGCTTGCAGTACTTTCATATCACTATGTAAAAGTAGCCGCAATAGATAGAAATATAGAAAAACTAGAAGCAACGCTTCTGGATGAGAAAAGGAAGAATGAAGGCGAAAAGAAGCCTCTTAGTAAAGTGGTAAAATATGATGAGCTTAAGATGAAAGCATATCTTGAACTCAATATGATTTTGCCAACTGATAAGAATACGATATATTTTGATAAGAGCGATCAGGGTTTTGTTCGCCAGTATGAGAATATTCGCTAAAAAGAAAAGTGTAACAACAACACCATATAGTTTTGTGAAGCGCAAATTATTGCTAGTGAGCATTCTCGTGGCAATAATTTTTGTTTTATTAGGGGTAAGACTTGGCTATCTTGCTATCGTAAAAGGCGACGAGTATAATCGTGCAGTATTAAGTCAGAGACAGATAAGTTATAATTCAGAAGTCATACCAAGTAGAAGAGGAGACATACTTGACAATGAAGGCAATCTTTTAGCCACTTCTATAAAGGTATACAACTTGATTATAGATCCTAAAGTTATATTATCATATAGTGATAACAGGTATTTGAATGCTACTATAGATGCACTTACTTTTGTGTATGATTTTAATAAATGGGAAATCAGGGATCTTATAGAAAAGAGAAAAGATGCATCATATATAAGATATAGAAGACAACTATCTAAAGAAGATAAAGATAAATTTGAAGAATATAGAAATGCAAAAAATGAAGAATACAAGAAACTCGGAGTAAATGATAGGATAAGCGGTGTATGGTTTGAAGAAGAGTACAAGAGATATTATCCAAATGACACTTTTGCATCAAATGTTATTGGGTTTATAAATTCAGCTGGAAATGCTGTCATGGGACTAGAGCAGTATTACGATAATGAATTGTCAGGTTTAAATGGAAGAAAATATGGTTATCTTGGTTTTGATTTTGAGCTTGAAAATGTGGATAAAGAGTCTGTAGATGGATATAACATTGTGACAACAATTGACCAAAGGATGCAAAGAATCTGTGAAGAGAAGTTGTCACTATGGCAAGAAAGCGGTATTGGATCTAAATCAGCAAGTGCTATAATTATGAATCCAAATAATGGCGAAATATATGCCATGGCTTCAACCAATAAGTTTAACTTAAATGACCCGAGAGACGTGTCAGATCTTGATCCACTTTATGTAGAAGAGACAGGGATCGAAAACATCTGGTATAGTCGATGGAAAAATATATGTGTACAAGATACGTATGAGCCAGGATCTACTGCAAAAGTTGTGACATTTGCTTCAACAATTGATGAGAATCTTGTAGCAAGTGATAAAATATTTGACTGCAAAGGTTTTATAGAACTTGATGATGGAGTTCATAAGTGGAGAATAAGATGTAATAATAGAAATGGACATGGAGTACTTACACTTCCTGAAACTTTGACCAATTCTTGCAATATGAGTATGGCTGAAATGGCAGAATTGCTTGGCATATCAAATTTTACGAAATACCAAAAAACTTTTGGATTTGGAGAATATACTAATATTGATTTACCAAATGAAGCAGACACAAGCTCTCTTATCTATTCAAAAGAGAGTATGGGAAGAACTGATCTTGCAACCAATGCTTTTGGGCAAAATTTTAATTGCACGATGGTTCAACTTATAGCAGCTTTTTCTTCTGCTATCAATGGCGGAAAATATTATGAACCACACTTGGTTAAGCGAATTGAAAATGAATCTGGCACTTATGTAAGGCAGATAACTAAACCAGTACTTAGGCAGACGATATCAGAAAATACATCAAAATATGTGCGAGAGGTTTTGTATGAGACAGTAGAGTCAGGAACAGGAAAACTTGCACAGATAAAAGATAAAAATATAGGCGGAAAGACGGGCACGGCAGAAAAGCTCCCAAGAGCTGATAAGAATTATCTCGTGTCATTTATAGGGTTTGATGACAAAGATAACCCAAATCTTGTACTTTATGTAGTAGTTGATGAGCCAAATCTTGAGGGAGAGGCACAGGCATCTGCGTCTTTTGCCACAAAAATTTTTCATGACATTATGAAAGAAGTGTTGTTAGAAGATGAGTAAATTGTATAACATTTTATTTAATCCATTATTTCTATTTTTCTTGATATTCATAGTATCAGTTATTTTATTTTATGTATGTATTATAGTTTTGCATAACATTCAATTTGGACAAGTTGTGCGAGATGATGGACCTGAGACTCATCTTAGTAAGGCTGGCACACCAACTATGGGTGGTATAATCTTTATCATTGTCTTTTTAATTGTAGAATTCTTCTTACTTATTTTAAAAGATTATGTCAATGGTACTATGGCATTAAAAATCAATATTTTCATTATAATTTTTGGATTTATTGGGATGATTGATGACTATCTTAAAGTTACTAAGAAAAATACCAAAGGACTACCTTCAATTTTCAAATTAATACTTCAGATTCTTTTTGCAGGTTTTGGACTTATCATTTGTTTTAACTACAACACTATGTCGAGTATAATTATATTCTTAATACTTATATTCATTATAGTGGGAACTAACAATGGAGTTAATTTTACAGATGGACTTGATGGATTATGTACACTTGTGACGATAGTAGTATCAATCCTTTATGTACTCATCTCTCTTAAAAATAATGATATAGAACTTTTATATATAAATCTTCTTGTACTTGCAATTTTACTTGCATTTCTTATCTACAATCATTATCCTGCAAGGATATTTATGGGAGATACAGGGTCTCTTTTTCTTGGAGCATATGTTGCATTTATGGCAATTGCACTTAAGATAGAATATTTTTTACCAATATATGGATTTATATATATGGCAGAGGTTGTATCTGTCATTATACAAGTTTTATATTTTAAGGCAACAGGTGGTAAAAGATTTTTTAAGATGGCACCAATTCATCATCATTTTGAAAAATGTGGTTTTAGCGAAAACAAGATAGTAATATTATTTACGCTTGTGACGATTATAGTGTGCGCATTAACATATTTAATTTCAGGAAATCTTTAAAAGGAGATATAAATGGATAAAGCTATTGTGCTTGGGGCAGGGCTTAGTGGAATAGGAGCATCAAAACTTCTTATAAAAAACAATGTAGAAGTTTTACTTTTTGATAATAATCCAAAATTAAGTCTTGATAAGATAAAAAAGAAAATATATGGCAAAGCGAAGCTTAAGATAAAGCTGGGCAGTATAGATGATAAAGAACTTGATGACATTAAACTCTGTGTCATAAGCCCTGGCTTTCCGAAAGATAATTCTGTATATCAGAAAATACTCAGTAAAAAGATCCCTGTGATATCAGAGATAGAGCTTGCATATCTTTATACTAAAGGTGAGATATGCGCTATCACTGGCTCCAATGGTAAGACCACAACAGTAGAATTGACAGCAGAGATGCTTAAGAGTAAGTACGGAGATAAAGCTCACAAAGTAGGTAATATTGGCATACCATATAGTGATTCTGTAATCGGAAAAGATGAAAGCGACAAGTATGTAATTGAATGCAGCTCATTTCAACTTGAGGATATAGTAAATTTTAGACCTCATGTAGCTGCAATCTTAAACATTGTGCCAGATCATCTTGATAGATACCCAAAATACACTGATTACATCAATGCAAAACTCAATATAGCAATTAACATGACTAAAGATGACATACTTATACTTAATTATGAAGATCAGATTTTAAGAGAGCTTGTACTACAAAAAGAATTATTTAAGTGCAAAACTGTGTTTTTTAGTAGTAGAAGAACTTTGACAGAAGGATTTTACATGGTTGATAATGCTATATTTTTTAAAGACCAGACGAAAACTATCAAGCTTTTAAATATAGATGAAATTAAACTTATTGGTAATCATAACTATGAAAATGTGATGGCTGCTATGGCAGTGTCTTATTATATGGGAGTGTCATTGGTTGATGTAGTAGATGTGGCAAAAAGTTTCATGGGACTTGAACATAGGATAGAGTTTGTTCGTGAGAAGAATGGTGTCAAATATTATAATGACTCTAAAGCTACCAACCCAGATGCTACAATAAAGGCTATAGACGCTATAAAAGGTAAAATTATACTTATAGCAGGTGGAAGAGATAAGGGCATAGACTATGGCGATTTGATTATCGCTATGAAAGAAAAGGTAAGGTATACGATACTCTATGGCGAGGCAAAGAAAAAGATAGCATATAAGGCAAAAGATTTAAATTACAATAATATAATATATGCTGATTCTCTTGAAGAAGCAGTAGATATGGCACATAATTATTCCAATGTAGGCGATACAGTTCTTTTATCGCCAGCTTGTTCATCTTTTGATATGTATAGTGGCTATGAAGAAAGGGGACGAGCTTTTAAAGAGAAAGTAATGAGTTTAAAATGACGAGCACACGCAAAAAATATTTTGAGTACCATGCCTTTACATTGACGATTTTTCTTGTAGTTTTTGGACTCATAGTTTTATATTCAGCTTCAAGTGTTCAGGCGACACGTATATATGGTAATCCATTATATTTCTTTATAAGACAAGCAGTGTTTTGTGCTTTGGGAATTTTCATAATGCTATTTGTATCATTTTTCCCTTATAAAGTTTTTACAAAGTTTTCAAAATACTTTTATATAGCAATATTTATACTGGTTGTTATAACTGCATTTTCTGGACGAATAAGTAGAGGCGCGAGCAGATGGATAAGTTTAAGAGGGGTTATCTTTCAACCATCAGAACTTATGAAGCTTGCGCTCATTTTATATTTACCAAAAATCATTGATGAAATAAGTGCAAATTTTGATAAAAGGGAAAATATGACACGTATACTAATTGTGGCATATGTACCAGCACTGGTTGTAACTCTTGCAAATCTATCCACTGGAATTATACTTTTTATCATATCAACTGCTATGATTTTTGCGGTGTCAAAGAAAAAACTGATATTTATTTTTTTATTTACTCTTATTATCATAAGTTATGTATTTGCTTATCCGATGTCAAAAATCTTAAATAATGCTGGTCTTCTTAAAGACTATCAGATGGGAAGAATACTTGCATGGAAGGATCCAGAAAACTATAGTGATACAGCATATCAGACTTTGCAAGGGTTATATGCGATTGGTAGTGGCAAGATATATGGTAAAGGTTATCTTGCATCTATACAAAAATCGCTTTTGCCAGAAGCTCAAAATGATATGATTTTTGCAATTCTATGTGAAGAGTTGGGACTTGTAGGTGCGATTCTTTTTTTAATATTATATCTCATACTTATATTTAGAATATTTTATATAGGCGCTAGACAAACAAAAATAGAACCTTTACTTATATCGTATGGTATTGCTATACATCTTGCGATACAGGTAATACTCAATATCGGTGTTGTGACCAATGTGTTGCCAAATACTGGAGTGACATTGCCTTTTGTAAGTTATGGTGGGACATCACTCGTCGTTACCTTTGTAGAGATAGGAATAGTTATGTCCATATCAAGGAATGCTGTAAAAGAGAGTGTAGATGTATAAGACAATTAAAAATGTAATAATAGTAGCTATAATACTATGTTCTATAGTTGTTGTTGTTTTTACTTTGAAGATACAACACATTGAAGTAAATGGCAATAATAAACTAAGTGATATAGAAATTGCCTCAAGTATTTTTGAAAAAGAAACTGATAAAAGCGCTCTTATTTTTTGGGCGAAGGAAAAATTTGGAAAACATAAAAAAATCAACTTTGTTAATGACTATTATGTAAGGTGGGTATCACCTTTTAGTATAATCATAGATGTTCATGAAAAACCATCAATAGCATATGTAAGGCGAGATCTTAAAAATGTGTATTTCGATAAAGATGGCATTATCAATGATATAACCGAGACTAAAGATCCAAAGCTTCTGGAAGTAATAGGGGTCAATTTCAAAAAGTATGAAAAAGGCACAAAATTGGAAGCGAAGGACATGAGGATTGTAAATGCTATAATCAACATCTCAAGCAGTATCTATGACAACAAGCTTCCGGCTAAGTACCTTGAGATAGCTCAAAATGGCGAAATGTCGGTATTTATCGGAAATGTGACAGTGCTTCTTGGGGATACTAAAAATATTGAAATAAAACTGCAGAGACTATCTGATATATATGGAGAAATTAGTGACCTAAAAGGCACGCTTGATTTGTCAAATGCAAGTGAAAATATGCTTGATGAGCAGTATATATTTAAAAAAAGTGAATAATTTTATCTTGTATAAAGTACCGAAATGTTATACAATATAGAGTATATAGGAGGTGTATCAATGAGTACATTTGATAATTATCAGAGCGCAAAACCTGTGCAACAGGTGCGAGATAATATATACGATCCAGTCGCAAGGATTGTTGTCCTTGGCATTGGTGGAGCAGGAAATAATGCTATTAACCACATGATTGATGATGGAGTGAAAGGAGTGGAATTTGTAGGAGTTAATACAGATATCCAAGATTTAAGGCACTGCAGAGCATCAAAGAGAGTAACAATTGGCGAAAAGATTACTGGAGGAAGAGGTTGCGGAGCTATTCCTGAAATTGGAGAAAGCGCTGCAAATGAATCAAAAGAAGCTATTCGTGCAATTCTTAGAGAGACAGAGACACAGAAAAAAGCAGACATGGTTTTTATCACTTGTGGTATGGGTGGTGGAACTGGTACAGGAGCTGCTCCAATTGTAGCAAGTATAGCAAAAGAAGAAGGAATACTTACAGTTGCAGTTGTGACGAAGCCTTTTAGATTTGAAGGTAAAGTGCGTATGCAAAGAGCACTTTCTGGTATTAATAAACTTTATCCAAATGTTGATACACTTATAAGTATTGCCAATGATAAATTGTTAAATATAGTAGATGTAAAAGACGGCTTTAGAGAAGCATTTGCTAAAGCAGATGAGATATTAAAACAAAGTATAAGAGGAATTACAGATCTCATCAATCTTCCAGCTCTTGTCAATCTTGACTTTGCAGATGTAGCAACTGTGATGAGAGGAAAAGGACTTGCTCATATATCTATAGGTGAAGGACAAGGTGAAAATAGAGTAAGTGATGCAATTAAAAAAGCTATGGAGTCACCACTACTTGATACTACTATTGATGGAGCTACAGATATCATAGTAAGTATATGTGGCGAAGTATCCCTTGTAGATGTAGATGCAGCTATGAGAGAGATGGAACCAAAGATAAGTACAGACGCCAATATCATATTTGGAGCAAGAGAAGATGCATCTCTTAAAGATGTAGCTACAGTTACACTTATTGCTACAGGTATAAAGGATACAATCAATACATATTCTACTTATAGCAAGCCTACTAATTATCAAAATATGTATCAAAACCCAAGTTATTATCAAAACCATAGAGAGCCTCAAAACTATTATGCTGAACCAGTAAATAAAACTGAAGAGAGAGATAGTTTTATAAAGGCTACACTTGGAAGCGATTTCTTGGCACCAAAGAAAAAAGAAGTTGAAGAAGTTAAAGAAAGTGTTGGACCAAGTGGCACTTCTAAAAGCCTTGATAGCCTAAATGTTGACTTACGCAATATAGGGTTTGCAAAAAAACAAGGAGAATCAAAAGGCTTACTACCAAGCTTTATAACAGATAACTTTAAGAAATAATGCATATAATTAATATAATTTATGAATGGTCGCTTGATTATATAAGCGACCATTATTTTTAGAGGAATTTGAATGTACGAATCGGAAATAAATAGAAGAAGGACATTTGCGATTATAAGCCATCCTGATGCTGGAAAGACTACTCTTACCGAGAAGTTTTTGCTTTATGGTGGAGCAATCAACCTTGCTGGTACAGTAAAAGGAAGAAAAGCGAAGAGAATGGCTACATCTGACTGGATGGAGATCGAGAAAGAGAGAGGAATCTCTGTCACTTCATCTGCCATGCAATTTGAATATAAAGGTAAGTGTATCAATATTCTTGATACGCCAGGTCACCAAGATTTTTCAGAAGATACATATAGAACTCTTATGGCAGCAGATCAAGCTGTCATGGTTATAGATGGTGCTAAAGGTGTAGAGCCACAAACTATAAAACTTTTTAAGGTATGTGCTATGAGGCATATACCGATATTTACATTTATCAATAAGCTTGATAGAGAATCAAAAAATATATTTGAGTTACTTGATGAGATAGAAAAAGTACTTGGGATAAAAGCGTGTCCGATAAATTATCCTATAAGTAGCGGAAAGACTTTTAAAGGAATATATGATAGAAATGATAGAACCATCACGACATATATAGCAAAAGAGACAGGAGCAAAAACTCTTGAGACAAAAAAGTATAGTATTGATGATAGTAGTACTTATGATATAATTGGTGAGACTTATATAGAAAAATTAAAAGAAGATTTACAACTTGTTGATGGAGCCTTAGAGCCATTTGACAAAGAAAAAATTGATAATGGTGAACTTACACCTGTATTTTTTGGATCAGCTTTGTCGAACTTTGGAGTAGGCGAGTTTCTTGATTATTTTATAGATTTAACATTACCACCGATGAAGAGACACTCAAATCTTGGTGATATTGAACCTACAAATTCTGATTTTTCAGGCTTTGTGTTTAAGATACAGGCTAATATGAATAAAGCTCATAGAGATAGGATTGCTTTTATGAGAATATGCTCTGGCAAGTTTGAGAAGGGAATGGATGTTTATGCCAATGTATTAAAAAGAAGGATACGGCTTAGCCAGGCAGATCTTATGTTTGCTGCAGAGAGAAAGATAGTGGATGAAGCCTATGCAGGTGATATAATAGGTCTTTATGACCCTGGAATATTTACAATAGGCGAAACTATATCAAGAGATAATAATAAACTCCTGTATGAAGGCATACCTACATTTGCACCAGAGCATTTTGCAAGATGTAAGCAGGTTGATACAATGAAGAGAAAGCAGTTCGTAAAAGGAATTGAGCAGATAGCGCTTGAAGGAGCAATACAGATATTTCATGATGTGAATAGCGGTATGGAAGAGATAATTGTTGGAGCTGTGGGAGTGCTACAATTTGATGTACTTGTGTATCGGTTGAAAAATGAATATAATGTTGATGTGAATCTTGAGACGCTTCCTTATGAGTATATAAGGTGGATTAAAAATTATGAAAATATAAAACTATCTGACATAGAAGGCACATCAGATATGAAGATAGTGAGTGATATGAATGGTAGACCTCTAGTGCTTTTTGCACATGAGTGGAGTATAAAAATGGTTTTGGATAGAAATAAGAATCTGGAATTATTGGAATTTGCTAAAAACTAACTATATAAAAGGACAGTATATGGGCATAATAGAAATTAAAGATCTTACAAAAAAGTATCATAATCATGATAACGATCTCATAGCTTTACAAGATATAACATTTGATATAAAAAAAGGCGAGATTTTTGGAATAATAGGCTTAAGTGGAGCAGGAAAGTCTACTTTAGTTCGTATGATGAACTATCTTGAGAAGCCAACATCAGGAAAAGTGAGTTTTGAAGGTAGAGACCTTGCGATGCTTTCGGATAGTGAGCTTCGAGCAGTTCGTAAAGATATCGGGATGATATTTCAGAGCTTTAATCTTCTTGATCAGACAAGTGTTATAAAAAATGTCACATTTCCTCTTGAAATATCTGGCATAGGGAAAAAAGAGGCGATGGAAAGAGCGAGAGAGCTTCTCAAACTTGTAGATTTATCTGACAAAGAAAAAGAATTTCCAAGTAAATTATCTGGTGGACAAAAACAAAGAGTGGCGATAGCGAGAGCTCTTGCTACAAAGCCTAAAGTTCTACTTTGTGATGAGGCAACTTCTGCTTTGGACCCAAAGACTACAGAACAGATACTTTCTTTACTAAAAAAAGTTAATATTGAGATGGGGGTTACAATTGTAATCATTACGCATCAGATGAGTGTTATCGAAAAAGTATGTGATAGGGTAGCGATACTGGATAAGAGTCGTATTGAGGAGATTGGCAATGTAAAAGATGTATTTAAATCTCCAAAATCACAGATAGGCCAGAAACTTATATTTGGTGCTACTGTCAATAAAGATGTAGATTTTGAAAAAGAAGTTGGCAAAAAGTATTTAAGGCTTGCATTTGATGGTGATGTCACTGACAGACCAATACTTGCTGATATGATACTTGAGACAAAGTGCAGAGTAAGTATATTTTATGCCAATACTAAAGTTATTGAAGGAAAAGTAGTTGGGCAATTGATTATAGAGTTGCCAAACGATAGCGAGCAACAAAAAATCATAAAAGACTATTTAGAGAGAAGTGGCGTAAGTTCTTGGGAGGTTGAATGATGGTTGACTTAAATTTATACATTGTGGCGATCAAAGAGACATTTTTTATGACACTACTATCTTCGGCAATATCATATATCATAGGGATACCACTAGGAGTTTTATTATACTCTACAGCAAAAGATGGCTTAACCCCCAATACTTATGTATATAATACATTGTCATTAGTTGTAAATATTTTTAGGTCTATACCTTTTTTGATATTACTTATACTTGTCTTGCCGATTACAAAAGTGATAGTGGGTACAACTATAGGTGCAAAAGCAGTTGTACCACCGCTTGTCATATCGGCAAGTCCATATATAGCACGTATGGTAGAATCGTCATTGAAAGAAGTTGATTTTGGTGTTATTGAAGCTGCAAAGTCAATGGGAGCTACCAATATGCAAATAATTACAAAAGTACTACTTAAGGAATCAAGGCCATCACTTTTTATTGGTGCTGCAATATCTATAACTACAATTCTTGGTTACAGTGCTATGGCAGGAGCTGTAGGTGGGGGTGGGCTTGGTGATGTAGCTATACGATATGGGTATTATCGTTATAATCAAGAAGTAATGCTCATAACTGTAGTCTTACTTGTCATTATAGTTCAATTACTTCAGAGCATTTTTATGGGTATAGCAAGAAAAAGCGATAAGAGATTATAAAATTATGGAAAAGTTTGATTTAAGCAAAGTAAAAAGAGTTCACTTTATAGGGATTGGCGGTATAAGTATGAGTGCCATTGCACTTATATTGCAGAAAAATGGGTTTTATGTACAAGGCTCAGATTTTAGCGAAAATGAAAATGTGAAGATGCTTAAGAGTAAAGGCATAAAAGTTTTTATTGGCCATAGTAAAGATAATATAACAAGTGACATAGATATAGTGGTGTATTCTAAAGCAATAAAAGATGATAACGAAGAGATGGTTGAAGCTAAGAATAAAAATATAGTTATCATGTCACGATCAAAAATACTTGGGATGATAATGCATAATTACAGCAAAAAAATCTGTGTTGCAGGTACACATGGAAAGACGACGACTACAGCACTCATATCAAAAGTTCTTCTTGACATAGGGCTTGATCCAACTATCAATGTAGGTGGTATAGTTGATGAAATAGGTGGCAACTCACATATTGGAGAGAACAATAATGTTTTTGTCGCTGAAGCTTGTGAATACACAAATAGTTTTTTAGATTTTGTGGCAGATATAGAAGTTATAACTAATATTGAGGAAGATCATCTTGACTTCTTTAAGGATCTTGATGATATAAGAAATTCGTTTAAGAAGTTTATTGAACTTTTGCCAGATAATGGACTTCTTGTTATAAATGATAAAATAGACGATATACCATATCTTACATCTTGCACAAAAGCAAAGGTTGTGACTTACGGTGATGATGATAGTGCCAATTATTATTATAAAAATGTATCATATGATAAGGATTACTATCAGAGCTTTGATGTGTATAAAAGGAAAGAGTTTGTAGGACGGATGCGTCAGAAACTTATAGGCAGGCACAATGCACTTAATTTTCTTGCAGCATACGCAGTTCTTGAAAATCAAGGTATAAGCTTTGATGTAGTTAGAAAATCACTTGAGAATTTTAAAGGTGCGAGGCGGAGACTTGAGGTAAAGGGGAAAAAAGATGGTGTGACATATATTGATGATTATGCACATCATCCAACGGAGATAAAGGCAAGTGTTGATGCATTGAAAGAGTTAAATTATAAAAATCTATATATTATTTTCCAGCCACACACATTTTCCCGCACAAAAGCCCTATTAAATGAGTTCGCAAAAGCGCTTTCTCTTGTAGATAATGTAATTTTAGCTAAAATATATGCTGCGAGAGAGAAAGATACGGGGGAAATAGGCTCTGCTGATATAAAAAATATAATTATGAACATAAATAATAAAAATAATTTTTGTGAGTATTTTGAAACTTTTGAAGAAATAAGAAAATGTATTGCGTCAAGGGTTACGTCAGGGGATATTGTTGTTACTATGGGTGCTGGAGATGTATACAAAGTCTTTGACGATTATAATTTAAAATAATTTTTTTAATATTTAAATAATATGTATGAATAAAAAATTTTTTTATAAAAAAAAGTAACACACATTAAGATTTTATTTTGTTAAAAAGTTGTGTAAATAGCCCTTAAAAATTAAAAAGTTATTTGTTATATTTATGCAAAATATTTTAGGGGGCATAAGATAGATGGAAGAGTTGTACGAAAATCTTTATGGCAATAATGTAATTTTATCTAATGATTTCTTAAATAATTTTTTATCTGATACAAAACCAGAATATATAAAGGTTTTTCTATTCTATCTCTGGAAGGGCGATAAAGAAAATTACACTATAGAAGATGCTTCAAGTGAGCTCGATCTTGATGAAAATGTTATAGAGATGGCAATCAAGTATTGGGTTAAAAAGAAAATGATGAAGAAAGAGTGTCTTGATCGCTTCAAGAAAAAAGAGTCTGATAAATCTAATCTTGTAGATTTTGATACCAGAAAGAAAGAATTAATCGATAAAAATAGAAAAGAGTATAGCAAGGTTGAAAACAACTTGCTTTTTGGTGCAGAGAAACTTATAGGACAGACATTGTCGGATAGACAAGTCAATCTTATAGCAAAGTGCTATAATGAATACAGGTTTGATGAGAGTGCAATTTATTATCTTTTTGAGTATTGTGCTAGTAAATCAAAAACAGATGCACGATATATGAATGAAATAGCTATGTCTTGGTATGAACAAAATGTAAAGACAGAGAGTGATGCTAAAAGTATAGTTGAGAAGTATGAGAAAGGCACAGCAAAAAAGTATAAAGGAGCAGGCAAAGCAATCTCTAAACCTATGGATAGAGATGCGTATAATGATTGGTTCGAGAAAAAGTTTTTATCATAAAAAGTGTGGAAAAACATTTGTATAACATTTGTGATGAGATAAAAAGTGAATATGAGAGAATAAGACAGAAAAATTGGCTTGAAACTGATGAAAGAAAAGAAGAGATTTACAGCAAGTATCCAGAGCTAAAAAAATACGATAAGGATATAATGTCTTTATTTGTGCAGATTATAAAGAATCGAGATGACGATAAGAAGTCTGATGAGCTTACGGATATGCTTGAAAAAGAAAAAGCAAAACGTATAGCATTTCTGAAAGATCATGGCATAGAAGATAATTATAGGGAAGTGAGATATACATGCAATATTTGTAAGGATACAGGCTTTGTGAATGGTCATAAATGTTCGTGCTATATTAGAAAAGAGATAGCTTTGCAAGATAAACTTACTAACTTCTCCAAATACATAGATGAATATAACTTTGAAAAGCTTAAGATGTCTTATTATATGATGGACGATACAGAGAAGGCAAAATCATATTATAGAATGATGGATGAGCAACTAAAAAGCTTAAAAAATGACATAAAAAACGTTGAAAATACGCCACTTAATTATGTTTTGATAGGTCCACCAGGTACAGGTAAGACATTTATATCAAGGTGCATAGGGACAGAGTTTTATAGATTACATAAGATTGTCCTATATCTTACAGCAAATGATTATATCAATTCGCTTAAGCCTGATAGCGAGGATGTGAATTTTAGAAAATATGCCATAGCTTCAGATCTACTTATTTTAGATGATTTAGGCTTAGAGTATTCAAGTGAGTTTTCGAAATCTGAATTATATTATATAATCGACAAAAGACTTGACGATAAGAAATCGACAGTTGTCACAAGTAGTTTTAATATTGATAGATTGTCAGATAGATACCTTGAACCAATGTGCTCAAGAATAGAAAATCTATATACCCAGTTTTATTTACATGGGGAAGATTTAAGGAGGTTTGAGAATGCCAACCGCAAGGGACGTTAGTAACAAGTATTTTGGTGAACTACCTATAGGTTCACTTTGTCTTATGCCACTTAAAGGCACCGAAAACTTTACGAAGGAGCTCAATGACTTTATACTAAATTGGAGAAAGCTTTTAGTGAAAAATGGTGTGTATGACGTATTTCCTGATGACTACATAAAAGAGTCATACATTCTTGAACCAGAGATTGATAGATTTGGATCTGGTGAAGCAAAGTGTGTGATAAATGGCACCATAAGAGGAGCGGATATTTTTGTTATAGCTGATGTAGTAAACTATTCTGTTACATACGAACTTTTTGGGATGACCAATCACATGTCTCCAGATGATCACTATCAGGATTTAAAGAGAGTTATAGCAGCGGCAAATGGTAAGGCAAAGCGTGTCAATGTTATAATGCCGTTTCTATATGAGTCAAGACAGCATAAAAGAACAAAAAGAGAATCGCTTGATTGTGCAGTGATGTTGCAAGAACTTGCAAGTCTTGGCGTTGCCAATATATTGACAGTTGATGCTCATGATCCAAGAGTGATGAATGCGATACCACTTTCAAGTTTTGACTCTATCAATTGCTCTTATCAATTTATATCTGCTATACTTGATAAGTATAAAGATTTAACGATTGATAAACACAATGTCCAGATAATTTCACCTGATATTGGAGCAATGCAGAGAAATATATATTTTGCCAATGTCTTGGGGGTAGATCTTGGATTCTTCTATAAGAGAAGAGACTATAGCATAGTAGTAGATGGAAAAAATCCAATCATAGCTCACGAATATATGGGATCTCCTGTGGAAGGAAAAGATGTACTTGTTATAGACGATATGATAGCATCAGGAGAGTCGCTTATTGAGACAGCAAAGACCATAAAGGGGAGAGGAGCAAAAAGAGTTTTCGCATGTTGTACATTTGGACTTTTTACTAAAGGTTTAGAATCTTTTGATGAGGCATATAAGAATGGATTTATAGATCAAGTTTTTACAACTAACTGTATATATCAAAGACCAGAACTTTTCCTTAAACCATGGTATACAAGTGTGGATGTGACAGAATATATCGCTCGTATCATAGAGAGCATCAATCATGATAGCTCAATAAGCCAATATCTTGACCCGTATGGAAAGATAAAAACTCGTGTGAAAGCGTATATTGAAGGGAATAAATGACACGAAGAGAAAGCAATAAGATAAAATATATATTATTTATAGTGAGTGTATTGGTTATACTGATACACTCTCTTAATAATGAGACGAGATTTGAGCGTTTTTTTGCGAATGGCATAGGTCAATTTGCAGTCCCTACATTTTTTTTGATAAGCGGGTTTTTGTTTTTTAGAACGGTTCATACTTTATATGATATAAAGCACAAATTAAGAAGGCGTATCCGAACACTACTTATCCCCTATCTCATCTGGAATCTTATCTACTATGCACTTAATCTGCTTATGAAACCAGGAAATGGGATAAGTATGATAGAAATTACAGAAGCAGCATTCAATTATAAATATAATCCGACATTTTGGTATATGTATCAGTTGATACTTATTAGTATTTTGACACCACTATTATATTATGGGTTAAAAAATATACGATATAGCATTATACTATTTTTGATATTATCATATTTTATCTATTTTGGTATTGATGTACCTTATATCAATGAAGATGCTGCAACTTATTTTTTTGTAGGAGCTGTGACAGCAAAATTATATAGTGCGGGCAAGATTGATATTATCAATAAAAAATATATACTACCCGTCACACTTGTATCAGTTTTGTTATATGCATTTAATAGATTTTTGTATCCATATGTCAATAATTCAATTCATGCTTATCATGCATTTATATTATCTACAGTGTATGTGAGACTTGCTTTTGCGGTATTTATATTTTATATTAGTGATTTATTTTTTAATTATGAATCAGTATCGGGTTTTATGGAACATACATTTTTCTTATATGCTATTCATTATATGATTGTTCGCGGGATGGCCAATATTCTTGAATACAGTGAGACATATTTTTTACCATCAAGCATACACACTATTATTGAGATAGTCTTTTTTGTAATTTCACCAATTGTGTGTGTGGTTATAAATTATTATTTGTCAAGATTTTTGAAAAAGAATTATAATAAATTGTATATTGTTATTACTGGAGATAGATAATGATAAAGTATGTTGATGATTTTGATGACTACGAAGTACTTGACTCAGGAGATAATGAAAAAATAGAAAGATTTGGTCAGTACATACTACGTAGGCCTGACCCACAAGCTATATGGCATCCTAAAAACTTTAATAAATATAAAGTCAATGCTATATACCATAGGAGTAGACAAGGTGGAGGCTCTTGGGAATTTATAGATTTACCTAAAAAATGGACTATAGCTTATAATCTTTCGAAAGATTTAAAGATGTCTTTTTATTTAAAACCGTTTACATTTAAGCATACAGGGATATTTCCAGAGCAGGCTTACAACTGGAAATATATATATAATTATTCTGTAAAAAAAGTGAAAAAGTATAAAGATGTAAAGATACTCAATCTTTTCGCTTACACAGGCGCAGCAACACTTGCGGGAGCTTTATCAGGCGCTAAAGTCACGCATGTAGATTCATCTAAAGGGATACTTACAGCGGCAAAGGAAAATGCAGAGCTATCTATGGTGCCAGATGATCGTATCAGATGGATTGTGGACGATTGTAAGAAATTTGTAGAAAGAGAAATTAGAAGAGGGAATCTGTATGATGGTATCATTATGGACCCTCCATCTTATGGTAGAGGGCCCAATAATGAGATTTGGAAGATAGAAAGTTCTATCTATGACTTTGTAGATTTGTGCTTTAAAATCCTTAAAAAAGAAGAGTCATTTATTATGCTTAATTCATATACGACGGGACTTCAGACTGGAGTCATGGACTATATATTATGTGATTTGGCAAAGAAAAATGCATTAAATGGTGAAAGTAGCGCTTATGAACTTGGCCTTAAATGCAAATCTACGGGACTTTTTTTGCCAGAAGGCTCAACAGCTATATATAGTGTGCATTAATTTGCCTATATTTTGGTACGATTTTCTTTACTTTTTCTATATAAATTGATAAAATATAAATATGGGGGGAGACGATAAGTCTGCCTTTTTTGTGGCAGCTTAAGGAGAAATTATGAAAAAGATAATTTTACTCGTATTTAGCGTTGTTTTTATTTTCACATTTAATTTAGTGTGCTTTGCTGGTGAGTTCCAGCAAGTTGGAGAGTATTATCGTTACTTTGAAGATGATGGATCTGTTGCTCATGATAAATTTGTGGATAAAGGGAATGATAAATACTATGTCAATTCTGACGGTTATGTAGTATTTAATTCATGGATAGAAAAGAATAATAAGTTTTACTATGCAGGCAATGATGGCAAGCTTTATGGAGAAGGAGTCTTCGATATAGAAGGTTATAAATATTATCTAAATGTCGAAGGAGAGATGCAAAAAGGCTGGTGCGGCGATTATGAGTATTATGGAGATCCTGAAGACGGGTACCTTGTAAATGGCTTCCAAGAATTAGACATACCACGAAGCTTTACTACTGAAGTGACAAATGAAAGGACCGCGTGGTTTTATTTTGATACCAATACTTACAAAAGAGTGTATTCTAAAAATAACCCATATACTTCTGTAATTATAGGTGGTAGAAGATATTGCTTTGACCAAAATGGTATACTTCGCACAGGATGGAGACAGATAAAAGAGACAACACCTGTGATGAAAGGCTATATGTATTTTGTAGATGAGACTACAGAACTTTTCAAATATGGTGAGGCTGTGACAGAGTCATGGTATGCTATAGAGCCACCATCAGAAGTATTGCCAACAAGTGAAGTTAGATATTTTTACTTTAATGGTCAGGGACAACCAAGAACTGCAGCACTTGGAAGTGTTACGAAAGTAAGGCTTGATAATAAAACTTATCTTTTTAATGAATACGGCTTTACAGTATATGGCATACATAAGATAAATGATGAGTACTACTATTTTGGACCAAGTGTTAAAGATTGCTCTATGAAGACTGGTCTTATAAATGCTGATATAGATGGATCAAATGACGGATCTAATTTTTACTTTGAAGATGAAGGCAGGGGTTACACTGGTATAAAAAGTAATAAACTATATTATAAAGGAAAGTTGCAGAAAGCAAGCGCTGAACAAAAGATAGCTGCTATTAAGATTAAAAATGTAGCATATCTTGTCAATGCAGCAGGTGTTGTACAAAAGAATAGAAAAAAAGTGAAAGATGCTGATGGCAATGAGTGGACAAGCAATGGCAATGGCATAATTTCTGGATCATCTGATAATGCTTCATTTACAGATGCAGTTCCACCTTATGTATCAAATGAACATTAGATAATTTGTTATGGCTACTTTGCATGATGATAAGTATTATATGAAAAAGGCCTATGACAAGGCACTTGTAGCAGCTGCAAATGGTGATATACCAGTTGGTGCAGTCATAGTGTATAATGAAAATAAAAAAAACATTAAAATGTGTGAAGTAGCAAAAGAAGCAAAGCTAGATGATGGCGATATAGTTGCGGCATCATATAACCGAAGAAATAAAGACAAAAATGCAATATCTCATGCCGAAGTTTTGGCTATATCAAAGGCATGCAAAAAAATACGGGATTTTAGGCTTGAAGAGTGCACAATGTATGTAACTCTTGAACCATGTCAGATGTGTGCAGGAGCTATAGTACAAAGTAGATTAAAAAGACTTGTCATAGGTACAAGGTCTAAAAAATCTGGAAGTTGCGGAAGCATAATCAATATACTTGATAATAATGAGTTTAACCATAAAGTAAAAGTTGATTTTTTGGATGACAGAAACTCTGAAAGTATCATTAAAGATTTTTTTAAAGGAATTAGAGCTAAATAGTGGTGACTGATGAAGTGTCAAAAAAGAAATATGGGTCATATTATGCATTTATATTTTTAAGTTCAATAATTGGATTCTTTATGCTCTTTTTTTTATCGAGGATACTTTTATCAAGTGACAATGTAAAGAATCTTAATGCTCTTTTTTATAATTCACGCAGTATAGTATCAGCTATACTTGCGATTTCTGCCACAATAATATTTTTAATTATTTCTATTAGATTTAAAGATGTTCTTCGAAAATTTTATTTTTCGGAGATTTTTTTATATTTATATGTTGGATTTTTGACAACACTTGTCAATGTCATAGCATTTGAACTAATCAGGCAAAATATAGTAAAATCGGTAGAGACGTCATCATTTGGATGGAAGCTTGCTGAAATTCTTGCATTTTTAATTGCGGTGATTTTTGCATTTGTGGCAAATAAGTTTTTTGTATTTAAAAGCATATCCTTTGCAATCAAAAAGCTTTTTTCTGAATTTTGGAAGTTTGTAGCTGCAAGAGTGGTGACAGAGGTTATCAATTTTGCCATTATGTGGTTTATGATAGATATGCATAAGATGGGTGAGTTTCTCTCAAAAGTCATAGCAAGTGTAGTCGTGATAGTGCTTAACTATATATGTAGTAAGTTTTTAATATTTAAAAAAGATGTTTAGAAAAATAATAAAAATATTTGATGCATTTGATTACAAAGAGAAAAGAAAACAGATTTTTCTTCTCTCTTTTTTATTGCCTTTTGTGATGCTTCTTTTAATCATTATTGTGAGAGGCGTCTATCCATTTGGAGATAAATGTATACTTAGGACTGACTTTTATCATCAATACCTACCGTTTTATTCTGAATTACAGCATAAGTTGTCTCACTTTAAGAGCCTATTTTATACATATGATGTGGGACTCGGAACGAATTTTCTAACTCTTTTTGCATATTATCTTTCATGTCCGTTCAATATCTTCTTATTTTTTATACCGCAAAAGTTCGTTTTAGAGTTTATGACTTTTATGATTATCTTCAAGATATCATTGTCAAGTCTAACTATGTCATACTACCTTGTGAAGCGTTATAAAGAAGATAGTTTAATTTTTGTAAGCTTTTCTATACTTTATGCATTCAGCGGATATATGGCTGCATATTACTGGAATATTATGTGGCTTGACAACATACTATTATTTCCGTTACTTATGCTTGGCTTTGAAAATGTATGCAATGGCAAAAAACCATATCTTTATATTGTAAGCCTATCCCTCACGATTTTATGCAATTACTATATAGCAACTATAACATCCTTTTTCTTTATACTATATTTTATCTTTTATAATATAGTAAAAGATTATAAATTACATAGAATTGCCACTAACTTTATGCGAGTAGCAATATATACTATTGTTTCTGTATTTATATCTTCGGTCTTATTGTTGCCAGTATTTTATGCTTTTAATACAACTGTATCAAGCGAGAGTGTTTTTCCAACTCAAGTCCATGAATACTTCCATATTGCAAAAATTATAGGTCGTCATCTGCCACTTGCAAAAGTGGAAAATGGCATAGAGTATTGGCCAAATATTTATTCTGGGATAATTACTTTGCCACTTCTTTTCTTGTATTTTCAATCAAAAAAGATTAAGTTAAAAGAAAAGATAAGCTATGGGATATTGATATTATTTTTTATAGCATCTTTTTCAGTCAATGTACTTGACTATGCCTGGCATGTATTTAAGTTTCCAAATTCACTACCATGTAGACAAAGCTTTATATACACATTTATATTACTTACTATATGTGTAAAGCCACTACTTAATATTCGAAAATTTAGTGAAAAGCAGATTGCATACACTATATCATCTTTTGTCCTTTTTATCGCTGTCTTTGAAGAGCTGATATTAAGCGATAAAGTTGAAGCAAGTGCTATATACATGAGTATAGTATTTTTATTAATATATTTATTGGTATTTGTTAAGTTTAGAAAGAGAAAGTATATTAAAGCAATTATGCCAATAGTTCTTTTATGCATAATATGTATAGAATCATTTATTAATCTATATAATACATCAATCTATGTGATAGATAGAAATAGTTATATCGAAAATGTTGATGATATAAAAAAAGTTTTGTCTGATGTGAGAAAGATAACAAATGATTTCTATAGAGTTGAGAGAGTAAAAATGAAAGCAAAAGATGATGGAGCATTTATAAATTTCCCATCGAGTTCTATTTTTTCTTCATCATCATATAGATCAGGTAGTGACTTTTATAAACAATTTGGCATGGAGGCATCAACCAATGCTTATTCTATAACTGGGTCTACTCCGTTCATGGATGCATTTTTTTCTGTGAAGTATAAAATTTATGAAAAGAAACCCGAGTATGCTGATGAATTAAATATAAGAGAGATTAACAATGTCAATGACGTATATTTATATCAAAACATAGACACACTTCCTATATCGTTTATACTTGACGATAAGTTTCTTGATGAATATGATAAGAGCCCTGGCAACCCAGCAACAGTTCAAAACAATTTCGCAAGAAGTATGAATCTTGACTTGCTGCTTGATAAAGTGGAAGTGGATATAAGAGGAATTGAAGCAAGGTGCAAAATTGACGAATCTGGAGATTATTATGCATTCGTGCGTGACAAAAGCATAAAGGAAGTCACAGTATCTTATAATAATACTTCTGAACAGTTTAAAAATGTTAATAGAGGTTTCTTTTTAGAGCTTGGATACTTAAAGCAAGGTGATAGCATAGAGCTTAGAAATGATACAAGTGATGATGACTTACTTGTTGAGATCTTTAAGTTTAATTATGAGAGCATGAAAAAGATAATAAGTGAGATAAAGTCATATTCGCATTTAAAGATGAAAAGCTTTTCTGATAGTAAGATGAGTTATACTATAGATGTAAAAAAGAAAGGGACATGTGTTATAACACTTCCTTATGATGACGGATTTACAATAAAAGTTGATGGTAATAAGGTGGATTATAAAGAGATTATGGATTTTCTTCTCGGATTTGAATTAGATAGAGGTACGCATGTTATAGAATTAAACTATACTCCTCGCGGGCTAAAAGAAGGATTAGTATTATCTTTTGTAGGAATACTAGCGTTAATTGCTATTATTTGTAAGAATGAATACATAGATAAAAGAAAAAGAGCATAAAGTTAATTATGGATTTATAAATCAAAATCATTGACAATTTTACGAATAAATAGTAAAATATCATTTTGTGGATTTGGTGGGTGTAGCGCAGTTGGTTAGAGCGCCAGATTGTGGATCTGGAGGTCGTGGGTTCAAGTCCCATTACCCACCCAGCAAGTATAATCTAGGGCTATCGCCAAGCGGTAAGGCACAAGACTTTGACTCTTGCAGTCGGTGGTTCGAATCCACCTAGCCCTGTATGAGACACTAGCTCAGTCGGTAGAGCACTTGACTTTTAATCAAGTTGTCG
>AUXO015370809.1_pt1 | contig 41491 bp, 42 predicted proteins | sample 768731 | NCBI WGS metagenome assembly AUXO01 (sample SAMN02715735, study PRJNA202380) | gut metagenome | biome: sheep rumen | host: Ovis aries | place: New Zealand: Palmerston North | reverse complement strand
TTTTATGCTTTATTCACGTTAATAAAAAAATGCCCTCAACCGAAGTTGAAGACATTTTTGTGCAATCCACTGAATATTAGATTGTTTTAATGTATTATTTCCTCCAACCATGCCTCTTCACAGACGGAGCAGTCGATGTCCCGTCGGGGTTCATTAACCCGATCTCTACGAGATTCGCAAGTGCGGCCTTTTTCCGCTCTTTTCGCGGAAGAGCCTCTAACCGATCAATCTCCCTTTGAAATGCCGCGGCTATCTGGTCTGCTTGCTCCCTATACGTCATCACCATACTCCTTTCCTCCTTCCCTACATATTCCAACAAACCATATATTGAAAATCAGGGAAGGCTGGCTACTTTGCCGTCCCTGAATGTTACAAAAACATCAAGGACAGCCGTCCTTATGGGGACAGATAAAGCAATAGAAAAATATCTTTACACACATTATACTGCGCACCAAATAAATCAGCAACAATAAGAGACCGCTCGTAATGAGCGGTCTTTTAAGATAAAATCCGTAGTCATACCCTCTTTATAAAAGAAGGTAGCCCTCTAACCCTGCTTTTTCCTTGAAGGCCTCGACAGTTAAACCCGCCTCCTTCGCCGCATCATCAACCGACAACAGACCTTTATATGCGAGCTTGAAAAGGGTCAAGAGTTCACCTTCTAACCGACCTTCTTCTCTGCGGTTAGCGTCATATACCTCTTGATTAAATTCGGTCAATAACATAGCTACCACGTCTCCTTTCTGTTTCTTAAAGAAGGTTCCCAAGGTAGGGCGCTCTATCGCAAGCCTCATTGCCCGCTCAGCCGCCCCTGTTTCAGTCTCACACTCAGCTTTAAACTTCCGAAAATCCGAAACAAATTCGGCATACTCTCTTCGATTATATTCCACGTTCGTCTTCTTCTAATCCTAAGTTCTCTTTATTACAGTATTTTGGTTCATACTCGCACGCTTCAACGCATACTTCAATGAAATGCTTTCTGATTTCAGGAACTGGATTTTTATTTTCTTTTTCGCACTGAGCTATATATAAATCTTCGAAAGCGGAAAGCTTTATTTTTCTTCCTTCCCATTCGATACCATTTCTTTCTTCTTTTGGTTTAGCAAAATACTTTGATCGAATGTTTTCCATTTGTACAGAAATAGGTAAAGAAGACATATCGTTTTTTTCTTCATTTTCTGTATTTGATATATCACTTCCTTTTTTCTGTAGAACTTTCTGCTCTTCTTTTATAAGATCTCTTACCGGAAGATCTTTTGTCAGCATATCCATGGCTTTATCCATATTCTTATATTCATCTACTGTTTTCAGAAAATCTGAAATATTGATGTAATATATTCCTTCCGGTGTTTTAAAGGAAGCCCCCCGATACAGAACACTAACATTTTTTCTGCAACTGTACTGATAATCCATTACATTTCTTAATTCTTCATTTTCCAGATTCTTGTATTGATTAGAATACGGATTATCCGTATGCTTTACTTCGAATCCAAAGTAACAATGCTCTGTCTTATCAAAAACAGTCAAATCATATTCACCTGCCTTATTACCATCAATGATAAATTCTGGCTTAAACACAAAGTACCGATCTGAGTCAAGACAGTTCTGCACATCAAACTGGACAATGCCCTCTACCATATCCCCAAATATCTTATTTTTCAGTTCTTGCGATAGAAATTGACGTTCAGAATAATTTAACTCACTTAAATCTGCTGTTTCCAAATAAATTTTCTCTGCCTCCTTTAACTGATAATACTTGATAGCGGGCTGAACAATATGATATTCCTTATAATCTTTGCTATTACTCCATACACCGTTTATTTTTTCGTATCTGCATACATCAAGTGACGAAGCAACACACAGAACGGATAGTGCTGTTTCAAGTTCAGTCATCAATTCCGCTGTTGCAGGAATAGAAAGGTTGCACTCAATGTTTATCTGCTTGGCATATTCTTCATTGATTTTATTCCTGTTACTATTTATTTGTATTCTTGCAGCATCTCCCAGACTGTTACGATATTTTTTTAGAGGATAATCTACAATGTTGTAAACTGATTTATTGTTTATTCTTGCAATATCAAATTTTCCACTCCAATCTGCAACAATCTTGTTTATGATTTGCTTTATATCTTTTTCCGTGTACTTTTGTATTTCTTCATAACCGCTTGCTTCACTATTATATTTCTCATATCTTTTCAAGCTCCTTGTAATATTACCCGAAACAGCACTGTCCAGATATCTTTTTTTCGAAGTAATATCTTTTACCATATCGTCATCTGCTGATAGGTTATCTTCTGATAATCCCTCATGCATCAAACCGCCATATTTAATATAATCATCTATATCATTTGTACCAAGAACACGGCTATGTTCTGCGAAGGAGATGTATGTCATGGAAATATCAGGCTTTCTGCCCAATAACGGATTATTTCCGGCAAGTTTAAGCCCCAGAGAATCTGTCCCAGCCACAATGATGCATATACCTGATTTCCCATAATAATCCGCAAGTATTTCAGAATCATAGGTGAAATCATCGACATTGGTTATCTCATCCAACAGGATTATTTTCTTACCGTTCTTAGCACATTCATCTATAGCGTCATAAACATCTTGCATGGTGAAATGAATTGGTTCTCCATCTTTTGTAGTCAGGGGAAATTCCAGATGTTCCGCAACACCCTTGTATTTTTCATTTATTTGGGTTAATAAAAAAGTCTTTCCGGTTCTGCGAAGACCATACAATGCTAAAATTTTCCCGTTGCAGCAGCGTTTATTATCTATGAAAGAGCATGCTTTATCGAAACAATCTCGTTTCTTTGTTTTGTTTAGTTCTTCAGATGAATAATTAATTCTGCGTATATTAGGATTCATACAATCTCCTTTTCCTTGTCTTTCTTATTAAAAACAAGTTCAGTTTATAGCGATATAATACCACAATATGTATTAAATTTTATAAAGCTATTATACATCCATTTTTGAAGAATTACCACGCCTATTTCCTTTAACCCCCAAAAACCCGTCGCATTACGCGACGGGTTTTTATCTTGTTGGTTTTCTCGGTCATTCTGTCACACAGTTAATTCCCTATACCCATATTTTCTTGCTTTCTTTTTAGAAGAATTTCTTGAACTTCTTCTGGAGACAGTTTGCGAATAGCTATCGGCTCATTCATTTTCATCTTCCAATTTTCTTTTTCTTGATAATGCCAAAATAGCATTTCTATGATTTTCTTTATCATATTACCACCTTCAGCTCTATTAGGCGTCTATTTCTTGAGATTACTTTGTACAGAGCACCTTTGTTTATCAGTAATTTTTTCTCCATTTACTCATAAGGAGCGTAACAGCCTCTTCGCCAGAGATCGACTTTACGGGTTCTGCCGTTTTCGCAGCAGGCGTTGACAAAGCCTCTGCCAAACGGTCTACGCTTTTCTTATCCTTAACCACAAAGTTGTGGTCGATACTTGATGTAGCCATCTTTTTCTCCCCTTCCTTTCTTTGATATTCCAAGGCAGAGAAAGCCCCTTTAATCAATGGGCTTTATGAGTGGTTGTATTTCCTCTCTTGTGAGTTGAGAAAGCCTTATCCCCTTATCTTTAGCCATTTTGATAAGGGCTTGTAGGTTTAGGCGGACACGAGGGACATCAACTTCAGGAGTTCTTTTTAAACTATCCAAGTAGCGTTTATAGTTCATCATCTGTCCATTCATAATTATACACCCTTCTAATCTTAAGCGCGGATAAATCTTTACACTGATAGCGCTCCCATAGTAAGCACGTTGTCTGCTGTAGAAGTGTAGAACGGCACGATGCCCGTGCGATGTACTGCCATCATAAGCAGTTCCTTTTCGGTTCTGTCGGTGTACTTTACATCGCCAGAAACGATTCGTTCCCTGTCATCATACTCGATGTCGGTGATTCCGATACAAGTGTTCGGGTATGCTTTCCTCATTTCTTCCACCGTCATCCTCATACTGCATCCCTCCATGGTTCTTCTTTATAAGTATGTCTGATCGTATCCGTGCTGTCTCTATTATACAGAAATACTTACAGCATGCAATTTTTTTGGACGGCGTAAATTTACGCCGTCTCAAAAAAACTGCTGATTGTATTTCAAATGTCAGGATGGTACACTATTGGCGGAGGTAAAAGGTATGGTACTCACGGAGTATAATGAAGCCCAGACCATGCAGCAATTTTTCAACGATGGGAAAAAAGCAGAAAAGCAAGATATCCTTGAACGGATCGTTAATAATCTTATGCGTAAAAATCCTTCGTTAACAAAAGAAGACGCTTTAAAAAAAGCGAAAGCACTCACAAGTTAATACAGACCTATTCGATTCAATAAAAACCCGTCGCACTAAACATAACCCTGTTATCATAAGATACACAGCTGTCTTTAACATTTGTTAAAATCGGTCTACCATCTTTTCCACAAAATATAGCTCTGCCATCGCAATCAATAGATGTATCTCTGCTTGTCAATCCGCCAATAAGGCCACCAGAACGTTGTTTTGGATAAGCATTCCATCCAAATCTTGCTTCTATTGTTCCTGAAACATTGACTGGTTTTTCTTTCATGGTCATTTATCGGCTCCTTTTTCCTTTTTATCAATCTTGTTCTCAAAAAAACGATAAATAATGCATGGAGTGTACATCACACCCAACATTATAACCAGAACTCCAAAACAAACGCTTGTACTCTCTGAGATAATCCAAAAACTTGGTCGAAACACAACAAGCAACACACCGATAGCAAAAGCTACGAGTGTAATCAGAATCAATCCGATTTCATCCCTGTACATAGTAATATCATTTTTAACAAAAGAAAATTTCATATGCGTTCCTCCGTAGTCTTTTTATATGTCTGCCAGCTGTTTTATCAGCCCACAACATTTGTAATTATTCAAGTGAACATATTCAATTTCCACATTTTTTTCCAACGACAATTGCCTTATGTGGTCAAGTTCTCTGGACTTCTTATACCTTGCATCAATTACTACCTTCCATGGGATGCGTCTTAAGAGTACCCTTGTGGTTTCACCTATCCCAGGCTTGATGTAATTGATATTTCTTATATCGAACATTTTAGCAAGTTTTTTTACATCTTCCATCCCATTTGATGCCAGGTTTTTATTATCTGGTTCAATTTCATAATCAAACATACTTTCGATATAATCGATAAACTCGTAAGTGCGATCTTCTGACCTTAACTCTTCGTAAAATGCCGCTCCATGAAAATCATCTTCCCTGATAATGTCACTTCGTAGAAATGTCCTGCTAATCAATCCGCTGATTGTACAATTTAGACATGAACTCGGGATCATTATATCATCGTGTGTTCCGCATAGTTCCGTGAGACCGGCAGGATCTGCAAGTACTGCAAGACTATCCTTAACTCCTTTGAAGGATTTTAATTCCTTTTTCAGCTCGTTATAAATTGCACCCTTACCCGTCCATCCATCAACGAACTGGATGCATTCTGCCCCATGTCTTTCTACTATATGGTTTACGGCATTTCTATCTATACCCCGATCTCTAATTATAGATATCGAATAGTGTGGGCATTCAAATCCATATTTTTTTCTGATATATCGACGTATTAATATACCAAGTGGAGTCCCTGCTCTTGCTAGAGAAACAATAACAACTTTTCTTCCCTTTTCCCTGATTATCTTGTCGGAAACTCTTGCAATCGCATCTGCTGTGTTCTGTCCAAAAATCTCTAGTGATGCTTCATATATTCTAATATAATCCTCTGTGGGTCTGTACTCAAGAGGGAGCATTTCGGAATAATGCGTTCCGCTCTGTATTCTTTTTTCTCGTTCCTCTGTAGGCAAAGGGGCTACCAAACCCGTAATATCCTTTAGAAGTAACGTGACATCCTCTTCTAAAAAACTACTGTTCATATATCAATCCCTGTCCGTCACGAATAATACCATCTTGAAACCAAAATATTCTGATTTCCGACACTCCTTAATGCAGTAAGCAAATCGCTCATCCCTTCTGCAATATCAGCTGTATCTGTGACGACTATCACCTTATCGTATTTTCTTAAATCGTATACATATGTGTCGCGCGTTTTATCATATACGCTTCTAATTCGATATCTCTGATTTAGAGGATAGTATTCTGCACCGGATGCAATGATAGGACTTCTCGTTGTCGCATGAACCTTTACAGTTTCAGCGGCACCGTCTCTATTCAGTGTCTCTCCCAATCGTAAAGCTGGATACATACATTCTTCGGTGCCAAGAACAAGAATATCACTATACCTCTCATAGCCTATAATATTCTCAATCTCACTGGCATATCTTTCGATCTCTTTTTCATAATCATTAAACACAACCGCTTTTCGCGCATTTACTTTCGTATCAAATTCCACGCATTCAACGTCCAAAGGCTTATCGGACTTACACAATGTATCCCTGTCTTCTTCGTATGAAATATCCATGATGCTGTCTTTCTTATACTCAAAAGGAAGATCCGATATAAACAGGCACTCAATCCCTTCGTCTTCAAGTTGATTGACACGAAGATCGGTCATACTGTTCAGGATCGAAACAATACTGAACTTGATCTCTTTTGTCCCATACTTTTCTTTTAGAATATCCGCCAACTTACATATGGTATTTCCAGTCGTTACCTCATCATCAATAAAAACCACCCTGTCAACCGTCTCTAAACAATCCCCAATACCATTTATTATTAGCATCTGGTCTGTTGCATGACTGTGAGACTCCGTAAAGTATAAATACTCTTCATTTTCTACATGTTCTCTTGTTGTATTCTGATAATAAACCACATTATCCAAATAGTGACAAACACCGGCAGCTATTCCCGTCGCAGTTTCCGCAAATCCAATTACGAATAACCGATCGGAAGGATATGCCTCTTTCACCATATTTGCTAAAGTTCGACACATCATCATCGTATCTTCTGGATTTGTGGGAATATGCTTCCCCTGGATTGGATTGACGTACAGGTAAGGTCGTATGTTATTATTATCCCTCTTTGCCAATCTTACCAAGTCATCTACTGAATACTGCAATTTTAATGTCCTCCTACAGTTACTGTTTTCAATTCACTCCGTATATTTCCGCAAGTGTTATTGTTTTGTACGCCCAATTTATATGCGTTTTAACTTCATTCATTCGTTCTCCTGCAAAGCTCTTTCCTACCTGCAGGCCGGTCTCATCCCAATTTAATATTTCTTTTGCATCCTCATGATCTTTATGAGATACCTTAAGCGCTTCATTTACGACACTGATCTGTTTAGGATGAATTACCGTCTTTCCAATAAAGCCATTAACCTTATCAAGCTTCAATTCTTTTCGAAGGCCACGCTTCCACTCTTCGTTGTCACTTGAGAAGAATTCCCACACCGGACCCGATACAACATATTCTCTTGAAAAGACAGTCAGTATATCGCCAAGAAGTTGTGATATCGGGAGTATGTCATAAATTGTCTCATCATAATGCCTTCTGGCTGCAAATTCATTTGAAAAGTCATTTCCTCCCACGCGAATATTCAATACCAGATCTTTGACGGAATCAATCTTGTTCTTTAAATCAGACAGCACCGTGTGTCTCGTTGAATACTCAACTATGTCACGACTTTCCAGTATAGGCATCATATATACAGTCTTGTTTGATTCTGTATTTATTTTTCTCATAGCATTATTATAGGAATCAGCATTTCCAACTGAATACTTTGGAAAAATAAATCCCGTTATCAATTCGGAATAAACCTCCAATTCTTTCCATAACCTTAACAGTTGCTCACAGCTTCGAACACGGATAAAGATCATCGGCATATAGAACTTTTTATCCGAACGTGCTTCTAATAACCTTTTCAGTGTCACGCCAACTTGTTTTTCAGCAAATTCCACGCTGTCATCGGCAATCGTATCCTCAAGGCACAAAGCCAACGAAAACGGACAGCAGAACCTTTCAGCTATTATGGAATCCGCTACTTTTCGATTTAATGCCGGTGAATAAAGTAAAGCTCCGACTTTGTATTTTAGTTCAATATTCTCAATCATTATTTAGCTACCTCTATATTCTGCCCTTCACTCTCATTTCAGTGATACACCTACATATCCCATCTGAAAAGGGCGTCTCTTCAATTGTAATTATGTTCTTGCAGATTATCAAATCTGCAATGGCCTTGTTTACAAATGCAAAATCAGCATTATTCAACATTGAAACATCCATCAAATTATCACCAGCGGATAGTATTGTCTCAGCTTTTCTCTTCCGCATGAATCTCTTAACAGCCTCTCCTTTTGATATGCCATTTGCAAACAAATACACCTTTCGGCCATCTCTTTGCGCGCTAACCTTGTTTGAGTCCAACGATTTACTTATTTCATTGTATACGCCTTCAGGATCAGAGCATTTCACGTAACTCATATATCTTTCCGGCCTATGTATGGTCTCGCTACTGCATAACTCAGACAGTAATTCTGTTGCTTGCTCCAAGCTTTCATAGTTATCTCTAACAAAAAAGTCCGTCTTATCTGACCACTCCAAATCTTCTTTTCCGTCTATAAGCAGTTTTCCGCCATTACATACGATTGCATATTTAAAACGAAGCTTTTCGGAACACTCTATCCTATCGTATTGTTGCTTTGTTCTTGTAGTAACCGGAACAACATCTAACCAATCAGCAGACAATAAAAAATCATAGGCAAATTCAGTCATAAAACTCTGCTCTCTACTGTCTAAGTGTTCGACAACAATTCTAGGCTTAACAATTTCCCTATGATGCGAGTAAATAATTGTATTGTCCAAATCAGTAAAAAATATACTCATACAATCATTTCCCTCACTCAATTGTTACCGGCTGTAAAACCTGGGCTAATATCTTTTCTTCACACTTACAGCTCCACTCAACAGCTTCACCTGAAAGTTTTTTAAGTGCAAGTGACGGGATATTAACCCCACTGGCGTAGCATGCCATTTGTACTCCGCCGGACATCCTGGTGTTAACCTCTAAGAAATATGGAATGCCGCCCAAATACTTAAACTGAATATTGTAAGGGCATTCTAGTCCTGCCTTATCTTGAAAATCTCTACAAATGCTGATTATCTCTTTGTCAAATCTTAATACTTCATATTTTACATTCCCTTTTACTCTTGGTAATGCGATCAAACCTGTTGATGTGTTTAAACAATCCACACTGATTTCTTCATCAGGGAGAAACGGCATAATCATAATAGGAGAAAAAACTTCCCTTTCCGAAAGTGCCTCAATCACATCATCCAGCGTCATTCTCGTATTCTGCTTTTTGAAAAGCGCAGCGTATCCTTTACGGTTATTATCAATCAGCCTAAAACTCTTCCCACCTTCATCCTTCTCGAACTTAAAGCAAACCTGACTATATTTTTCTAGTAGCTTCTCATAGGCACTTCTGAATTCATCCACTGTTTCCACAATATAAAAATCAGGAACGGTACCAATGGAATTCTCCTTAAAATATTCGTATGCCTTTTCCTTATGGTTTAGAATAGAAACGATATGATAGTCATCCATCATAACCTTCACGCCGAGTTCTTCAAACCTGTGTTTATGTTCACTGATTCTAAGCATTCCTCTTCTGGGCAAGAAGAAGTCAACATCATGCTCTTTGCAAAACTCCAGACAATACTCAACATACTCATCATCCTTAAGTACCGGCTCCTGATACCACTCATCACATCCATTTTTAATAACCGAATACTCGTTTTCATTACTTCCGATAATGTATATATTAGGATCGCCCTGTCTCAGTAAATCTATAATGTTTAATGCTGTGCTGAACCAATGGTTCATCCATACTCGCTTCATCATCCGTCTCCAATCGTTTTGGGTCACTATTTAATTATGTCTCCCTGATCCGCCCATTATCAAAAAATACATACCTACAAGCATTAGGATCATCGTTATGATCGCCGGAAAGCCGGCAACAACAACTGTAAAGAAATATGGTAAACCCATAGTCATTTCGATTACAACAGCCAAGAATAAAATCAAGGTTGTTATTAAAGAAAGCATTGGCCAACCATTGAACCGGCCGGCTGTTAAATAAGCTCTCCCGTAGAACCTGCTGAGCCATAGATCTTGTTATGATCCGCCTTAACGGTGAAGCGAACACCGCTAATGGCAGGCACGAGCTTTTGGACAAATACCACTACAAATATAACGATAATTGTTTGCCCGAAATCCTTTGTTAAGTCAGCTATCGTATCTCGCCTTTCATCTTCTGGCATACCCTTTCCATCCAATCTTTCATAGGCGTAGAGTACGGTCTAAACTTTTCTTTTCCTCGTCCATTCTCGTATAAATAAGCATTATTGCGATTTATGCTTTCGTCCTTTACAACATCGGCTAATGCCAAAGCATCTTCGTCAGATACATTAAATACAATCCTCTTTCCAAAAAGCTGAAGCATATTCACATATTTTGCCTTAAACAGCGTTGGATCATCGCACCAGGCAACAGTGAAAATCCCCTTAGCCGGTCCTTCTCTAAGTATCTCCTCGAAATAATTTGCCGTTTCACTATAACTACCATAAACACTGCCGCTCTGCAGATCAGTAGCTGCCATAAGGTTAGAAATAATAAGCCAAGCTTCCGGATCCTGCGGCGTCTTCTGTTTATAATACTGATAAATCTGATTAATGGCGTTTGCAGCCTGTGAACTGTCAAGGTACGCCACGGAAGGCAATCTCACCTCGCTAAGCTGCTTAACTCCATCAAACAGCACATTTCCTGTACCATCGGTATAGTTAAGTACAAAGATATAGGGATGCCTTGCCCCCTGACGCATGTCATCTATGCTCTGAATCATTAGATCCATTAATGCAAATGTCAGCATGTTCTGGGCTTTTTGCGCATTATTTCCAAAAAGGATCATGTTATTACCGGCAGCATTTCTGAATTTTGCTTCCAACTTAGCATCTACCCTAAGAGGTTCGCCGAAATGCAGTACATTCTTTTCAGCAGTAATCTTTGAGGATGAATAATAAATCTGGAATACACTATTTCTGCTGTCGGAAACATCCGAAACAAGTATTCTTGCATCAGAGTTTTCATTCTTTGAATTGTAATAATCATTCAGCTCTTCCAGCAGTTTCATATGTTCATCAGGGGTCAGATAGCCAACCCTAAATTTATTGCTTGTTTTCGGAGAACTGATTGCCGGCATATATATAGCTGAGCCCGCATCATTTTCTTCAATCTGCGCAATGGCATCAGAGCCTTTGCCAAGCACAATATCGGCATCTTCCTTCGGACACTTGAGTGCAATTCTAACAGCAATTTGTGCCAGAGCCGCCTCATTTATTGCATTCATGCCTCGAATACTCTGGGAACAGAGCACCATATGGAATCCATAGCTTCTATCGAGTCTCAAGATTCCATCCATGATCTGAGAAGCTTCTGTAGCTACAGCCTGATTTGCGTTGCTGAAGAGCATATGGAACTCATCAATAACAATAAGAACTCTTGCCATTTTCCCGTACTGTTGGGAAGCACTGCTATTGTTATAAGACGTAATGTCACTCTTAATAACCGTATTAAATATCTGCGCCCTTCTTTCGCTCTCTTTCTTTATATCTCGCAGAACGCTTAAGCCAAATTCCTGTTCACTCTCTATCGCTATAACCTTAAAGTTTGGAAGGTTATAATCCGCATAAATCTTAAACTCAGTTCCACTCTTAAAGTCAATCAGATATATCTGTAATTCCTCTTTGGTGTACTGAAGCAATGCTCCGGTAATGATTGCATGCAGCAATCTACTCTTTCCGCTTCCGATTTGGCCACAAATCAAAGCATGGATCGACTGACTTCCCGGCATTCCAAGATTCAGCTTTTGAGTTTCACTGGCACCACTGAGTCCAATAGGTATTGAAATACCTTCTGCAGTTGAACACTTTAGGAAAGACGTCTTTTTCGGGCCTATATCGCTGTATTTAACGATGATACGTCCGGCTTTTTGAATGCCTTTCTTCATGACAGGTGCAAGTCTTGCAACGCCATCGATGCTCATCGGTGGATCTATCCTGTGAATGACGTTGTCTTTACTGCTCTTCATATCTACATAGCCGGGCTTAAGTAACTGATATGCGTTACACATAGTAGCAATGCTGTCAGCAGCGTTTTTCAGCTTCGGCTCAAGGCTCTTTAATTGATCTCCATTCGCCATGATGATTACATACACGCCACATTCTTTTCCGGTAGCAACAACCTGACTGAGCAATTCAATAGACTGGGCTGTAAAGCCTGCCGGAAAGTCCATTATTCCAATAATATTATATGGTTGCGGATTCAGAACATTTGCGGCATTATACTCTCTGATGTTCTTATACTGCCCTTTGAAAGTGTTGACCTGCATCGACTTAATATGGTCAACCACCACTTTCAGATCCTGCTGTATAGACTGAGAGTCTGTCTGTATTCCATTAGGAATGATACTGTAGCTCGAACTGTTTTCTTCTTCGAATAACTTAAACTGAGCAAAGCTCTGTCCTGATTTCAAAGGGTCAATAAAATGAAATCTCATCTTATTTGGAGGTGTGCTCAAAAAGGTATTTAAGCAGAGAGTCTGCATGTGAGTTTTTGCAGTCTCACTCTGGTCGGTCTTATATTCATAGTACTGTGCAAAGTTCTCGTTGATCCCAATCGTGTAAGGGAACACGAACGCACCATTTTTCAGTATAAAGCTATACTGAGAATTCATAAATTGGGCAACAATCTTGTTTTCAAGGAACTGTTTGAATTGAAAATAAATATATCCAACAGGGACGTTTAAAGGTTCCTTATCCGCAGTGACATAATCCTCTGCCCTCGGGATTCTTCTTGACTGTATTTCGTCAATAAAACTCTTTAGAATTCCAGGCGGAAAAGATCTGAGCATATCGTCCTGATACTGCTTCAGGGCGTTCATCAGATCACGTTTGCGTCTTTCGTCCCTCGCCTGTCCTTCATTCTGGAATCTTGTGTTTTCCTGCTGAATCTGCTGCCTGTGCTTTGCATCAAGAGCTTCTTTCTTCTGCGCAAATTCATTGATTAATTCCTGACGGTATTTGGCATATGCTGCCCTCTGTTGTTCCGCTGTAGAATTAAGATTTTGCATCTCCTGTGTGAGACGCTGGTAGGCCGCATCAACCATACCCTGAACTTTCTTGTCAGCATCAGGGATACCGGCATCCAGTTTAGCGCATTCCTGATCGTATAATTCTTTTGCTTTCTTTTTCATCGAATAGAATTCTACGCAGCTATCACGGAGTTTTGAGTAATGAATGACCTTTCTTAAAAACTGTTCATTCAGATAGTTAATATTCTTAACCATCTCTTCCGGATTTCTCAGCATAATACTGTCAAATGATGTTTCAGGAATAGGGTACAGTTCCGTACCTTTCTTAATTACCTTCTTGTATCGTCCCGCCTGAATACTAACCTCAGCCTGATCAATACGCGTAAGAAAAGCACCCATTTGTTGTTTTCTGTTGTTTATTGAGCGAAGAACATCCTGTCTGAATTTCGAGGAATCATCCTGGATCTTTTCATTATCTTTCTTTGCTTGGTTCTGTTTTCTCTTATTCTCATTTTCTTCGGCTTCGTGTTTCTTTTGCCATTGCTCTAACGCCGAGCTACGCTCATATTCAAGCGATGAACTATCTGTGGAAAACTGGTTCTCAATTCTCTGAAGCGCAGAATTATGATTACGTCCAGCAGATTCAACATCGCTTTTGTACTTATTCTGAATTTCCGTGCAATTTTGGGTAAACTCATTCGCCTGACGCTCTAATTCACCCCAGATCTGCATAATAAGTGCATATTCATCTTTTACATTTTCTATGCTGCTTTCTCTCAGCTGAAACTGACTGGACACTGATTACATCTCCTCATTAAATATCTTTTATCTCTAAATAATCACATCTTATCTCACTTTTTAATACTTCATCTGGTTTTCCATCCGGATAATTAATACACATAGTTGGCTTATCCGGGTTAAAATGCTTGCAAAATGCACACATACTATCCTCGTACGATACATCACCCTTCTTATACTTTAAATAATCCGACCTGTCCTCCATTGCTTTCACCTCTTTCTACAACATTATCATGTGTATAATTCTTGTACCTTCTTCATCTCGTTCGACACTCTTCACTTTCAGAATGCTGTTTGAGTTAAATAACAATTCGTCCTCCCATGGAACTGAACTCATTTCACCCATGTAGGCACCTTGTGCTCCAGCCGGTGCATCTATTACAAGAACATTTTCACGAGAAAACTCCTTAGCTGTTTCTTGTGAGAAAGATGTGCTCATAAATCCTCTATCCATCATGACCTTTCCCACCAAATCTTCATCTGAGATATTTCCTCCATTAGGTAAAGCATCACTATCCACACCTCTGTAGACAGTTACACTGCTTCTTAAGTGTGAATTACCGAGCGCACTTTTCAAATCATTAATATAGGCTTGCCCTTCGGCACTAATTGGTTCTCCACTACGCAAATGATGATTAATACTTTTATGACCGCTGCTCGTATAAAAACTAACTGCCTCTCTTTGTTCAGCACTTAAGCTTTGAAAAAAACCAAAAACATCGCTTTTTACAGAGGCGGCATTTATTTCGGATTGAACAGCCTCAAGTCCATTGTTTACAGTTTCTATAGACTGCATATTTCTGGAATCCGCGCTTCCTCCAGAAAAGAAATCCTTAATTGAAGGCTTATAATCTGTCTGGGCTTCTGCTTGAATACCCATCAATTCAGTGCTAATTTTCTTCCATTCCAATACCTGTTTATGCACTTCATTCAAAGCCTTTGTTCTGTCATTATTTCCAAACTGATGTTCCGTATTGCCCATCATTTCAAGTTTTGCCTCATAATCCTCTAGATTATGTATTTGTGAGGATACTATCTCTTGTAAATGAGAGGCTTTTTCAACTTGTTCACGTTTGGAGTCCTGTACTTTCTGCACCTCCGAAACATGCTCACCTTTAGATTCTCTTATTGCTTCTGCAACATCCTCATCAGAGACATGCTCAAATGTGTCAAGAACACCAACATACTCACTTTCCTGACGTAGTATTTCACTTTTATTATTTAGATCATCAACATTTTGACGAATCTCTTTGGATTGGCTTGTGGATGCCTCTAATCGTGAACCCATAATCTTAATCTCTCATAAAACCTTGTGATTCTTTCTTGTGGATACTCATATTCCATTTGTTGGAATTCATTTATAACTTCCAGCATTTCATTGCAGTAATTCTCGCCATATTCGGTCAGTTCCTTCTGATAAGCAAAATTCTGTTCCTTATATGATCTTACCCGCAATAATAGATCCTGATATGCCTCTATTATTTCGTAAAGCTCATCTTTAACATTTTGAACTCCCTCATTTAGCGCATTAACCTGTTGTTGCTCCGATTTTTGCAATGTCAATATTTCATGCTCATGTCCATCTATTGTTTGCATTAATGTGCTTTGCTTTTCTCGGATATTGATCAAACTTTGGAGGTTATTATTGTTTTCATCGACAAGATCCAATAAGGCTTCCTTTCTCTCATTTATTCTTGCAATTTCTGCATCAAATTTTGAAATTGTAATATTGTAGCTTTTTTCAAGAACCTTTATGTATAATCCAGCATTGCTTCCATATAGTTTTTCAAATAGCAATTCATTTGATGGCGAAATATAGTTTTCGTCCTCTGACCATTTTGCCATTTGGAGCTCAAATGGCTTTAAAAGCCCTTCATACGTTGTCAATGTTTTACCGGTAGTAAATGTAGCCATCCTTTCAAGTTGCACTTCATTAGCAGACATTGTTCCGCCTAACAGAGCCCTATCATCCTGAGCAGTGATTCTATGCCCAATTTTTAAAGAAGTGTTCTTAATAACCTCCGGAGCCATTACAGTAGGCAATTGGTCGGCAATTATTATCGCTTCGTTTAATGCTCTGACCTCAGCAAGCATCTTTACAATATATGCTGTTGCAGCAATTTTAGGATCTGCATTTTGTCCCGCCTGTTCTTGCGCTTGTGGACCAATTAAATTATGTGCCTCTTCGAAGAATATGACATGCCTCGGTTTCTTCTTATCTTCTATAGATGTTAACGGGTTGCATTTAAGAGTTTCTCTAATCAGCGTCGCCAACATAAGCGTTAAAAAATTTGAAGGCCCTGGTCCCATTGCTTCTAGTTCAATAACGACAGAGTACAACATCCATTCTTCTGGTGAAAAAGTAGAATCTGGAACGTCAAACACATCACCCATCTCTCTAGTAAGCAAACTTCCAATTCTCACTTGTAGAACTGACTTTAAATTACCTTTTACTTCGGCTTCATAGTCAGTTTTGTCAAGTATTTTTTCTAGAGTGTTATATAATTCTTTCATGGTCGGATAAGGCAATTTTCCCTTATTAATCATTGTCGGGATCCACCCCTTATCTCTATATACTGTCTCTATAGCTCTGTCCAAAAGAAATGGCATTGGGGGATCAAGATGAAATGCCCCGTCAAAGACTGATAACAAAGCTCTAATGTGTTCTGCAAGAGCCATACCCTTGGGGAACTCAAACGGATTAATATGAAGCGGAAATTTCGTTCCCGATGAAGGAGAAAAAACTATAATATCCTCCATTTCCTTCAAATTTAAAAGAGCCCGATACTCTTGTTTTGCCGGTTCCAAAATCAAAAATGGTATCTTATAATTGTGAAGCTCCGTAGCAATGTGCAGCATACTATTAGTCTTGCCCGATCCGGGAACACCTGCTATAAATGTATGCTTGGGTAGATTCTTTAAAGGTATGTATACTTTAAATCCATCGTTATCCTCACCAAGGTACAACCCACTACTATCATAACTAGGCGCTGTTTCCTTTGGCATTTCTATTGATTCTCCTGAGTAGAGAGTCGGAAAAACAACAAATGGCATAAGTTCTTTTAGGGTAAATAGTGTTGGCCAGAACTTTAATTCCTTTGGTGCTATGCTGGTGCAATAATCATAAACCCTTGAATCTATTACATCGCTTAATTTATATGCCCCCTGTTGATGAATAACATCATGAGCACCCTCTTCTAAGGCATTTGATGCTGCCGTATCTAACAACATACCAGCATAAACAGAATCGTTAGCATAAGCTCTGATATTAACACGGAAATGAGGATTTGCGGCTATTTCCTTTATAAAATCCTTGTAGCGACTTAACGTGTAATCAGCACTCTCGTCTCGTTGGAAAGTAGTACCTGTACCGGACTTTTCAACTCGAAGCGTTAACATATTGCGTAACGCAGCCATTGTCCCGCCCAAAGAATCCTTCTCCTCGATTGAATTAGTGTAATCTGCCGCATAGACATCCACGCAATAGACGCAAGGCTTGTTCATTTTTTGCATCATACTGAACAGATCGTACAGTCGTGCATCTTCGTTCATCTTCCATTCATTAACAGAATAAAAAATGCCATTCTCCTGTCTGTCTGCCTTCGCTATCTTCTCTCTCTTTATAAGTACAGCCATATACTTATATTCAATTTCAGAATTAAGTCTTATTACTTGCCGATCTTCACCTCTTTTGTATTCACTCGAATCTATCTTTTTTAACCATTCTCTATAAGCTTTGACCTGATCTTTAGGCACAACCCTCACAAGATCAAAATATGGTGATAGCGGAGAATGTCTAATCAAATTATCCGCATATTGATTTATGTTATCCGAGTCAATTTTTAAATAGATTTTTAACTTATCACCTTTTTTCTCATCTGGGTTATATTCATAAATCCAATGAATAATAGCATTTGACGAATGTGCTTGGCTGTGAAGTTGTCTCAAAAAAACCTCATGTTTCTTCAGGACACCATTAACATCTCCCTCATCAAGCGCCCCATATTTGCTCAAATCTAAATCTGGTATCTTTTGAATTTGGTAAATAAGATTATTCATTGTGTCTCACTTCTTCCTACGTTTTCTAAATTAAATCCAAATAGCTTATTTAAAATAAACCAGACATTTCACTTTTCTGTCTGTTCAATTCCTGTGCTGCTGCTTCCGCGGCTGAAGTGCTCTCTCTATCAACATCTTCGAAGCCTTTACTGTTCTGCTGAGTTCTTTCCATTCCTGTACTTCTCGCTGAACTACCAAAATCTCTAATGCTGTTCATCTGGCGGAAAGCATCCAAAACCTTGTTGTTGCTCTCTATTTGTTTTTTTGCGTCACCTGATACTTCTCTCATTGCGCTTCTTCCGGACTCTACATTTGTTTTCACATTTGTCTCCATGAAGTTTTCTGCGTCACGCTTCGTTCCATCTTTTACTGCATCTGCTGCGCTCTTAACATCATCATCGACATCAGAGGGCAATTCTTTGATTAATGCAGACATCTTCTTTGCATCACCCACAGCCTTTTGCCCCGTTTCCTTTGCAGAGTCGAGTGTCTTTTTTGCCTGTTCAGACTTTTTCTTTGCTGCTTCTAATTTGCTTCCCATAATTGTACCTCCTGTTTTATATATTTGGTAAAAGTATTTATCGTCTTCTTCTCAGAAGAATCAGTCTGAGAAGTTGAAGAATCGATGAAACCAATGCCGCTACATATGTAAGCGCGGCTGCAATCAATACTTTCCTTGAGCCTTCAAGTTCCTGTCCATAAAGAATGTTTCTTTCTCTCAAAATAGATAATGCCCTACCTGAAGCGTTAAACTCCACAGGAAGAGTAATAAACTGGAAAAAAACAACCAGTGAAAAAAGGATGATTCCTACATCGATCAACCCTGTCCACCCAAAAATCAGTCCCAGCAGGATTACTGGCCACGAAAGTGTGGAGCCAATATTTACCACGGGAATAACCATGGATCGTAGTGTAAGAGGAAAATACCCTCTCGCATGCTGAATCGCATGTCCACATTCATGAGCAGCAACGCCGATTGCTGCAACAGAAGAAGAACCATAAACACTTTCCGACAGACGGAGCACTTTCTCTCGTGGTGAATAATGATCGGTTAAACTGCCTGATATTCTCTCTATTCTCAAATCATATATTCCGGCTGAACTCAAAATAGTCTGAGCAACCTGTTCCGCCCTGATTCCACGCGAATTACCATAGGAACTGTACTTTTTATAAGTTCTCCTTACATTCCACGATGCAATGATACTAATTAAAGCTCCTATGATAACAAGTCCATATGATGCGTAATAAAGTATCGTCATTTACTAATCTCCTATTATCTTCTCCGTAAAACCTTTGCCCCCATCGAAAAAGTCGAATCTCCTCCATTAAGTTCCTGATGTATTCGGTCTATAAGCGCCTGTGTTCCAGTTAATTCTGCCTGTTTTGTACTTGCCGATGCCTGAAGTCTTCCTGCCGCCGCAAGTGCTGAGTTCGCAAACATATTACCGGAAGCTCCTTGAAGTGTAGACGCATATGAGCTTTCAGAGTCAACCTGCATTTGTAAAACATCTGCTTCCTGTGAAAGCTGAGCTCTCATCTGTTCCAGTGCTTGACTGCATTTCTCAACATTTGCCTGAGCTTGCTCGTATTGTTGGCTTTCCTGTTGTGCAACAAGGTATGCCTGTCTTGCTTCTCCTTGTGCCTGATTCAATTCTCCTTGAACCGGGCCAACCTGGTTCTGTGCACTTCTGTATGAATCTCTGGCCGCCTCCAATCTGCTTCGCAAATACTGATATTCTGAAGCAGAATGCTCTTGACCATCATTTAACGAATTCAAATCTGACTCTACACTCCTCATTTCATCCTCAGCACTTGACATCTGATCATAGAGTCTCTCCAATTCGTATTGCGCTTGATTTGCCCTTTGATTAGCACTCGCATAATCGCTCATGGCTGAATCATAGTTTCGCTGATGCATTTCTGCGTTCTGTACCCACTCTCTATGTGCGTTACAATATTTATCAACCAATGCAGTTTTTTGTTCCAATGATGCCATTTTCATTTCTCCCGAACATCATACTTCATTTTTTTCTTCCAAACAGATTGCCAAAGAAACCATTCTTTTGTCCCTTTGAATCCGAATCCAAGTTTGGCTGCGTGTCCTTTTCTGCTATTTGTCTATAACCCCCTGTATTTATTTCCGCAGATGTTTCCACTTGTGGGTTATTAGCTGTTCTCACATCAACTCTCTCTGTCAATGTCAATTCTGTTCGAACCTCATCGACCTGTTTATCCTCATTTCCAGAATCATTCTCATCATTTACCGGATCATCAACACTACCCATTATTGCGGTAATCTCTGACTGATCGTTGGGTTCTTCTTTTAATTGTTCCTCTCTATGTAATCCCTCAATTTCAGCTATTATATTTCCAAGCTGTTCTTCTGAATATCTGGGTGAATAGTCTAATTCAGCATCTTCTTTAATCTCTACACCATTTCCCTTCCAGTATTGGTCAATACGTTCTTTCGTTTCCTTTGCCTTCGGCAACTGTGCTACAGACTTTTGTAACTGCCGAGCCACATCATGGAGATTATTGTCGATATTTGCTAATTCCTGTTCTTTATCTTTAACCTGCTCTTCCAGCAAGGCAATTTTATTTCTTAAATCTTCAAGTTCAGACTTATGCTCTACAAGACTTTCCGAAGTTTCCCTTTTGGATTCTGTCAGACTATCATACTGAGCCTCTTTGTCTTTTATATTGTCAATCAGTTCTTTTAATTTTTCAGCCACCTGTTCTGATGATGCATAAGGTTTCTTTATGTCATTTGTCGTACTCAGAATGCATGCAATTGAGACATCATCTCCACTGCCATTATTAGTGATCTGAGTAAGCAACTCATCCATTTTGGAATCTAGTTCTTCCTTGGATAGCGTTTGAGCCCAATATCCCAGCGTATAATAACACCTGTTAAGACCGCTCTCATCAAAGCTTTCATCAATGCCATCTGATGCAACGAATAAACCTGTTGGAATATCTGTTCCATATATGTATCTAAATCCTGCAAAAGAATTTGAATTACAAATGGATGTTGATCTGTTTCCTACGCATCCAACCTCATCCCAAGGAATGGGCTGAGTGTAAAGTCCATTATTCATAGCAACGACGCATTTGCCGTCACCAATATGAATCCCAAACCAAAAACTGTCTATGACAACGCACATAATAAGTGTGCAGCCATAAATCTTGTTTAAGCTTTGTCCGGAACGAATAGCCTCGACAGCACCCTCCGGTAGACCATTCAACTCAACATCTGTTATAGGATTAAGGCTTAAATCATTGTTGACACCATTGTTCCATTCCCGAATTATTGTTCTTTCCAGCTCGGTTATGATTCGATCAGGTGACTTTCTTATAGCATCACAAGAACTCGGAGAACTCTCAATAAGTTTCCTCACACAACCTATCGATACATCACAGGCTATGTTGGCTCCTTGTGCGCTTCTAAAACACTTCTTGTCCCCGTGTCCATCGCTAATAGCAGCAATGCAAACCTTTTCGCCATCATAGGTTGCTGCATAGTCTTCACAGCCCATATTCTTTGCGATATGAGAAGCTCCCACTTTATATCCGGAATATGTTTTAAATCCTTCCATCAATATCCCTCGTTACATCCATTTTAATTAAATGTCGGGAAATCATTTTCCCAGTCAATCCCCTGAAGTCCTGGTATCTCGGGGTTAGCTCCGCTTGTAGGATCAAGTGTTGCTGTTGAAGAAGGAGTATTTACTTGGGATGCTCCTCCAGTAGGAGTAGGTTGTCCTGGATTTGATACCGGACTCATCTGTCCATTATTAGTACCCTGTGGTGTGTTTACAGGGCCTGTCTGCTGACTGCTAACGGTGCTTCTGAACTGTCCATTAGATGGCGCCGCTCCAGATGTGTTGTTCTGGATAGAACCTCTTTGTGTCACGAAATCAACGCCGGTCAGTGTAACTAATTGGATTTGTTTTGCAAGAACATTAGTATTCGATGCCAACAAAACCATGGATTCATTACTAGTAAACTCAAGAAGAACTTTCCGGCATTCAGGGCTGAGAGCACCTTCTTCAATTGCGATTCCTGCCTTGGTTGCATACTGAAACCATGAGTTTTGCTTAAGTATATCCAGTTCTTCCTTATAAAGTGCCAAATCCGACGGCTTTCCATCAGTCATGAGAATAATAAGTGGTGTGTAAGAACCAGCCGATGATTTAAGGAACTCATTTCTTGAAAGCTTTTTATTTAAAGCCGCAAAAGCCTTTCCAAAATTCGTTCCGCCACCTACATAAGTGATTTCATTATAATTGAAAGATGATACCGGTACTGGCTCTGTTGTCCTCCAGTTTGCGTCGCTTGAAAACTCCATGATAGCAACTCTGATCTCCGCATTTGTATTGGAGGCTTCACGCTTTTTAAGCTCCGGAATCAAATTCCTGATTGCGTCATTTACAGCCTGGATTCGATTTCCCTTCATGCTACCGGATATGTCAATTATAAAGAAAACAACCATTGCTCTCTTCTTAAGATCCGGCATTATCGTATCAAGGCTTGGTGTCTGTTCAATGGGCTGAGTTATCGAGCTGGTACTCCCAGTCGGGGTATCCAACGTAGGAAAATCAAAACCATCCCAAAAATCGTCACTCATTTTTCTTCCTCCTGCTTTTCATATTACCTGCAGTACCATGACGGAATTATCACAACACTGTAGCTTTTACTCCATTAAATTCTATCGTCTCTCCTCGGGCCAATCTGGCAAATCCGTTCTTTCCTATTTCTGTCTCATGTCCATCAACAGAAAGCTTCCAAACAGCATCTGTAAGGTTACCGATTCCAAGAACTGATTTATCACTCAGGCTGGCACGTATTACTGCCGCAACAGTATCGTGATCTACGCTTCTTCCATCCACCTGGCATAAGTATAATTTCGAACCATCAGCTACAATAGCCGGATAGTCATCAAACTTTATAATCCTGCAACCTTCAGGTATTTTTTGCTTTGCATAGCAATTTACAAACTGTTCTCTTCCGCCTAGTCTTACAAGCATTGCCCTGGTTCTGATGAGCGCTTCTTCCCACTCATTCTCGGTAATACGATCGTTAGGATTCTTCAATCCTTTGGTAAATGCCCTCATAAAGGTCATTTGAAGATCCGGCGGAAACATCTTCCATCTTTTTATGATGTTCGGCTGTGCTTCCGGATCCGGTCTGTTCTTTTCGTTTGTCGGATCGTAGCAAAAAATCGGTGACACACCGTACATATGTGCACCCATAGAATCCGTCATTGGTAGATTGTTAGTATATTTCCCTTCCAAAGGATGATCTATATAAAACAGACGGAAAAGCAATACAGCAAGGGAGAATCTGTCAGTCTGTGTATTTGGTCTCGTAGCATCTATTACAACCTCAGGAGCCATATATCTCGGCATTCCTCTTACACCAAGATTTACAAGATTGGGAGCCACATTATCGTTATCGCAAATAAGCACGTCTCCATCCATCGGGTTAATAAAGAAACTACCTTCGTTAACATCCTGATAACTAAAGCCCAAACTGTGTAAGAGACGGAAGCTTTCCACAATGTTCAACGCTGCTGAAATCATAACTTCATAGCTTGAGAAACTTGCCTGATTCAGAAGGAACTCACTAAACTCGTGGAATTCGGGTTTACGGAGTTCCATTATGTAGCCATAGCTATTTTTGTATGGTTTCGTTAGCATTATCGGCCAAAGATAATGCTCGTTAGGCGCTCCTCTATCCACATTTTTTGCAAGGTTATCATAGAACACTTGCGGCGGAACAGGAGCTTTATACCATTTGAGGGCATACTTCTGACCTTTATAGTCAACCTTATAAACCTCACCCTGACCGCCTTCCGCGATATATTCAAGTATGGTTATATTATCCCCTTTAATCGTTTGTATAGATTCGTTACGTGTCAATGACGGCATACACTAAAACCTCATTTCATTGTATTAACTGTTTCCATGCGTTATCGCTAAATCGCACACTTATATCTGTAAATCCCTGCGTAAACACCTGTACAAAGGCATCCTTTAGCTGAGAGTTTTCATCATGTCTCCATGTATCCATCGGTTCCGGATCAGCATAATAATCCAATCCATTTTCCGAATCCTCCGGATCAAATACGAACCGGCAATTACTATAAAGTTGTCTTGCCATATTTACGTCTGTTATCGGTTGCTCTAGAACTCTTCTTCCGTCGTAAGGATGTTTACAGTATCTAAGGACAAACAACAACTCAGCCAAGACAAACTTATCAGCATCCATACTCCAGCGAGACTTCATATTTAAGATCTCAGGCGGCATAAATTTGACACTGTCAACATCTTGCATTAAGGCATCCCTATTGCCACCAGCTTTCACCTCAAAACTGCCATTTTCGGGGTCAATCAATAACTCATGAAGGTTTATTGGCCCCACGAGGTGCGCCCCATTGTTATGAACCATCTCGTAGAACTTTATCGTATTTAGCATTGCCGATTTCAGCGCATCATCGTCTGAGAAACGCTCTCTATGTAAATCCATTTGGTAAAGCCAATGATATAATTCTTGTTTCATTCAAATGCTTTCCTCCAACTATTTACCGTCTACTCCAATAATGGCTATCGCTTCTTCTTCCGAAAGCAGATCTTCTGGAATAATCAGTTTTTCATCGCCCGGATTAATCTCTGATGCCCTGACAATTCGCCTTTTTAAATTTGCGGTTGTTTTTTCAAAAATAGTTCTTGCCGTCCTACCATTTGAAAAGTACTCAAGTTCTTTAAGCTTTTCGAATATCGGAACATAAATCTCTTGTATACCGTCTGCAAGTTCAAATCCGTTCTTTGTGCAGAACAACTTGAAAATCTCAAAGGTCTCTTCTGCTGTATAATCCCTGAAATGCACTTCCTCTATTCTCGAACGCATTCCACTGTTTGACTTGTAAAGACCTTGCATATCCTTTTCGTATCCTGCGAAGATCAGACAACAAGTCTTTCTGTTTTCAGGAACATCCATAAAGGCAATAATCTGTTCCAGTGCCTCTTTCTTATAATTATGATCTGAATGTCCTTCTGCATAAGACAGGCTGTAAGCTTCATCGATGAAAAGGACGCTATTTTTTGACTTTTTCAGCAACTCATATGTTTTCTTGTCCGTTTCACCAACATACTGCCCGATCAGATCTTTAGCAGTGCATGAATAGAAATTCGGTGTCTTAACAATTCCCAGAGAATGCAGGCATTCGGCAAAAAGTTTGGCACTGGTAGACTTTCCGGTTCCCGGATTTCCCACAAAGAAATAGTACCCCGGTCTTATCGAGTTTAAATCTCCACCGCTTCTTTGTGCATATACAATTTCTTCCTGCTTCTGTATTATGATATCCTTCAGATCAGACATTCCTATCTGTTCATTAAGTTCCTGCATAATGTCTTCCAGAGTCTTAGGATTAATCTGATCCTCCACAGATTTAAGAAGATCCTCCGGTATATCTTGCAACGTATATTCATAACGGTCTATCGATGGATCATCATCAGCATATACCCTTTCAAGATGCAGATGCTTCATGTCCTGGAACATCTTTTTTACTTCTCCGGCATTCCCGAAATCGTCGCCTCGCACCTCATATTTTCTTTTAAGTATCAACGCAACCCTATCATGAGCTTCATCTGTAATGGTACATCCCTGCCCCTTTAGGGTTCTGTCAAATATCTCTAACAGCTGATCCGGTGTATAGTCCGGGAAATTGACTATCCTCAGTCTACGCTTTAAACCGGCATTCATCTTCAGGAACTCTTCGACCTTATTCGAGTACATACCAAAAATCATTTTAAAATCATTGGCATTCTCAGTCATCTTGGTCATCATCGCTCCGATGATTTCGTTTCCATATGAAGATTCGCTAATCTGGTATGCTTCATCTATATACAAAACCTGATTGTGGTCTATAGCTTCCTGAATAGCCTCCAATGTCTTTTTCTTGGATTCCCCGACATGCTCACCTATAAGGTCAGAAGCATCCTTAAACAACGTCTCCGAGCCTCCAAGGACTTCCATTAGATGATAAAACTGTCCTATCATCTTACCGACCGTGGTTTTACCTGTTCCAGGGTTTCCTGCAAAGATATAATGATCTGGATACTGTTCGGGCTTGATCCCCCTCTTTTTGCTGTCAATAGTGTCAAGAACTTCAAATCTGATGTTACGGAAAAGGTTCTTTATAAAGCCCATTCCAACATATTGATCAATTTGAGCATAGATATCATCAATTGATGAAACTCCATGCTGTACGAAGAATTTCTGTGAATCCCCAAAGTCTTCCGCAATAATGATTCTTTTCTCATCATCACGAAGACTGCATTGCATCTTAACTTCCTTAGATAACGCAACGATATCCCTTGCGTTACCAAAGTCAGCACGATTTCTCTGGTTATACAAATTCTTGAAAAACAGTTCTAAATCCAGAGTTGTTCCCTGTCCCTCTTCTTCTCCGATAAATGAATAGCCGTCTTTTCTGCAATCATTTTCAAATATTTCCTGTAGAAGCTCAGGTTTGTAATCCTCGATGGTTAAAATGTTATTCTTACTAAAACGGCTCCTTAACCCAGAGTTCATTTCAAGAAGCTCATCCATAGGTTCCGGATATCCTGCCATTATCATGCAAAATCTGTAGCGATCCGGATTAGTCATGATCGGAACTAATGTGTCTATCGCTTCCTTAGGATAGTTATGGTCATCTCCTTTTTCATTAAGTGAATACGCATCATCTATAAACAAGACTCCATCCTGTGCTCTTTCAACGCACTCTGTAGTCTTAATAGCGGTTCCACCTACATACGCATCGACAAGATCATCCCTCTTTGCTTCAATAGTTGTTCCTTTTGCGAGTATTCCCTCATTGTAGAAAATCTGTCCAATTAGCCGGGCAACTGTAGTTTTACCAACTCCAGGATTTCCTCGAAGTATAAAATGCGGAACCGGATAGCGGAATACCGAATCCGGAACACTGTCAATACGTTCATTGGAATAAGGTCTGTCTTTCCTGTCTGGCTCTACAGTAATCTTTCCTTTCTTCTCGGCAGCATCACGTTTCATGTGATAATCTCTGATTATTTCATCTATTCTTGAAGCTACGCTCTCCCACCCCTTTGTGGATCTAAGCTTCTTAAGAGGATCAGACTCATCAACTTTCTTATATTTGCTGTATATCTTCTTTACATCTTCTTCGGTCAACTCCACATAGGTATCCGTAGAGACGGACATAAACTCAGTAATAGAATTAAAAATAGCGTGAAGATAGCCAGACTTATTAACATCTCTGTCTGCCTCTCTGCTCAAATACATAATTGCAGAAGCTATCTTCTTTCTCTTCTTGCTCTCGAAAGTCAGGAACTTACCATTATTGCCCATAATACGTAGATAGTCCATCAAATGAAGAATCTCATCCAGATTTGGCAATCCGATTTCTAATGCAGTTCCTCTGTTAACAGTTCCGTCATCATTGAAAAATCTGTTCTTCAAGACATAGCCGTTTTCCATTCCCTCAAACATCTTATTGAGATCTGTTCTGGTCATCTGCGGTGCAAGGAAAATACAAATGTTCTGATTTGCATTAGCGCTGTATTCATCCCAGAGATGAGAAACCAGCTCCAAATATGGCTGAAGCGGTGCCGCATGATCAGTAAAGAAATCCTGGAAGAAGGCAAACACCACAGCTGACTTAACACTTTCGTCAGCCATAATTTTTTTTGCATCCTCAAGAAATTCTACCGGCGTGATCTTAGGTTGCTTGTATACGAGTTTTTTGCTGTCATATCCAGTCTGAGGTTTACTGTCATTCTTCTCAACATTGTTTTTTTGAGAAGCGTTCGCATCATTAGCCGTGACTGGTTCGTTAGCAGTCTCTGTCGTAGCTGTATCCGTCTTCTGTGCAGCGACAGAGTGAGGTGCCATTATTCGCCTACGCTTTTTAGGTTTGTTCTCGACCTGCTGCGACTCAACTGCTCCGGTACCATTCGCCGGAGTGGAATTGCTCTGTCCAAGAACACTTTCTCTCATATCCTTGTTCTTATTGATGGCTCTAACTGCGCTTTCGTCATCCAGCACAAATTTTCCAAGATTCTTTGCACCTGAATAAAAGACAATCTGCTGGTATCCCAGGCTTTTCAGATAACCATCCAAAAACATGCGGAAATTATCCTTCTGGAGATTTTTTGAAATAAACATATCATCCAGATGGCCATATATAAGGAATATTTTATTTAAATTGCTTTTTTCAAGAATAGAACTCATCGCAATCCCTATACCTTCAATCTATCTCTAAGCTCTGTCTTGGTTGAGAGCTTGTTTTTAGTGTGTTTCTTGCAACTCAAGCTAATTCTTGCCCCAGGCGTATTTTCACAAATCACCTGCTGAACAGAATCCCGATAATATTGTTTACGATCCTCATTTGTTTCATCGCCCTTGAGCTGATCTATTTCTAATCTGGTCTGAACATCTCCGTTTTCCATAAGCTCGGGAGCCAAGGTTACAATAATCTCTTCACCTGTTGTCTCATTGGATAACCCGATGTGGAGTGTTCCATCATGACGATCTTCATCATATGAGTATCCTGTGAATTCAAAGTTATGTTCCTCAAAGAAATCCACAATCTGCTCGCTGACATTCTGTCTTGAAAATGCATTGTTCATGTTCAGGACACCCTTATAACAGGTTGTAGCGGCAGCCGGATACAGTTTATTACTTAATGTATCAACATATCCCTTCATCTGTTCAATCGATATGCTATCGGCTTGTTCGGATTCCAGAAAGGCTTTAATTTCCCGAACCTTTTTCAACAAATAATCAAACTGATTTGTTCCATCCTGAAGACGATCTGTGTAATCAGCTATTCTGATTCCTACTACATCATCTTCAAGAGTCTTTCCGGTTTTACTCTCTACTTCTGCCTTTGCCTCAGCAGTAATGAATTCCTGGTGAGTCAAGAAAGCTTCAAGCTCAGCACCTAAGGAAATCGCAAGGGCATGGTAATTATCAAATTCCTGCTGTTTGCAATCAGCCTTGTATATCTCTTCTATTGTCTGCAATGCAGTATCTTTTGCTGAAGCTATGGCTGCTTCATAATGTCCATGATTAAACTGAGTAATTGCATCATTCAAAGCTCTTTGTAATTCGTGAAGAGCTTCTCCTGAGAATCTGGCTCCATCGTAATCCTTCTGAAGCGATTCTATTAAAGTCTTAGCTTCTTCAAGATACTGTTCAGCAAATTCTCTTGCTTTAGCTTCCTTCGCCTGTATATCTGCATTTAATTGTTCAAGCTCATTAAGGTAGGTGGCGTACTGTCTGTTAATTGTATCAGTGATAGTTGCCATACTAAGCTGAATCTGTTCGTGGTAATTTCGGACAAAACTGTCTTCAATCTCCATCAGCCGCCTAGATACCCCCTCTCTGGAGGTTCTCATGTTAGCTAAATACTGCTGATATTTCACGGGGTCATTAGGGTCAGCCCATCTCTGCATCTCGGCACGATGAGAGTTCATAACGGACATCATTTCATTTGAAGCCTGCTGATTAAGTCTAACCTGCTCATTCATGTTCGACGCCAAAGTACTTCTGAACGAACCAATGGTATCATTGATTCCGCTTCGCATAATTTCCTCGCGTTCACGCCTACGAGCCTCAGCTCGCCTCGCAGCTGCATTTGCGCCGGCATTAGCTGCTGCAGCTCCACCTGCAATAACAGCCCCACCAACCAGAAATGCTCCGACAACCGGCAATGCAAATATAGCCAAGGGTAATAATACTAATCCGCCTGCTTCTCCACTCATAATGAAATCCTCCTATTTTGCTCTTTCTTGAATTCTTCTCTCAATCAACTTGCCAGTCGCACGAAGCTCCAAATTAGGATTCAACGTAAGATCAGAAACATTATTTGTAAATGTGACAATTTCCTCTGCGTCCTCTAATTCCAGCGCTTCCACGATGTGATTAAATATCTGTCTGGCATAGTCAAGGTCTTCTGCACCCTCAAAGTCTATATATAGGATAAATCGGTTCTCAACATCCGTATTCTTCTCGTATGGCACGATATACAGCATGATCCTCGTTCCCATAGAGTTTTCAAAGATTATTTCTAACCAATCTCTTGTATCAACTAGGTCATATCCGGAGCCATATTGCCTCTCCATATACTGCTTATAATCTATCTTTTCCAGCTTATCTCCTTCAACAGGACGAAAGCCTCCAATATCCTCCAGCCATTCAAGATTCAACTCATCTACAAAGTAATCGATAATTATCTCTCCCCATTCACTTCTTTGACACGATGCTCTGTAGCGATTCTTATAAACCAGTTTCATATGATTGAATCGTTCTGAAAGCTGATCCAGTTCTTTTATGTATTCTTCTATCTTTTCTGTATCAACACTATCTATAGTCTTGAGGTAAGCCACCTCCCCGTTTTTTTCAACTTTTCCTATTTCAGTGCCCATTTCGGCAATTCGATTTGAGAGGTCACCGTATTCCCCCTGGCTCCAATAGTTTATTTCTATTCCAATCCTTTTTTCCTGTTCCTTATCCGGTTTCCCGAAACCGTTTATTTCGTCAAACCAAGCCTTTATTTCATCCTTCAGCTGAAGATGAAGCAACCCTGTCCTGCTTTTCCATAGATAATACTGTCTTTGCCACTCTTCATAAGCTTCATCTGTATCAAACTTAAGTCTGCTCAGACCTGTCCTTGTTGATATCGCAATGGCGATTGTTGCTTCAAAAAGGCTTGCTTTATAAAGAGTCCTTCCCTCACAAATTGCTGTATAAAAGGAGTTCAATCTTCTTGGATAAAACTTGTCTTGCGGTAGTCCTTCAACCTCCTTATATAATAAGGCGGTCTCAGTCATATACTTATCTGCCTCTTGTTTACTTACTTTTGCCTTATTCTCTGTACTCTGTCGCAGCTGGGTAATAAGCTCTTCCATTTCACGGGACTTTTCCAGCCACTCTTGTTCTTTTTCTCTTGTACTTGCAAGAAGATTCTGATACTGCATGTCCATCTGCAGCTGCTCGTTTTGAATCTCCTGATCTACGCTATTCTGATATTGTCTTAAAAGCCTCTCATACTCTTGTTGAACGCTAGCGTCATGCGCATCAAGAGTCGTTCTCATTTGCGCCTGATATTCATCAAGCTGTCTGCGATTATCAGCTACCAACTGTTGCCTGATCCGATCAGCTTCTCTTTTCTGCTGTTCGACCTGTCTCTGTAGCTGATTAATCTGCCTTTCCAGCGTTCTAAGATCTGTCGCCATCTATTACTCCTTCTTACCGACTTTCAAAGCTTCCTCAATTTCATCAGACTTATTCTGCTGGGCTGTAACAAATAGCCTGATTTGCTCCTCCACTCTTTGAACAAGCTCATCGGTCTGTCTGAGAAGATCTTCTATCGGGACTAAATCCTTATCCTTATAAAACTCCAATATGGACTGATCCACCGTATATCGACCCTTTATTTCATCTATGTCAGCCTGAAATTTTGAATAGTCTTTGTCATATTCACGTTGTAAAATCTCAAGATGCGAAATAAGCGAGCTTTTACTGTCAGAAAGCTGTCTCGAACGGCTTTCCAATTCCGCAATCTGTTTTTCCAGCTTTTCAACTTCCTGAGCTGTCCGGTCATTATCCTGTTGAAGATTTTGAACATTCTCTCTTCTCTCACGAATGCCCTCCGTTTCTACATAGGGTACCGAGAAACCTGAAACACTACCTGATGGTTGCGAGCTCCGCTCTGTCGATGGACTCTGCTGAAACTCAAAAGGCGAAGATTCAAAGCCCGCATTTTGTTCAACAGACTGCTCTTTAACTTCTTCAGGTGGTGATTGCGGTTTCGGAGCACTCTGACTTGATGTCTCCTGTCTGGATCCGGCTGTCGGGAACATATCAGCAAATAGCGGCATCGCACTACTCGACGCATTCCCGGTTTGCTGCTCACTAACATTCACCTGCTGAGGTGCTGATTTATGTTCTTGGGCGGCAACGGGTTCACTCTCGCTATTAAACCCTCCGGTAAAGATGTTTGTGTCATCAATAGGATTATTCACAACACTGGATGGCTTTGAAGCGGATGAATCTGTCGGTGGCTCAGAAGAACTTGAAAATGATCCTCCAAAGAACTCCGGAACACTTTCTTCCTGTTGTGCCTTCTGCTCTTCTTTCTTTATCTCGGGAGCATTGTCCTGACTAGAAACCTCCTTGCCCTCTACATTAACTTTATACACGCGCATACCAGCAGGATTCAGTTCCAGTTTTGTCTCACCTGCCTGAAATGTTGATTCATCCCCAGCGGAACCATCTTTTCTGGTAATGCTCATATGAAAAGGCTCACTACTATTTATCCTAAAGTACGCAGGACAACCTGCAATATTGGGGCAAAACGTAATGGTGTTATTCTCACTGTTCTCTTTAATGACAAAATTGTTAAATCTATATTCAGCGCCACCTGTACGAAGATCAGCCAGGCTGACCTCCCTGTTGTCGCTCTCTAGCCAAATAAGGAATTGGGCATTTTTACTCTCAATCACTTCTTTATATAGCCCAAAGCTAACGCTGTCCTTTGAATTCCACTCAAATTGCATCTCTATTCCCATCTGCTTTCTTTTTGAACTGTCTCCAAACTTCTATACCATTCTTGGATGGAACACCCACCATATAAACATTATCTTTCTCAACGTCTATTTCTATGTTCCTTTTGTCTGTTCCATTGTAGTAATCTTCAAAGACGGACTTATAACGGTCTGTCATCAAGTGTATCTTCTGATTTGACGAACCTCTGTAAGGCTTACCATCATCCAACGCCTGCATATAATGACCATCAATCAAAATGTCAATGTGTTGTAAAAACTTTTGTATTCCGAGGTCATCATTCTTTTCCAGATCTTCTTTCAAAAATCCGGTATATACAATCACTCCATAATCTCTCCTTGCCTTTATGCAATCAAGCATCGCGACAAGCTCTCCTGATTGAAGGAACGGTTCCCCGCCGCTAATAGTGATTCCTTCTGTGTCAGTAATATTCAAAAAAGCCTCACTTAAATCTGCTGGTGAGTATTCTTTATGTGGACCAGCATTCATTTCCTTTGCCAGACAGCCTTCGCAGGAAAAGCAGCAACCATGAACCCATATCGCTGATCTTAAAAACGGTCCAAGCACCGATGTTCTTTCAATGTAATGTGATATCTTCATAACTCTATAACCAGCAAACCGGAGCTTAACTTCTGGAAACCGTTTCTGATTTCCAGAAGCCACCTCCGGTCAAAAAACTTACACTAACACTGAAGTCCATAATTCCTTACGATTGTAGCAAGTCCACCCTGGTATCCCTGTGCAACCGCATTGAACTTCCATTCTCCGTTGTGTCTGTATATTTCACAGATAACAAGTGCTGTTTCAATTGAAAACTCCTCAGCAAGGTCAAAGCGAAGCTGGTCTTCTCCAACCGTATCAAACTCATTTGCGAGTTTTGCTACTCTGATGTACGCACTTGATACCTGACCAAAATTCTGATGATTATTCTCTGCGTCGTAAATTGATACACAAACAGCTATCTTCTCAATCTCAGGTGGAATCTTTGTGAAGTCAATGATGATCTGCTCATCGTCACTGTTTCCATCACCGCCTTTAACTTCGTCTCCCTGATGTACAACTGCATTATTCCTACTTGCCAAATTTCCGTAGAATATGAAATCCTCGTCTCTTAAACACTTTCCATTAGCACCTATAAGAAATGCCGATGCATCTAAGTCAAAATCCACTCCATCATACTGATTGGTCTGCCACCCCAATCCGACTAAAGCAAGTTTCATACTGTTGTCGAGGGTTACCCTCTGTCCCTTTTGCAGATTAACAGCCATTTTTTGTCCTCCTAACTCTATTGATATTTATCTACCAGTGCCTGTAAGCCACCTGAGTAGCCTGCGCCAACCGCGTTGAATTTCCACTCACCGTTATACCTGTAGATCTCACATACAAGAAGAGCGGTTTCAATGGAAAACTCTTCGCCAAGATCAAAACGAAGTTGATCTTCTCCTACTGTATCAAACTCGTTGCTGAGTTTTGCTACTCTTACGAAAGCATTTGATACTTGTCCAAATGTCAACCTGTTAGTTTCATCATATATGGTTACACATATTGCAATTTTCTGAACCTCATCAGGGACTTTACTGAAATCAATGATGATTACTTCGTCATCGCCTTCGCCAGCGCCGTCGCGATTATCGCCCTTATGAACAACTGCACCATTTCTAGCATTCAAATTGTTGTAGAACACAAAATCCGAATCCGAGAGTAACTTGTCATTTGCTCCCAGAAGGAACGCAGATGCGTCCAAATCATAGCTCCCACCGGTATCAAACTGGTTTACATCCCAGCCAAGACCCACAAGTGCCAGCTTCATTGAGCTATCTAAGCTCACTCTCTGACCCTTTTGTAAGTTAATTGCCATAAAGCACCTCCTTATTTATACATTGCAGTTATTTCGTCTACGTGGCTCGCACTCTGCACCGGCTGACCTATAGCATTAAACTTCCATTCACCGTTATAACGATAAATCTCTCCAACAATAAGACCTTCCATGCCATAGTAGTTATCAGATAAGTTGTAACGGCAGATTTCATTGTTTTTATCCATATCGACCAGTCTGATGAATGCATTCTGAATCATTCCAAAATGTTGTTTTCTATCAGAAGCTGAATAAATATTTACTACAAAGACGATTTTGCCAACCGAGGGGCTTACCTTGCTCAAATCGACCATAATCTGCTCGTCATCGCCCTCTCCTGCGCCTGTCAGGTTATCACCCTGATGAACGATTGAACCATCGCTTGTCTGAAGGTATTGATAATATACCAAATCGATATACTTGCCATCGCTGTTGCAAAGAATAGCTGAGGCGTCGCAGTCAATGTCTGCCGGCTTCGATTTGAAAAGTCCAAGAAAGCCTCCTCCAGAACTACTCTGCTGCGCTTCATCCCAGCCCAAACCTACCATAATATGTTTAAGCCCGGTACCACCTTTCGTAAGGTCAATCTTCTGACCTTTCTGTAAATTAATGCTCATATAAAATCCTCCTTGTCTTTACACGTACATGTTAAGAAGATTTTGAAGCCTGCTTGCTTCCTTAACGGGCTGACCAATTGCGTTGAATTTCCATTCCCCGTTGTACCGATATATTTCTCCAACAATCATTCCTGTCATTCCGAAGTAGTTCTCAGATAAATTAAATTTGCATATTTCAGAATTGTTTGCCAGATTAACAAGTCTTATAAATGCATTCTGAATCATCCCGAAATGCTGTCCTCTTACATTGGCATCGTAGATATTTACAACAAATACTATTTTTGCCACATCGGCAGGAACTCTATTAAGATCGACCATGATCTGTTCATCATCCCCGTCGCCTGCACCTGTTAAATTGTCACCTTGATGCTGAATCGCCCCGCTGTAATGTGATAAATTGCCAAAGTATACACAGCAGTCATTTACTTCTCTTCCATACAGTTTCCCGTTGGCGTTCAAAAGGATGGCTGATGCATCACAATCAATATCCTGTGTCTGCTGTTGTGGCTGAGATTTAAATAGTCCAAAGAAACCACCGCCCCCCTGCTGTGGAGCAGGCTGTGCCTCATCCCATCCTAATCCGACCATAATACGGCTAAGTCCGCCTCCACCTTTGGTCAGGTTGATTTTTTGACCTTTCTGCAGATTAATACTCATCTTTTAACCTCCTTTTCTCATGCAAAAGCTGCTACAACGTCAACAAGCGACTCAACACGTGCGTGTGCTCCATCCGTAACAAATTCCCAGCCGTTTTCACCCCTTACTAATGCTCCGGCAACTAGCGCAGTATCATTATTATAGTTTTCATTAAGATCAAATCTACATAGTTCTCTGCCTGTTCGATAATCAACCACGCGTATAAAAGCGTTTCTTAACATTCCAAAATGTTGATTGCGATTGAATGCATCATATATATTTACAGCAAATACAATGGTTCCTATGCTACTAGGCACCCGGTTCAAATCGACGAATATCTGCTCATCATCGCCCTCTCCTGCACCAGTAAGATTATCGCCCTGATGAACGATTGACTGATACTGATCAGAAAGATTGTTAAAGAACACCGTGCATTCCTTTACATCAGTGGTATGATTAATCAACTTTCCGTCATAGCCAAGCATTATTGCGAACGCATCACAATCGATATCCTGTGGTTTGGATCCAAATAGTGAACCCAGAAATCCTGTATTTCGCTGCACTTCGTCCCAGCCGAGTCCAACCATCACCTGTGATAACCCATAGCTTTCTTTGGAAAGATTAATCTTTTGCCCTTTCGATAAGTTTATTGACATCGCATCTCCACCTCTATTTTCTTCCAGGCGTCCATCTCATTCCCCATCCAAACGCCTGATCAAGTGCTTGGTGACCTTGATAGAATTGAACTATCTTCTCAACACTGAACGTCTCATTATTCACATTTTGGAAGAGAGCCAGTCCGCACATTTTCTGAGACGAATTAAACGTATCCATCTTCACAATGATGTCTTCAGCTCCAGGATATTTTATTGTTACCGTTGCATCTGCTTGCTGCCAGTTTGCAACGCCTTCATATATAAATGTATATACAAGGATTCTTCTGAACTGTGATACCATATTCCCATTAATGCGAAGATTCTCTCCTCCAACAGAATCACCTGTTCTGTCATCACCGTCCAATGAAACGAACGGCGGGTTTGTAAGAGAGCCAAAGGCATTCCCTAAAGCCTGTACAGCACCTTTTCTTCCGTCACTCAATTCATACAGGCATCCAAGATCAAGGTCTATTCCGGAACTTCCACCGCCAAACAGTCCCTTTAGAAATCCCTGATTTGCCGGCTTGGAATTCCAGTTAAGGTTTACCAAAATCTCTCCTAACCCGGATGATGGGGATGACTTCTGCAGGTTTATCCTCTGACCTTTTGACAAGTTGATAGCCATATCACTTCTCCTCCTGTTTCCTTTTTCATTATTTACTCTTGGTTAAAGCTTTTCTAAGTAAATCTACAGGAATCATAGTAAAAGCAAGGGCAATTACTATGAGCCAACCTGTAACTCCAAAAGGAGTGCAGCTAAACATTGATCCTATCCATTTAAAAGCTTTTAACGGAATCAGTGCAGCATTAACTATTAAAGCTTGTACCAGAATGATAATAATCCACACTTTCATAAACCCCGGATTATCTTTCAATCCTTTGAAGATGCCATATCCATTGTCTCGAACATTGAAACCGTTAAATAATGCTGCTACCACAAAGAGAACAAAGTACGCTGTATACAGTTTTTCCTGCGAGCCCAATATTTCTGCAAAAACAGGCAGTTTAAGGAAACAGAAACTGATGATAGTCATCCAAATAGCCATAATACCAATCTGAAGAGCCATAGACTTACTTACAATGCTCTCATCTCTGCGTCTCGGTTTCTCCTTCATGTACTTTTCAAGAGCCGGCTCATTTCCGAGCATTATCGCTCCTAAGCTATCCATAACCAAATTTACAAACAACAGGTGTGTTACTTTCAGCGGTTCTACAATTCCGAAGAATGGGCTAATTGCACTGACAATTACTGCCGCTACATTAATAACAAGCTGGAACTTGCAGAACTTTAAAATATTGTTATAAATCGTCCTTCCATAAAGAATTGCATCCTTAATGGATCTGAAATTATCATCAATAATAACAACTTCTCCAGCTTCCTTAGCCGCTTCAGTTCCACTTCCCATTGCAAATCCTACATCCGCTCTCTTAAGAGCAGGTGAGTCATTAACGCCATCTCCTGTCATACCTACTACCAAATTCATTTCCTGGCAAAGCTTTACCATACGTGATTTATCTGTCGGCAAAGCTCTGGCAATAACACGGATATCTTTGATGATAGCCTTGACTTCATCATCACTCATAGAATTCAGTTGAGCTGAAGTAAGTGCCCTGTCGGTATCAGTTTTCATCAATCCGGCATCTTTAGCTATAGAAACAGCGGTCTCCAAACGATCTCCCGTGATCATTACAACTTGAATACCTGCATCTTGAACCTCTTTGATTGCTTCTTTAGCCTCAGATCTTACATCGTCTCGAATTGCCACAAAACCGATGATTACTACGTCGTCATTGATTGTATCTTCTTTAAAAGGGCTGGCTGAATATCCAAAAGCCAGAACTCTCATAGCTCTGGAAGCATACTCATTAATTTTCTCATTTAAAACATCAGGGAACAGGTCAACGATGTTACCGTTCGCATCCAAGCCTTTCTTTGCAATACTCACGAATTTTTCAGGTGCACCCTTATAGAACACCTGCTTTAATTCTCTGATTTCCGCCTGACTGAATTTATTTGCGGAATTAAAACCTTGAGATAATCCAACGCTGTAGTCTGTAGCCTTATCTGTACCGCCAGCAAGGAATCTATACTGTTCTTCGCCGAGGAATCTCATCAATGCCTGATCTGTAGCATTACCACCAATTACTTTATGCTGGCCGTCGAACATAGATGCTGTATTTTTACCTATGGCTATGTCAACCAAAGATTTAACTTTTCCGTGCTTCTTCATTTCATCCAATGGTATGCTTGCACCATCAGGTGTAAAAAACTCAACAACTTCCAAACTTCCCTTAGTGATTGTCCCTGTCTTATCGCTAAAGAGAATATTCAATGATCCGGCAGTCTCAATACCCACCGCCTTACGAACCAACACGTTGTGGTCAAGCATTCTGCTTGTGTTTTGCATTAGAACAAGTGAAATCATAAGCGGCAATCCCTCTGGAACAGCGCAAACCACAATCAGAATAGCAAGTGAAACCGCCTCGATGATATTCATCAGGATGTTGCTCCATCCCGTAGCCGCATATCCGCCGAATCCGCCAGCCTTGATAACAAAATAAGCCATATATAGAATAACAATGACTACCGCTGATACATAACCAAATACAGATATCTGCTTAGCAAGTTTTGACAGTTTTACCTTTAACGGAGAATCAGGCTCATCATCCTGCATGTCCTCTGCCATCTTACCCATCATTGTTTTTAAGCCAACTTTTCTTACATCAAGAATGCCCTCTCCATCAAAGACTACAGCCCCCCTAAACAGAGAGTACTCATCAACAAAGGTTTCACCGGTTAATTCCTCCGGAAATGCTGTTCCAATATCTGTGGCAAATTTCTTGCATTCTTCGGCCTCGCCATTAAGGACAGAGTTATCCACCCTCAGGTCGCCATCTACCAGTATTCCATCTGCCGGAATCTTGTCTCCTGCCTGAAGGATGATCTTATCTCCTACGACAACATCATCGACTTCAATAACGGAAATAATACCGTTTCGATACACTTTACAAGTATCTTTTTTGGTACTGTCTTTCAATTGTCTGTACTTTGTGTCGCTTGCCACCGCTGTTTTAGCCGTAACGAACGCTACTATCAAAACGGCAATTATCGTTCCAATGGGTTCATAAATCTCAGCATGACCCAAAAAGAACATGACAAGCATGATCACAACAATTGCGAGCAAGATTCGAATCATAGGATCACTAAAGGTCTCCTTGAACTCATGCCAGAACGTCGTTGGCTCTGAGTCCGGGATAACATTTGATCCTTCTTGCTCTCGTGATTTTAGTACCTCATCATCATTTAGGCCTGGAAACTTCATCTTCTGTTCTCCTCCTAGATACAATTTATATTAGCCGCATGAGCACCAGCTACACTTTAAACATCTCTTTTATTGATATTAAGCATTTGCTGTAATGATTCAGGGAATGCTCCTATGCCTACTAACATTTCTCTGGTTTTTTCATTGTGTTCAAAAAACAAAACCAAAGAAAGAAACACATTCCATGACATGTCCCTTTTCTTTGTTTCAATCGCTGAATAAGTTTGTCTCGAAACCCCAATGATATTACTGAGCTCACTTTGAGATATTCCAATCTTCGCGCGTAAAACAGGGAGCTCATCAGTCAAAACCTCAATCAGTTTTTCTCTATCGACATCATTGATCTCCTTGTAGAAACTTCCTTTCTCCATCCACTACCTCCTGACTGCATACTACATCATCATTGATTTCCGTGTAGAAACTTCCTTTCTCCATCCACTACCTCCTAGCTGCATACTACATCAATAATAGCTACAATCTATATCTCCAATTAATGCTTAACACACGGATGTTAGATATTTTACACCTTGTCAAGTGTTTTGTCGATATGCCACGCAAAATTGCACAAATTATTTTTTGAGGCTGATTTAAAAAAGTAACTTCCAGTTTCGAATGTGTTTTGGGGGGTGTTTGCAAAACTTATTTCCAGTGATACCTGAAAAAAAGGGGGGGTTACTGGAAGTTACTCTTGCAAAGGTGGGGAATAGCAGAAGTTACTATTGCAAAATTTACATACCAATAAGAGGTCGAAATCCAGCGATTTTTTTCGCAAAAGTAATTTCTACCCCTGTCGGCGACTATGGATTTAGGCTCTGGATGGCATAAATATCAGTGGTTTACCTTACTTCTGTAACAGCTTTGGTGTATATAAAACAGAGTATTGAGAGATCTGTGTTTTAGGCAGTAAAAAACCCGCCGGTTAGGGCGGTTTTTTTTTGATTAAGCGCTTGGCTCTATGGGTCAGAACTCTATCCTTTCCTGCGACTCGTAGTCGTAGAAATCCACGTTCCCGTATTCTTCGAGTATGCCCGATACTGATTCAAAATCAGAGTCAGAGAGCTCTTCAAAGTTAATATATAATCTGTTCAGCTTCGAGTCATAGAACTCTACAAACGACGACTCTACAGCTCCTGCCGTTGGTTCCACAGGCTCTACGGGTGTCAATACAGGCTCTATAGGTGTTGCTTCTGGCGTGGGCGCTATCACTGGCTCTGCGGGTGCCACAGATTCTTCGGACACTACCACTGTTTTTACTGGCACTACCATAAGTTCTGCGGGTGCCGCAGGCTCTTCGGAAACTGCCATTGGTGTGGGCACTACTACAGGCTCTACGGATGCCACAGGCTCTACGGATGCCACAACGGGCTCTACGGCTACCACTGCCTCTACGGGTGTCGCTGTCTCTACGGGTGCTGCCGCTTCAGCGACTATGTATGCTGCGTACGTGCTGTTTTTGTCTCCTGCCGACTCGTTACGTTGAGCAGCTGCAACTGATCCCCAAACAACTGTGGCTGTTATAGCCAATGATGCTGCCAAAATAACAGTCTTAAGTTCCTTTTTTCTCTCTTTCCTGATACCATATTTTTCTCCCTTTTCTTCCTTTTTTGCGGCTTAACCGCCATTACAACAGTAATGAGGCTTTGATGGCAAAAAAAGGAGAAGCCTTTGCACTTAATTTGCTTCTCCATTCCATCTCAAATACCTCATATATAGTATGTAAAATCATAATTTTTTATTTGCCTTATTTAAAATTTCTGTATAATAGAGAAACCTTAAAATTATTAACACATACTTAAATTGAGAAATGATTGCGATATTGCAGTCTTCCCTGAAAAAAGGACGGAATGATGATTGTAT
>AUXO017836814.1_pt1 | contig 41543 bp, 39 predicted proteins | sample 768731 | NCBI WGS metagenome assembly AUXO01 (sample SAMN02715735, study PRJNA202380) | gut metagenome | biome: sheep rumen | host: Ovis aries | place: New Zealand: Palmerston North | reverse complement strand
CTCTCTCTCTTGTCTGTATAACTTTTTAACCAATCAACTATAAAATCACCTTTGCTAAATTTCAAAAATGTTTTTTTGCCAATATAGTTGTTTTTTCCATCGAAAACATCAAATTCAAATTTATCTTCAAAAGGCGTTATTCCATCATAATGCCAAATTTGAAATGCTATTGGAAATTGTCCTTTTACATTGTCAAAAACATCCCCTGGAAAAACAAAACCAGTGAAAAATTTTATTTGCATTTTATTTCTAAAATCTGTAAGCTTGCTAGCATTTAGGTGTTTCAATGTTGAAAAACAACCAACATAACAACCACGAATATTATCATAGATTTTTTCATAAAATTGTATAAATAAATCTTTGTTTGACATTCCTATTTTGTTCCTCTCCTTGCCACCACTGCTAACAACTCTTTTATTCCCCGCCTCAGCATACGGAGGATTAATGAATATAAGAAGGTTTTGTGGTTGATGTTTGATTATGTCCCATAGATCATTAGGTATTTTACCACCATCAGATATTGGTTTCCAGTCATCATTTAAGAAATCCATTTGAAATAGATGGTTGGATGGTGTATTCTTTAATCTACCAAGTGCCTGAATTAAACGAATATGACATCTTTTGAGACTGGAGGCAAAAATTCTGTCTTGATGTGTTAGATCTTGAAGTAAGTTACCTGTTCCACAACAACAGTCCCATATGTAATACTTGTCTTGCCAATCAGGACCTAGTGTTTTTGTTAAATACTCTACTGCTCTGTCAACAACTACTTTTGGTGTAAAGAAATCACCATGACGTTCACGGAGGTTTTGAGAAACAAGTAAATCAACTCGTTCAATTATTTTATTCCTATATTCTTCATCTGGTGGACGTTTGAATTTGTTCCAAAAGCTTTTATATTGTATTTGGTCTGTTATCTCAATATTATCTTCAACAATTCTTTCAAACATACCTGTTGTACACTTAATAATAATCTTATCTTTATATTTATAATTATTATCATTTCTATCATATTGTAATACAACATCTAGTTTTTCTGATAATGTTTTCCTACTCTCATCATCAAACATTAAATCAGCTAAATAACAATAAGGTAATATTTCATCTATTGTTCTATAATCTTCATCTATTCCTTTTTTAAATTTAATTAATGGAGCTACTTCTTTTAACCAATATTCTTCATATATCCAGTCAAAGTTATTAACTGTTATATGATTTTTATTTATTCTTGATGTATCTCTGAGCTCTATTAATTTCTTACCAAATTGTTCAAGGTTTTCCTCGTCTCTATTTGTTGTGTTATACAAAAACAATCCTTTGTTATCATTCTTATTACTATTTCTTAGTATTATATCTTTAATAATCTTAACAGTATTTTCATCTAAATTACTCGCTTGTTGCTTTAAGTTAACGGTATCTTCTCCTGTTAACAATGAAGATATAGTAAACTTTTCTATTATAGCACCAGCATTACTACTAAAACAACCTATATAAGAAGGTATATAACTATCTAAACAACCTACGTATGAAGGTAGTTTTTTCCTATTTCTTTCATTAACTTGTAAAGCTGTCATAACAGCTTGAGCCAACATCTTCCAAACATCTGTATCTTTATATTTACATTCTAACCATATACAGTATTGTTCTAAATCACTTTTGTCTTTTGTTTTTTTATCTTTTTTATCATCCTGATTATTTGTATAAATTGCTACATCAACATCATTACCAGTAATAACACCATTGTTTCTCCAATCACTATTGGAGAAACCCCACTTCTCCATCTGATTACCACGAAAATTGAATTCATTGTTTTTGGACATATTAATTGTTTCTTAAAATCTCAACAACGTTTATCTTTGTATTTCTTTTTATAGAAAAATAAAATTGATAAAAATCAATTATTTATTTACACAGTATTGATATACAAACATAATCTTGATATAGACACGATATAAATTTATTTATTTTAATAAAAAAACGCTTAAAAAAATTCTTGCAAATTAATTTTAATGAAATTATACTTCATTATCATGAGTAGCACTTTACACAACATGAATGTTAAATTACATGCTTATAACAGCAGTCTTTTAGATAAGGCTACTGCTCTATTTGTCGATTCTGTCAAGAATATTGGTGGCACAGTTAGTGGGCCAATTCCATTGCCAAAGAAGATTGAAAAATTTACAGTTACTCGCTCTCCTCATGTTGATAAAAAGTCAATGGAACACTTTGTTAAAATAACATATACTCGTTTAGTTCGAATAATAAGTGTGACTCCGACTTTGATAAATGAGTTGTCAAAGATAGAAATTCAACCAGGTGTCGGAGTTGAAATTTCTATTACAAATTAATTTTTTATAAATTGATTATGAATTTTTTAAGAAATATTATTATTTGTTTTTGTATAGTTCTTTTTATATCTGCCTGCAACTCAATGAATAAAAATAGCATGAATTTAAAATCTCCTTGTGTAGACAACGGAGGGCCATGTCAACACATTCCTGTGAATAATTGGTGGCTAAACGAAATTGCTTATAAAGCATAGTTTACAATATTTGCAAACGATTTTATATGTCTTATAACTCGGATAAATTCAGAAATATTGTTGTATTTGATATAGAATCAATTCCAGATACCTCTCTTGCTCGTGAATTATGCGATATTTCAAAAGAAAAAGCAAATGAAATGTCTCAACAAGAATTAAGAGAAGAAATGAGAATATATCATATCGAAAATCACAATGGAAATGAATTTTTACGTCAACCATTTCATAGGATTGCATGTATAAGCTTTTTATCTGCGGATGTAAGTTATGATGAATTAGAGAAAGAAAAATATACATTTAAACAATTAGATAGTTATAGTAGTTTTAGCTCTTCCGAAGAAGAAGTTGTAAAGAAATTTTGGAATTTATTAAAGGAAAAAAAACCAAGAATTATTTCATTTAATGGAAAAATTTTTGATATAAATGTTTTAAAGTGTAAGGCATTAAAATATGGTATAGATTGTAGCTGGTATTTTAATTATGGCGGAAAGTTTGATAGCTATGAATATCCATATTCAGACAGTCATTTTGATTTACTTTATAAATATGGACATTATACATTACATGAAATATGTATAATGTTGAATATACCTTGTAAACTTGGCGTTGATGGTTCACATGTAGCAGATTATTTTGATGATAAAAAATATACCGAGATTAGAGAATATTGCGAAACTGATGTATTAGCAACATATTTAGTATATTTAAGAATGGCATTTGTACAAGGAATTATCAGTAAAGAATCATATAATAGTGCGATAACTAATATAGAAAAACATCTTAATTTGGTAAAAAATAAAAAAAAAGGACTAAAAGAATTTCTTGATATTTGGTATAAACTTAATCCAGGAGGATTTTTAATTAAATAAAATAGATTTAAATCGTTACAATGTCACTATCTACAATAACAGGTCTTGTTGAATTATTATAATCTACAAATTTCTTTAAACAAAAATAATTATATTTAATAAATAAAATTAGTTTTCTATTATTTGGTATTTTCAAAATACTTGTGCAACCTTGTGATGTTAATAAGCTTGCTCGTTTTAATAATTCATTATAACTTTTATAATCTTTTTTTTCTATCTCTTCATATATGTTCATTAAATTACAAAAATTATTGATATAATTTTTTATTGCTAAATTTTGTTCATCTGTTGTTTTTGACAAAAGTTCCAAACATTCTGCTCCAGCATTAAATAATGAATTAATCCTCAATTTTTTTATTCGTGTATCTTCGTCTTGAGAACGCTTTCGTTTTTTTTTAAGCATAAGCTTCATCATCTGTCCGCTACTAACGCCATCTTTACCATTATATTTTGCTATAATTTTTATAAGTTCACATCTTATATCATTACTAAATTTTACAGATTCACTACTTGTTATTATTTCTATGATAAGTGTAATTAATGCATTTGAGGCTATTATAGTTTTATCTGTTCCAAATTTCTTATGACAAGATTCTTGTTCGTATCTATAATCATTATTCTCAATATATGGTGTTGCACTCTGCATTAAAATGCAATTATGTAACATTTCAATTATTGCACCAATAAAAGAGGTCCTTGCCCTATTTATACCAAGAGACTCGCCAAGAATATTTACAAAAAAAGATCTATAATATTTTCCTTTCGATGAAACAGCATATTCAATTATTTCCATTAATTTTTGCTTGCTTTCTTCACAATCACTATCAAAACTTTGACGCAATAATTTTAACATTTTTTTATGCATTTCAATACGATTTATTTTTAATAGATCAGCTATCTCAATAATATCTTCAAATTTACAGTTATTATCGTTAAAGTTAGGTGTCATTTTGTTGTATCAGTATTTTATATTAAATTTAAACTCTGTCAAGAATATTATTTTTTTATTTTAACAAAAAATACTTGACTTTTTTAAAAAAATTATTCTCTTAATTTTAAATTAATCTTGTGCCTAAAATAAAAATTATCGGCGTTGGTAGCTACTTACCAAAAAAAGTTGTTAGTAATTTTGACCTCGAAAAAGTAATTGAAACATCTGATGATTGGATAGTTAAAAGAACTGGAATATATAATAGGCATATAGCATTAAAAGATGAGAACACTTCTGACCTTGCTGTCAATGCAATTAAATTTGCTATTAAAGATGCAAAAATAGAAAAAGATGAAATTGAAGCAATTATATGCGCAACATCAACACCTGACTTAACATTTCCGAGCACGGCATGTATTATTCAACAAAAACTTGATATAAAAAAACCTATTATTGCTTTTGATTTACAAGCTGCTTGTAGCGGTTTTATATATGCTCTTTCTGTTATGAATGATGTAATGAAAAGTAAAAAAATAAAAAAAGCAATAGTTGTTGGAGCTGAAAAAATGTCATCAATAGTTGATTGGAGCGATAGATCTACATGTGTACTTTTCGGCGATGGAGCTGGTGCTTTCGTTCTTCAAAACACAAATGAAGATGATGATAGTTTTATAATTGATGCAGATATAAATGCAGACGGAAATTTTAACAATATATTATACACGAGTGGCGGTGTTTCGAATGAAAATAATAAAGAATTAAAAAATTTTGAAGGAGATTTCGTGAAACGCACGTCCGGCGCTATTAAAATGAACGGTCAAGCAGTATTTAAACATGCTGTTGAAAAAATGTCCTCATCTATAAACAATATAGTAAAAAGAAATAAATATACATTAGACGATATTTCTCTTATAGTGCCACATCAGGCAAATTATCGTATCTTACACTTAGTAAGTGAAAAACTTGGTATTCCATATGAAAAGTTTATGTTAACAATAAATGAACACGCTAATACATCATCTGCATCTATACCGCTTGCATTTGATGTTGCGCTAAAAACAAATAAAATCAAGAAAGGTGATTTAATAGTGCTTGAAGCTATTGGCGCTGGATTAACTTGGGGAAGTGTATTAATAAGGTTATAATATACTTAAAATAATTTAATGTTCTAATATTACTCCTCTAACGATGCATAATGACTACTAAAGTTGCATTTTATTTTCATTCATAAAGTGTAAAATTTGATTTTTGGGGTTATAGCGCAATTGGTAGAGCACCTGTATCGCATACAGATGGTTATGGGTTCAAGTCCCATTAACTCCACCAAATTATCGCAATCACCATTTAATCTTCTTTAGCTTATCTCCAATTATTTTTTTTGTAATTTTTGTATATTTTTGCGTTGTATCTAAATTTGCATGACCCAAAAGTTCCTGTATTTGACAAATATTTGCACCATTTTCAAGCATTGAACTTGCAAATGAATGTCTCATTATATGAGGAGAAAAATACTGTAAATTTTTATTTATTTTTATTTTTTGAAATATTCTTTCTGCCTCTCTAGATGTTAATTGCTTATTTTTTTTATTTACAAATGCAAAGCCGTTTTGAGTCTGTATATTATTTTCTAATAATTTTTGTCTATATATTTCATAATACTCTTTTACTATATCAAGTATTGGAACAATCCTTTCTTTTTTACCTTTGCCAAAAATAATGAATTCAGACTTTAAAAAATCACCATGTTTCAACGATAATGCTTCCGATATACGCATACCGCTAGAAAAAAGTAAAATTAACAATAGTCTATCACGAGCTAATTCCCAATCATTGTAATAATTCAATATGTTATCAATATTTTTTATTATATCTTCAATTTGTCTGCACTCGACTGCCTTTGGAAGATTATTATTAAATTTTAGACCACTCATGTTTAAAATTACATCATTCCTTACATCATAGATTTCATTTAAAAAAGTAAAAAACATCTTAATAGAAATAATCTGACGTGAAATTGTACGATTTGAAACTGTTTTTTTTCGTTCCATTAACCATTTTTTTATTTCATCTCCGTTAATTCTCCCAAGCAAGTTAATATTCTCTATATCTTTATTCAAAAATTTACAAAAACTTTTTAAATCATCTAAATATGATTTTATAGTTTTCTCAGATGACGATCTATTTATCTTTAGGAAAGTTATAAAACAACTTACTACACTCATTTACGATTAATAAAACATCTTAATAATTAATTTTCTTAAATTAATTGCCATTTTTTTTGCACTTAACTACCTCTTCTTCTTTTATTTTTATTCCATTTACCATCTTTTTATATTTATCTAAATTTTGCTTTACATATTTAATATATTCCTGAACTTCTTTATCTGTTATATTCATTTCTTCATTTATTCCAAATTTATCAAGTTCTCCACAATTTTCTTGTTTACAAAAATTAATATATTTACCAGATACTTTACCATTAGAATATTTAACCATTATATTTAACATCGGAACGTTTTCTTTAATGCACATACGACCTATATCTGAAAGAATATTTCCAACATAACGCGAATGATAATAATAATTCCATTTTTCCTTGTTGTTAGTTATACATTCAAAAAGTTCCTTATAACCTATACATTCACAAACATCACCATCGACTGTATTTTCTAGTATTTCAATAAGTTTTAACATTATTTGTTTTTTATCACTATCAACATCACGTTCAACATATTTTACGCCAGAAACATATCTTTTTATTTTTTTTTGCAAACCATAAAATTCTTGACCAAATTCTTTAAATGAAGCAAGGACAATCCTTGCTACGCCTATTATTTTATATCTCTCAAATAACTCATCTTGACTATCTATACCTTTACGTTCCATTACGTAATTACACAATAAAAGCAAAACATAGTATCCGAGAAATATATCTATTGCAACACCAACTACATGAGTCACTACTTGTTGTCCACAAAACCATAAAAAAACTAAAAGAGTTACTATTGGAATTATTTTTCTCATTGTGCTCTTGTATAAATAACTTTTAATAAAGTCAATATTTAAATTTAGTAACCAATTTTAATATAAAAAACTTGTAAATTAAAATAATGTTTATTTTATCTATTTAGAACAGTTATGAATTTTGAAAAACTTAGTCTTTGTGACGGAGATATCTCGGATGGCGTAAATGTTATCATTGAAGTATCTGCAAACAGTAATGTTAAATACGAAATGGATAAGGAAAGTGGAGCATTAATAGTTGATAGATTTCTACATACATCTATGTTTTATCCAGCAAATTATGGTTTTTTACCACATACATTAGCAAAAGACGGTGATCCTCTTGATGCACTAGTATTAACAAGATGGAAATTAACAGAAGGAAGTGTTATAAAAGCAAGACCAGTTGGAGTATTAAAGATGGAAGATGAAAAAGGTATGGATGAAAAAATAATATGTGTTCCTGCTAAAAAACTTGATAAATCTTATGAAAACATAAATGATATAGAAGATTTACCAGGACAAATTTTAGATGAAATTAAACATTTTTTTGAACATTATAAAGATTTAGAAAAAGGTAAATGGGTTAAGGTTGTTGGCTTTGAAAATGCAGAAGCTGCTATAAAAATTATAGCTGATAATAAATCTTAATTTGCAAAGTCATTAGTAGTTTTCTTTACTTTGCAAAATCTTGTTTTTTTTAGAAGAATGTTGATATTGTAATAGTAATGATTGTTATTGATTTAATAAATATTAAAGTTATAAAAAAAAAAATTTTGTTAGTTCTTGCTTGTTTTTTTTTCTTCCAAGCACATATAGCAAACGCCATCAAAGACAAAGAAGATAGAATATTGCTAGAAGCAGATTACATAAAAAAGAATGATAACATCTTTTTTGCTAATGGCCATGTTATATTAAAAAATAATAAAACATTGATTAACACAGATGAAGTTGTTGTCAATAAAAAGAAAAATAATAACGAAAATCATGAATTTCATTTTAAAAATTGGGTAAAAATAAGAACCGATAGCAATAATATCTTGTTCGCAAAATCAATGTTATATGATGAAGAAAAAAAGAATGGAATTATTAAAAATGCTCAAATATATCCAGGTACAGGGGAACATCGAGAAGTATATGCAACTAAATTAGAAAAACAAGATAATGTTTACATTTTAGATGATGTAAGTATTTGCCCATGTAAAATATTGACAGATGATAACGTAAATAGCAACAGAAAACAACAATTTGAAAAAATAGACAACGAAGATGAATTATTAGAAAAACCAATAGAAAAAAACTCAATAGACAACACAGACAACGAAATGCATAAAAAAATACAGAGTTCTTTTATGTCATTCAAAATGGGAAAAATGATTTATGACGGAAATGATAATACAATAACTTTTAAACGTTTTTATTTAAGACTACTTGGTTTACCAGTTCTTTACGTACCATCATTTTCATTTCACTCCGATGATAGTGGTGACAATGGAATACTATTACCACAAATTATTCCAATAGGAAAAAGACAACTTGGATTTGAAATACCTTTATATTTTAAAATTCGAAAAAATATGGATGTATTGATTAGCAGAACTCAATACATTGATTTAATGAATGACAAAAAAAAGGACTTAATAAATAGCGGTAATGCGTATAAACTTAAAGATTTATCAAGATATCGTGAAAGTTCAACACAAGTTAGATTTAGGCATTTATCATCTAACAAATATTCAAATGAAAATTTTTACCGAATTGATGCAATGCTTACAGATAGAACGCAACTCGTAGACAACAGAACTTCACTTGGCAAAATAAACGAAAACGGAGATAAAATAATGGGATATAGATGGATGGTAGACTTTAGAACAAGAATGAAATTAACAAATACAACATTTCTTAAAGCAGATATTAATTTAACTTCTGATAAAAATTTAATGTATTATTATAGATTCGATTTCAGACAAATACAAGAAAATAAAATACACCTTTACGATGTTACTGAAAATCGTTATTTTTCTGCTGAAATATTCAACTATCAATCAAGACTTATATATTTAGATCCAAAAACAAATCCTACTGTATTCCCTGTACTTCGTGGAGAATTTGACTTTAAAAAAGATAAATTAGGTGGTAATTTTTATATAAGAAGTAAAGCTTATTATATAAATCGTCAAGAAGGTTTTGATAGCTCAGTCTTTGGCACAGATATTGGTTATCATCTTCCATTTTTTACAAAATTTGGTACAAAAATAACTTTTGATGCAATGGGACGTGGAATAGGAAATTATTTTAGCTATTCACAATATACATCAGATGTAAAATACGATAATTATGGTGGATTATTAAATGGAAATTACTATGCTTCATCTAAATACTATCGCGATAACTTGCTGACTTCGAATTTTAAATATAATCTCTTAGGGTTTGGTAAACTTCAAGTAGAACATCCAATGATTATACGCTCATTGTTTGGAAAAACAATTTTTAATCCTAAATTTGCATTAAGATTAGCTGGTAATAACATAAAAGACTTTCGCGCACCAATTGATGATAATATAGCAATGCAAATGAATTATTACAATTCTTTTGAATTAGTTCAAAGCACTGGTTTTGGTGTTTATGATAGAGGCAAATCTGCTGTATATGGTTTTGATTTCAAACATCAAGTTAGTAAAAATATAGAAATATATGGTGGTGTTTCTCAAAATATACATCTCGATCGTAGTGTGCAAGAAGAATTTTTAGCAGAATACACAGGCTTCCGCAGAACTATTTCCGATGTTTTTGCGCATTTTGGAGCAAAAGTTTACAATTTCTCAGCAAATGGTTTTTTAAATTACGATAATCGCAATAATGAGCCAAGAATGCTCGGAGTGTCTGCAAATTATAGTAATAAATATACTTTTGTCTCAGTACAATATAATTCATTTTCAAAAAACGCAACTATATTTAATGAAAGTATAGGTTTATTAACTTTTAACATGAGATTTGAACCAACTAAAAAATTAAAAATAATTGCTACAACAATGTATAACTTTAAAAATTCCGATCATAACAATAAAATAAATAAAGGTGGTTTAACCATGTATAATGTTGGCGCTTATTATACAATAAGCTGTTTAACAATCGGATTAAGCGTTTCAAGAATGAATTTTGTTATAGCTAATACACCAAGTGATACAATTATTAGAGTTAAATTCGCATTTGCAGGATTTTAAAAAAGATAAAAGTTAAGTTATGTTTTAGCGATTTTACTATTTTTTGCTTGCAATTTATTTTTCAATTAATATCTCACTCGCAAAGTTCTATTTTTAGATAGATCATTTTATATATTTTATACATATAATCTTTACATATGGGAAACGATAAGACATTAACTGATTTTAACAGCAGTAATTCTTGTAATGAAAATGAAGTTAAAAACCAAAATAATAAGATTGATAGTGTTGATTTGGGATTGAAAAATCTTGGTTTGAAACTAAAAAATAAAAAAAATTTAAATAAAGATATTAATTTTAATAAAGAAGATGATAAAAATCAAATAGATAGTAGTTCGAACACAGAATGTCAAAATTTAAATCAAGCAGATTGCACATTTGACAACGTAAATCGTTTAAATACTAAAAATGTTTGGTCAAAAACTAGTGGAAGAAATACGTTTCAACAACCAGAAGAAGAATATGTAATAAACACAGAAGTTGTAATGAATGTTAAAGATCTAAGAGAAAAACAATTTGAAGAATTACTAAAAATAGCAGAAGAATATGAAGTCAAAAATCTTAACAGAATGTTGAGACAAGACATAATAACAGCAATTTTAAAACAAGCAGCGCTTAAAGGCGAAGGATTATATTGTGACGGTTGTCTAGAAATAATGGATGACGGATTTGGTTTTTTACGTGACAGTAAGAATAATTATAAATCATCATCGTATGATGTTTATATTTCACAAAATCAAATAAAACGTTTTGGGTTGCGTCAAGGTGATTGCATTGGTTGCTATATAAGAGAACCTCGTAGAATTAATGACAAATATTTCTCCGTTGCACGTTTAGAAACTGTAAATGGAAAAAAGATTGATGAAATAAAAAATAAAATAAATTTTGATAATTTAACACCACTTTACCCAAAAGAAAAGTTAAAATTTGATAAAATAAGTAACCAAAAAGAATCTATTTCAACAAGAGTTATAGATCTTATAGCACCAATTGGTAAGGGTCAAAGAGCATTAATAGTTGCCCCTCCTCGAGCTGGAAAAACTTTTTTAATGCAAGCAATAGCACATGCAATAAATGAAAATCATCCAGAAGCTGAATTAATTGTTTTGTTGATAGATGAGCGTCCAGAAGAAGTGACTGATATGCAAAGATCCGTAAAAGGTGAAGTTGTTAGTTCTACATTCGATGAACCAGCAAAAAGACATGTTGATTTGGCAGAAATTGTAATTGAAAAAGCTCGTAGAATGGTCGAAGATGGAAAAGATGTTATTATTTTACTTGATTCAATTACACGTCTTGCAAGAGCTTATAACGCAATAGCACCATCATCTGGTAAAGTTTTAACCGGAGGTGTAGATTCAAATGCGTTGCAAAGACCAAAAAGATTTTTCGGAACCGCAAGAAATATTGAAAATGGTGGGTCTTTAACTATAATAGCGACAGCTCTTGTAGAAACTGGTTCTAAAATGGATGAAGTAATCTTTGAAGAATTCAAAGGAACTGGAAATGCAGAAATCGTGCTTGATAGAAAGTTAGCAGACAAAAGATTATTTCCAGCAGTAGACGTTTTAAAATCAGGAACAAGAAAGGAAGAAGAAATGGTGCCTAAGGAAGATTTACAAAAAATGTGGATTTTAAGACGTATATTAATTCAGATGTCAGGAACAAACGCAATGAACACAGCAGATGCGTTAGAATTTTTAATAGATAAATTAAAAAATTCAAAAGATAATCAAGATTTCTTTTTAAAAATGAACGGACAAAAAAGTTTGTAAAATATATCTATGAATATATATGGTTATTGAAAATAATAACATTAAAGAAAAAAAAATAGTAGAAAAAGATAAAATTTTAATTATTTGTTCATGTATTCAAAAAAATTTGTTTTTACAACAAAATATAATATTCGTAAACCAATTTATCGATAAGCTTAAAGAAAAGTATGAAATTGTAATTTTAACATCAAGAGATACGTTAATGCTAATAGTTCCAGATTATGTAAAAATCATCATTCAAAATATATCTAAAAAAAATATATATCAAATTCTAAAAAAAGAAAAAATAAATAAAATAATACCAATAGATTTAGGTGATTTTGATAAAAATAAAGATTTTAATCTTAAATATAAAAAAGTTGATAACTTTTTTTCTTCATTTTTTTTATCAAAATACAACAATAGATTTTTTTTAAAAAAAAGTATGAAAATTTCTGATTTTTATTCTAAAAAAGAAATAACAGAACGAAAAAATATACACACAATACATGCAGTAGCAATAAAAGATGAATTTGAAAATCAAATAATTTTAGACGTATTCGAAAATATAAAATATAATAATAAAAACATTTATTGCAGTAGTGTTTTAATTGATACTGAATGTGAGAAAAAAATTTATAAAATTCTTGATAAGTTTGGAAAAAATTTAAAAGTAAAAAAATATCCATACACATTAACATTCTTGATTGACAAAAATAACAATATTTGTTTTAAAAATATTCAATTCGGATTAACCGATGAGTTAGTTTTTGCATTACAAAGACAAAATATAAATCTTGTTGAAATAATGCTTAAAATTACAAAAAAAATTCCTATTTTTTTTCAAAAAAGTAATGACATAATAGCAATTTCCGATTATTTTGATAATTTATTTTCAATAAATTTTATAGAAAATTTAAATGATTTTAAAGAAAGTAAACAATGCAGGTTATGTTTTTTAGATTGTCAACACGAGCTAAATAAAATAGAAAAAGTTGAGCATAATGTTTCTTTTAATAATTTTATACTTGTGTCAATTGGAGACGATCAGGCAGACAATATAAATAATTTACTTATATTTTGTAAAATTTGTAATTTAATCTCTGAAAAAACTATAAAAAGACCTTTAATATTAGTAAAAAAATTTCTCCCAATTTTTCAACTTATAAAAAATAGTCATATTGTAGTTTGTAATGTAATAAACGAAGATAGTCTTAGAATAATATCAAAAAAATACAACATAAAAGAAGCATATATTGCACAATCTACTAAAAACATACAAATATTTAAGTTATTAAAAAAATTAAAAATAAAAATCTTTCCATTAAATAAGAGTAACAATATTTGCCTATATAATAGCAGTAATTTAATTAAAGATTGTAAAAAAAATAACTATTTATTCAGAATGACAAACCTTGATTTTTCGGAAAAAACTATATATTTTTCATGCATAGTAGATAATTATAAAAATATAGCTTTTTCATCAATAATTAGTTTTGATTTTGAAAGTTCGCTTAGCCTACCTTATTATACATTTCCAGGAGAAGAAATACATCATTCTTTATATGAAGAAATTAATGACATTGCTCTAAATATAATATCAAAAAATAAATCTATTTCTGGGCTATTAGCTATTACATTCACTTATAAACATGGTAATATTTATGTAAATAATGTAAATTTAAACAATTTTCCATTAATATTTTTCTTAAACAAAGATAAAATTAGTCTTATTTACAATGCAATAACATCAATCATGCTTAATGAAAATATAAAATCATTAAAATGTAATAGTACAAACAATAAAATGCCAAAATTTTATAAAAAAATATGCTTTGAATATTTCGATAAACAGATAGTTGAACTTGAAGGTTTAACAAAGAATATAATTTTTAACAAATTATCTAATTGATATATGTATTTTTATACTATAATTTCATCTAACAATCTTGACAATAAAAATAATTTATCAATTCAATTACCATCTGCGGGTGTAGCTCAGTGGTAGAGTACTTCCTTGCCAAGGAAGCTGTCGTGGGTTCAAATCCCATCACCCGCTCGTTTAATTTTTTTATTTATGAAAGTTCTGAATTTTTTAAAAAATGATTCTTCTTGTTGCACCAAATGTTGTAAGATTTGTAATATTGCTGCAATTATTTTAATATGTCTTGCTATATCAGTAATGGTATTTAAAATGATGATAAATGGTGCAGTTGAAAACGCTATAAAGAATAATCCAAAAATTGTAATAGAATCAGTTGAAAAATATTACAGAGACGCACAACAAAGAGCAAGAGAAGAAGCAGCTAAAAAAGCTCCTAAAATAGCAAAAACATTGGAAAAAACAAACCCAGTTATTGGAAATAAAAATGGTTCAAAGGTAATAGTTGAATTTTTTGATTATGCCTGTGGACATTGCAGAAGACAAGCTAATGAAATTAGTGAAGTAATTAAGTCGAACAGTGATGTTAAAGTTGTATTAGCAGATTTAGTAATAATGTCACAAGATTCACTTGCGGCAGCACAAACTGGAATTTATATTGCTTTACATAATCCATCAAAGCTTCACGATTATTATTTAGAGCTATCAAAAAAGCCAATTAAGCAAGAAATGATTAAAAAAGTCTTAAATAGCATTGGTTTGCCTGAAAATTATATTAAATTAGCTTCAAAAGATAAACAAGTTAGTGAAATTATGGAAAATAATTACAATGCTGCAAGAGAAATTGGTTTACAAGGAACTCCAGCATTAATTATAAATGGTAAATTCATTGGCGGCATGATAACTGCTAATGATATATTAGCTATGTTAAAATAATGCTAAATAAAAATTATAAAATAACTACAAATACGGAACATATCGCTATTGGCGATATGTTCTTTTGTTTTTACGAAGCTGAAAAATATCTAACATTAGATACTTTTAAAAAGTCAGCAAAAATTTATGCAACAAAAGGTTTCAAAAATAGAATTAAAAAAAAAATTCAAATAAATTCTTACAAAGAAAAAATAAATGAAAATTTTAGCAATAATTTAGAGTTAAAAAAGAAATTAATTAAAGAATTAAGACAAAAATATTACAAAAAAGAAAAACCATATCTTATAGCAATAACTGGAACAAAAGGAAAAACAACAACAGCTTGGTTTGCAGCACAAAATATAGTTAATTACTCAAATAATATAAAATGTGGTTATATAGGAACTCTTGGAGTGTATATTTTTGAAAAAGCTAATTGTAAGCCAAAAAAAATTAAAGATTATACATTGACAACTCCAAATATAGATGAACTTTATTTTTATATAAATTTACTAAAAAATGAAGGAGTAGAAGTTGTTATATTTGAAGTTTCAAGTCATGCTTTATCTCAGGGAAGGATTGATGGTTTAAAAATATCTTGTGGATGCTTTACAAATTTCAGCGAAGACCATTTAGATTATCACAAAACTATGGAAGAATATTTTAAAGCAAAAAGTTTATTATTTTCAAAATACCTTGATAAAAATGGACTAGCTATAATAAATAGCTCAGATGAAAAATCTAAAGATTTAATAAATATATGTAAAAATAGGAACATAAAGACAATAACAATTGGCTTTAATAAAGGAGATAATATTTTAATAAAAAACATCGGTATAAAGAAGAATAAAAAAAATGAACTTTGTAGCTATGTAGATATAATCAGTAAAGATTTTTTACCAGAAAATAAACAATTTCTTTTTAAGAATATAATCGGAGATTTTAATATTCAAAATGCACTCGAAGCGCTATCAATATGCTATTATTATTTAAACCATATTAAAGCTTCTAAATTAGAAAAAATACAACATACAAATGAGATAAACATTAAATGTCCTCCTGGAAGGCTTGAACTAATAAATTTTAAAAACGATAATCAATCTATAAATAATCCATATATTATAGTTGACTTTGCGCACACACCAAAATCAATTGAAGAAGTTTTAAAATTATTACGCAATAATTTTGATGTAATTTTCGTTGTTTTTGGTTGTGGCGGAGATAGAGATAAAAAAAAAAGACCAATTATGTTTGAAATTGTTTTACATCTTGCAGATGTAATTTTTATAACAAGCGATAATTCAAGATCTGAAAAAACAGAAGACATAATCAATGACATAACTTGTTATTATAACAAAAATAAAAACAACCCACTATACAAAGATAAATTTGTTCAAAAAGAAATTAAAAATATTAATAATAGCTTAAAAAATTTTAAAAAATGCAATTTTACAAAATATTCATTTAATAAAATTAATATTGAAGTTAATCGTGAAAAAGCAATAAATTCTGCAATAAAAATTGCAAAATCTTGTATAAATAAAATTAAAGCAAAATACTGCATTTTAGTTACTGGAAAAGGTGATGAAGAATATCAAATAATTGGAAATAAGAAAAAACATTTCAACGATAAAGAAGTTATACTTAAAATATTATCAAAATAATCTTAATTTAATGTAATTCGTTCTTGTTCTGCTTGCTTTGCGGCCATTCTTTTTTGTTGCTGTTCATGTCTATACATTATTCTATTTATTCTCTTAAACCTATCATTTGCCCACATTGCTAAAATTGCGACAAATAGCATCATAAATGCACAAATTTCAAATAACATTCTTGGATTTTTAGGTATTAACCATAGTAAAGGAGCTGCTATAAATGGAGATAAAAACTTTCCAGCATATGTCGAAGTATTAAATACACCAATAAATAATGGACGTTTTTCTGGCTTTGTTATTGATATTATCCATAAAGTACTATTAGGCATAAGCATTCCCATTCCAGCTCCACAAATGCCCATTGATAATAATATCATCCAATAATTAACAGAATGCGTTATCATAAGATAAGAGAGAGCCATAAAAGCAAAACCCATTGCACACATTACTGAAAAATCTCTATTCGCTTTAAATCTTCTATATTTAAATGCTACAAAAGTAGTTACAATAACCTCGCATGACAAACATATTGCAACAAGTTTAGCATTAATTGCAACTCTTTTAAAGTGAAAACCACCAAAAAAGCTTGGAATATTAACATAATTTATTGAAGGATCATTATACAACATGTATGGTAATTGAAGTTTTATCATGTAAAACATTACCATTACAAATAAATTAACACAACATATAAGCATTATTGCTACATTATTTTGAACAACCTTTTCGCTTGTTTTAACTCCTATATCATTATTTGTTGAAGATTTTGGATCAAACAAGAACTTTGCCGCAAAAGGAAAATAAATAATAGCCATTCCATATAAATAAAATACATTTCTCCAACTTATATCAGCTAGCACACCTGCAACAAAACCGTAAACAGTACTTCCTATTGACATAAACATTGTTTGCATTCCTATTAAACTACTTCTTTCTGGGCCATCAAAATAATCAGCTATAAGACTTGTTACAACAGTTAAAATAGCAGCAATACAAACACCAAGAACTGCTCGAGACAATAAAATATGATATATAGTAGGTAAATAGACACATAATACTCCTGAAACAGCATATAACAACATCGCTACAAACAACAATCTCAATCTTCCAATCTTATCAGCAAAGCAACCAAAAATAGGTGAAAAAATTGCTATAAAAACATTTGGCATAACAACCATCATTTTCACTATCAAACCAACATCAACCGCCCCATGTAATTCAAGATCTTTTTGTATTAATGGCAATGCAGGAGAAACGGCTCCTGTGCATAAATTAGCCAAACTTGATAGTGCTAGAAGGGTTAATTTAACAAAAGTTTTATATATCATAATATAAACATTATATTATTGTATTTAAATAAATTGCAATATATTTTTGCTTAAAAAAAGTTTTCTTGCAAATTATAAAAAGCAATAAAATTAACACTATATTTTTTAAATGTTTCATCCGCGAATAATAGATTCAATAAAAGAAGGTTATTGTTTTTCTTTTTTAAGAAAAGATCTATTGTCAGGACTAACTGTAGCAGTTATAGCAATTCCTTTATCAATAGCTTTTGCTATCGCATCAGGTGCTACACCAATAATTGGTATCTATACTGCAATAATTGGGAGTTTAGTTTCTCTTTTTGGAGGTAGCAAATATAACATAAGTGGCCCTGCTGGAGCATTTATTGGAATAATATATACAACAATTACGCATTTTGGATACAATGGTCTATTAATATCAACATTTTTAGCAGGATTATTTATTATGTGTTTTGCAAGTTTAAAACTCGGAAGATTAATGAAATATATACCAAATTGTATTATAATTGGTTTTAGTGTTGGTCTTGGATTTGATATTTTATCTGGTCAAATTCCTGATTTTTTAGGACTAACTGCGCACGGAGGAGAAAATTTTGTAAAAAAGATTTTAATTTGCTTTAAAAATATTGATCAATTTCGATTGAAAAGTACTCTTTTAGGAGTAATTACTATAATTTCAACAATAACAATTAGAAAAATAAAACCATCACTTCCATCATTTTTGATAGCAATAATTATCACAACTGTAATTGCAAAAAGTCTAAATATTCATTCCGAAACAATAGAAAGTAGATTTGGAATAATGCATCTTGAAATTCCAGACTTTCATAAGACAATTTTACATGAAGTTGAGCATCCTTTGCATATTTTATGTTATTTATCTTCTGCGTTAACTATATCTATCCTAGCAAGTGTTGAAGCGCTTTTAGCAGCAATGATTGCTGATAAAATGACAAATGATTATCATAGACCAAACACAGAACTTTTTTCTCTTGGAATAGCAAATTGTATCTCTGCCCTATTTGGTTGTATTCCAATAGCTGGCACAACTGCTAGAACTATAGTTAATGTAAGTTCTGGTGCAAAAAGTCCTTTATCTGGCGTATTTCATGGTGTATTTTTAATAATATTAATGGTAATTTTTGCAGAGCTTATAAGTAGTGTTAATATGTCGACAATCGCCGGCATTCTGATTATAGTAGCAACAGACATGATGTCATGGAAAAAAGTAATAAATATATGTAAAACAAACAAAAAATTTGATGTAATCATGATGTTTCTTACATGCATAAACGTATTATTATTCGGTATAGTCATAGCAATAATAGTTAATACATTATTCTACAATATTTATAAAAATTTACGCAAATAGTTGATTTACAATTACGTATATACAATATTGACATTAATTTTTTAATTCATCAATTAATAATATATTGCTATGATTAAAAAAAAAATTTATGTTATATTAATTTTTAATGTATTATTCTCCTTTGCAAAATGTTCTATTTGTGAAGAATATAATCCGGAATATTTTGGTTATAAAAAATATATTAAAGGTCTCTCTACTGGTGCAGAAGTTATACCTTGGAATACAGATGAAGGAATTAAAATGTTTAATGAAAGCGTAAAAAGTGGAAATGCGAAACCATTTTTCGCATTGGCTCATCATTTTGCCGGTCAGCAAACAAATTCAACATGCGGTCCATCGTCAGCAAGAATAATATTAGAAGCAATATATGAACGTCAGGAACGTAAATTTCCATTAGATTATGAAAATTCATTTTATAAAGAAAAAAATGGAGTAGATTCTGGACGTTTTGCAATTACAGAAAGAAATGTTTTTAGTGTTTATAAAAAAGGCAAAGATGAAAGTAAAGATTATGATATAATATCTAGACACAAGATGAGTGAAAAACGTGGTAAATACGATGGTGGTATGGACATAGAAAAGTTAGCAGAAATTATAGCAATGCATAAACGCATCAGTGTTAAAACAAAAATAGTAAAACTAAAACACATGAAGCAGTCAAGTATTGATAAGTTTAGAAAAACTGTGGAAGAAATAACTTCTAATGATGGACAATATATGATTGTTAACTATTATCTTAAAATAATGTATGATAAAGATAGCGGTCATTTTTCTCCACTTGTTGCATATAATAAAAGTAAAGATATGGTATTAATAATGGATGTCGCAACACATCTTGGTGTTTGGACATGGGTAAAATTAGAAGAACTTTATAGAGATATGGAAAGTAGTCTTTGTCCTCCTGAAAAATGCAACAGAGGTTATATTATAATAAAAGAACGTAAATAAAATAATTCAATAAATATTATATGTTTAAAATATATAATACAATCAGTAATAAATTAGAAGACTTTGTTCCACTTGATAAAAGTAAAGTGAGAATGTATGTATGTGGTCCAACTGTTTATGATAGAGTTCATTTAGGAAACGGTAGAAATGTTGTTATTTTTGACGTTTTATTTCGTTTATTAAGATTTATATATGGAGAAAAGAATGTAATCTATGCGAGAAATATAACAGATGTTGATGACAAAATTATAGATGCAGCAATAACAAAGAATATAGAAGAACGTGCTCTAGCCGAACAAATGATGGATTTTTTTCATCAAGATTGTGAATATTTAAACTGTTTAAAACCAACATTTGAACCAAGAGTAACGGAAGAAATACCAGAAATTATAGATATAATTCAAAGAATAATTGATAATGGTCACGCGTATATAAACGATGGAAATGTAATGTTTTCCGTTGAAAGTTTTAAAGATTACGGTAAGCTCTCTAATAGAAAAATCGAAAAAAATAAACAAAATATTAGAATTGGTGAAAAAGATTATAAGGTAAATCAAGATGATTTTTTACTTTGGAAAAAAACAGAAAAAGGAATATCTTGGGATAGTCCATGGGGTCGTGGCAGACCTGGCTGGCATATTGAATGTTCGGCCATGAGTAATAAATATCTTGGTAAAGATTTTGATATACATGGCGGTGGAGTTGACTTAAAATTTCCACACCATGAAAATGAAATTGCACAATCTAAGTGTGCATTTACAGGAAGTCAATTTGCTAAATACTGGGCACATAATGGTTTTTTAATGGTAGATGGTCAAAAAATGTCAAAATCTCTAGGTAATTTTACAACAATTAATGATATTAAATTAAAAGGAATAAATGGAAATGCAGCAAAACTTGCTCTTCTAACAACACATTATCGTAAACCTATGAATTTTAGTTTTAAACTCCTAAGCGACAGTGAAAAAATGTATAATAAATTTAAAAATATGCCATTCGATAAGAAAGAATATGATAGTATAAAATTAGATGAAAATAGTTTAAAATCTCTGTATTCAGACTTAAATACAACAATGTATATTGGAGAAATTAATAAATTATATAATGAAAAAAAATACTCAATTGCAAGAAAGATGTTGGAATTTATCGGAATCGAACTTTAAATAATAAAGTATGAAAAATATTTATAATTTTGGCTGCAGAATGAATGAGTTTGAATGTCAATGTGTCAGCAATATAATAAAAAGATTGGATATAATAAACAATATAATATTTGTGAATACTTGTGCCGTAACTAATGAAAGTGAAAGACAAGTTAGACAAAAAATAAGAAAGTTGAGGAGAGAAAATCCTGAACACTGTCTAATAATTACTGGCTGTTCTTCTCAATTAAATGCTACAAATTCTTTTAATTGTGATAATATACCAAATAAAGATTACTTCATAAACAACGGAGTTGATTTTGTAATAGATAATGAACTTAAATTAAAAGAATGGATTTATTTTTTAATAAAATATTGGATTAAAAACTGGAATAAATCTAAAAAAATAAAAAAAAAACTACAAAGCATATTCTTTTGCGAAAATTCTTCAAAATCAAATAATACAAGCAAACATAAAAATCTTGCAGATATAAAAAAGTTTTTAAAAGAAGTAAAATTTAATGAAAATGAAAAATTAAAAATATTGTCAATGGTCGAAACAGATGAAGAAAATGCTTGGCAAATTATTGATAATTTTGATGATAGAAGCAGAGCTTTTGTTCCAATACAAACAGGTTGTAATCATTTTTGTTCATTTTGCATCGTCCCATATTCACGCGGTAGGAGTAGATCGTTTAAACCTGACTTAATAATAAAACAAATTAATTCTTTTGTTAAAAATAACTATAATGAAATTGTATTAACTGGCATAGACATAACAAGCTATAATTATAAAGATATCGATCTTGGAAAACTTTGTCTAATTATTTTAAAAAAAACAAACTTAAAACGGTTACGTTTATCATCAATAGATATTGCAGAAGTGCTAGAAAAAACGGGTAAAAAAATATTATTATCATGTAGAGAGTATGATGAAAAAAAAATTAAAAAAGATATTATTGAGCTTTTAAATAATGAAAGATTTATGCCTTATTTTCATATTAGTTTGCAATCTGGTAGCGATAAAATATTGCGTCTAATGAGAAGAAGACATGTTGCATATGATGTAATTCAATTTTATGAACAGGCCACTAAAATTAGAAAAAACATAACTCTTGGTGCTGATATAATAACTGGTTTTCCAGGTGAAACAAATGAAGACTTTGAAAAATCTAAAAATATTGTAAATAAATATATCACTTTTGTTCATGCTTTTCCGTATTCTAAAAAAAAAGGCACAATCGCAGCAACTACTATGAAAGATGATGTTGAAAAAACAATAAAAAAAGAAAGAGTAAAAGAACTCATAGCAATTGGAGAACTAAATTTAAAAACTGTAAGCAAAACTATGAATAATACTATGCAGAAAATGATAGTTGAAAATGGCGGAATAGCAAGAGCTGAAAATTTTATGAAAATTAATATAAAAAATCCAAATAAATACAAAATTGGTTCAATTATTGAAAAAAAAGTTTTTTTTAAAAAAAACAATCTGATTATAGAAGATTAATTTTAATTAAAATGCAATCTTAATCGTGCTTATTTAATATCAACATCACTTCATCTGTTATTTGTTTTAAATATTCTTTTTTTATCTTTATAGCCTCATAACAACTATATATATTATAATCATCATTAGCACCAAAAGATTTTTTATATTTTTTCTGCTCCCAATAGTTATCTACTTTTTCAACATTAAATAAATTTAACCTTATTAGATTTTTAATATAATCAGTTTTTACATTATTATAATTCCCTGAACTAATAATCTCTTTTGAAATTTTTGCAACAATTTTTTCAGTAGCAATAAATAGTGCATTTTTTTTACACAATGTCTTGTCATAATCATCTGTACCGGAAATAAAATATTCATAATCATCGTTTTTATCTTCTAAATTTTCATCAAATACCCACATTGGCGTTTCAAATGAAGACATATCAGATATGACATAATTTAAATGTTTCTTATTCGAAAATAAACAACCGTTTATGCAAACTAACATTAATATAAACAATGATATTTTTTTCATATTTAAAAATCTAAATTTGAATAAATATCTTTTATGTCATCTAAATCCTCTAATGCATCAATAAGCTTTTGATATTTTTCTAAAAAATCTTTATCATCAATAGTTATATATTCATTTGCTTTCCAAAACCATTCTGCAGTCTTAGGTTCTTGTTTTAGTTCCTTAGCCATTTCGTCAGCAATGGATAACATATTTTCAATTTTTGTTTCAATTATAAACATATCATTGTCTTTATATATTTCGTCAGCACCTGCGTTTACAGAAATTTCAAACATCTTTCCTTCATCGCACACATCTGATAAATAAATAATTCTTCCAATATGTGTATACATAAATTCAACACTACCAGTTGAAGCGAGCTGTGCATTAAATTTATTTAAAACACCCCTTATACTACTTGCAGTACGATTTTTATTATCAGTTAAGCCTTCAATAATTAAAGAAATACCTCTATCAAAAAAAGCATTATATCTTACATCTTCATAACTTGTCGTATCTTTATTGCCCTTCTCTATTGCTGACGTTATTTTGTCATTCGGCATATTTAATGCCCTTGCTTTTGAAATTAAGATTTTTAACTTAGGATTAAGATCTGGATCTGTTAACCCATTTTTTGTCGCAACTTGAATATCTCTTGCAATTTTAGTGAATATCTTTGCCTTTTTGGCATCATTTGCTCCTTTTTTAAACATTATATTATGAGCATGAGAATGACCAGCCATATAACTTGAAATTAAAATTATTAATGTATTTAGATAAATAAATTTATAATTTTCAAGCATGTTAAAACTAATTAATTTAAATTTTTCCGCATACAAAAAAATTGTTTTATTGCCTCTTTGTATTATTTTGATATTTAGTATTTTATCATTATACTCTTCCAGTGGTAATTTTTATCCTTATGTTTATAAACAAATTAAATACATACTTATATCTTTTATTGTTTTTTGCATTATAGTTTCAATAAATATTAAAATATTCTATAATTTTGCTTATCTTTGCTTACTATTTATATGTATTTGTTTAATTGCTATTTTCCCTCTTGGAAAAAATGTATTCGGATCATCAAGATGGCTTGATTTTGGAGTTATCGCTTTTCAACCTTCTGAATTATCAAAAATTGCAGTAATTCTTTCTGTTTCAAGATTTTTATCAAATTCTAAACCAAATATTTTGACTGCATTTTGTACAATTTTATTGATCAGTCCAGCAGTATTATTAATTGCTGCACAACCAGATTTATCAACATCAATAATAATAACACTTATCTCTTGCATTCTTATATTTTTCGCAATTAGAATTAAAAAAAGATATTATATTATAATTGGTTCTACTTTATTTATTTCAATTATTATAATATGGACAAAATTTTTAAAGCAATATCAAAAATTACGAATTATTACTTTTTTATATCCAAATAAAGATCCATTAGGAAGCGGATATAACATAATTCAGTCTAAAATAGCTATTGGCTCAGGAGGTTTATTCGGAAAAGGTTTTTTAAAAAACACACAACAAAAACTAAAATTTTTACCAGAAAATCATACAGATTTTGTGTTTACTTCAATATGTGAACAATTTGGTTTTGTTACATCTTGTTTAATTATAGCAATGTACTTATGGATTGTTTATTATGGAATAATGGTCGCAGAAAAGAGTAATGTAATTTTCAATAAACTTTTAGCTATTGGTTGTACAAATCTAATATTTTTACATTTTATTATAAACACATTTATGGTTTCAGGTTTACTTCCTGTTTCAGGAATACCTTTAATATTCATATCATACGGTGGATCAAATTTAATGCTTGGATTTATTTGTATAGCTATACTTATAAATATTGATTTAAGTAATAGCAAAAAGGAATATATTTAAAATTTTAATTCCAACATAATCTGTTTATTTATTTCTTCTGGAGATAACATTCCATCTATCCTTGTAATTCTATTTCTATATAAATCTGCTAATTTTCGATACATATCTAAAATCTTTTGCATATGTTCTGATTCAAGTTTATCATATTTTTTTTCATTTTCCTGTATTAAATACAAAAATGGTTCCAAACGACGTTTACTTTCTGACACTGGAATATCTATAAAAAAAGTTTTATCAGGCATAAGTCCACCTATTTCTTTATGAAGATGTTTAACAAAATCAATTCTTTCTGGTTCATCACAACATTGATACGCAAAAGTAGAATCTATATACCTATCACAAATTACAATCTTTCCGCTAGATAGCGCAGGTTTTATAACTTTATCAATATGTTCTTTACGTGCTGCAAACAAAAGAAATATCTCCGTTAAATTTGATATATTTTTTGTTTTGCAAACAATTCTTCTTAATTCCATACAAAATTCACCTCCTCCGCCTGGTTCTTTTGTTAAAACAACATCTTTACTTTTTTGTTTTAATAATTCAAAAAGCATATTTGCTTGAGTACTTTTCCCAGAACCATTTATTCCTTCAAATGTTATAAACATAAATTATTCACCAATACCTTCAAAAATTAATCCTGCAGTCAAACCATAAGCAAGCCTTGGATTATAACTCATAATTACTTTATAGTTATCATACACGAAAAACGCACGCTTTTTAGCTATATTATTAGTATCATCATCTGGATCTAAAACTATTATAGAAACATTAGTTTCTTCGTTTTTAGCATGTTTTGCGCCAATTTTATTGTTATGAAGCTCAACACCAAGTTTTTTCCATTCTTTAATACTTTTAACAGTATTCATACCTATTAAACAAGGATCGAAGTTATCAGGTAAAATAACTTCCGTTAAGATACCTTCTTTATATCTCCAGCCATTACTATGTAAATAGTTGCCAATTGAAGACAGTACATCTTTATTATCATTTATAATGTTTGCTTTTCTTTTATCTAAAGAAATACCAAAACTATAAAAACTTTCAGGCATAAATTGACAACCACCCAATCCGCCATCAAACGACGATAAAACATCTTTCTCAAAATATCCATGATCAACTAATACAGCTAAATAAATTATATTTTTTTCAAAATATCTTAAACGTTGTTCCGTTTCTGCATTTATGCAGGCAGAATATAGAGCACTAAAAGCATTATAATTTCCTATAAAATCACCGTATTTCGTCTCCATTGCCCAAATTGTCAATAAAATATTAGGATCTGTTTTAAACAAATTTTCAACTTCAAGAAGTGTCTGTTTATACATCTTTTTATAAAGTTTACCTACTTTTACTCTTTCAGGAATATTGTATCTATCTATAAAATCTACCATTTTTCTACTTACAAATTCTTTATGTTTTTTTATTGTTTTTGTATTATATTCTAATTGTTTTTTTATATATTTTATTAATTTTGGACTAACATCGTTTGCGATTAGTGATTTTTCTATATGTTGCTTTAAATTTGATTTTACATCCTTTAACCTCCTGTTTTCTTTTACAAAAAAAATACTTTTTTTTTTAGGTAATTTTAAACAAATACTTGGGACACCTCGATCTTTTGTATTTACTGCAATTTTTCTATGTGAAATATATACTTTTTTCTGCTTATCATCCATCAAAGAAATTAATTTCGAATCATCTGCAAGCTCAATTTTTCCATTGTTATTACTATTTTTAGTATCTTTTGCTTCATTTAAACTAAAAACATCGTCAATAAAAAAAGCACTAATACAACAAAATAAAATGATATACTTTTTAAACACAAGATTTTGACAAAATAAACAATTAAATATTTTATTGTCAAGAATACGATAAAGGTTTTAATAATAAGATTTAGTCTTCCTTTGTAAGTTTTTTAAAATCAATTTCAGACAATGCTTTTTGCATTACTTCCTCTTTTTCTTTTTTACCTAAATTACTATCAATATAATCATTCACAATATCATTTATTGCTTTAATTATTTGATTTTTTACAACTTCAATCGAACTTTCTTTTTCGTATTTCATTTTTTTATTATTGTCCTCTATTATTTTTTTTTTCGTTTCTAACAATTTCTCATTAAAATCATCTTTTATTGTTTTAAGTTTTTCTTCAAACTTTTTATTATTTTCCTCAATTTCATTATTTACAAATTTTTTTCTTCTCATTGCTTCATCCAAAGCACTCAATGCTTGCTGTTTTAATAACTCACTTTCATTTATGCTATCCTCAATTTTTTTGCTGTAATCATTTAGTGTCTTTTTTATAATTCCGAATAACTTATAGCCAATAAAACCAAAAGTAATCAAAAAACAAACTGTTAAAACTGATGTTTCCGTCATACAAGTATATACTTATCGCATAATTTTTCTATTATTTTTTTGTCAGGGTTTACTGAATAAACTTTCTTCAAAATATCAAAGACAATTGATTGAATATCTAAATTTAATTCTTTACTAATCTTTTGTAAATCTTGCTTTATTTGTAAAATATTCTTATTTTTTTCTTCATTCATTTTCTTTTTTAAATCACTAATTTTATTAGAGTTAAACTCTTTAATTTTAATGATTTCATTAGACATAATTTCTTCAATTTTTCTGCTGTTATTTTTAATATTTTCATCGCAATCTTGATTAATTTTTTTTGCCTTATCAATAACTTCTTGTGTAAAATTAACATTAGTATCTATAAAACTGCTTCTTGCCGTTAATATTCTGTTTAATTGCGGTAAAATAAAAAATCTTGAAATACAAAAAAAACATACAAAAGCAAATAACAACCATGTTATTTGTGATATGTAATAGGAAAAATCAAGTTGAGGCATAATACACAATATGTAAATATGTAATCAAAATTAATTTGCAAGTAATTTAACCTTGTATTAGTTATATTTTTATTCAACGTTGAAATCAAAATATGTGTTAGGAAAAGGTTCATTTTCTAATGAAAAATGCCACCATTCAGATTTAAGCGGGACAAAACCAGAATCAACCATTATTTTTTCAAGCAACTTTCTGTTTTTCTTTTGCTTGTCTGTAAGATTTTTATAATCTCTATTGCTAATTTTGTCAAATAAATCAAAAGTTCCACCCATATCAACACTTGTACCATCTAGATGCACTATACTAATATCTACAGTACTTCCTCGTGTATGACCTGATTTTGTAGCAACATAATTTCCCTTAATAAGCTCATTTTTATTCCTAATATTTGGATAAAAACTTTTATTACCTTTATCATTCTCGTCAGCCATCCATTTAACAAACATATCAACTGCTTTTTGTGGTCTATATGCGTCATAAATAACAATTCTATAACCTTTTTTTCTTAGTTCATTACTAGCACGTTTTAATGCATTAGCAGCTTCTTTAGTTAAAAAAGCACGATTTGCTTTATAACCGCTAATTCTTTTCCCAACAAAATTGTATGTTGAATAATATCTTATGTCATAAATCACGTCAGATATAACACTACTAACTTCAACAAAACTACTTCTATCGTATGACAAATTGCTATCATTTTTATCACCACCATTACCGCACGATGTAAGTAAAAACAATGAAATTAATAGAAAATTCTTAAAATTCATATTTTTTATGCGAATTTATAAATAATAATTGTCAACATTTGATTGATTTTTGTTTTGTTTATTTTATTCATTTATTTATGTTAAATTATTGGTCTGCACTACAAAATAAAATGATTTTAAAAACAATTATAAAACCTGCTGATTTATTAATTGTTTTTGGAACAACATACAAATTAGATTTATTTGCGCAAAACATTTTAAAATTATATGATGAAAAATACTGTAAATACATATTATGTACTGGTGGAGCCAAGGTTACTTATAATGGCAAAACTACATGTGAAAGTATTTTAATGAAATCACTACTATTAAACAACAATCAAATAAATTCTAACCATATCTTGACTGAAAATAAAAGTAAAAATACAGGAGAAAATTTACAGTTTTCAATACCAATTTTAGAAACTTTTTTTGGTAAAATTGAGAATATAAAAAGTATTATTGGTCTTGGTAAAAACTTTGCAACTCGCAGATTTTTAATGACTATGTGCAAATATTTTCCATCATCTGAAAAAATGTTTTATCCAATAAACGTGTTTGATTGCGATGAAAATAATTTGATTTTTAATGAAAAATTTTGCGACAAAATAAAATTAGAAGAAATAAAATGTGAAGAATATTTAAAAAATGGTTTTATATCTGAACTAGACGATAAAGTTTTGTTAATTTGATATAATATTTAGTTGAAAATAAAAAAATAGCTAATTTAGTGAGTGAAAATTATGGTAATAGACATTAAATACGATCAACATGAAGATGAAAAAGAAGAGCAAAAAAAATGGTTTAATAGCGATGTTTATCACTGGGATCATAAGCAATCTAAAGATCTTGACTTTGTAATCGATACGCCTCCGCCAACCGTAAGCGGATATTTACATATGGGACATGTTTTTTCATATTGTCAGACAGATTTTATTGTACGTTATCAAAGAATGTGCGGAAAAAATGTATTTTATCCAATAGGTTTTGATGATAATGGTTTACCTACTGAAAGACTTGTTGAAAAAATAAATCAAGTAAAAGGTTCATGGATGAATAAACATGGAAGAAAAGATGAATTCGTAAAAATGTGCTATGATGTCGTGGATGACGCTGAGAAAGAATTTGAAAAATTATTTAAAACACTTGGTATTTCTTATGATTGGAGACAAAAATACCAAACAATTTCAAAAAGCACACAAGATTTAGTTCTTGATACATTTAATAAATTAAAAAAAGTTGGTCTAGCTTATCAAAAAAATGGTCCTGTTTACTGGGACGTCGTCGATCAAACAGCATTAGCTCAATCTATTATTGAAGATAAAGAAGTGGATGGTGCAGAACATTATTTGATTTGGGATATTTTTGATGAAAAAAATAAAAAAATATCAGAAGCAAAAATAATGACAACTCGTCCAGAACTTTTACCAGCTTGTGTGGCAGTATTTTTTAACCCAAATGATGAAAGGTTTAATGGAAAAAAAGGAATTAATTTAAATGGCAAATTTGCAAAATTTTCAAATATAACACAATGTGTGAAATGTATTCCAGATGACGCTGTAAGAATTGATAAAGGAACAGGTCTTGTAATGTGCTGTACATATGGAGATTGGCAAGATGTTGAATGGTGTAGAAAGTATAACTTACCTCATAAGATTATTGTTGATAAAGAGGGAAAATTTTATGACACGGATACGGATTTTATATGCGTAAATAGTAAAAGTATAGAATACACGTTGTTAAATGCATCTGGCAATATCACAGCGTTAGTGTTAACGCAAGATATTTGCAAATCAGATTACACACATATAGCAAAAGAAATTTTGCAAAAAAACAAACAAGTAGAACAAGTTGGTTTTTTAACAAATTTTATTACAAAAAATGGCAATACAATATGGAAAATTTGCATGTCTGGTGGCGAGTTTTGCGGTAATGCCTCGCGCGCTTTTGCCAGCTATATTCATAACAATAATGAAAAATTTAAATTAAAAAATAAATTAGCAGAATATAGTGTATTCGAAATTTCATGTTCAGGCTGTGATGATATTATTACTGCAACAATCGGAAAAACAAATAAAAATAATGATAATTTTGATGCGAATAATTCTTTTATAGAACTGCCTATCAATAAAGAAATTTCAAATTTTTTTGAAAAACAACATATTTTCGCAGAAGAAAACGATATTGAAGTTTTTGTAATTAAACTTAGCGGAATTACACATATTTTGATAGATAAAAAATATCAGAGTGTTCTTCTAAGTAAGAATAATGATAAAAACAATTGTATTAAGAATATAATTTCTGGTGTTAATCTTAATGAAGAAAAAGCAGTTGGTGTAATTTTTTACAATGAAGAAAATAATCAAATTGATCCGTTTGTTTGGGTGAAAGACGTAGATACAATCTATAATGAAAATGCATGTGGTTCTGGTAGTTTAGCGTATGGAATTAAAGTCGCAGTTACAAACAATAATATAAATGATATTTCAGTAAAACAAAGAAATAATCAAATTATAAATGTATGCATTGATGTTGACAGTAAGAACATAAAATCAGCAACAATTGGAGGAAAAACTGTTTTAGAAAAAAATAAAAATGCTATTGAAGTACGTAAACGAATTATTGAAAAAATACAATCAGAAACGCCAGAAAAAATAGCTGAAATTAAGAATATAAAACATACAGTAAAAGTAGGAGAAAGATCGAAAGAGCCTATTGAAATAATCGATAGCACACAATGGTATGTTAATACATTGCAATTCAAGGAAGATTTGCTTGTATTGGCTAAATATATCAATTTCCATCCGGCACATTTAAAAAATCGTTTAATTCAATGGATTGAAGGTCTTAATCAAGATTGGTGCATCTCGAGAGACAGATTTTTTGGTATAGAAATACCTGATAATGGTGATTTGCAACAAGTTTTTGATACTTGGTTCACTAGTTCGTCAAGTCCGTTCATTTGCCGTGAAGCGGAAAAGACAAGACAAAAAGAATGTTTAGAAGAAACTAGATTTAAATCGACGACCGCTCTTCGCCCTCAAGCTCATGAAATTATAAGAACATGGACTTTTAGTACCATTTTAAAAACATATTTAATAACTTTGATTGATAATAATTTACTTGATGAAAGAAATAAAAATAAAGACAGAATTGCTGATTGGCTTGAAAAAGATTTAGGAGAAAAATATATAATCGAAAATTTAATTCCATGGACTGATGTTATGCTTTCTGGCTGGTGCTTGGCGAAAGATGGTGCAAAAATGTCTAAATCCGCTGGAAATGTAATAACTCCTACGAGTTTAATAGAAGATAAAGGCAGTGATATAGTAAGATATTGGTCTGGAAGTTGCTCTCTTGGAGTTGATACTGCTTTCAATGAAACAAAGTTTTTAGATGGTAAAAAACTTGTAAACAAAATAATAAATGCAACAAAATTTGCAGTAATGCATTTTGAAAAACAAAACCTGCAAACAAAATCAATTTCGGATTGTTTAAAAAACGTTAAAAATACTACAGATAGATGGATTATTTCAAGATTAAATAGTTTTATTTTACAGTATCAAAAAAACTTTAACAATTTCGAATATTCAATTGCAAAAAATGTTATTGAAAGATTTTTTTGGGATGAATATTGTGATAATTATTTAGAACTTGTAAAAGCAAGAGCATATACCGATGATTTATCAGCTTTATCTACTTTGAGAATTTTAACGGAATCATTTTTACTACTATTAGCGCCATTTATTCCACATTTAAACGGTAAACTTTATAGTACTATTTTTAATAAAAATTTACATAAACAAGGATCTTTTGATGTATTATTTAATGGTAAAAATATAAATCTGTTTGAAGACAAACAATCTGAAATTGATATGAAATATGGGTTGGAAATTATAAATTTTGTCCGTCAAAAAAAAGCTGAATTAAAGGTATCTATCAAATCACCTATTAAAGAAATAACTGTAAAACAAATACCTGATAGTATTTTAAATGATATTAAAAATATGTTAAGTATAGAAAAATTTAAAATTGGTGAAAATTTAAAATTGGATTTATGAATAATGTATACATAACAACACCAATTTATTATGTAAATGGTGAACCACATATTGGACATTTTTATACAAGTTTAGCGTCTGATGTGTTAATAAGACTTTATTGTAATTTAGGATATGATGTTCGTTTTCTTACTGGAACAGATGAACATGGACAAAAAGTGCAACAAAGTGCTAAAAAAGCTGGTATAAGTCCAAAAGAATTTTGCGACAAAGTTTCTTCTAAATTTAAACAAATGTTTATCGATTTTGATCTTATACATTCACAAAATAATTTTGAAAACGGCAAAAATTTTATAAGAACAACAGATGAAAAACATGTTAAATTTATACAAGAAGTTTGGACACGTTTAGAAAAAAATGGATGGATTTATAAAGGTGAATATAAAGGATGGTACTCTGTCCGTGATGAATGTTTTTATACAGAAAAAGAGCTTATAAACGGAAAAGCACCAACCGGATCTGAAGTTCAATTACAAAAAGAGGAATGTTATTTTTTTAAACTATCATTATTTCAAGATGCATTATATAAACTATATAAAAATAATGATATAATACAACCAAAAAGCTCTCTTGCTGAAATATTATCTTTTTTAGATCCTAATAAGAAAGACAATAAACTTAATGATTTATGTATTTCTCGTTCTAAAAAAATATTCGATTGGGGAATAGATGTTCCAAGCGACAATAATCATGTAATTTATGTTTGGGTTGATGCATTATTTAATTACTTTTCAGCACTTGGCGGCGATAACACATCTGAATTTGATAAATACTGGAACAATGGATTTCAAATTCATTTAATTGGAAAAGAAATTATTCGTTTTCATGCTGTGTACTGGGAAAGTCTTATATATGGTATTTATAATAAAGTTGACGAAGAAATAAATATTGAAGAACTTAAAAAAGTATCACCAAAACAAATTTTTGCTCACGGATGGTGGGTAAAAGATGGAGAAAAAATGTCAAAATCTATTGGAAACATAGTTGTACCAGAAGACGAAATTAAATGGATTGAAAATTTAGGAATAAAACATGAAGTAGCTATTGACTATTTTAGGTTTTTTTTTATTTTTTCAGTACCATTCGGTAATGATGGAAATTATTCACGTGAAAAACTTATCGAAACAGTAAACGCACATCTTGTAAATAATGTTGGAAATCTTTGTCATAGAGTAACAAGTATTTTATTAAAAAACTTCTCAATTGAGAAATGTAAAGACATAAAAAAAGACTTTGAAAAAATTAATTTTGAAAAAGAAATAAAAAATATAGATTTTACTACAATATTGCAAAAAATTCTTCTTGAAGCAGACATGTTAAATCAAGAATTTAACGATCTTGCTCCATGGACATTAATAAAAGGATCGATTGAAGAAAAACAAAAAGCATTTGAAATTTTAGGCAATTTTATACCAAAAATCATCAGAGTTATAACAGCAATAGAACCTTTTTGTCCGCATATATCAAAACTACTATTAAATAACTTAAAACTTGAAAAAATACCAGATATAGTTTGTGAAAGACTAAATGCTTGATATATTAATTATTCAAGCTCTAATTTTATTTGCTTTAATATTTCGATAAATTGATTTATTAAATTTTCTCTTTGCTCTGTTAACTTTATGTCAAAATCTGTCTTATTTTCAATTGGTTCGACTTTTTGTTGTACTTGAAAATCTTTTTCTTTTGCTAATAAATCTATTAATGTCATAAAAAGTATTTTATCAAACGCAAGTACCTGACTTTTGTTAGCCATTTTACTTATTAATGGTTCTATCCTATCTATTATATCTCGTGCTTGTTCTATTTTGTCTTTTTTGCACCACATTTTATATTCATGACCGCAAATGACACACTTTAATTGCTCACATTCGCTTGCTCTTAACATGTAATCTTGTGGAGAAACAAAAATACTCACAAACCTACAAAATAAAACCTTCTAAGAATAGAAACACATTTTTATTTAATCTATCATTTTGTTCTACAATAGAATGGTTTACCTGTTATTGCAACAACGATAGTCTCGGCACCAAATATAGCACCAGTACCGATTGTAACCGCCAAAACAAGAGACCAAGTAACTTTTCCCAAAAAGAACATTATACCAACAACTATTACAACAACGCCAACAACAGCGCGACCTGCATTTCCATTTGCTACACCAATTAAATTACAGATTGCTTGCCCTATTGCATTTTCTTCATTGTTTCCTCCAGAAGACACACATATACCAATTTTTGTTGTGTTGCTCATTAAATCATCTTCACTATCAAATTGTGATTCAAATCTGATATTCGATCCTTGCTTTGCAGCACATGTAGTTTTTCCAAGAGCTTGACAGTCAAAATCTCTAAAACAATAACTTTCTCCAGGAGGATTGCAAATGTAAACTTCTTCATGAGAACCATTGCCTGCAGTAACTGCACTACTAGGAACTAACGCACAAGATGAATTTTTTGCTGTTGAATACTGATCACATAATCTTTGATCACCCTCTCTTCTATCTGAGTCATAACAATTAACAACGAGACCCTTTTCACCACTAACTATATTATATCCGATTATTTCATCACTAGCCGAAAAAGCCTTCCTATTTACAGCTACAGTAGCCAATACTATTAACATTGCAGTCTTAGCTTTTAAAGAAAAATACATAAAAAAGTACTTGATAATAAAATAGCTTTTGTTTTTGTCAAGCTATAATTTTTAACAAATATGCCAAAAATAACTTTTATTCAAAAAGACAATTCTGAAATTGAAGTTGAAGCAGAAATTGGCAAAACTTTACTAGATGTAATTAAAGAAAATAATATTAATTTAATAGGTGCTTGTGATGGAGCATGTGCGTGTGGTACATGTCATGTTCTTATTGACGAGGAAACTTTATCAAAAATTGAACCAGCAAAAGAAGATGAAGAAAATATTCTTGATATTGTTTTTGGCATACAACATAATTCTCGTCTTGCTTGCCAAGTAATCATAACAGAACAAATGGAGGATGCGATTATAACAATTCCATAACTATATTAATTAGCATACAGTATGTTTGACACTAATAATACTTGGCCTTTTGAAGAAGCTAGGAAAATATATAAAAAAATAGACGGTAAAACACCTAAAAAGGGGTATGTACTCTTTGAAACTGGATATGGACCATCTGGTCTACCACATATAGGAACATTTGGTGAGATAGTTCGGACAAGTTTTGTTAAATTTGCTTTTCATAAAATGTATCCAGATATTCCTGTTAAAATGTTTTGCGTCTCTGACGATATGGACGCCCTTCGTAAAGTTCCAGAAAATGTTCCAAATGTTGAAATGTTAAGTAAGAATTTAGGTATGCCTTTAACATCAATACCTGATCCATTTGGAACAGAAGCAAGTTATGGAGAACACAATAATTGCAAATTATTATCCTTTTTATCAAGTTTTGGTTTTAAAGAAGGTGAAGATTATACATTCATTAGCGCAACTGAGAGTTATAAAAGCGGAAAACACAATGAAATGTTAAAAAAATGTGCACAACATTACCAAGATTTGATGGATATAATGTTACCAACTTTAGGAGAAGAACGTAAAGAAACATATAGTCCATTTATGCCAATAGATCCAGATACAGGAAAAGTTATATCAAATGGCGTTAAAAGTGTTGATCCAGAAAAATGCACAATAAAATACATTACACAATCTGGAGATGAAAAAGAAAGTAGCTTTTTAAATGGTGGCTGTAAATTACAGTGGAAATGCGATTTTGGAGGACGTTGGGCTTCTTTTGGTGTTGATTATGAAATTTACGGTAAAGATCATTATCCGAATGAACCAGTTTATCGTTCTATATGTAAAACATTAGGTGTTGAGCCACCTGTTAACTTTTTTTATGAACTATTTTTAGATGACAAAGGGCAAAAAATTTCAAAATCAAAAGGAAATGGTTTGACTGTAGATGAATGGCTTAAATATGGAGATAGAGAAAGCTTAGCATTATTTATGTATCAAAAACCAAAAACAGCAAAAAAACTTTATTTCGACATAATACCTAAAGTTATAGATGAATACATGATGTATTTAGAAAAATATTCAAAACAAAGTCAAGAAGAACAAAGTGAAAACCCAATATTCTTCATACATTTTGGCAAAACTTCCGAAGAATTAAAGAAAATTGGTTTTGTGCCTTGTGGTGTTTCTTATTCAATGATGTTAAATCTTGCAAGTGTTTGCAACCCTGATAATGAAAATATTCTATTTGATTTCCTTGAAAAATATGACAAAAATATCAACAGAAACAATGAATATCTAAAACAGTTGGTTCGTGGAGCAATAAACTACTATAATGATTTTGTAAAACCAAATAAAAAATACGTAAAACCATCTGGAATTTTCCTAGAACAGTACAATAAGCTTTATAACGAACTTAAAAGTGGCAAATATAAAACTGAACAAGATTTTCAACAGCTAATATACGATTTAGGAAATGAAAAAAATCTTGTATTAAAAGATTGGTTTAAATGTTTATATCAAGCATTATTAGGGACAGAAACAGGGCCAAGAATTGGTAGCTTTATTGCTATTTATGGATTAAAAAATATTTTAGACTTAATTGAAAAAAATAATTTTTAATAAAAACTACAATCTTATATCATTCCTATATTTATCCATAAATTCTTCGGCGTCATCAAGGCATCTCCAAACCATATACTTACACACAGAACTTTGATTTACAATTTTTTCAAAATTTTTTTGAAACTCACTTTGCTTTCCTTTTTGAGTTTTTATCTCAATAAAATAAACATTACTTTTACCAATAACCATTAAATCAGCAACACCTCTTCTTACGCCCTCTCGTTTAAGTATCATTGCAGTTGCTGGATCTCTATTTCCGCCATTTGGAATAGCAAAAACTTCAACCCTATTTAAAATTAAATATTCAACAATTTGTCTTTGAATTCTGTGTTCTTCTACTCTCATAAAACAAAAGTTTTTAAAATATTAAAATTAATTTGCAAAATCATATGTTACATGTTTCCAAAAATTTTTATTTCCTCTTCTAATTCAATATTAAATTTATCTTTAACTTTTTGCTTTGCTAATAAAATTAAGTTTTCAATATCAGTAGCATTTGCGTTGTTATAATTTATTAAAAAATTACAATGTTTTTCTGAAAATTTTGCTCCTCCAATACTAAAACCACGCAAACCTACTTCGTCGATTAATTTCCATACACTAATTTTTTTTCCATCATTTGATATTGGATTTTTAAAAGTGCTACCACAAGTAAAGCCAACAATTTGATTTTCTTTTCGTTTTTTTCTCATTTCTAAAATCATATTTTTACTTTCTTCAAGTTGATTTTGTGTACCTTTTTTTAACTTAAAAGTTGCTTCTAAAATAATAGCATTTTCAGGAATACTACTTTTTCTATATGAAAAAGAAAGAAAATCTTTTTCTGTTAAAACTTCCTCTTTACCGTTTATAAACAACTTTGTGGAAAACAAAATGTCTTTTATTTCTTTATCGAAACACCCTGCATTCATTTTAACTGCGCCTCCGATTGTACCTGGGATTGTGTCAAGAAATTCACAACCAATTAATCTGTTCTCTATGGCAAAATCTACAACTTTTTTATCAAATACAGCAGCACCAGCGGTTAAAAGAATAATATCATTTTCTGTTTCATGTTGTTTAATTTTTAAATTATTAAATTCTCCCGATAATTTTATAACTAAACCATCAAATCCTTTATCTCTTATGAGAGAGTTTGAACCAGCTCCAATTATCAATATATTATTTTTATATTTTTCATATTTTTCTAATACAAATTGTAATTCATTTAAATTATCAACTATGCAATAAACTAAAATTTTTCCGCCACACCTGAACCAACTAATTTCTTTAGAATTAAAATTTATAAATTCCTTCATTTGTTTTTTTAATAAACAAAACAAAATAAAATAAAAGTAAAAAATGCTTGACAATAAAAACAATTTTACAACAATAACCATATCTTATATGGCAAGAGTAACGATAGAAAGAACTTACGATAAATGTGATAATAGATTTAAGCTTGTAATGTTGGTAGCTTATAGAGCTCACGCAATAGCAAATGGAAGCCAAACAGCAGTTAATTCAGATAATAAATTTGCCGTGATTGCTTTGAGAGAAGTTGAAGCTGGAAAAATAGATATAGATGAGTTAGAGAAAACTGTAATTGAAAAATATGCTTTGGAAAACCAAGTTAGTGTTGCAGATAATACATTTATAATAGAAGACAATTCAGTAAAATTTGATGATGCTACTTCAACAGCAGAAGACGATAAAAACAATACTGTTGGAAAAAACGTCACATTAAATGTAGATAAAGATTATTTTGCATAATTAAGTTTATCTATTTTTTCTTTTATAAATTCTATGAGTAATCATTCAATAAGGATAGAGCATGGTGATAGAAAAGGTGTAAAAATCAGTGATGGTTTTAGCGAAGAAGGTTCAAGAATTACAACATCAGCAAATAGATGTGTTTTGTTTAATATTTTAATGAATAAATTTTATATAGATTTTAATAATTTGAATTGTGCTGATTTATGCTGCGGAAGTGGAATTATTGGATTTGAATTATTATCATTAGGTGCAAAAAAATGTTTATTTGTAGATTGTGATGAAAAAAAAATAAAAAATATTAATTTAGCCATAGAAAAAACTGGTTTTTTAGCAAAAACAATGTTATCTTTCCTTCCATCTCTTTCAATTAAAGAACAATTTGATTTAATTTATTTCGATCCTCCTTATAAAAACAACTTTGCTCAACAAACAGTTGACATGATTTACGACAACAATCTTTTAACAGATAATGGTATTCTTATAATAGAAACTATACTAGATATAGAAGTGAAAAAATATAAATTATTAAATTTAAAAAAATTAAAAAATAATGCAAAATTTTTGTTCTTAACAAAATAATTCACATCAAACAGCAACTTTAGCTTTAATTGCTGGATGACAATTATAATTCTCCAAAACAAAATCTTCAAATTTAAAATCGAAAATATCTTTTACGTTTTTATTTATATTCATTTTTGGTAAAGGTAAAGGTTCACGAGAAAGTTGTGTTTTTACTTGCTCAAAATGATTTAAATAAATATGTGTATCACCTGTAGTATGTATAAATTCACCTATGCCGAGATTGCAAACTTGAGCTATCATCATGGTCAAAAGTGAATATGATGCTATATTAAATGGAACACCTAAAAATAAATCTGCAGAACGTTGATAAAGCTGACAACTTAATTTTCCATTCATGACATAAAATTGAAATAATGCATGACATGGTGGTAAAGCCATTTTATCTACATCCGATGGATTCCAAGCACAAACTATCAATCTCCTTGAATTTGGATTTTTCTTAATTTGTTCGACAACATTTTTTATTTGATCTATAATTCTTCCATCAGGAGCCTCCCATCTTCTCCATTGTTTACCATACACTGGGCCAAGATCGCCATTTTCATCAGCCCATTCATCCCATATTGATACATTATTATCTTTTAAAAATTTAATATTTGTATCACCTTTTAAAAACCAAAGTAATTCATAAATTATAGATCTCAAATGACATTTTTTTGTTGTAACTATTGGAAATCCTTCATTTAAATTATAACGTGTTTGATAACCGAAAATAGAACGCGTTCCAACACCGGTTCTATCAACTCTATCAACACCATTTTCCATTACATACTTTAATAATTCAAGATATTGTTTCATATATCCACTTAGAATCAATTATTACAGATAATTAATTTTTACATTTAAAAAAGAGACATATCTCATAATCTGCATCCTTCAATGTATCACTACCATGTATAACATTCTCAGTTTTACTTATAGAATACATAGATCTAATATCAATTATTACGTCCCTATATCTTTCAACAGCATTCTCCCCGGATATTATCATTATTTCAACCTCTTTTCCAATCATTGATTGTTTCAATTCGTTAAAAAATTGTTTTTCTTTGTGCATATTGTAAAGTTTATCAAACTTGTCTTCCGTCATGATTATTTTCTTAGACTTTACAATCTTTAAGCCATATGACTTAATTATACTTTTTATTTCATTTATTTTGTCCATTCCGCTTGGTTTTATCATTCCAAATGTTTTTTCAATATCTGTTTTTGCATTGCATTGCATTGCGCCAAAACTAAATAAAAAAGAGTATAAAACAAAAAAAAGAATTCTTTTCATATACACATTTTTATTTTTGATAAAAAATTATTTTCAAGAAAAAAACAATGTTTTTTAATCCAATTATTAAGTTGACTTTAAAAAGCATACTTGTAAGCGTATCTACAAGCACCCGTAGCCCAATTGGATAGAGCATCTGACTACGGATCAGAAGGTTTGGGGTTCGAGTCCCTTCGGGTGCAC
>AUXO011122088.1_pt1 | contig 41594 bp, 39 predicted proteins | sample 768731 | NCBI WGS metagenome assembly AUXO01 (sample SAMN02715735, study PRJNA202380) | gut metagenome | biome: sheep rumen | host: Ovis aries | place: New Zealand: Palmerston North | reverse complement strand
GAATGACAGGACCAGAATCTGTAGTGTTACCATTACACCATATCCCAATGTCCTTATGCTTTCTTTCTAAAAGCGATGCAAAGTTAAGGCTTTTTTGAAAACCGACAAAACTTTCTGGACTTTTTTTTCTTTCATCCTGCTATTTTCAAGATTTCGGCCGCTTTAAATCTAAAAAATAATGAAAAGCTAAGAAAATATGCCAGCATAATAAGAAAAACAAAGTATCTTTGCAAAAATATGTACCCAAAATAAAGAATGACTCAAACCAAAGATTTAGTAAACAAAATAATAGAAGGGATTCAAGAGAAAAAAGGCACGGAAATTGTAGTTGCCGATTTAACAGAAGTCGACGATGCGATCTGTGATTATCTTGTCATCTGCCAAGGAAACTCCCCTACACAGCTAGAGGCCATAGTCAGGTCCATAGCAGAAGTCACTGACAGAGATTTACATGAACGCCCTGTGGGACTGGACGGATATAGAAATGCATCCTGGGTAGCCATGGATTATGTAGATGTGGTGGCTCATGTTTTCCTACCAGAATACAGAGCTTTTTACCAGCTGGAGAATTTATGGGCAGATGCGAAACTAATTACTATCCCTAACTTGGATTAATATGGAAGAAAACAACAAAGACAAAGAAAAGAACGGCATGCCTCGTTTTAACTTAACTTGGCTATATGTTATTCTATTAATAGTTCTTGGTGTAGCATGGTTCTCATCTTCAGATGACAGTGCCAGCAAAAGTGCTACATATACTGAATTTAAGGAATATGTAGAGAAAGGCTATGCCAACAAGATTGTAGCAAACAAGGACGAAGGTTCACTGAAAATGTATGTCACCACGGAACACATTCGTGATGTTTTCAAGAGTGACGCAAAAACCACTGGCCTTCAGCCCTACATTACCGTTCAATACGGGTCAATGGATAAATTGGACGAGTTCCTGGAAAAACAGACCGAAGCTGGTAATTTCAAAGGTGAAGTTAGTTTTGAAAGGGCGAGTGGAATTCTTACATCCATTTTATTCAACATTGTACCTCTTCTGCTGTTCTTCTTCCTTATCTCTTTCATGTTTAGAAGAATGGGAGGAGGCGTAGGAGGTGGTTCTGGCATCTTCAATGTGGGCCGTTCCAAAGCCAGATTGGTAGAAAAGGATGAAAAGACTCGTGTAACTTTTAAAGATGTAGCTGGTCAGGAAGGAGCGAAGGAAGAGGTTCAAGAGATCGTAGACTTCCTTAAGAAACCCGACAAATATACTAAACTGGGTGGTAAGATTCCTAAAGGTGCACTTTTAGTGGGCCCTCCGGGAACGGGTAAGACACTCCTGGCAAAAGCTGTAGCCGGTGAAGCCGATGTTCCTTTCTTCTCCCTGTCAGGTTCTGATTTTGTGGAGATGTTCGTAGGTGTAGGTGCATCTAGAGTACGTGACCTTTTCAGACAAGCAAAAGAAAAGGCTCCATGTATCATTTTCATCGATGAAATCGATGCAATTGGTCGTGCACGTAGTAAGAACTCTGCTATGGGAGGCAATGACGAACGAGAGAGCACCCTGAACCAACTGCTAACCGAGATGGATGGTTTTGGAACCAACAGTGGAGTCATCATCATGGCTGCAACGAACCGTGTAGACATCCTTGACAAGGCCTTACTACGTGCTGGTCGTTTTGACCGTCAAATCCATGTAGACCTGCCAGATTTGAACGAGCGAAAAGAGATTTTCAATGTTCATCTTCGTCCTATACGTCTGGACAACACGGTAGATGTAGACTTATTAGCTCGTCAAACCCCAGGTTTTTCCGGAGCTGACATAGCCAACGTATGCAACGAAGCTGCCTTGATTGCTGCAAGACATAGCAAGTCTTATGTTGGAAGGCAAGATTTTCTGGATGCTGTGGACCGAATCATCGGTGGTCTTGAGAAAAAGACTAAGATTCTTACGGTAGAAGAAAAGAAATCCATTGCTATACATGAAGCTGGACATGCTACTATCTCCTGGTTCTGCGAGCATGCTAATCCATTGGTAAAAGTTACAATTGTACCTCGAGGAAGAGCATTAGGTGCAGCATGGTATATGCCAGAAGAGCGTCAGATAACCACAAAAGAACAAATGCTTGATGAGATGTGTGCCACTTTAGGTGGTCGTGCTGCAGAGGAACTATTCATTCAGCACATCTCCACTGGTGCCATGAATGACTTGGAGCGTGTAACCAAGCAAGCTTATGGAATGATAGCCTATGCAGGTATGAGTGAAAAACTCTATAACCTCTGCTATTATAACAATGAAGAGTATTCATTCAGCAAACCTTACAGTGAAGCAACAGCTCAGCTGATAGATGAAGAAGTGAAGAAAATGATTGCAGAGCAATATGAAAGAGCTAAAAGCATCCTGTCCGAGCATAAAGAAGGACATGCAGCTCTTGCACAGTTGCTGATTGAACGAGAAGTAATCTTCGCTGAAGACGTAGAAAGGATTTTCGGCAAACGCCCATGGGCATCACGTTCCGATGAAATCTTGGACAAGACTGAAAACCCACGATTAGAAGATAAGGAAGATACTACTGAAACAAAAGAACTATGCGACAAAAATGCCGTAGATTCTGAGGAAAAAGAAGAACCATCAAACGAATAAACCTATGAAGAATGTTGTCATCCGGGCAATTACTGGTGCGGTTTTTATTCTAGTAATACTAGCTGCCATCCTAATTAACCCCATTCTATTTGCTGTTATATTTGGTTTTATAACCGCTTTGGCTATTTGGGAATTTAGTTCATTAATCAACCAAAGAGACGATGTTCACATCAACAGGTTCATCTGTACATTAGGTGGTGCCTACTTGTTCTTTGCATTCTTCGGGTATAGTATCAACTATACAGGAGCAAGTATCTTCATTCCTTACCTAATAGTCTTAATCTACCTATTAGTAAGTGAGCTATACCTCAAACATGAGAACCCCATTAATAATTGGGCTCACTCCATGCTATCACAATTGTATATAGCTCTCCCTTTTGCATTATTGAACACTTTGGCTTTTCAGTACTCTCCTGAAACCAACGCTGTTACTTTCAGCAAGCTCTACCCTCTTTCACTATTCATCTTCCTTTGGGCTAGTGACACGGGGGCTTATTGTAGTGGAATGCTATTTGGCAAGCACAAACTTTTCTATAGAATCTCACCTAAAAAATCTTGGGAAGGCTCTATCGGAGGAGGAATCTTAGCCATCCTTATTAGTTTGTTAATAAGTTATCTAGTAAAAACCAACTATCTGGAATGGGCTGGATTTGCACTTGTTGTAGTAGTATTTGGAACATGGGGTGATTTGATAGAATCACTGTTCAAACGACAGTTAGGAATCAAGGACTCAGGCCATATTTTACCGGGTCATGGAGGCATCCTTGACAGAATGGATAGCTCACTTCTAGCCATCCCAGCTTCAGTGGTCTATCTATTTACTTTGTCTATTCTTTAAACACTCTATCATTTTTTCAGCAGCCCGTTCCGATGCCCCAGGGGCACCAAGAATCTGTATAATATGCTGATAATCATCTAACATAGTCTGGCGTCCATCTCCTCCAGGAAGAATGGATGCCAGTTCTTTTTTTATATTGGCAACTTTCATATCATTGGCAACCAATTCTTTTACCACCTCTTTGTCGGCTATTAGATTGACCAATGAGATATATTTAACCTTAAGGAAGAACCGTCTTAGAAAGGACATCAACCAACTTAAAGGCATATCATAACAAACCACCTGAGGCACCTTAAATAAAGCCGTTTCAAGAGTTGCAGTACCTGAGGTAACCAATGCTGCAATGGAATGCGACAACAACTCGTACGTTTGTCCATAAACTATATGTACACCTTCCTTAACATAATCAGCATAATATTCTGATTCAATAGACGGTGCACCTGCTATAACAAACTGACAATCTTTCATTGTGGAAACAGCGTCGATCATTTTAGGCAAGTTATCATGTATTTCCTGCTTACGACTCCCTGCTAACAAAGCTATGATAGATTTATTTTCTAACTTATTTTTGGAAGTAAAGTCTACAAAAGATTCTACATAATCCTTCTTGAAAGCATCTACCGAATCTACTGAAGGATTACCAACATAATGAATAGGATAATGATGTCCCTTAAAAAAATTCACTTCAAAAGGCAAAATAGAAAAAAGTTCATCTACATCACGTTTGATATTCTTTATACGATACTCTTTCCATGCCCAGATTTTAGGAGAAATATAATAATAAACAGGAATTTTTGTCTGTTTTTTTATGTATTTAGCTATATCCAAATTAAAGCCGGGATAATCAACCAAGATCAGTACATCTGGATTCCAACTTATAATATCTTGCTGGCATAGTTTCATGTTTTTTAGGATAGTGCGTAAATGCATTAAGACAGGGATAAAGCCCATGTATGCCATCTCTTTATAGTGCTTTACACAAACACCTCCAACAGCCTTCATCAAGTCTCCACCAAAAAAGCGAAATTCGGCATCAGAATCGCTCTTTTTAAGTGATTTCATCAAATTTGAAGCATGTAAATCACCAGAAGCCTCACCAACAATCAAATAGTATTTCATTCCTTAAACCAATCTTTTAGAACATTCATCATATTATAAGCTGTCATATCTATAGTTGTGGGGGTAATTGCAACATACCCATTTTCTATAGCCCACCTATCAGTATCTGAAGAAGAAGGTTCATTGGATATATAATCTCCTGCAATCAAATAAGAATTAGAACCTTCGCCTTGTAAATACTTTTCCCATTCCTGGACCCAATTTCCTTTATCCTGACGACATATCCTCACTCCTTTATGAACAGAAGTCATTGGAAAATTCACATTCAAACAGACTCCTTCTGGTAAACCTTTGTCAAGAACTAAAGCAGTTAGTTTCTGAACTAAAGACGTATATGAAGAGTAATCAGCATCTTTTGCCTTATTAAGGGAAGAGAAAGCTATGGATGGAGCACCTTTTAGACAACCTTCTATTGTTACTCCCATTGTACCTGAATAATGCACATTCACAGCTGCATTATCACCATGATTAATTCCAGCCACCACCAAATCTGGTTTTTCATCTTGAAAAAAAACATGAAAAGCTAATTTCGTACAATCCACTGGAGTCCCAGAACAACTGAATACTACCAAGTCTTTTTCTTCACAGATTTTCCGAAATTTCACAGGCACGGAAGATGTCAAAGCCATGGAACTTCCTGAACGAGCTGAATCAGGAGCCATAACCAGGATTTGCCCTAATGGACGAAGCATTTCTATCAATTGTCTAATACCATTTGCTTGATAGCCATCATCGTTAGAAATAAAAATAAGAGGCTTTTTATTAATCATATCTTTTGCATCTGTTGTGCAAAAGTAAGTAAAATTATGAATTCAAGTCGGTTTTTCTAGTATAAAATGAGTATCTTTGCCGAGATTTAGGAATGCCGTTATCAACATTATCAATAATTTTTCAACAAAATTCGATGAATTATCGGAAAACATAAGGCTAATTTTTGATTTCGACGTTTCTTTGCAACCAAAAAGAATGAGATTATGGGAAGAATCATCGCATTAGCAAACCAAAAAGGAGGTGTTGGTAAGACTACCACTGCCATGAACTTGGCTGCGTCATTGGCTACATTTGAAAAGAAAGTACTTTTGGTCGACGCAGATCCACAAGCTAACGCTTCATCAGGCTTGGGAGTTAATGTACAAGAAGTAGAATGTTCAATCTATGAGTGTTTAATCAACCAAACAGATAAAACAGATATAAGAGAAGCTATTTATACCACAGACATCGATGGTTTGGATATCGTTCCATCACACATTGATCTAGTAGGTGCTGAAATTGAAATGCTGAATCTTGAGAACAGAGAAAAGGTCCTACAAAAAGTCCTTGCACCAATAGAAAAAGAATATGATTATATTTTAATAGACTGTTCTCCATCATTAGGTTTGATTACCGTAAATGCATTAACTGCTGCAAATTCTGTTATTATCCCCGTTCAATGTGAGTATTTTGCATTGGAAGGCATCAGTAAGTTATTGAACACCATCCGAATAATTAAGTCAAAATTAAACCCTTCTCTAGAAATTGAAGGTTTCTTACTGACCATGTATGACTCACGATTAAGACTGGCAAACCAAATCTACGATGAGGTTAAAAGGCATTTCCAAGAACTGGTATTCAAGACGGTTATCCAACGTAATGTTAAGCTCAGTGAGGCTCCTAGTCATGGTCTTCCTGCAATTCTCTACGATGCTGACTCTACAGGAGCTAAAAATTACATGGCTCTAGCTCAAGAAATCATAAAGAAAAACGCATAAAGTATGGCTGTACACAAAAAATATGCTGCATTAGGAAGAGGCTTAGATGCCCTAATCTCTACTGAAGAGGTTCATACAAGCGGATCTTCTTCTATCCACGAGATAGAATTAGAAAAAATTAGGGTTAACCCCAACCAACCCCGCCGTGAATTTGAACCTGAAGCCTTACAAGAATTGGCAGCTTCAATATCAGAAATAGGCATTATCCAGCCTATCACTCTCCGCAAATTAGATGACGAGAATTACCAGATTATTGCAGGTGAACGTCGTTATCGTGCATCTCAGTTGGCCGGTTTAAAAAAGATTCCAGCATACATCCGAACAGCTGATGATGAAAACATGATGGAAATGGCCTTGATAGAGAACATCCAAAGAGAGGATTTAAACTCTCTTGAGATTGCTTTGGCCTATCAAAATCTTCTAGAGCAGTATAGTATGACTCAGGAACAATTGAGTATACGAGTGGGGAAAAAACGTGCCACGATAGCCAATTATTTAAGACTTCTACATCTGCCAGCCCCCATCCAGATGGCATTACAAAATAAGGAAATTGACATGGGCCACGCTCGGGCTCTTTTATCTCTTTCCAACCCAAAGGATATGATGAGATTATTTCAAGAGATCATCAAGAATGGTTATCCAGTGCGCAAAGTAGAAGACTTAGTGAAGAACCTGAATTCTGGAGAGTCAGTCCTCAGTGGCAAAACACTTATTAAACCAAAGTCTGCAAAGTTACCAGAGGAATATAACGCACTAAGGAATCACCTATCTGAGATATTTAAAACTAAAGTTCAAATGACATATTCTCCAAAAGGAAAAGGAAAAATAATTCTTCCTTTTGACAATGAAGAACAATTAGAAAGAGTCATTGAACTTTTAGATCAAATAAAGCGAAATTAATTTGAGAAACAGGGATAAAACATACCGAGTACTATTAACTGTACTTGTCTGGCTATTTCAGGCAAGTACTATGTGCATTTCTGCCCAAGACAGACTAGATGCTGATACGACCCGCATAGTTCTATCTGATTCCATCCCGACACAATCTATACCAAACGAACCTTTTAAGAAATGGGTCCCCAATCCTAAAAGGGCTTTATGGCTAGCTTTAGTTATTCCAGGGGGAGGCCAAATCTATAATCGGAAGTACTGGAAACTTCCTTTGGTTTACGGAGGATTTGTAGGTTGTGCCTATGCTTTAACATGGAACAACATGATGTACAAAGATTATTCTCAGGCGTATTTGGACATCATGGATGCTGATGAAAACACAAAAAGCTACGAAGATTTTCTTCCTTATAATGTGACAATAACGGACTCAAATAGGAGCCGTTATCAAGAAATTTTGAGGAAAAGAAAAGATTATTATAGAAAATACAGGGATATGAGTATCTTTGCATTTGCAGCAGTCTATCTACTCTCTGTTGTTGATGCGTATGTAGATGCTGAACTTTCTTCTTTTGAAATAAATGAAGATTTAAGCCTACGTATTGAACCTACAGTAATTAATAGTTCTGTGGGACGCACTAATGACTATTTGTCAAATAAAGCTAATTCGGCCTACGGTCTACAATGTAGTTTAAAATTCTAAAATAAGATGAAATTAATAAGAAAATCATTCATCCTAACCTGTTTGATGCTATTTAGTATCAGCATGAAGGCGCAAAATACAATTACAGTTTATGACGAGAACCTTGGTCAAAACGAAGTCATCGACATCCCTGAAAATATGATGAGTGACGTTGATAGTTTAATGGCTGAATGGTTTTCAAAAACTTATTTAGACAAGGACGAAGAATGCCAATCAAAAGATGAAAATCCTGTATTTCCAACAGAAGTATATATTAATCGCCTGCAAAGATTGCCTAATGTAATAGAGATGCCTCATAATGAGGTTGTTCAAAAATTCATAGATATGTATAGTGGGCAACTTCGCCGTTCTGTTTCATACATGCTTGCGGCTTCCAATTTTTACACTCCTATTTTTGAAGAGGCATTAGAGGCTTGTGGGATTCCTCTGGAACTAAAATATCTCCCTATTATTGAATCTGCCTTAAATCCTAATGCTGTCTCAAGAGCTGGAGCTGTAGGCCTTTGGCAGTTTATGATAACGACAAGTAAAGGATATGACCTTCAAGTCAACAGCCTTGTAGACGACCGTAAAGACCCTATAAAATCTTCATATGCTGCTGCAAGATACCTTAAAGACCTTTATAACATATTTGGCGACTGGACTCTTGTAATTGCAGCATACAATTGTGGCCCCGGTAATGTTAATAAAGCCATTCACAGAGCTGGTGATGTAAAGGATTATTGGAAAATCTACAATTATCTTCCTCGAGAAACAAGAGGTTATGTTCCTTCCTTCATTGCTGCAAATTACATTATGAATTATTATTGTGACCATAATATTTGCCCTATGGAATCTAGACTTCCATCTCAAACAGATACTATCACAATAAATAAAGATTTGTATATGGAACAAGTTTCAGAGCTTTGCAATGTCAGCATTAGTGAGCTAGAAGCTTTGAACCCTCAGTATAGAACACACTTAATTCCTGGAAACAGTGGCCCCTGCACTTTAAGATTGCCTTCAACAAATATTGCATCCTTCATCAGCAAACAAGACACAATCTACAACCATAGACTCAATGAATTACAAAGTAAGCGCAGAACCATTGCTATGAGTGACACTAAAGTGTCCACTGAACAAACGAGGAATAGAAGAAATAGCAGGAAAAGTTCAGCTAGAAGTAGTTCAACACATAAGATAAGAAGAGGAGAATCTCTTTCAACGATTGCAAGAAGGCATGGTACAACGGTTAAGAAATTGCAACAATTAAACGGTATTTCAGGAACCAACATTAGAGCTGGCCAAACCATTAGAGTAAAATAATTTTCATATGGGGGACGAATCAGAAAAGGAGCTTAATGAGATTCAGGAAGTTGAACAAGCGTATCAACACCTGATTGACACTTATTTAAGCACAAACCACAGAAAAAAAGTTGATCTAATTAACAAAGCATTCAACTTTGCCAGACAAGCTCACAAAGGAGTTCGTCGTCATTCTGGTGAGCCTTACATTATGCATCCCATTGCTGTTGCCCAAATAGCCTGTGAAGAAATAGGACTTGGGTCTACATCTATTTGTTCTGCCTTACTCCATGACGTGGTTGAAGATACAGATTATACAGTAGAGGATATTCGAAATATCTTTGGTGACAAAATAGCTCTGATCGTTGATGGTTTAACTAAGATTTCTGGAGGAATTTTTGGGGCTCATGCTTCAGCACAAGCTGAGAACTTCAAGAAATTGCTTCTTACCATGAGTGAAGATATCCGTGTAATTCTTATAAAAATTGCAGATCGTCTTCATAACATGCGTACTTTAGGGTCTATGATTCCTAGCAAGCAATATAAAATTGCAGGAGAGACTCTTTATATATATGCTCCATTAGCACATCGACTTGGTTTAAACAAAATCAAGACAGAGCTTGAAGATCTCAGCTTTAAATATGAGCACCCTGAAGAATATAAAGAAATTCAGAACAAACTAGAGCATACACGCGAAGAACGTGATAATGTGTTTGACGAATTTACAGCTCCCATACGGGAAAGACTGGACAAATTAGGATTTAATTATGAAATAAAAGAACGTGTTAAGTCACCTTATTCCATTTGGAACAAGATGCAAACAAAACACGTAACTTTTGAAGAAATATATGACATCCTTGCTGTTAGAATAATCTTTACCCCAAAAGATCCATCTACCGAATTGACCGACTGCTTCAATATCTACGTTCAACTTTCACATATTTATAAAGCACATCCAGAACGGCTACGTGACTGGCTAAATCATCCGAAAGCTAATGGTTATCAAGCCCTACATGTAACCCTGATGAGCCATAAAGGAGAATGGATTGAAGTCCAAATTCGTAGTAATCGAATGCATGAAATAGCAGAACAAGGTTTTGCTGCCCATTGGAAATATAAAGAAAAAACAGGTATAGAGGACGACGGTGAACGCGAACTTGAAAAATGGATGCGAACAATTAAGGAAATTCTAGACGATCCTCAGCCTAACGCTTTAGACTTCCTAGAAACCATAAAGCTGAACCTTTATGCTCAAGAGATATTTGTATTTACCCCAAAAGGGGAACTGAAAACCATGCCTCAGAACTCTACTGTTCTAGACTTTGCTTTTTCCATTCATACTTTTTTAGGGAGTCATTGCATTGGTGCAAAAGTAAATCACAAATTGGTTCCTATCAGCCACAAGCTTCAAAGTGGTGACCAAATTGAAATTTTGACTTCAAATTCACAGCATGTACAACAAAATTGGATAGATTATGTAGCTACTGCTAAAGCTAAGGGTAAAATCCTTGCCATTCTCCGCAAAGAACAGCGAGAGCAACAGAAAGCTGGTGAAGAGGTTCTCACCCATTTTTTTGAAAAGCATGATCTAGTTTTTGATTTTAATGATGTAGATAAATTAGTAGAATACCACCAATTAAAAAGTAGGGAAGAACTCTTGCAAAGTATTGGCAAAGAAGAGATTGAAATAGGAGAAAATGATGCCAATATCATAAGGAAAAAGAGTAAGAACTCAAAAAACTGGTTAAGATTTTTGCCTTTCAGGAAGAAAAAGAAAAGCATAGAAACAAACTCTTCTGAAAAACCAATTGAAAAAATCGACCTAAAAAAGACAATTCAGCTAAATGAAGAGACATTAAAAAGCACTTATACCATAGCTGAATGTTGCCATCCTATCCCAGGAGATGACGTACTTGGCTTTATTGATGAAAACAACCACATAGTTATTCATAAACGCCAATGTACTGTGGCATCCAGGCTTAAAGCAAGTTTTGGTCCTCGCATATTGGCAGCCAAATGGGATACTCATAAACAATTATTCTTCCCTGTAAGCTTAAATATAAAGGGAACAGATAGAATAGGCTTATTAAATGAAGTTACAGAAATAGTTTCACGAAAATTAGATGTAAACATACGTAAACTAGCCATCGAGGTAAGTGAAGGCATTTTTGAAGGAGAGATTCAATTATATGTACACGATGTCGATGACGTTCAAACTATTATCAAAAATCTTAAAAATGTAAAGAATCTTCAATCAGTAAGCCGAATGAACTAATATAGAGTTATAAAACAGAATCAAGTTCTTTTTTTATAGAAACAAGATCTGCACGTATCAACTTAAGACGGTCTGAAACTTCAGAGACCTTAGAAGTTCCATCTTTGCTGTTTTTCAAGATTCGACGAGCACCTTCCAATGTCATGCCTTTCTCCTTAACAAGATGATATACAGCACGTACCTCCTCAATATCATCTTTAGTATACTGACGAATATTCCGGTTTGCTTTTTTAGGGTGAATGTTCTTAAACTCCTTTTCCCAATATCGTAATAAAGTTTCTGTCACATTGAACATCTGCGCCACTTCACTTATAGAGTAATACAACTTTAACTCTTTATCCGGATTATATGCCATATCTTTTATTATTTATCAAGAACTTGATTGCTATTTTCGTAATATTTTTATCTCTAGATGAGGCAAAAATAATGAAAACTGAGTATCTTTGCAAAACTTTTTGTTGAATATTAACTCATAACATAAAAAATCATGATGACTGCAAAAGAAATTAGAGACTCATACAAGAGTTTTTTTGCATCAAAAGGGCACTTGATTGTACCATCAGCTCCAATGGTAGTAAAAGACGATCCTACATTAATGTTTACAAATGCTGGTATGAATCAGTTTAAGGATATTATCCTTGGTAACCGGATTGCTGAGAGTAAACGAGTCGCCGATTCTCAGAAATGTCTTCGTGTCAGTGGTAAACACAATGATTTGGAAGAAGTTGGACATGACACGTATCATCATACTATGTTTGAAATGCTAGGCAACTGGTCTTTCGGTGATTATTTCAAGAAAGAAGCGATAAGTTGGGCATGGGAATATCTAGTAGATGTACTAAAACTTGACCCAAAAGATTTATACGCAACAGTGTTTGAAGGTGCTCCTGAAGAAGGACTTGAAAGAGACAACGAGGCTGCAGCTATTTGGGAACAATTCCTTCCTAAAGATCACATTATCAACGGAAACAAGCACGATAATTTTTGGGAAATGGGAGACACTGGACCATGTGGACCATGCTCTGAAATTCATGTAGATTCTCGGAGTGAAGACGAGAAGGCAAAGGTTGCAGGATCTCAGTTGGTCAACAAAGACCATCCTCAAGTAATTGAAATTTGGAACTTAGTTTTCATGCAATATAACCGTAAGGCAGATCACAGTTTGGAACCCCTACCCGCTAAAGTTATTGATACTGGTATGGGATTTGAACGATTAGTTCGTACTCTTCAAGGCAAGACTTCAAACTATGACACAGATATTTTCCAGCCATTACTAAGTGCCATTGGTCAAATGTCAAATACTCAATATGGGAAAAATGAGAAAACAGATATTGCCATGCGAGTAATTGCAGACCATGTTAGAACCATTGCATTTGCCATAACTGATGGTCAACTACCAAGTAATGCAAAAGCAGGGTATGTAATCCGTCGAATTCTTCGTCGTGCAGTCCGATATGGATACACATTTTTAGGTCAAAAAAATGCTTTTATGTTCAAATTGCTTCCCACTTTAATTGACACAATGGGTGATGCTTATCCTGAATTAGAAGCTCAAAAAGACCTAATTCAAAAAGTTATGAAAGAAGAAGAAGAATCATTCCTTCGGACTTTAGATACCGGTATTAGATTGCTAGATAAAATTATTACTGAAACTAAAGAATCTGGAAAAACTGAAATTTCTGGCGTTGATGCATTTACACTTTATGATACTTATGGATTCCCATTAGATTTAACCCAATTAATTTGCAGGGAAAATGGCATAACCGTAAATGAAAAGGACTTCGACGTAGAAATGCAAAAACAGAAAGCTCGTGCACGTAATGCTGCGACTGTAGTAACAGGTGACTGGGTTATTTTAAAAGAAGGTGAGACACAGTTCGTTGGTTATGATTTCACTGAGTATACTACACATATTTTACGCTACCGCCAAATTACTCAAAAAGGCAAAACATTATATCAAATTGTACTTGACTTTACACCTTTTTATGCAGAAAGTGGTGGCCAGGTTGGAGACTCAGGCGTCATCTGCAGTGAATTTGAAACCATTGACATCATTGATACCAAAAAAGAGAATAATCTTCCTATTCATATCACAAAAAAACTACCAGAGCATCCTGATGCTGAATTTATGGCATGTGTAGATGTAGAGCGCAGACGTGCCTGTGAGTGCAACCATTCATGTACTCATTTACTAGACCAGGCTTTACGTGCAGTTTTAGGAACACATGTAGAACAAAAAGGTTCTTTGGTTACTCCAGACGGTTTGCGATTCGATTTTTCTCATTTTCAAAAGGTAACTAATGAGGAACTTCGCCAAGTTGAACATTTTGTAAATGAAAAAATACGAGAAAACATCCCACTTACTGAATACAGAGACTATCCTATTGAAAAAGCAAAAGAACTTGGTGCTATTGCTCTTTTTGGAGAAAAATATGGTGACAGAGTACGTGTTATTCAATTTGGCGATTCGGTAGAATTCTGTGGTGGCTGCCATACTTCACGCACCGGTAACATAGGAATGGTCCGTATTCTTTCCGAAAGCTCCGTAGCAGCAGGTGTTCGACGCATTGAGGCTGTAACAGGTGAAAAACTAGAAGGCGTTATTGACGGGATGCAAGATACTCTTCGCGAAATTTCTGCTTTATTCAACAATGTCCCAGATTTGAAGATAGCCATCCATAGGGCTATTGAAGAAAATAGCGAGCTGAAAAAGAAGGTAGAAGAAGCTGCTAAGGAAACAACAGCACGTTTAAAGGACACACTAGCTAAATCAGCCACTGAAGTAAATGGAGTAAAAGTTATATCAGGGGTTTATAATGTATCTGCTTCAGTAATAAAAGACATTGCATTCCAACTTCGTGGAGAGATAAAGGACAATCTACTATTTGTTTGTGGAAGTGTTGAGAACAACAAGCCAACATTAACTGTTATAATAAGTGACAACTTAGTTAAAGATAATAGTTTAAATGCAGGTAAAATGATACGTGAAGCAGCCAAATTAATCCAAGGAGGAGGAGGAGGCCAACCTCATTTTGCAACTGCTGGAGGCAAAAATGTTGACGGTCTCGGTGAAGCTGTTAACAAGTTGATTGAATTAGCAAATATTTAATAGTTTCCTTAAGAAAAAGGCTTGCTTGCAAGCCTTTTTCTATTCCAATAGATTCTCAGGCCAGTTTACTAAATAAAGTTTTTCTGTAGCACGAGTAAAAGCTGTGTACAGCCAGTGAAAATAATCTGTAGCAAAAATCCTTTCTGATATATATCCTTGGTCCAAATATACATGCGCCCATTGTCCTCCTTGAGATTTGTGACAAGTAACAGCATATGCATATTTAATCTGAAGAGCATTAAAATAAGGATTCGTACGAAGTGACTTATATATTTCTTTTTTTGATTCATTTAGATAATCCTCTGATATTCTATTAAACAGCTCCTCCTGTTGACCTTTTGTTAATGAAGGAGCTTCACTTTGTAATGTGTCTAATAAAACAGTCACATCCAGTTCATAATCATCATAATCAGGGAATTCTAATGTTACATCTGCAAAGCGGAAACCATAGAGTTCTCGGCATTTTCTAACCCTTCTAACATAAGCAATATCACCATTTGCTATAAAACCAATTTCTTTAATGCCCTCAGTCCAATAATAATTATTCTTTACTATCATGATACGATCACCAGAAGTAAGTTCATCTTCAAATCCTAAAACCATACTTCTTATACCATTATTATAAATTTTAGCTTGTCTATTTGATCGGCAAATAACCATAGTTTCATCTATACCTACCTTGTCATAACTTGAAGTAATAGATTCAATAAATTCTTCACTTGACAGAAGGTTTACATCTCCAAAACCTCTCACTTTAACCTTTGGGAATTGGCCATTTTCATTATTTAACAAATCTCTGATTAACGTGGCATTACTCAAAATTCCAGAATCTTTAGATTGACGAACAACTTGTGTCAATTCTTCAGATATCACATCCAATCCTAAATTTATATAGGTTGCATCTACTAAAGCATGGCTAATTTTATCTCCAATAGGCGGAAGTTGTGCTAAATCGCCTAGAACAATTAATCGGTTTCCTTCTCCCGAATAAATAAAATCAATCATATCTTCTAACAACCGACCCGACCCAAATACATTGTCTGAAATTCCACCATTTGCAATCATAGAAGCCTCATCTACAATAAATATAGCATGTTTGTATTTATTATAGTTGAGCGTAAAGACACTTGAAATATCGTTAACTGTTTTCTCCCTATAAATACACCTATGTATAGTATATGCAGGATGTTCCGCATATTGCGAAAAGACCTTAGCAGCCCTCCCTGTAGGTGCTAAAAGGATTACTGGCTGTTTAAATTGGACAAGGGCTTTTACTAAAGCACCAATTAATGAAGTTTTGCCCGTGCCGGCATAGCCCTTAAGAAGAAAAACACATCTCTCCCAACTAGAAAAAAGATAACTTGATAAACTTTTTAAAGCTTTTTCTTGCTCTAAAGTTGGCTGCAAGCGAAAATTTTCTTTAATTTGTGACTCAAAATAGGCATTTATCATTGTTATAGAATAAAAAAATGAACAAAAAGTTCGGTTATTCCGTATAATTGTCTTATTTTTGCGGTACGAATATAAACAAATAAATTTAAAATACTATCATGAAAAAAGTAATTAACGCAATTTTAGTACTCTGCGCACTGGGATTGTTATGGGTTTGCTACAGCAGCATTATGGGGCCTATCAATTTTGACAAAGAGAAGGAACTGAGAGAGAAAGACGTTATTGCTAGTCTTATTAATATTCGTAAGGCTCAATCTGAGTATCGTACTCAGCATCAAGGTAAATACACTGACAATTTCGACTCTTTGATTGATTTTGTTAAGAATGCACGTATTCCTTATATTATAAAGGAAGGGGTTCTTTCAGATGAGCAATTGGAAAAGGGATTAACAGAGGCTAAAGCTATGGCAATCGTACGTAGTGGTGATGCAGCAGCGATTGCTGCTAACGGTTTGGCAGGTTTCCGCCGTGATACTATTTGGGTTAATGTTAAAGATACAATTTTTGGCCACAATTTCAATGCTGATTCCTTAAGATATATACCATATAGTGGTGGTAAGCAATTTGAAATGGCTGTTCGTAGTGACACCACAGATAAAGGCCAACCTTTAAATCTATTTGAAGCAAAAGCTCCATATGAAACTTATCTAGAAGGCCTTGATCAGCAGGAATTAATTAACTTAAAGGATGTTCAGACTAAGTTATACAAATATTGTGGTCTGAAGGTTGGTGACATCGAATCTCCAAATAACAATGCTGGTAACTGGGAGTAATTTTACACATAATACAAGTTTATCCATCCGTCTTAGTACGGATGGATTTTCTTTTTATGCATCCCCATCAAAATCTTCATTCACATATTTCCCTTATACTATCGATCCTACTATTTCTCTTTCGGCTAATTTTAAACATGCATTAGCTGAATTGCCAGAACTTCAAAACCCTTACAAGACTATACAAATACTAATTGACAGTTCAAGCACTATAGTCCCTTTTGAGCGTTTTGATGAAGAGAGAATAGAAGATATATACAACTTTAACTTTCCACACCTGAGAGGAAAAGTGGTGCTTTACAATATCCTTCCCCAAAGCAACACTGCTATACTATTTTCCATTGATAAAAGTGCATATCAACTACTAAATGAGACTTTTCCACAAGCAAGATTCTATTCCATAGAGACTCCAGTTATAGAGTATCTAGTAGAAAAGTCCAAAATTCGTGAAACACAGAAGTTATACATATATTTCCATGAGCACACTATTAACTTATACATATTTATTAATGGCAAATTGCATTATGGAAACAATTTTAACTATTCTGATTTAAACGATGCTCTCTATTTTATATTTCAAGTTTGGAAAACACAGGGATTAAATCAATTTACTGATGAACTTCATCTTTTAGGAAGTCTACCTACAGACGGAAATATACGTAAAGAACTACTTAAGTTCATTAAGCAAGTATATCAAATTAATCCAGTTTCTGAATTTGGCCTTAAAGAAGAAAAGGGAATTCAGCTTCCTTTTGATTTACAGATTTTAACCCACCGCCATATCTAATAATCGTCCAACTTAAAACATATATCATGAGAGTCATCAGCGGTATATACAAGCATCGACATTTTAATATTCCTAAAACTTTCAAAGCAAGGCCTACAACAGACTTTGCAAAAGAAAACCTATTTAATGTCCTTAATGGCTATTTAGACTTCAATGGATTATCTGCTTTAGATTTATTTGCAGGAACTGGTAGTATAAGCATTGAATTGATAAGTCGAGGATGCAAGCAGGTTGTTTCTATAGAGAAGGATCGTCAGCACTACTTATTTATAAAAAAAATTATGGCGGAAGTTAAAACTGATAAATGCATTCCTATCTGCTGCGATGTATTCAAATTTATTCCTCGTAACACAGATTCTTATGACTTCATTTTTGCTGATCCTCCATATGCCTTAAAAGAGCTAGGAGATATTCCTGACTTAGTCTTTAAAATGAATCTACTAAAAGAGAATGGCCTATTCGTACTAGAACATGGGAAAGAATACGATTTTAGCCAACATGTGAATTTTATAGAACATAGAGAATACGGAAGTGTAAACTTTTCCTTTTTCAGATAAGAAGTTTTTGGTACATTTTAAAAGACTAATGTTTACATAGAATTTTCTATATAAAAGATCATTCGACACAGCCTTTAACCAAATATCTTATATTTAATTATTAAAAAAATGTTTAAGTGGGAAGATGTAATCACACCATTCCCACTTAAACATTATATTATTAATCAGGTCTTCCGAAACCACCTCGGCCACCCCGACCGGAGCCAAATCCTCCCCCTGGAGGGAAACCTCCACCAAAGCCTCCTCTACCTCTCATTCTTTCTCGTGCATCTCTATTTCCCATAATATTCAATCGGTAAGTTACATGAAGCATCGCATAGCTATTAATAGCATTATACTCAGTATCAGAACTCATCATAGCCGAAATCATACGACTAACATTACTTTGCTTTTTCAAGATGTCAAAGAACTGAAGTTGAAGAGTTAGAGCATTTCCTTTCAGGAAATTTTGGGATATTTGGGCATTCCAAACAAGTTCATTTGTGTTATAGGAATCATCTGAATACCCCCTTCTACTACTATTAGTCAAGTCTGTAGAAAGAGACATATTCCAAGGCAAGTTCAAATTTCCGTTAATTCCATAAGAGAAGTTCCATGTGTTAGAATTTGAAGAAGGGAGCAACTTATTTTTCATATTGTTATACTCAACATTACCATTCACTGCCACATCAAATAAGTCTGAACGGAAAGCTAAAGAAAGACGTTCTCCCAAGACTAAATTCTTAGTTACATTCTTCTGGGCTTCTACTGATGAATAATAGTTATGAACTTCATCAAAGATCAAATCATTTCTAGTGAAATCATATTTATCTTCAACCTTTGTGTTCCGGTCAGTATAATATGACACATAGTTATTAAAAGACGCGCGAGTGAATGTATTTATAGTGAAACGTTTATCTTTAAATGCGGTATTAAAGTTTAAGATACCCATAGCATTCCAGTTTCCATCAATATTTTCAGGCATAGAAAGGTTTCCACCATTAGTAAAATAAGTAGTCTTACTACTCACACTGTTACTTGTAGTACGGATATTCATCATTGTCATAATGCCTGTTTGACTTTCAGGAAGGAAAGTATTGTAATTTATCTCAAACCTATTTGTTAAAGAAGGGCGAAGGCTTGGATTACCCATTGAAATGCTCAAAGGGTTTGAGTTGTCAATAACAGGAAGCAAATTTGAGACACTAGGTTGAGAAGTCTGTACACGATATCTAATACGCAAGCGACTCATTCTTGAAAAATTATATCGGTAATCTAATGTTGGAGAGAAATTATTGACATTTCGAGTAAAAGTACCCATTCTATCCATATATTCACCCTGCTGATAATTTGTTACTGAATGCTGCGGCTGATAAGTAGCACCTAAATTCAACTGCCACTTAGAACGGATAATACGTAATGTCAAACCCAAATTATGCAGGTCATATGTATTTTCAACATATTTGCTCAAGGTTTTGTCACGATAAGATTCCCAACCAACGGGTAAATAACCAATAGGATTATCACCCATAACTTCACTCAAATCATATGTATTCCTATCATTTTCACTATAATTTCGACTAAAGCGATAACTGAATTGCAAATAAGTAGCCCTAGCTATAGGTTCACTATAAGTCAACTGGCCTGAATAATTCCAACTGGTTGTTGGAGTTTTACTATATCTTCTTATTAAGTTATTTGAATCTTCAGCATTGGTGGAAGATATAAAATAGAACTGATCATTATAAGAGAAGTTCTCATTGTCACCATTAGTATACCCACCTGTTACTCGCAAAGTAATATTTCTTCCTTCCGAGCCAAATTTACGATTGAATTGTAATTCTCCAGAAGCATTTTCACTATCAGTATTATTATGCGACTGGCTTGACTGGGCATTCAATAAAGCCAAAGCTAATTTCTCATTATTACTTAATATATTTCTTAAATCAATACCCGATAAAGACGAACCAAAAAACTCATTTATAGTCTCCATATAAGGATTAGTATCCTCCGTGGCAGTAATAGACCTAGAGCCGCTATTGTTGCGACTTCTACTCATTGATGCACGTGGACGGAATATCAAATTCGTTAAACTATCCGGCTTCCATTCCAAACGTCCATCAAAATTTAGACTTAATCTGTGCCCTAAAGACTTGGATAAGCTATTACCATAATTTCCAGAGGCTGTTGTATAGGTAGAACTTTTAGATTGCGTATCCGTATCATCATGCTGGAAGCGAAGATTGCCACCCATTTCCACTTTTTTGTTTTCAAAAGCAAAATTGCCACCGAACATTCTCCTAGTAGTCAAGCCATTATTACCTCCCATACGAAATCCTCCGCCACCTCCAGGAAATCCTTGATCATTAACATTATTAAGATTTGCCATTAATGAAAACTGCTTTTTATCAGCAAAATGGTTTACCATTGCCTTCCCTACCCAACGGCTTTCAGTTCCACCTCCTAAATCTGCATTTCCAAAGATTCCTTGATCCATCCCTTTCTTAACAGTTAAATCAATGACAGCCTCTTCTTCTCCATCATCAATACCAGTAACGCGGGCCAAATCGCTTTTTTTATCATATGCTTTAATCTTGTCTACCATGTCAACTGTTAAGTTCTTCATAGCAACCTGAGTATCACCAGAAAAGAACTCTTTGCCATTTACTAAAATCTTTGTAATATCCTTACCATTTAAGGTAATTTTTCCATCTTCACTGACCTCTGCCCCTGGTATTTTTTTTACAAGTTCTTCTAATGCAGATCCTTCAGGAACACGATATGCTGACACATTATACTGAATTGTGTCTTCTTTGACCTCCACTTGAGCAGCTTGGGCTGTTACTACCGCTTCTTTAAGAAGAACTGCATTTTCCTCTAATTTAATAGTGCCTAGATTAACTTGCGTCCTTGTAGCGGCCAAATTAACAGCTTGAACTTTTGACTCGTAACCGACAAAAGAAAACTTAACGACATATGAACCAGCCTTAACTGATGGCAAAGTGAAATAACCTCTAGAATTAGAGACACAACCATTCACATAGGCACTATCTGGCAAAGATAGGATTTGTACAGTAGCCATGTCTATAGGTTCACCAACACCATCCAAAATTCGCCCTGATACTGTAATCCGCTGAGAAAATACCGATAAAGCGGAGCACATCATAATAAGCGAGAAGAGAATTCTTTTTACCATAAAATTAATTATCAATTTTTCTTTTTAAGTTGGATGCAAAAGAACTAAAAAGGTTTAACTAAAAAAACAACTTCTCGATAAAAACAGTCATATTATTGATAAAGTATTATATTTGCACCTAGAAAGCATTTATTATGATATGGACAAGCAAAGAATTATTCTTTCCACAAACTTGAAAGTATGTTTAAAAGAGGTTATTGATTCGTACCCGCACGACATAATTTTTATCTTAACAGATGAAACTACTTTTCAACTTTGCAAACCTACAATTGATTCATTTGATTATTTATCAAATGCATTTTATATTACCATAGGAGCTACTGATTTAAATAAATCTATAGAATCATTGACTCATGTTTGGTATGAGCTGAGCAATAAAGGAGGATCACGTAAATCATTACTCATTAATTTAGGGGGTGGAATGATAACAGATTTAGGAGGCTTTGCTGCCTCCACATTCAAAAGAGGAATTAAGTTCATCAATATACCTACAACCCTTCTCTCAATGATAGATGCATCAGTTGGAGGCAAAACTGGAATTAATTTTAATGGTTTGAAAAATGAAATAGGAGTCTTCAATGCAGCTTCTTGCGTTATTTTAGATTCACATTTTCTTCAGACCTTAGATTATACTAACATCCTTAGCGGTTATGCTGAAATGCTAAAACACAGTTTGATTAGTTCTGTAGACCATTGGAGTGACTTGCTTCATTTTGACTTGAATGATATTAATTATGAATACCTCCAAAAATTAGTTGCATTAAGTGTTAAAATCAAAGAAAAAATCGTCACAGAAGATCCATATGAACATGGAATAAGAAAAGCACTTAATTTTGGTCATACTGTAGGGCATGCCTTTGAAAGCTTTGCACTATCACAAAATAAGCCAATTCTTCATGGATATGCAGTAGCTTGGGGCTGCATTTGTGAATTGTATTTGTCTGCTATAAAAGTTGGATTTCCCCATGATAAATTATACCAAACAATTCAATTTATTAAAGAACACTATGGAACGTTCACACTTTCATGCAAGAATTACAATCACATTTATGAACTGATGAAACACGACAAAAAGAACAATTCTGGCATAATTAATTTTACATTATTAGGTGATATCGGTGACATCAGAATCAACCAAACAGCAACAAAAGAGGAAATATTTGAAATGCTAGACTTTTTTCGTGAAGGATTATAAGTTAAGGCTCCTAAATTTAGGAGCCTTAACTTATACTATTTTTAAGAATTTTCCTCAAGACTTTCTGCATATTCAAGTTCGCCAAGAACAACAAAAAGAACATCTTCAGGATCATATTCACCCATCTTTTCTTTCTTTGCTACCTTGACAACATGATTGGCAACCAGTTCTGTATCAATTTCGACTTCCTCATTTGTGTCACTGAATGTATTATAATAATACTCCCAAATAACATCTAAGAAGTATTGAATTAATTCATCATTAAAATTGCCTTTTTCATCAGAGAAACGTTCTTTAACTTCCGCAGGTAAATAATTGCGAATAAACTCTATAGTTTTCAAATCATCCTCTGCTTCCTGCTGAAAAAATTCATCTACCATAATTTATAAAAGAGCTATCAGTTTGTCTTCCAATACAGCCTTAGCTGCCGCACCTACATTTTTGTCTACTACCTCGCCATTTTTGAAATACAGCACAGTAGGAACATTTCGGATGCCAAATTTTTCTACCAAATCATCACATTCCTCGATGTCGACTTTGCCTACAAGAGCTTGGCCCTCATAAGTTTTTGCGATTTCATCAATGTATGGACCTATTTTTCTACAAGGACCACACCAAGACGCACCAAACTCAATTAACATCGGCTTGCCCTGGGCAACCAATTCTTCAAAATTCTGATCTGTAATTTGTAATGACATAATTCTATTCTTTTTAAATGATTTGCTGCAAAGATAATGATTTATTTTAATTAATCACATACTCACAATCTGGAATAGTTCTAATCTTTTCTAAAAAATCATGTTTCACATTAACACGAACATGAGTAGAAAGAAGCACTTGATTAGATTCAACATTATCCTTCAAACACAAAAATAATTCAACATTCCCTTTATTCTCTTGGATAATAGAAGACAAATTCTCAACAATGTCATCACTGACAACATCTACGGGCAACTTGATTGTCAATTTTTCTATTATTTTATCTTTTACATCGGAAAGGAACTCTACACTTAACACCTTAATGTCATATTCATTTTCTTTATAACGTCTTGGTTCACAACGTGCTGTAATAAATATAGAATTATGAATACGGAGCATGCCACTATATTTAGCCCAATCCTCGCCAAAAAGGACTAATTCACCTACTCCTTCATAATCTTCAATCCTAACTATCCCCATCAAATTCCCCCTTTTTGTACGAATCTCACGTACCTCAATTACAATTCCACCAAAAGTAAGGTCACGATTAGCTAATGATAGCTTATCCTCTATCTGAGGCATATGAGTATTGCAGACATCTTTCAAAATCACTTCATATTCATCAAGTGGGTGGGCTGAAAGATACATTCCGACTAGTTCTTTTTCTTTATTAAGACGTTCAAGATCACTCCAAGGTTCACATTCAACAGGTTTTGGATGAGCTATCTCTATTTCATCAAAGTCGCCAAAAAGAGACATCGAATTCTGTTGTTTATCCAACTGGTATTTATTACCATAACGAACTAATATATCCAAGAATGTTTCATCTTTTGAAAAAGGCGCAACATATTGCTCGCGCTTCAATCCAAAAGAATCGAATGCACCTGATAAGGCTAAACATTCCAGACTCTTTTTATTACAAGCAGAAAGATTAATCCTTTCTATAAAATCATAGATATCCTTAAATACCCCCCTATCTTTTCTTTCCTTCAAAATGCTTTCTACTGCCGATTCACCAACTCCTTTTATCGCACCTAATCCAAATCGGATTTCCCCTAAATGATTAACACCAAAATTTATATAAGATTCATTGACATCAGGTCCCAAAGTCGCAACACCCATAGCCTTACACTCATCCATAAGTTTTGTGATTTCTTTAATATCAGCTTTATTTCGGCTCATAGTTGCTGCCATATATTGGGCTGGATAATTAGCTTTCAAGTAAGCTGTTTGATAAGCGACCCAGGAATAGCAAGTTGCATGACTCTTGTTGAATGCATAAGAAGCGAATTTTTCCCAGTCACTCCAGATTTTCTCCAACTTTGCTGCATCATGACCATTCTTTTCACCCCCCTGTATAAATTTGGGCTTCATCTGGTCTACAATATCCTTCTTTTTCTTACCCATAGCCTTACGAAGAGCATCACTTTCTCCACGTGTGAAATTTGCCAGTAAACGAGAAAGAAGCATCACTTGCTCCTGATAGACTGTAATTCCATAGGTGTCCTTCAAATACTTCTCCATACAAGGGATATCATACTCAATAGGCTTTCGACCTAACTTACGGTTAATGAAGTCTGGAATGTAATCCATAGGACCTGGCCTATATAAAGCATTCATAGCTATCAAATCCTCAAATGCTCCAGGTTGAAGTTCCCTTAGGTATTTTTGCATACCAGGAGATTCAAACTGGAAAGTTCCAATAGTTTGTCCCTCACAATATAACCGGTATGTATTAGGGTCCATAATATCGAGTTTATCAATATCCAGTTCTATACCCAAACTTACCTTTACATTTTCAACAGCTTCTTTTAAAATAGATAGGGTCTTCAAACCTAAAAAGTCCATTTTAATCAAACCTGTAGATTCTATGACATGACCATCATATTGAGTTACGCAAACTTTTTCGTTGGTTTCCTTGTCAACTGCTGTTGAAACTGGGACCCAATCGGTAATATCATCTCGACAGATTATAGTACCACAGGCATGAACACCTGTATTACGGACATTTCCCTCTAGCATTTTAGCATAACGAATAGTATCCCGAATCTTTGGATCGGGTGAAGATTCTGCTTTCTGCAATTCAGGAACATAAGCAATAGCATTAGCTAGAGTTAATTTTTTATCCGGAATCTTGTCAGGAATCAATTTAGCAAGAGCATTACTAGTTTCCAAAGGCAACTTTTCCACACGTGCCACATCCTTAATTGCAAGTTTTGTGGCCATTGTGCCATATGTAATAATATGGGCAACCTTTTCTTGTCCATACTTTTCTGTAACCCACCGAAGTACTTTACCTCGTCCATCGTCATCAAAATCCACATCTATATCAGGTAAAGAAATTCGGTCCGGATTCAAAAAGCGCTCAAAAAGCAAGTCATATTTTATAGGATCTATCTGAGTTATTCCTAAACAATAAGCTACAGTACTTCCAGCTGCAGAACCTCGACCAGGACCTACACTCACTCCTAGTTCTTTTCGGGCAGCATTAATAAAATCCTGTACTATTAAGAAATAACCAGGGAAACCCATAGTTTTCATAATGTGGAGCTCAAACTTAATCTGCTCAGCGACTTCTTCTGGTAAAGGATCACCATAGCGTTCTTTTGCCCCATCTAAAGCCAACTTTTTCAAATAATCCGCTTCAAACTTAATCCTATATAGCTTTTCATAGCCACCAAGTTTCTTTATTTTATCTTCAGCGGCCTCACGGCTCATTACTACATTTCCATGCTCATCCTGTGTAAACTCATCAAATAATTCTTTTTCCGTCAAACGCTGGCGATATTCTTCTTCTGTACCAAAATCTTTGGGAATTTCAAAGTTGGGCATAATTGGAGCATGCTCTATATCGTAGGTTTCAACTTTATTTAACACCTCAATTGTATTACTTAGTGATTCAGGAACATCAGAAAATATTTCATTCATTTCTTCTTTTGTCTTGAACCATTCTTGCTTTGTGTAGAGCATACGATTTGGATCGTCCAAATCTTTTCCAGTACCCAAACAAATTAGTCTATCATGTGCTTCTGCATTTTCCTCATCTACGAAATGAACATCATTAGTACATACGACCTTTATATTATATTTTTTTGCATACTCTAATATCTTGGCATTTGCTATTTGCTGAAGTTTATAAGTTTCATGATTAGCCCTAGGGACATTTGCCTTATGACGTTGAATTTCTAAATAATAATCATCACCCCAAATTTTCTTAAACCATTGAATAGCTTCTTCTGCAGCTTGGAATTGACCTGTTAGAATTTTTTTAGGAATTTCGCCACCAATACATGCAGAACAAATAATCAGCCCCTCATGATATTTTTCTAGTTCAACTTTATCCGTTCGAGGACGAGCATAAAAGCCCTCAGTCCATGCCTTAGATACCAATTTAATCAAATTATGATACCCTTTTTCATTTTTAGCCAGAACAATTAAATGCCAGCCACTTGAATCCTCTTTATGGTCCTTATCCTTATCTTGCAGTCTACGACGTGCACAATACATTTCACAGCCAAAAATTGGGATAAAGATTTTTCTTTTCTGCTCCTCTAATTGCCTTTCCAAATCGGCTTTTTCCTCTTCGTCAGAAGTTGAGACTAATTTCTTTTTTAAATCTTTAATTACACTTTTAACTGGCTTATTGACCTTATTACAATAGTCAAAAAATTCCTTAATTCCCATCATATCCCCATGATCTGTCACAGCCATACCGCGCATGCCATTAGCTCGCGCCTTATCTACCAATTTATTAATAGCTGCTTGACCATCTAAAAGAGAATACTGTGTATGAACATGTAAATGTACGAAATCTTCCATTACTACATTTTTTTAATTTGTAGCCAAAGATACTCTTCTTCAATCAAAAGAGCAAAACATCAAGCAAAAAGTTATCAACAAGTTTATAGTTAACACCACAAATTGCAAAACACATTCTATTTGTTTGTTTATTTATCAAAATAAGCCTATCTTTGCAAGCAAATATATCATAACGAAATGAGCCGTTTAAAGAAAATAAAGAAACTTAGACTACATAGAGAGGGCACAACGACTTTAGTGTACACCTTTTTGGGAATGGTTGCTTTTTGTCTTCTCGTTCACTTTGGCTTGCATATAACTTTGCTCACCCAAGTCATAATAGCAATCTGCATTATTGTATATTGCATTTTATTGAATTTCTTTCAATGTCCCGTACGCTTATATGAAGGTGATACTGAAAAAACCATTATGGCTCCTTGTGATGGTAGAGTTGTTGTCATAGAGGAAGTAGAGGAAAATGAATTTTTCCATGACAAGCGTTTAATGATTTCTATTTTCATGAGTATACTTGATGTTCATGCAAATTGGTTCCCATGTGATGGAATTGTCAAAAAAGTAACGCATGACAATGGACGTTTTAAAGCTGCATGGCTACCTAAGGCTAGTACAGAAAATGAACGCTCTGCAGTTCTCATTGAGACTCCTGAAGGGGTAAACGTTTTAGCCCGTCAGATTGCAGGTGCCATGGCACGTAGAATTGTAACATATGCCAAAGAAGGCGAAGACTGTTTCATTGACGAGCATATGGGATTTATTAAATTCGGTTCTCGTGTAGATGTTTATTTGCCAATAGGTTCTGAAGTAAAAGTGACATTAGGGCAAAAGACTACAGGAAACCAAACTGTTATTGCCAAACTAAAATAATCAGAAAAATGATTAATCGCATCATAAAGCAAATCCCCAATACTATTACTTCGTGCAATCTTATTTGTGGTTGTATTGCCATAGTATGTGCTTTGCATGATCATTACACTACAGCTTTATTATTTATCATTCTAGGTGCTACATTCGATTTCTTTGATGGAATGTCTGCCCGTTTATTACATGTTTCGTCAAACATTGGTAAAGAATTAGATTCTTTAGCAGACGATGTGACTTTTGGCGTAGCACCTGCCTCCATGGTTTTTAGTATCTGCAAGAATTGTTCTTACCCATCTTTTTTAGGTGAATTGAGTCAATATCTACCATATTTAGCATTCATTATGGCAGCTTTTTCTGCTATCAGATTAGCTATATTTAATTTAGATACTAGACAAACTACATCTTTCATTGGGTTGCCGACTCCTGCCAATGCCTTATTTTGGGGAGCACTAATTGTGGCACATCAACGAACATTCATAGAGGGCTCAAATGAATGGTTTGGAATAGGTTTACTTCTAGGAACTTTTATCTTCTCATATCTTTTAGTTGCCGACATTCCAATGTTTGCATTAAAGTTCAAGAATCTAAGTTGGGCAGACAATAGTATTAAATATATATTTATTATAACATCCATCATTTTAATTTTAGTTCTTGGTATTAGTGGTATTTCAGCTGTAATACTTTGGTACATCATATTATCTGTTTTCACCCAAAATAAATAATGCATTTTTTTGGTTGTTTATTTTTTGTTATAATTGGTGTTTTCCTATTATTTATTATAGGAATAATGTCATTTATTCAAAAAATATTTCAAGTTTTTGGTTTTAATTTACCTTGGTTCAAGACTTACAAAACAGAGAACTTCAATTATTCAAAAGATAATACAGACAACGAAAAAGGACCTCAAAATAGCACTATTTATTCCACAGAGGAATTTATTAGAAAGAAAAAAATCTATACTGAAGAGGATGGAGAATATGTCGAATTTGAGGAAATAAAAGAAGGCAATTCGACACCTTGATAAATCTAATTTACCGTCTCTCTTGAAAGAAACTCTTCATTAAAGTTGCTGATTCTTCTGCCAAGATACCCCCTACTACAATTGTTTTAGGATGAAGGACATTTGGGGCCAAAAGATGATAACCTTTTTTGTCATCATACGCTCCAAACACCAGCTTACCTAACTGACTCCAAGCTATTGCCCCAGCACACATCACACAAGGTTCAACAGTTACGTATAAGGTACATTCATTTAAATACTTTCCGCCAAGAGTATTAGCAGCAGCCGTAATAGCTTGCATTTCAGCATGTGCCGTCACATCAGCTAAGGTTTCAGTAAGATTAAAGCAACGTGCTATGATACGATCATGACAAACGACTATCGCACCTATTGGAATTTCCCCTTTTTCATAAGCAACTTTTGCCTCTTCCAAAGCTTTCCTCATATAATATTCATCAGAATTTGCCATTACATCCGCATTTCATATTCATCAAACAATGTGGGATAATTTTCATTCATAGAACGATAAATAGACTCCAATAAAGTTTCACGCATCCAACGAGCCCTATTATTAACCTTAAATTGTTTTAAATATTTATCTATAATAAACTGTTCATGGTCATTCACGCAACAAACTAAACGCTTATTACGTGCTTTCTGATTATACTTTTCGCCTTTGGATTTACCTCGTTTTTTCATTTCCAGGGCAAAAATAGTCAAAGTTTATGCAATTACAAAAGATATTTATTGTAATTTTGCAAAAAAAGGAGCATGGCACAACACAATATCCAAGGTCAAACTGGGGAGAACAAAGCCTCTGAATTTCTCATCCAAAAAGGATATCAAATTCTTCACCGCAATTGGCGTTGTGGACATAAAGAATTGGATATTGTCGCAAAAAAAGAAAGTACAATAATATTCGTAGAAGTAAAGACAAGAAAAAACACTTTATTTGGTTCTCCTTTAGAATCTGTTAATAACAAAAAAATAAGAAGGATTGTATCTTCTGCTGATGCTTATATAAAATATTTCAAATTAGACAACCCTATTCGATTCGATATAATTTCAATTATTACCAATGAAGGTAATGAAAAAATTGAACACATAGAAGAAGCATTTTATGCTCCTATTTGGTAGTATCATGAAAGAAAATTCACCATTTGAGTTGGAATTAATACGACTTAAAGAAACCGACTCTACAAATAATTACATAAAACACCTCCCATTAACAAAGGAGATGGTAATCGTTTCAACTGAATTCCAAACAGCTGGAAGAGGACAGCAAGGCAATTCTTGGGAATCTGCTCAAGGAGCGAATCTTCTTTTAAGCATATTATTCTCTCCTCCAGAAAATGTTTTAGCTAATAATCAATTTATTCTATCTCAAGCTATATCACTAGCCATTCAAAAAACATTAGATGAATACACAAATAGCATCTGCATCAAATGGCCTAATGACATTTATTGGAATAATAAAAAAATTGGAGGAATTCTAATCGAGAATGAATTACATGGAAAGAAAATTGAGCGATGTATTATTGGTATAGGACTTAATATAAATCAAGAAGTATTTAAAAGTCCAGCACCTAATCCCGTCTCTCTTTTCCTAATTACAGGGAAAAAATACAATCGGGATGAGATACTGATGAAAATTATTCACCACTTTAAATCTTACATAGAATTGATTAAAGAAGGGTATACAAAAGCAATTGTACAGTCCTATCATAAGGTTCTCTACCGTAATAAAGGATTGCATGCTTATAAAGATGAAAATGGAATCTTTTATGCTAGTATTGACCATGTAGAACCTCATGGAGCTATTTGTATGAAAGATGAAAGTGGAAATATGAGGTATTATAATTTCAAGGAAGTAAAAGTTATAATAGATAATTTGGAACTGCCTAATTAAGTCTTTAAATATTAATTAATTTAATTATTAAATAAATAAATTATGCCTAAATATCATAGAATTCTCCTAAAATTAAGTGGAGAGAGTCTGCAAGGAGAACAAAAGTATGGAATTGATGTAAATCGTTTGAATGAGTACGCACAACAGATCAAGGAGATTCACGATATGGGTGTGCAAATTGGCATTGTCATTGGAGGCGGAAATATATTTCGTGGTCTTTCTGGAGCAGGCAAAGGGTTTGATCGTGTAAAAGGTGACCAAATGGGAATGTGTGCAACCGTTATAAATAGTCTAGCATTGAGCAGTGCCTTGGAAGCCAATGGATGCAAAAGCCGTGTATTAACCGCAATTCGCATGGAACCTATTGGCGAATTCTATACGAAGTGGAAAGCTATTGAGGCTATGGAAAATGGTGAAGTGGTAATTATGAGTGCTGGAACAGGAAACCCTTATTTTACTACAGACACAGGATCTTCCTTACGGGGCATTGAGATTGAAGCAGATATCATGTTGAAAGGAACTCGTGTTGATGGCATCTACACTGCCGATCCAGAAAAAGATCCAAACGCCAAAAAATATGACGAAATCACATATGATGAAATCTACAATAAAGGATTGAAGGTTATGGATTTGACAGCAACCACAATGTGCAAAGAAAACAATCTCCCAATTTATGTTTTCAACATGGACAATGTGGGGAATCTCAAAAAAGTCATAGAGGGAAAAGAAATTGGAACTTTAGTACATCTATAAAAAAAGAGGAGGTGACATTTTAGTGTCAACTCCTTATTTTCTATATTTACCTTCTTCGTGGTCTTCCAACATACTTAAATAACTTTGATACCTAGATTCGCTGATTAAATGTTCTTTTATTGCTTTTAATACCGCACAGCCTGGTTCATGAGTATGTGTACAATTGCCATATTTGCAATCTTTGGAAAAGAAGAAGAATTCTTTAAAATAATGACCGATTTCCCCTTCTTCCATATCAAATGTACCAAATCCTTTAATTCCTGGAGTATCTATTAAATATCCCCCATCTGGGATTTCATACATTTCACTGAATGTTGTAGTGTGCATACCAGTTTCATGTATATCTGATATTTCCGCAGTACGAAGTTTTAGATTTGGTAATATCGCATTAATAAAGGATGATTTTCCAACTCCTGAGTTACCTGAAACGAGTGTAACTTTATCTTTTAAAGCTGACATTATAGCACTAAGACCCTGTCCGAACTTAGCAGATACCCTATAGCATTGATAGCCTATAGTCTCATAAAGATTTATCAACTTATCTAAATAGAGCATTTCATCATCGTTCAAATCGTCAACCTTATTAAATAATAAGACGACTGGCACTCTATAGGCTTCAGCTCCAGCCAAAAAACGATCGATAAATACAGTTGAAGTCACTGGACGAGCTACTGTAATAATCAAAATAACTTGATCTACATTCGCTGCAAGAATATGGCTTTGCTTACTAAGATTGGTAGCTTTACGAATGATATAATTCTTTCGATCTTCAATTTCAGTAATAAATGCCGTGCCCTCAGAATTTAAGGTAATAAATACGTAGTCACCAACCGCAACTGGATTGGTGCTACGTATTCCTTTTAATCTGAAGTTGCCTCTAACTTTACATTCTATCAGGTTGCCTTCATCTGTTTTAACCTGATACCAACTTCCTGTATTTTTTATAACGAGTCCTCGCACGAAGTTTAGACTGTCATGATCTCCTTTTCCTTGGCTTCCATCAGTTCATCGACTTTCTTTATGAATTTGTCATGAACTTTCTGTAATTTAGTTTCGCCATCCTTCTCCTCATCCTCTGGAAGGCCATCCTTCTTTGCCTTTTTAAGAGCATCCAGACCATCACGACGAGCATTTCGGATACTAACCTTAGCTGTTTCCAGTTCTTTAGAGCACTGCTTAACCAATTGCTTACGGCGTTCCTCAGTCAAAGGAGGTATACCCAAACGAATAATTTCACCATTATTCTCTGGAGTAATACCGACGTTGCTGTCCATTATAGCCTTCTCAATAACCTTAAACATGTTCTTGTCCCAAGGCTTAATAGCGATAGTACGTGCGTCAGGAGTTGTTACAGAAGCCACATTATTAAGAGGCACTTTAGAACCATAAGAATCCACACGAATGCCATCTAGAATACGGATATTTGCTTTACCCGCACGGATGTGAGCAAATGCCTCCTCCAAATACATGAAAGCCATGTCCATGGCTTCTTCAGCTTCACTGATAATTTGTTTTACTTCTGCCATATAGCTTTTATTTTAAAGTTCTTTCTGCCAGAGACAGAAAGAACAAGGTTTAAAATCTCTTATAAGATGGTGCAACCAGTGCAAGGCTTCAACTGCTTAAAGAAATCGTTGCCTTTATCATCTACCAGAATAAATGCAGGGAAATCTTCTACAGTGATCTTCCAAATAGCTTCCATACCAAGTTCTGGATATTCCACACATTCGATGGACTTAATAGAGCTCTGTGAAAGAACGGCTGCTACACCTCCAATAGTTCCCAAATAGAAACCTCCATGTTTCTTACATGCATCTGTAACCTGCTGAGTACGGTTTCCCTTTGCAATCATTACCAGACTTGCACCATGACTTTGGAATTCATCTACATATGGATCCATTCTGTTCGCAGTAGTAGGTCCCATAGAACCACATGGATATCCTTCTGGTGTTTTTGCAGGTCCTGCATAAAGGATTGGATGATCCTTGAAATAAGCTGGCATTTCCTCACCGGCATCCAAACGAGCTTTTAATTTTGCATGAGCAATATCACGAGCTACGATAATAGTACCTTTCAAATTAACACGTGTACTTACAGGATATTTCGTCAATTCTGCACGTACTGCATCAATTCCTTTATCCAGATCTATTTCAATACCTTTAGTTCCTTCTCCTGGTTTACGTAATTCTTCTGGAATCAATTCTGTAGGATTATCATCCATTTTTTCTATCCAGATGCCATCCTCATTAATTTTGGCCTTGATATTACGATCGGCTGAGCAACTAACACCCATACCGATAGGGCAACTTGCACCATGACGTGGCAAACGTATTACTCGGATATCGTGAGCTAGATATTTACCACCAAACTGTGCACCTAAACCAATCTTATAAGCTTCCTTCAAAAGTTTTTGTTCTAGATCAATGTCACGGAAAGCACGACCAGTTTCATCACCGGTAGTAGGTAAACCATCATAATACTTAATAGATGCCAACTTAACAGTAAGCAAGTTCTTCTCTGCGCTGGTACCTCCGATAACAAATGCGATATGATAAGGAGGACAAGCTGCAGTACCCAAATGCTTCATTTCCTCTACCAAGAATGGGAGAAGAGTGCCTTCATTCTGGATAGTAGCTTTTGTCATTGGGTAGAAATAGGTCTTATTAGCAGAGCCACCACCTTTAGCCACCATAACAAAACGATATTCAGCACCTTCAGTTGCCTCTATGTCTATCTGAGCAGGTAAATTACATTTCGTATTCACCTCATCATACATATTCAGAGGAGCATTCTGAGAATAACGCAAATTATCTTGAGTATAAGTATTAAACACACCTAAGCTCAGAGCTTCCTCATCCTCAAAGCCAGTCCAAACCTGCTGACCCTTTTCTGCATGAATAATAGCAGTACCAGTATCTTGGCAGAATGGTAAAATTCCTTTAGCTGCACTTTCTGCATTACGCAGGAACTGCAAAGCCACATATTTATCATTCTCTGAAGCCTCAGGATCCTTAAGAATCTTAGCCACCTGCAAGTTATGCTCTCTACGAAGCATGAACTCCACATCGTGGAAGCACTGCTGAGCAACCAGTGTCAATGCCTCCTTGCTCACTTTCAGTATTTTCTTCCCTTCAAATTCACCTACACTTATGCCCTCTTTGGTCAGTAATCTATACTCTGTATGGTCCTCACCTTTTTGGAACATTGGAGCATACTTAAACTCTACTTTTGCCATAATTTATTTAGTTAGTTAATTATTATCACTGCCTCACATCAATTCTCCCTGTTCATCATAACGCTGAAATAGGAAATCATTATATGGATATTTCTGAACATGAAGTTCCTTCACTTTCGCATAGACCCTCTCCTTCAGCTCATCCAGATTAGTCTTTTCTTTAGCAGAAATAAACATACAATTTTCATTCAACTTAGCCATCCATGTATTTATCAACTCTGGCAAAGTTATATTTTCTTTGGTCTTAGGAGTAAGATCGTCTGCTGCCTTTTCCACAAATGTGTATGCATCTATTTTATTGAAGATGATCATCGTAGGTTTTTCAGCACATTTCAAATCGGCTAACGTTTTTTCTACCACTTGAATCTGTTCCTCAAAATCAGGATGACTTATATCTACAACGTGAAGAAGCAAATCAGCCTCACGAACCTCATCCAAAGTGCTCTTGAAAGAATCCACCAAATCTGTAGGCAGCTTTCGAATAAATCCTACTGTATCTGAAAGCAGAAATGGTAGATTGTCAATAATAACCTTGCGTACGGTAGTGTCAAGAGTTGCAAACAACTTATTCTCAGCAAACACCTCACTTTTAGCTAACAGGTTCATCAACGTGGATTTACCCACATTGGTGTAACCCACCAAAGCCACACGGATTAAACGACCACGTCCTTTACGCTGGGTAGTTTTCTGCCTGTCAATCTCGGCCAAACGCTCTTTCAACAAAGACATTCGGTTTAAGATAATACGACGGTCCATTTCCAGCTGAGTTTCACCTGGTCCACGAAGACCTACACTTCCTCCCTTGCCAGAACCGGAGCCACCACCTTGACGTTCCAAGTGTGTCCATAACCTATGCAATCTAGGCAGCATATATCTATATTGAGCCAGTTCCACCTGAGTCTTTGCATTTGCGGTCTTAGCCCGCATGGCGAAGATGTCTAAAATTAAAGACGTTCTATCCAGAATCTTTACTTGCAGCACCTGCTCAATATTGCGAAGTTGTTTAGCTGAAAGTTCGTCATCGAATATAACCATTCCTACGGGAGAACCTTCATCCTCTTTTTGGACGATATATTCACGAATCTCCTCTAATTTACCTTTGCCTAAATAAGTCACGGAACTGGGACCGTCTAACTTTTGAGTAAAACGTTTGATGGTTTGAGCCCCGGCTGTATCAGCCAGGAACTCCAACTCATCTAAATATTCATTTGTCTTCCTCTCATCCTGTGTTTGAGTCACAAGTGCCACTAAAATGGCAGTTTCAGTCTGAGCCTCAGAAATAACAAATTCCTTCATTCCGTTTCTTTGATTTGTGCAAATATAACAAAAAAGTGTATTCTATGCAATTTTTACCCTTTCTGTTTATTTCTTCATTACTTTGACGATAGGCTTACCCAATGGCAAACGTACCAGATGTTTATCCACTTGGACATTCGTTGCACGAGTATTAGCAGATGTAGAACTCCAAGATGGTTTATCAAATGCTACGAAATCATCATAATTATAGTTGAAATTACCATCGTTGGCAATCATCATTGTACGCCTATAAATCAGTTCACGAGATGGTGCATTGAATTGGTCTGTATTATTTCTCATAATACTGTCATCTGTAGGTCGATATACTCCACCGTAGTAAGTGAACGCTCCTTCATAGCAACCCAGTTTTTCAGCACTATAATGAGAATCTGCTGCCAACTGAGCCCATGGTGATTTTGTTACATCACTTTCCAAAGAGACATTATTATAAAGTCCGTACTTCTGAGCTGCTTGCAACCATCGATATTCTGAAGATGTAGTTTCCAAAGTACCATTTTCCTCATAGCCATATTCATCACCAAGCTTACCTAATCCATGTCCTAGGGCTTCATGCCACAAGGTATGCTCAAAACCCGTCTCTGAACTTGTATCCAGTGGAACTAGAGCTATAGAATATCCTCTAGTCAAACCATCACTATAAGCTGTACCATCATTATAGATAACACAAGTACCAGCATAGCGATTATCATTGACGGTTACAATCATCTGCATATTACCGGCCTTAAAGTCATTCTTTGCTAGAGCATCCACCTTCATGGCATACTTAACCACAGCATCATCATCACAAGAAATTCCGGTAGAATGACCACCTTCAAACTGAACACCCAGAGCGGTTTCATAACCTTCACCATAAGCATCATTCTTTGACACTACATTGACATAATAAACATCGAAGTATTCTTTCAAAGACTTGAGTGGTTCTATTACAAACAAAGAAGCGAAGGCTCTATCTATTTTCTTCTTATAATTACCATTTGTAAAGTCTAAATCCACGAAACCATCACCCATTAAGACGATTGGCACACCAGAACCCTTGGTATGAGTCTGTAAAGTAAATGTCTTTCCGTCTTCTGAATAATCGGTAGAGGTGTTGGCACCAGCTCCAGGCTGCTTAATAGTAAGATATTCTGATGAATAAGTTTCATCTCCATTGTCATCCTTATAAATAGTGAAACAGAAACTGCCTTCACGATCACCCTTTTCTGGATTCTTAAAGATTTTGAATGTAGCAGTCCAGTTTGAACGAGTTATAGGCTCCAAACTTACTAATTCCATCTGCTTGGTGTTATTGGATGGCCGATCCCACATCTTACCAAAGTTTCCATCATAAGAGATGTAGATTTTAGGATCATCATCCGTTCCATTGTAAGTGAAAGGAACCTGAACTTGACCACCATCCTTATCTACAGTAAAGGTCTTGGTTGACAATGTGAACGCTGAAATCTGAGTGATTTTTACAGTAGACTGAACTCTATCTGTTCCTTCACCACCTATAATCTGGAAAGAATAGGATTTTGAAGCATTGGTTTCATTTCCGCTATTCGTCTTTATGTTAAGTTTCTGGGAACCACTGTTTCCGGAAGTAGGTGAAACGGTCAGTTCCTTTGGAACATTATTCAAGCTCCAGGAGGTAGCACTAGTGAAATTCACTGTAACACTACTATTCTTGGTATAATCTACCGAATACTCAGTATTTGTATCGGTAATCTTGATTTCAGGTGAAGGTGGATTATCCTTAGAGCATGAAACAAAGCCTAGGATAAGCACTTGCGCCAGTAAAAACTTTAAAGTATATCTCATAATAACTAAATTTTTCATCTTTTATTTTACCTGAATAACCAAATAACGACTTACACTCCAGAAGGTGTTTGGATTATTGATTTTCAAAACGTACTGACCTTTAGCATCCTTAGCCAAGGTGTAAGAACCTGAAGGATGAGAAGTAAGCAGTTTAGCACTCTTGGAATACAACTTAATTTCCTTCTGAGTACGAATATCTATCTCTGTGAAATAGTTCTTGTTGAAAGCACCGTCTTTCAGCACTTCTTTTTTATTCAAGATATTCTGCTCTTTCAGCTCACTCTTCGTTCCAAATACAAACCAAGCGGTATTCAGCTGCTTATCCTGCTCTGCTACCACCTTAGCCTTTTCCTCATTCTGAGTAGTCAGTTCGGTAACATTTGTATTCAGTTGCTCTATCTTCTGAGTCTGCTCTTCTATGGTAATATTCTTAGAAGCAAGTTCAGACTGCAATGCTTCAATTTGAGCTGATTTTTCTTCCAACTGAGCGGTCAGCTGATCAATAGTCTCTTTCAGTTTAGTTCCCTCGAATGTGCTATTCTTCAATCTAGTTTTTAATTTCTCCAACTGCTCACGATTCTGCTGCAGAGTCTGCTGGATGAATTGGATATTCTCCTGAATCTGAGTTTTCATATTTGCGCCTTCGCCATTAGCAGCCTCAGAAGTTACTCTACCCTGAGCTTCATTAATCTGACGGAAACCCTCGTTAATCTCATTAACAGTACCCATAATCTCATCGAGCTCTGCATCACGCTGGCTGATAACCTGCATTAAAGAATCACGGTCTCGTTGAGCTGCCTCATTGATAGCCTTGTCCCCTGTACAAGCAGTTAGCGCAGTCGCTACACAAATTGACAAAAATAATAACTTTTTCATACTACTTATTTTATTGATTAATTTTTTTTCTTCTTAATGCACATCGTTCCGCATTGGATAATTTCTTCCAATCCTTACTTCCGGAAGAAATCTCTGCAACGGGATTATTCTCATTCACTTCATTACCTGCCTCTAAGCTTTCAGAATCCGGCATTTCTGCTTTTCCACCCAGCACGATGACGATTTCACCTTTTGGCTCATTTTTCTGAAAGTGTGAAAGCACTTCTGTTAAACTTCCTCTAACACATTCTTCATGCACCTTAGAAATCTCCCGGCAAACTGCCACAGGGCGTTCTGCTCCGAAATAACCGATAAACTGTTCCAAAGTCTTCACAAGCCGATAGGGAGATTCATAGAAAATCATCGTCCTAGGCTCATTGGCCAAAGCTAGCAACCGGGTATTCCTGCCTTTCTTCTGAGGCAAAAAGCCTTCAAAACAAAAGCGCTCATCGGGCAAACCCGATGAAACCAACGCTGGAACAAATGCAGTGGCACCAGGCAGGCAAGTTACCTCTATTCCGTTCCGGGCACATTCTCTTACCAAAAGGAAACCTGGGTCGGATATGGCTGGAGTTCCGGCATCGGATATTAAGGCTATGGTTTCACCAGCCTGAATACGTTCCACGATTCGCTCCACATTCTGGTGCTCATTAAACTTGTGATGGGATAAAAGATGATTCTTGATGTCATAATGGTGAAGCAAGACACTAGACGTCCGAGTATCTTCGGCTAAAATTAAATCAGCCTCTTTCAGTACTCGGATAGCACGAAAAGTGATGTCCTCCATATTTCCTACTGGTGTAGGAACTACAAACAATTTTCCCATCTCCTAATTATATATAATAATGCAAAGTTAATGAGAAAAAAAAAGCTAAACACTATTCATTCTCTATTTTTAACAATGAAATAAAAAAAATAGTACATTTGCATATGTAATACCCAAAAGAATTAGATATGGCAGCATTTGAAAACATCTCTGGAGAACGAAGAAACCGTGGAAGAATAGAAGTGATTTGTGGTTCTATGTTCTCTGGAAAAACCGAAGAACTTATCCGACGTATGCGACGTGCTCAGTTTGCTCGTCAAAAAGTGGAAATATATAAACCTGCTATTGACACCCGATATTCCGAGGAAGATGTAGTAAGTCATGAAGGTAATTCCATCTCTTCTACCCCTGTATCCTCTTCTGGAAGCATCCTGCTCCTGGCCGACGATGTGGAAGTAGTAGGTATAGATGAAGCTCAATTCTTTGATGAAGGTTTACCTGAAGTTTGTCGTCAACTAGCCGATCAGGGCATCCGTGTCATTTGTGCGGGTTTGGACATGGATTACAGGTGTGTTCCTTTCGGTCCGATGCCTAATCTGTGTGCCATTGCAGATGAAGTAACCAAGGTACATGCCATTTGTGTGCGTTGTGGTTCTTTAGCTTACGTTTCCCACAGAATAGTAGATAGCGACAAACGTGTACTGTTGGGTGAAAAAATGGAGTATGAGCCTCTTTGCCGTGAATGTTATCTGGAAAGCTTAAAACAGACACTATGAAAGAAAAAATAACCTTCGACCGTTTTATCCGGGGGCTGATGTTTGTTCTGGGAGCAATCATCGTGGTTTATCTTATCAACAGGTTGAGTACTGCCCTTTTACCGTTTGTGATAGGATGGCTCATTGCTTACATGATTTACCCCATCGTCATCTTCTTTGAGAAGAAATGCCATCTTAAGAACCGAGTTCTAAGTATCATCGTAACGCTTATTGTACTCATCGTGGTAATTGGTGGAATTATACAAATGATTATTCCACCTATGATAGAACAAGCTGCTCGTTTAAAGACTATCGTAGTAGAATTTCTAGCTAGCAATCAGAACCTTCTACCTTCGAATATAGAAAAATACATTAAAGATTTCCTGGCATCGAAAGATTTCCAGAACATCCTGGAGGGGGTAGACTTTATGAGCATCTTCCAGAAAGTTTTCTCTAGTTTTGCCAATATCCTCACAGGTACCGTAGGAGTGATTGTCAGCATTATTTCTGGATTTATAGTGCTTTTGTATCTATTCTTTATCCTGCTGGATTATGAATCTTTTGCTGAAGGCTGGAAGCAATTTGTTCCTGTGAAGCATCGTGGAAGAGCCAGCAAACTATTCAGCGATGTTGCAAAACACATGAATGCATATTTCCGAGGGCAGTCTCTCATAGCACTTTGCGTAGGTATTCTTTTCGCTATTGGATTCACTATCATAGACTTACCCATGGCCATTGCCCTAGGTTTGTTCGTTGGTTTGCTGAACTTGGTTCCCTATTTACAAACCATCGGTTTCATCCCTGCTACGATTTTAGCTTTGCTGAAAGCTGCCGATACGGGGCAGAACTTTTGGATTGTCATGGCACTGGTTCTGCTGGTTTTTGCTGTGGTTCAAGCTATTCAGGATTTAATACTTACACCTAAAATCATGGGGTCTATGATGGGGTTAAATCCTGCTGCCATCTTGCTTTCTCTCTCCATCTGGGGAAGTTTACTGGGGTTCATCGGACTCATCATAGCTCTTCCTCTTTCTACTATTATCATCATGTATTATAAAGATTATATAGCCAGGGATGAGCTACAACAACAAAAAGAAAGTGAAGAAAAAATAGAAGAAGACTCCAGCAGTAAAAAGATAGAACAGAAAACGAAATAGTCCACTTCATGGGACAAAACAAAAAAAGAGCGGAAATAAACCGCTCTTTTTTATGGTGATCCGCTTGGGGCTCGAACCCAAGACCCCATCCTTAAAAGGGATGTGCTCTACC
>AUXO017137849.1_pt1 | contig 41698 bp, 40 predicted proteins | sample 768731 | NCBI WGS metagenome assembly AUXO01 (sample SAMN02715735, study PRJNA202380) | gut metagenome | biome: sheep rumen | host: Ovis aries | place: New Zealand: Palmerston North | reverse complement strand
ACAACGCTTGAAAAGAACTTCTATGGTAACGAATGTGCCTTTGATATATCGCCGGTATTAACGACTTTCTCACAATATGGTAAGACAATACCTTATTCATTGGCTGTAAGTGTCATTGGTAAGGATGGTGAGTATTATGTTCAAAATGGTGCAACCGGTAATACAACTTATGGTTATCTCGCTAATCAGTCAGATAAGTATAAGTACATAAATAACGTACAAATGCTTATAAATACGAATAGAGACCAAGTAAGATACGTCTATGGCAATACAATACCATTCTCTTTCTTATGGGGCGATGGTGTTGGTGGATTTACCGTTACAATAGAGTACCTTGATTCAGCGTATAATGTAATACATACAGCAACAGTACAATATAGAACATCCGGCTATGACAGCCATATAGTAGATACTTCTATATCCATTCCTGAAGAACTATCTGCAAGCACTTATTATGTGGATATTGTAATAGGCAATATCACATATAGGTTTAACGTCATTAAGCCTTTAAAGGCTGCTGATGACTATCAAAGGGTGTTTTGGAGAAATGAGTATGGCGGCGTTAGTTTCTTTGATTTTACCGGTGCAAGAAGTGAAACTGATGGAGTAGAAATAGAAACGTATGAGAAAAATATATATGACTATTATGAAAATCCGGCATTCGAAAGAAAGAAGATATATTCTCAGGATATAACAAAGACAGTCAAGTTAACTTCGCACCTGATGGAAGAAAATGGTAAGTGGGAATTTAACTCACTGATGCGTTCAAAACTCTTATGGACAATAATAAATGGAAAAACGCATTATATCATTCCTAAACAAATGGAAGTGCAGGAGGATAACAACTATGATAATATATACACAGCAACACTAACTTACGAATATAGCGATTTATCATGACATCAAACGTACACTACATAGAGATATATATAAATAAGGAATTGGTGGAATTAGAGTCGCAGGAGAGCCTTAATCTTCGTATAAACGATGTTTTATTTAACCCGACAAAAACGAACACCACACAGGCAACGTATTCCTTTTCATTCGATATACCGTCTACACCAAAGAATGATGTGATATTAGGCTATGCAAACAACTTAGCAAAGACCAATAAGTTTCACACAAGATATTCGGCAGAAGTATATGCTGATGGTGTAAATGTATTTACCGGTTCATTGACGGTAGATAAGTACAACTATAGAGATAAGGCATATGAATGTAATTTAGTAAATATTAAGATAAATTCGTTGGAAGATATATTTGGTGAATCTACACTTAATGAAGTTCCTTGGTATGTGCCTTTTAATGGCGCTTCTACAATAAATCAGACAAATGCTGATATGTCAACGAAGTATTATTTCCCATTGGTTTCATATGGTTGTTTTCAGAAGAACCCGGTATATACTGATGAGGTTGGTTCTGATTTCACATCAAAGTTCGAAATCGATGAGTATAATAAATGGTGGATAACGTCTTTCTACCCGTCATTAAACTGCATGGAATATATCAAAAAGGCTTTTGAATGGAAGGGATATAATGTTGGTGGTAGTGCTTTCTCTGACCCACAGATAAATTCCATATATGCCTCTTGCAATCTCGCTGATGAACAAGTACCTGTATATAATCTTGGTCATGAAAAATTAGGAACACTATCTTTATCCTGTAATTGGTCTAACGGTAATAACGTAGATGATAAATACACCAACTACTTAGATTTCGAGTTAAACTACCCATTTATTCCTGCCGGTGTTAAAAGCAATAAGCAGCCACAAACTATGTTTATAGTCACAGAATCAAAAATAAACAGATTTGATGTCGAACACTGTGACTTTGCAAGCATTGACATATATGATGTATTTGATAGCGCTAATACACATTCCACAACAACAATAAACGATGACACATATTTATTCGACCCGAATGATAGAGTTATCGTTATACCGGCAGATGGTTTCTATAGGATAGACCTTAAGGTGACAGCGCAATTAAAGCAAGGTGATGGAGCAATAAAAGCAGACCATTGGATAATAAATTACAATGATGATGGTGGCGAACTACAAACAATTACTGAGCCACTTTCATTTAGAAGAACTTCACCATTTGAGGTGCAACTTGTAAAGAACTTTGACCCTGATGATGGATGTGAACTAATATACGGAAAGAATAAAGAAGTAAGATATGCTGATTACCGGCAACAAGTAATTATCCCTCAAACCTTATATGAGCAAACGGTTACATGCTATCCACATGAAGCCCCACATTGGTGTGATGTTCCAACAAAGGAAGGTGATTTGACAATGAAGACAGCAAGGGCAGCATCAAAGAAATACTATCAGACAACAGAAGGTGATATGCCACCCGGAAGATGGTCTCATTCATATAATGGATGGCGTTCATTGGGCAATACATATCAAGCAGGATGGTCTATGGCATTTGACCCGGTAGTAAACGATAACTTTATATGTGGCGTATCAACCCTATCAAACGGTGTAACTGCTGTTAGGAAGAACGGGTATAGTTGGTCTAAATTATATGAGGAAAGAAATGATGTATTTTGCAACATATTGCCATACGAAAATATCAAGTATAAATTAATGAGTGATGGCGAAAGAAAATATGAAACCGGTGTAACAACATCTTTTAATAAAAACTCATATATAAATGCCCCTTCTGATTATGTTAACGTTAGTGACAATACTTTTACCTCAAGGGTGACTTGTTGTGTTAAGTTAAATAGAAACGATATACTTGAATTAAAAGCCATTTTAAGGCACTATGACAGCAGTTTTGATGACGGGCAAGTAAACTACTATGTATCAGCAAATATCGACTTAGACATCAAGGCAATAAGCGATTGGAGTTACTATAATCTTAAGGCTAAACCACTTACCTATGAGATGGACCCAACATTCCCGGTAGATTTGCATCTTAATAACTTTGTAAACAAGGAAAAGAAAATAAGTGAGTGGATAGATAACTTTACCAAGGCTTTTAATCTTAAGATTACACAAACCGGCAATGATATTGAGATAGATACTAATAAAGGTCTTAAGAAAACGGTGGATTATGCTGTCGATATAGACGATAAGGTAGTGGCAGACAGTGTGGAAAGTCAATATATCTCATATCCAAGGGAAATGTATGTGAAATATAACATAAATACAAGTGAATGGGGCTTTGAACGTACAGTACCTGAGGAACATATAAACGATGAAGATTGGGAAAATTGGGGAGATAGTGGATATACGGTAATCAAATTGAATGATGATGCCTATGAAACATCATCACAGAACACATCAGTACAGTTCTCATATACTTATTATGATAATTTTACATGGCATAATCCTGATAATTTATCCGCAACAAGCATAATATCAATACCGGTAATTGAGGATTCACAATATATGGCTGATGGATATGGATATGAGGAAGCAATGGAACATGATGGATATTCCAAGACACAACGTTTTTGGTATAGACAATTGCCTTCAAGTGAATATGTATATACTTCTGATATGTTCCATGATAGGATAAATCTATCATATCCGGTAAATTATTATAATAACTTTAATTTATCGTATAAGAACACAGAAACAAGCATACTTACAGAGTATTTCAACTGCGTTCCTATGCTTGCATCGAACTTTGTAACGGTGTCTACATATCTTACACCGGACGAATATAAAGCAATAAAAGGCGGCGCATTGGTTCATTTTGATTCAGATTTATACCATGTATCAGAAATAAATGGCTATGACCCACAAGGGCATAATGAAACAGAGTTAAAACTGATTAAAAAGGTCTAACCATAATATGTTTATTTAAAAATTATAATAATGGCTGAGAATGGAAAAAAAGTCTTTCAGATAGTTATCAATGGCATTAAGGAATCCATATCGCAGGTAGATGCACTTATGGATTCCCTTAATGCGTTGGAAAAGAAGATTGGTGAACTTGAGAATAAAAAGATAAATATATCAGCAGCACCAATAGAAATGTCCGGTGGTATTAAAGATGCTACCGTTAAAGCCCCGACTGATACTGCAAAGATATTAGACAATCTGCAAGCGGAAGATAGGGTTTTAAGGCGTATTTGGCAAACTGAAAGACAGATACAAGAGACTGAGGAAGAACAGTATCAAAACCTGTTAAAAGCAAAAGAGGAACTAAAGGAAAGGCAGCGACTTGCAAAGGAAACAGCAGCAGAGGAAAGGCTTCTTGCCGGAGAATATGCAAACTCAATGGCCGGAATGAAGCAAGAACTTGCTGATATTAAGCGAGCAATGAACTTCCATGACCTTGATGATGTAGATTGGTTTGATAAACAAATAAAAAGGGCTAATGAATTAACTGAAAAATTAAAGTCCATTGAGCAGTCTTATGGTCAGTATGGAAGAAATGTTGGTAACTATGCAAGTGGTGTTGCAGAAGGCCTGAAAAAAGCAGAACAAAATTCAACATCGCTTAAGATAACTATTGCCGGTGTAACAAGGGAATTTGCCAATGCAAGAGATGCTTCAAGAACATTGGGAAATGAATTGAAGTCAATGGCAATGGCCGGAAAGCAAAACACCAAAGAGTACACAGAACTTGAAAAAGCATTCAAGAGAATGCAATCAACCTTAAAGGATATTGACAAGTCTTCTGTGGCAATGGACAACATGCTTGATGCAGCACAGTCAATTACTGCAATAATGTCAGTTAGTCAGGGTTTCTCAACATTATTTGGAATTGATAACAAGGAACTGAATGAATCCATACAGAGATTACTTGCACTTCAAACGGCATTGAATGGCCTTAACACCCTTATGAACCAAATGAAGTCAGGTGAGTTTATGGGCGGCTTGTTCAATAGCATTAAAAGCCTATTCTCTTCATCTAAAACATCAAATCTTGGTGATGGTGGTACATCCGGTCTTAAGGAGAGCCTTGAAAGTGCGGCAGAAGGTGGTGCAGAACTAACGAAGTCAATGGATAAGTCAAAGAAAGCCATTGAGGGAGTGGGCGGTGCTACCAAAGCAGCCGGTGCAGGCCTTAAAGAAATGAGTGAGGCAGGTAATACAGCGGCAGTCGGTCTTGGAAATGCCACAACCAACTCAATGAGTGCTGTTGCATCGTTTAAGGAACTTGGTACTGCAATGGTTGCCCCTCAAGTGGAGGCTACTAAATTAGCAAGCGAAATACAGGTACTTACAGCAGAATATGCCGCTTTAGACCAAGAACTTATTAAGGCAATTAATGCACAGCGTTCCGTTGAAAATAAAATGCAGTTTGGAAGACTGAACCATGATGAAATGCGGGATGCAAGGTTGGCGTATGAAGATTATAATGAGCAAATAGAATATCTGAATGAAAAACTTGACGAACTTGGTGCTAAAAGGGATAAACTTATGGCCCAACTTGAGGGTTTATCAGCAGAAACAAAAAGAGAAGCCACAGCACAGAATGAAGATGCAGCAGCAACGGAAAGAAATGCAAAGGCTCATAATAATGCCGTATCAGCCACAGAAAGGGCAGCCGGTGCCTCTGAAAGAAATGCCGCAGCCACTGAGAAGGAAGCAGCAGCAGCAAACGCAGCAGCGGCAGCAAATGAGAAATTGGCGGCAGCAGAAGAGAAAACAGCAGCAGCCGGTGGAAAAACAGCGACAGGGCTTGGTGGAGTTATTGGTAAGGTAAAGGATGGGGCAGCAGCAATGTTCTCATTGGCAAACATTGGTAAATTCCTTGTAAATACCCTCAAAATGCTTGGTTCAATGGCAATATGGGGTGCTATTATATGGGGCGTCACAGAACTTGTTGGTTGGCTTACTAAATGGGTAAAGGGAAATGCAGACCTAATAAGGTCAGAAGACCTTGTTAAGAACGAAATGGAGCAAGTCAATCAGAAATTAAGGGAAAGACTTGAACTTAACAAACAACTTGATACCGGACAAATTGGTGGCAAATATGTTGTTATGACTGCTGATGAAAAGGCTTATGGAGAGGCATTAAAAGAAACAAATAGACTTCTTGAAGAAAAGATAAAACTCCAAAATGAGGATAACAAAATTGACGCAAAGCCGATAACATCCTCTATGATGGGAGATAAGGGCGTTACTACTTTTGGTGGTTTCACAGAAGGTATTAAAGGCATTGAGGATTTCACAAGTAGATATAATCAGTTAAGCGAAGCCATACAAAAGAACACAGGCCTCGTAATGAAGAATGCGCAAGGAATCGAAATATGCCACTTATCTGCTTCTGATGCAAGGGATGAACTTGCGCACTTGCAGCAACTCATTGTAGGTGACTTTGTTTCTGCAATGAAATATTTCGATACTTCAACAAGAGATGGTGTGATGGCCTTGGATGCATTCATAAAAGAAAATGATAGGCTTACCAATGGTATATATTCCTCTGCATTGGCAAATATGGGCAACATCATTAAGGATGCAGGTTTAAAGGAAGCACTTCAACAGCAAATGTCTCTTATCAATAACTTCAGAACATTCCTTCAAAACAGTGATGCTCAAGTAGAAAGGGATTTGCAAGGTCTTTTGAAAGGCGCATTGAACGCAGTAAATAAGGATAACGTAAGTTATTGGCAAGGTGAGGTAGATAAGAAATATGATGCAATTATTAATGAGGCCAAGGAAAAAGGAAGGCAATTAACTATTCAGGAAGCCGCCACACTTGAAGCCGGTAGAAAGGCTGAAAAGGAACAGATAGCCAAATCCATGAACTCAAGGTTAACATCTGAAAGAAATAAGTATAAGAAACTTGAAAATCAGCAGTTAAAACTTGAGGATGAGTTCCGGCAGTTAAGGGTTAAGGCAATGAGGGAAGGCCTTGAAAAGGAACTTGCTGAAATCGAAGCCAATAAGCAGAAGGAACTTGATAAGTGGAAGGGCAATGCTGAGGCCATAAGGCTTGTTAACATCGTCTATGATAGGGAAATCCTTAATGCCAAAAAGAAGTGGGCAAAGGATATAAGAGACGTATATCAGGGGCTTGCTGATGACATCTATAAGATAATGGCTGATGTCAATAACCGGAACCTTAATATATCCCAATCAAAAACTGAGAGAACAGCAGACGAAAATAAGGATAAGGCCTATGAAACAAATATTGACCTTTCTAATCCACATGATATAGACAATTATAGAAAGTATTCAGAGGAAGTTGTAAAGATTGAAACTGATACCAATAATAAACTATATCAATTGGAGCAACAGCGCATACAGAACCAATATGATGCCGCTGTGAGAGAGGAAAACCTTAGACATAAGAATGTACTTGATTTAGAAGCTCAGGAAAAGGTTATTGCAGAGATACAGAAGCGAACCAAGGAAGATGGTTCATTCATACCTGAGGACGATGAAAATGCTTGGGCAGAGTTTGAAAAATCCCTTTCAGAACAACTTAAAAATGCAAATGGTAAGTTGGCTGATGCTTATAACTCCGGTAAGATTTCTTTCAAAGATTTCGTCACATTCACAATGCAAGAACAGGAAGCGTTCAATGCAAAGATGGATGTGCTTGAAAAGGAAAGGCAGAATACATCAGAGGAAAACGTTAAAAAAACAAATGATAGAAATTATCAGTCCTATGCCGATTATTATGACCGGTTGTTTAACACTGTTAAGGAAAAGCAAGACGATATAAACAATGAACTTGAAAAGGGTGAAAAAGCATCAAGAAATAACCCGTTCCAAATTATAAATCTTGCTCAATATACAAAAACTCTTAACACAGCAAAAGAACAATTCACAAACTTAAGGGAAGAACTTGTACAAGAAAAAGCAAAACTTGAGGCTGACCTTAAGGCAAAAAAGATTAAACCGGAAGAGTTCACCATTAAGAACAGTGAGTTGGACAAGCAGATTGAGAGCATTGATAACTCCCTTGCTGAAATAAATGCCAAATCAAAGGATAAGATTGGTGAGTTTGTACGGGATATTAGTCAATATGTACAGGCAGTAGGACAAGGCTTGCAGGATATTTTATCAGCAGTATGGAATGCTCAGGATGCTGAATACGACAAGCGCATGGAAGAACTCGATAAGTTCATAGATGAGTATGAGGAAAAACTTGACAAGCAAAAGGAAATCACCGAGGAACATGCAAATGAGGTGGATAGAATCGAAGGTGCATTGGCATCCGCAAGAGGTGATAGACGGGATGCGCTTATCGATAAGTTAAACGCTGAAATGGCTGCTCAACGAGAATCTTTGGCCCAAGAAAAGAAGATGGAAAAGGAGAAGAAAAAACTTGAGGCCAAGAAGGAAAAGGAAGCCCTTGAACAAAAGAAGAGGGAAAAGCAAAGAGCAGTTATACAGGCAATCATATCAACAGCATTGGCAGTTGCAAATGGTCTTGCAACACAACCATTTATGCCGGTGGGTATCGCAATGGGAGCATTGGCAGCAGCATTGGGTGCAGTTCAGATTGGTATCATATCATCACAGAAGTATGCTGAGGGTGGTGTCCTTGAAGGAAAGTCTCATAGAGAGGGTGGTATCAAAGTCTTAGGAGGTAGAGCCGAAGTGGAAGGTGGAGAATTTATCACAAATAAATACACAACTTCAAAGAACGTTGACCTATTAGACTATATCAACTCAAAGAAGAGAAAACTTAATATAGAAGACTTTATCGAATTTTATTCATCCGGCAAGGTTAAGAAATCGGTACAAGCACCGAGGTATGCTTTTGCAGAAGGTGGACAGTTACCAACCTTAAGGAATGATATATCTGTAGGAAACACCCTTACAAATGCGCTTGCAGACTATAATAATCGTCCTGTTGTTGTTCAGGTGAAGGACATCATAAATGGTACTGACAGAGTTAAAAAGGTTCAGGTAATGGCCGGTTTGGAAGAATAACCATGATATGTTTATATAAAAATACCAAAAATGGAAAACAAATGGCATGATATAAATATCAAGGATAAATTGGCCATAATAACCGCAATAGCAGCCTTTTTAATTGGATGGGGCTTGACAATATGCGGCTTTGTCTTGCCCCCTGTAGCAGAGGTCGCTGATTCAGTCTTATGGATTTTAGGGCAAGCAATGATATATGCCGCATCGGTCTTTGGGGTGAGTGCTTATTTTACTTCAAGCACTCGCCGGTCAAAGGCAGAAATTGAGTCATATTTTGATAAGCGTTTAGAACATGAAAGGCGTATAAAAGATGATGAAGAATAATGTTTTGATATGGGTAGTTTTAGGTATATTATTTATTATTTTTTTGGGTTATAAAAACCGGAATAATATTTTGAAATACTTAACTATAGAAAAAGTAAATACTGATACGATTATTGAAACAAAAACAGATACCTTATGGAAAGACACAACGATATGGAAGTATAAATTAATGCCGGTAAAAGAAGAAATAATAAGGCATGACACTATTAAAAGTGATACAACGCCAATAACCATACCAATAACATCAAAACACTACACAGATACCATATGTGCAACCGGCGACACAATAAGAGTTCAGAGTTATATCAGCGGATACAAGCCAAGTCTCGACTCTCTAAGAGTGTATATGAAAAAGCGAGAAATAATAAAAACGAATACAATAACGATTACAAATACAAAGTATAGACGAATAGGAATAGGACTTCAAGCCGGCTATGGATATGGGTTTAGGTCAAAACAAATAGAACCATATATAGGTGTTGGCGTATCTGTGAATTTTTGATAAAAGTCAAGAAAATGCCCTTTTTTTTCATTCTGTTGCGTTAAAACCCGTCGGATGGACAACTTATCGTCTGTTTATGTAAAAACGCAGTATGAAGAAAATTAGAGACTTTTTCAGATGGTATTTTAAAGCCCAATCTGAATTTTATGTAAGAGCAATGGAGGCCGGGGTTAACCCATTTATGTAAAGCCTCCATTTTTTTAATATGTTTATAATGTATGGAATTAAAAAATTGTAAAAAAGAACAGCATATAATTAAGGGCGCACAGGACTATGAAATATATAAGTGGATAGCACCGGATGGTTATCACTTCATTGGTCCTGATGGTGTAAACTACGGGCATATTATATGGGCAGGAAAAACATTGAGCACATCATCATATGCTCTCGCTCCGGATAAAACCTATAAATATGAAAAAATGGATAGCAATAATTCTACTAACACTAACAACGATTCAGATTAACCCTATGGCAGACTATAAGAAACTAATACCAATAGTAAAGAAATGGGAAGGTGGTTGGGCAGGCAACATCGATGGTATGGGATGTACTAATTCCGGTGTAACTCTTACTACTTTCAGAAACTTCTATGGTCAAAAGAAAAACTGCAACGACCTTAGAAAGATGACCAATGACCAATGGGAACTTATCTTTAAGCATGGTTTTTGGGATAAATGGCAGGCTGATAGCATAGAAAATCAAAGCATAGCAAATCTGTTGGTTGACTACGTTTGGGCATCAGGGGTTTATGGTATCAAATACCCTCAAAGAATATTAGGTGTTAAAGATGATGGAATAGTAGGGCCAAAGACGTTGGCTGCTATAAATAATCATCCAAATCCTGAGGAATTGTTTAACAAGTTATGGAAGAGAAGGGAAAACCACTTTATTTCCATTGCGAAAAACTCTTATAAAAAGAAGTTCCTTAAAGGATGGCTTCGCCGGTTGAATGATTTCAAATATGAAGGATAATATATCAGGCACCGTTTAATATTTCGCTACCGGACTTGATTATGGGCATAACTTAAGTGTTATGCTCATTTTTTTTACAAGAATATGTTTATATAAATTGTTTGCAAATGGCAAAGAAGAAACTTAAGAAATATATAGTTAACGCTGATGAAAGTGATGTGTTTGCAATATCAGTTGTGGACGCACCGGCTGTTGAATCAGAGTTTATAGCGCTTGCAAAAGACAAGGAAGCATTATACTTCAAAGATGAAGAAAAACACATGCTGTATGGGTGTGCGTTAAGGACTGATTACCCGATGTACAGAAACAGCGAAAAGTTTGGCGAATATTATGTTGAGTTCTCAAAGGAAAGTGTTGAGAAAATGGCAAGACGTTTTATGAAAGCCGGATATCAAAACAATTGGACTGAGGGGCATCAAAAGGAAGCAGAAGGACTTACCGTTGTGGAGAGTTGGATTAAGACTGACCCATATAAGGATAAATCACTTGCATTGGGCTTTGGAGAGGAATGTGCTGTTGGTAGTTGGTTTGTTGGCTGCTACGTTGATAGTAACGATATATGGGAAAAGGTTAAAAAGGGCGAATATAAGGGCTTTTCTGTTGAGGCATTATGTTCGTTGGATGAATTAGAATTTAATAAAGTAAATGATATGGATATGACAAATGATGAAACGTTTTGGCAGCGAATGAAAGGACTGCTAAAGGAAGTGTTTGGACAGATTAACGAACCGGAAGTTAATCTTGTAGAGGAAAACCTTGAGGAACAAGCGCCTGTTGTAAATGAAGAACCGGTTGTTAACAATGATGAGGTTGTTGAAACCACTGTTGAAGAAAAGGTGGAAGAGGTTGTAGAAACTGTGGAAGAACCAAGCAAGCCTGATGAATCAGGTGAAGAAGAGCCGGCAAAAACAGAACCAAATCCATTGGAAGATTTAGTAAAGAACCTTCAAGACGAGTTAAAGGCTTTGAAGGAGGCAAATGCTGAGTTGCAGAATAAGGTTAAGGAATTGGGCAAAAAGCCATCTGCAAGACCGGTTAACACCAACGCAAAACCAAGTGCTGCTGATACTTATGCACAATGGCGTTCACAGATGGGTAAGTATATAAATGGTGGCTATTAAAAGCAAAAAAACCATACATATGTTTAGAATGAATAATTATTAAAAAAATTAAATAAAAATGGCAAATATTACCGATTTTACAAATATTAGTTATTGCGGAAAAGAAGCCAACGAGATTTTTTCAAAGGACTTGTTCGACTTGGGTTTGGCAAATATCGGAATAACATTAAAGGACGGTGTAAAGGGTAAACAAAAGATTTATACCGGTGAGATTGGAGATGCATGGCAGGCTTATTCTTGTGATTGGTCTCCAAAGGGACTTGCTTCACTTGCTGAGGCTTATATTGAGCCGGTTGCAATTAAAGTTAACCAAGAGCAGTGCCTAGATGAATTTTGGGATGTTTGGATGGTAGAGAACACTCGTATCTCTCTTCAGGGTGGTATTCCTGAGCCTTTCAACACTTGGTACTTTGGCAAACTTCGTCAGAAGATGGGTAGAGAGTATGAAGAAATCTTTTGGCAGGGTGACAGCGCTCGTACTGCTACCACAAAGGCTTATCTGAATGTAACCGATGGTATCGAAAAGAAGCTTAATGGCAATACCGGTGTAACAAAGATTAATGGTGCTGCTTTCACCGTTGACAACATCCTTGCTCAGGTTGAGGCTGCTATCAATGCTGCTGTTGCTAAGGCTGCTGAGGGTGAGATTGACATGGAAGGCTACAAGGTATTTATGAACTACTCTGATGTGAAAGTTCTTGAAGTTGCCCTTGGTAAACTCTGTTGCCCAAATAAGGAAAGCATTTTCTCTAACTATGCTAAGAATGGTAACTCCATTTATGTGCTTGGTTTTGAAATCGTTCCTACAATGCAGAGCAGAAATACCATTATCGTAGGTCCTGTTAAGAACCTTGTACTTGGTTTTGATACTTTTGATAGTCATCAGGAGTATAAGATTATCGACATGCGAGACACTCTCGGAATCAATCAGTTCAGAATCCTTGCTATCAGCAATATCGCTGTTGGTATCGTATTCCCTGAGTTATTCGTATATAGCAGAGTGGCTTAATGCTAATCTCATTTGTCTAAACTCTATATATAATGCCGGGTGGGCATACAATATGGTATGCCTACCGGTTGTAAAAAATCAAATAATAAATTTAAAAATATAATTATAATATGGCATCTTGTTTAACTTGTAAACTTGCTAATGATATACTTAGGACCAACAGTTGTGGCTACTCACTTCCGGAAGTAACGGACATCTACCTTGCCAACTATTCTGATGTGGTTTCCACTGCTTTGGATGCTGATGGACAAAACATTACAGGTATCACATTGGCCACCGGTGATACTCAGTTCTATCACATTGAGCCTGCTAAGAACTCTACTACTTTCGAAGATGCATTGGTAGTTGAGGATTCAGGTGCTAAGTATCGTACACATACCCTTACTTTCTCTGTAACGGGTGTTTATGATGGCAATCGTCACTGCGACTTTGATAACCTTTCGCTTGGTCGTTATCTCGCTGTTGTAAAGACTGCTGAGGGTAACTATCTTGCAATGGGTAGAACTACCGGTCTTGAGGCTGAAACTGCTACTTTGAGTGGTGGTGGTGATAGCAACGGTATGCAGATTGTACTTTCTGCTAATATCGCTGAGTCAGTTGTTCCCGTAACCGGTGCTGCAATTGACGTTGTAATTGGCGCTTAATTAATTTAGTTAATTTAGTTTTTATTATTATTAAAATGGATTAGCCGTTTGGTTAGTCCATTTTTTTTGTTGTTCGATATGTTTACTATAAAAATTATTTATGGCTGTATCACTATATAAAAATCCCAATGGCTATCGTTTAGACAAGTTGGATGACGTTGTTTATCTTTTACCAAATGATGCGGTTAAGATTATTATTGATGATGGCGAAGCATATATCGAATGGATTGATGGTGCTCCCATTGTTCCTTTAATGATAAAATGTTTTAATCCGGCATTAACTGAAACTGATGAGTTGGACGAGAGATATGCTTTTACCCACTCTTTGACCTTCTCTGTCAATAACTATGCAAACGTAAACCTTTTCAGGGGTTTATATTATGCTGTTATTAAGGATATAAATGGTGTATATTGGATGGTCAATCCTGAATTTCCGGCTAAGGTGACATATCTTTATACACTTTCTGCAACGGAAAATAAGACTGACTTTACAGTAGCCACAATCTCAAATCATCCGGTTTTAAAAATAAGAAACTTTGACGATGCTGTATCAGGAGAAAGCGTTTTTGAATGTAAGGGATATAAGGTGTCTTTGGCAAATAATCATACCCCTTTGTTACTTAACGAAAAACTTTTCTCTTTGAGAAAGGATAACATAGTATATTACACAAATGACGGGTATAAGGAAATAGAGTACAATAAGAACAGCCTTACCTTTCAGGAGCAGTTTGACGGAAACCTTGTAAGCCACTCCTTAAACTTTAAGATAAGGTTTGATGATTACAAGAGCAGTTGGCACTATAATCTATTAGAGTTCGAAAAGAACACATATACAGCCGTTCTAAGGACTTCTGACAACCATTGGCTTGTAAGTGGCTTTGAGGTAGGTTATCGCCCCTTATACACAATAAATGCCGATGCAAATAATACTCCCAATAGCATTGAGATACAACTTATTGACGGGTATAATAATGGAAACTTCCTTGGTTACTTGGATGAAATAACGTTTTCTGAGATAGCAGAGAAATCATATAAATATACCACCAAGCATCATGGATGGGAATGTATGGGTCTTAACCTTGCAAGGTATCTATTGGCAGAAGAGGTGGATGCTTTTGGAAATCTTACCGGTAACTATAAGTGTAGGGTTGGATATGAATCAGAATTTACTGACCTTAATATTGTTGGCACATTCGATGAACCGGCAGAATTTGTTAATCCCAACTGTAGTGGTGAAGCCTGTAAAATGGAAACGTCATTGCAGACTATTAACTTTAATTCCACCGGAACAAAAACATATACACTGAAATGCTCTGATGCATGGAATATAAGAAGTACTGCAAACTATATAACAGTAAGTCCACAATCGGGTATTGGTGATAGGGAATATCAGATTGAGGTTACGAATACAAGGCAACCATCCTCATCTTTAATAACAAGCCAAATAGTGCTTGATTACTGCGATGAATCGGAATCGTATAACGTATATCTGAGGGATGAGAAGTGCTTACCGGTAGATACTTATAATATATCTGCAAATGCCCAATATCTTACTATTCAAAGTACTTGTTGTATAAGTGGCGCAACCGGTGGCGCTATTAAGAACATCGTTATTACAAATGATGGTGTAAAGGTTTTTGTGCCGGCAAATGAAACGGGTGCTCAAACAAACTATACCATAAATATCACCTTCTGCGATGGCTCAACAGATGATGTAACTATTGTTCAGTCGGCTAACTATGAGAATTGGGTAAGAGAAGGATATGTATGTGATGGTGGAAAGAAATATGAGGTGTTGTATCAGTATACAGGTGAAACACCTTCTACCATAAACATTAAGACCGGTAAAACAAAAAGGGGTGATGAACTTCCTGACCCATCAGGTGATTGTGAGGCTTCATCAAGAATGACAAGGTGGTACTATGATGAAGATGATATATGTGTGGATGGGTTGCTCTATCAACTACTTTATCAGCAGGAATCGTTCGATGATGGTATTCATTGGCAGGATACGGGACAATCAAAACTTGGTAAGCAAATACCTGATGTGAGTGGCACATGTGCCGGACAATCATCAATTCGTCTTATGCCAAATGCGGAAAAGGCATTGGTGATGATTGACGATAAGATGGATGTAAACCTTTCATATTATCTTTATAATATGAATGATATGTCTCAACCACCAATAACAGCATCATCCACCGGGTATTATGTAAGGTTCAAAGGTGACACAGAAACGGAGTGGAAGAGGATGTCGTATGAATCGCCGACAGTATATTCCAACTCTGCATATACAACGGGTTATTCGACTCAGGATAATCCCATACAATACTTTGATGTACAACTTATTGACCCATCAGGTAATATCATTGACAGAAGGGTGGTAAATGTAAGTTATAATGCCGGTGCTGTATTGGAAATAACTGATAAAATTGTTGGCAGGGTGCAGGGTTCGATAGATGCCATATCCGGAGAAGTAAGTTCCCATACCAACAGTATATCTGTCATTGAGCAAACCTTGTCATCCATAACCTCTACTGTAGAAAGACATACAAACTACATAGAGGGCAATGAGGTATGGAAGGAAAGTGCTGCAACAAGAATACAGCAAACGGCAGACGCTATTACTCAGGAAGCGAGTATGAGAACTTCTGCTGACACACAACTTGATAGTAGGATTACTCAGACTGCATCTGCTATTACTCAGGAGGTGTCTGCAAGAACTGCTGCTGATAACACATTAAACAGCCGGATAAATCAAACTGCGAGTTCATTAACTGCTGATATAAGAAGTGTGAGTGGTGATGTGGCGACAAATAAGACAAATATCGCAAGCATATCTGCAACAACAACCGGCATAGTAACGGAGGTGTCAGAACTTAATGAAAAGGTAGATAAGATTGGAAAATTCAAAAAGGAAGTATTTATTGACCTGTCAGGCAGAAATGAAAACACATATTATCCCGTTGGTTGTAAGATACCAAATACAACGGTTAAGATACAGGTATGGAAGGACTTGAACCAAGACGATTGGGGATATGCTTCTTGGGGTACTCATAATATTGGTGAAAAGGTATCCGGTAAGGGTGGTGCTTATCTTGAGTTTGAAGAAACTGTAAGAGGTAACAATTGGGGTCATTCGCTTGATATTGGCAGAAATATGACAAAGGTCGAATGGAACTTTTGTACCGGAGGTGAAGGTATAGTAGATGAGGCCACAAATATCGCAATGACAAAACCTGTTGGTAAGGTCATTCAGTGTACTGAGGATAGTATGGAACTTATACACCTTAGAGGTGGTATGAAGTATAGAGTTTGTGTTATGTCAGATACAGACCCATTGGATAGTGTAACCATACAAGCCTATCCAACCGGATATACAAAATCAGGTTATTTCACAGCATCCACCTTTACGGTTGCAAATGTAAGGAATGATACCATCATTAATGGCCTTCATTCGAAAGATGAGTATATGAAGGTAAGGGTAACTGATGCATCATATTCTTATGTATATTCTACTATACAGCAAGAGACATCTGCAATCACTTCTACTGTAAGGGCATTATCCGGTGATGTAACTGCAAATACAGAGAACATATCACAACTTAAGCAGACAACATCATCCATTACATCGTCTGTGTCAGCGTTAACAAAGACCATTGACGATTGGGAAGTGGGTGGAAGAAACTACATCATGAATGGTGCTTTCTTGCAGCCGGTTGAGAACAATCTTCCTATGTATTGGCAGTCTTGGGGTAGTCCATCGTTATTAGATGTATATACTGATGCATCAGGCAAAAAATGGATGCATGTAAGGCCAAGTGCAAGTTATAACTCAGGTAAATGGCAAGGATATAGACAATCTCATTGGAGTGACTATCACATAACCATTGATGGGGCTTTAACCTATACTCTTTCGTTCACTGCTTATGCTTCGAGGAATACTACAGGCCAAGGTGTGTGCTTCCATTGGATGAAGGGTGGTAGCATTGTAATTAAGCCGGGTGGAGGTTATTTGCAGAGCAACTTCTACTTTGACTTTACAACAGAGCCAACTCAATATAAGGTCACTTTTAAACCGGATGAGCATTCAGAATATACAGGAAGCCACCTTGATGGTTTTGAGTTCATGATTGGTCAGCATGCAACACCTTCTTATTATACAGATTTATATATCACCGATATAATGTTTGAGCAGGCAAGTTGTCCATCGAATTGGTATCCATCTGTTGAAGAGGAAGGCGCAACAATAACTGCTGTTAGAAGTGAGATACAGCAAACTGCAACGTCAATAACTGCATCTATTTATGATGAACTGAATGATAGAACGGGTATTGATGTAAGAGCCGGTGAAATCACATTGGATGCCGATAACACATATATAAATGGTAATCTTAATCTGTATGATTCATCCGGTAATGGCTTGACCATATATGATGAAAACAACTTTGAAAGGGTTAACATTCAGTCAAATTCCATTGGCGAAATTGCGCAAATGTCCGGTGATACACAACAAGCATTAACAAAGACTGTCACATTAAATTCAAAAACCAATTTCAATGGAACATCCGCTGTGACAGAAGGGTTTACAGTTGCGGCAGGCAAGACATTGGACATAAGCAATATATATTACCAACTTTATGCTGCGCCAACAACAGGTGGAACTGTCATTTATCCTTCACTTCCAACTATGCAGATTAAGATTGAACTTCTGAGTGGTAGTAGTGCAGGAACAGCAGTTGTCACACAAACTGTTAATGCTGAAAAAGTTGATAATTATGGCACTTACAGGTACATTGTTCCAATAAGATATAATGTTCAATCATCAGGTACGTTCTATATAAGATATACAATACAGTATAATAGAACTATTACTACGTCTAATATATTTTTCACAGTGTCTTCACTTGTATCAACAGCAAATAAGACTGAAACATATATTGGCAAGGATGGCTTATATGTGCATGCCGGCGCAAATAAATTGCTTTGGGCTGATGAAACACAAGTGCAAATGCGTTATGATTTTGGTGGAATAAGAATTATCAATGATTCAAGACCAAATTCAGTTGGTGGCACATTGCAAACCATTGTTGGTTTTAATGGCACTGAACCAAATAGAAATCCTGTATGGATGCCTTTCTATAACTATACGCCATTATTTGACCCATCAAATGCTTTTAAAGGCGGCTATACAAGTCAGTATATAAGTAATGTAAGACTAACAAGGTATGCTTATAAAATCAACCCTATAGAAGACGTTGGAATTTGTATGATAACTATGCCTGCATATGATTCGGGTGGAACAAAACAAGAAACTTGGATTATATTGCCAAAAACAACGTTTACATATAATGGCGTTAATACCAATCTGCCTGCCGGTTATTCAATTACAATAGTAAATAACACTATTGATGGCAATGCTGCAAATGTGTATGTTGTGCCTGATACAAGCAGTTATCAATCAGGTTATATAATTGATTCAAATAGGGATAAAAACTATTATGTGGCATTGAACGATGACCAAGCACAATCAAATAGTACATTCATATATACAGGCTATGGCGATATATGGAGAGAAATGGATGATTCTCAATAATTCACACATATGACACATGCTTTTTACAGTGTGTGTCATATTTCTTTTATATAATAATATGTTTATATAAAAATATTTTATGAAATTTATATCTTATACAAAAACTGATGCCTATTATGAATTTGTAGGCGAGAATGGAGAAAAATACATTGTTCCTTCAACAGATGTTGTGTTGGTGGATGATGAATCAGGTGCTGTGAGTGTGAAAAACACTGCATCAAGAAAGACAATAGGACATATTGTAGATTAAAAATAATAAAATAATAAAGAGGTAGTTCCAAATTATGATTACATTAACAAAAAACGGAAACGCCATTGTCTTTACATTTTCAGACAATGCACATTATTTGTTTGATGGTACTATAGAAGTACCTATGAACAGTTTAACACTTATCACAGATAACAGTCAGATGGCAACTTTTAGGAAAAGTGCTTCAAATGACATTTTTATTTCTGCAACCTATGCAGAATTGGGAATGAGCAAATCTGAATTGGAATCTTGGTTTAAGGAAAATGCTTGTGGTTCAACAGGAGGTGGAGGTGTCACATCCGGGGAAGTTGAAACAATGATTGACCAAGCAATAAGTGGCAAACAAGACACACTTATTGCAGGAAGTGGCATTACCATTAGTGGAAATGTGATTTCTTCTGAAGGTGGCAACAAGGTTGTTGAACTTACTCAGGCTCAATATGACGCACTTGTTGATAAAGACCCTGATACATTCTACATCATAATTGATGCAGAAGCAATAGATATAAATAACTATTATACAAAGACAGCAGTTGATGGATTGCTATCAACCAAAGCAAACACTGCAACAACTTATAATAAGACAGAGGTTGACACCGCACTTGCAAATAAGGCTGATACATCTGCTGTTACAGAGGCTATTAGCAGTGCTGTAAGTGGAAAGGTTAACACATCAGCATATAACGCATATACAGCTGCAACTGATTCAAGACTTGCAGAAGATGAGGAAGTCACAGCAGCAGGATTAAATGCATTAAATGACGCATTGGGAGATAAGGCTGACACTTCAGCAGTCACTGAAAGTATCAATGCTGCCGTATCAGGAAAGGTAGATACAAGTGCCGTTACCTCAAGTGTCACAAGCGCATCAACTGACACTGAAATACCAACAGCAAAGGCAACATATGATGCAATACAGGCCGGTGGAGGTTCAATAACTGTTGATTCAGCTTTGGATGCAACTTCAGAGAACCCGGTACAAAATAAAGTGATATATGCCGTTATTGGCGATATTGAATCACTCCTTTCAAATATTTAATGAGATATGAGCATAGCAAATGAAATTTCAAGACTTCAAACTGCTAAAGCAGATATAAAGTCAGCAATTGAGGCGAAGGGAGTATCAGTACCCTCAAGTGCAAGCATAAGCACATATGATGACTATGTATCACAGATAAGTGGAGGTGGTGGTTCAACAGCTGACACAGCAGCATTGAAAGGCGTTATACAAAGAAACATTGCAAGCATAGATATTCCAAGTGGCACTACAAGCATTGGGCAATACGCTTTCCATAGTTGCAAGAGTTTAACAGGCATAACAATTCCTGACAGTGTTATAAGTATTGGTGATTATGCTTTCTATAATTGTAGTAGTTTGACAAGTATGACAATACCTGATAGTGTTACAACTATTGGTGGTTATGCTTTCCAAAATTGTAGTGGTTTAACAAGTATAACAATTCCTGACAGTGTTATAAGTATTGGTAATAATGCTTTCTATGATTGTAGTGGTTTAACAAGTGTAACAATCCAGAGCGGTGTTACAACAATTGGTTCACAAGCATTTCAAAATTGTAGCAGATTAACAAGTGTAACAATACCTGATAGCGTTACAAGTATTAATTCCGCTGCTTTTAGGAATTGCAAACGTCTTACAAGTGTAAGCATTGGTAGTGGCCTTACAAGTATTCAAACAAATACTTTCAACGGTTGTAGTGGCCTTACAAGCATAGATATACCTGATACTGTTACAAGTATTGGTAATTATGCATTTATTCAATGTAATGGCTTAACAAGCGTAACAATTGGCAGTGGCGTTACAAGTATTGGCAATCAGGCTTTCGATGGTTGTAACCATCTTTTAAGCATAACAATTAACAGAGCAACCCCACCAACTTTGGCTAATGCAAATGCATTTAATAGCACAAACAATTGCCCTATTTATGTTCCGGCAGAATCAGTTGAAGCATATAAAGCAGCAAGTGGTTGGAGCACATATGCAAGTAGAATAGATGCAATTCAATAAAATAAGAATAAATCTTTAAATGTATATGATAAAATACAATTTAAATAATATAAACGATTGGAATTATGGTGATGACAACATCAAAAAGGTCTATCACCATAACTCCGTTTGTTATCAAAAGATATATAGTGGCTCAACGGCAACATGGATTGCAAAGTTAACGCTTAATGATGGCTCTGTGGTTGATATTGAAGATGATGGCACCGGAGAATTGAAACGCTCAATGACAAGCGCATATGTTGCAACATGTATTTCAGCCGAGATAACAACTGCTTGTACAAAAACTGACCACTCTTTTTCTCAATTTCATTATTTAACAGGTGTTACAATACCAAACACTGTTACAGAAATTGGAGGGGACACATTTTTAGGAACAAAGTTGGTTGATGTGGTTGTGCCTGATAGCGTTCAAACAATAGGTGGTGGTGCATTTGCAAGAATATCAACATTGAGAACTATAACATTTGGCTCAGGTTGCACATCCATTGGAAGGGCAATGACACAGGAAAGCAAGCAAACAAAGATTGTATTCAAGTCACCACAAAACCCAATTTCAGATTATGATTTTTGGTTTTATAAAGGTGCAAGAAATGGAGTTATTGAATATCCTTGTGATGGCACCGGCTATGATGTTATGATGTCCGAGTTTAAGAAAAAAGAATCAAACGTTGGCAATAATGGAACTGTAAATACATGGACTGAGCAATGCAAGCAATACAATAATAAAATATAAATAACATATAATATATTATGGCTAATAATTTAAGAAAATTTGCAACAGTTGCAGCATATCAAGCAGCAGAATTAATAAAACCGGCTGTCTCTCTTATTGAAGAGAATGATGATGTGTATTTTGACCAAAAGGAGGTTGTTCCAACATTTGGTGGTTTGACAGTTAAATATTATATTTCAGACCCAACATCTGAGGCAACATTATTCAATGGTGGTGGTGATTCTTCATCTTCAAGCGATAGTGGAAGTGGCTCCGGTGGTGGAGGTGCTCTACCTACAAGAATGATTGTTGATGGCAACGAGGAAACCCCAATTAATACATGGCGTTTTGAAACGGCAGGAGAACACATCGTTCAATATGAATTTGAGGATAATACAGTACCGGAAGCATTTATGTATTATATTGGATATGCTACAGAAATTATAATTGGAGATGATATAACGACAATTCCTGATGAAACATCAAACGGTAAAGTATTTGGTGATATGTCTGACTTAACAAGTGTATCTATAAGCAGTGGTGTTACTTATATCGGTGATAGGGCTTTTAACAATAATAGTCTTACAAGTGTAACAGTTAATGCAACAACACCTCCAACATTAGGCACTGATGTGTTTTATAACACCAATAACTGTCCAATCTATGTCCCAGCATCAGCAGTTGATACATATAAAGCTTCAACCTCAACTGGTTGGAGTGAATATGCTTCAAGAATCCAAGCAATACAGTAATGAACATCTGCATATTTACAGTTATTAAAGATGAACAGGATTATCTCAATGATTTTCTTGAATATCATACAAAAATGGGTCTCCATATATTAGTATATGAAGACCTGTTTTCTTATTCTCATAAATCAATATGTGATAAATATGACAATGTTGAACTTCATTCTGTAAAGGAATTATATGATGAGGATGAAATTCCACAATTAATTGAAAATAGAAAGAATAAAATACCACCTCAAACTGATTATATAAATAGGGGATTAAAGCACATTCATTCATTAAATAAGTATGATTGGTGTTGGCTGATTGATGTTGATGAATATATTACTTGCACAGAGCCAATTTCAGACGTTCTGAGCCGTTTTAACGATAGAGACGCAGTGTTGGTCTATTGGAAGAATTATGGCTGCTCCGGACACATTTATAAGCCAAAATATGATAAGCCAATTTATGACATTTATACACAGCAATGTGGATATGAAAAATATTCAGATTTGAAGTTTTATAAAATCACCAAATTCTGTGTTAATTTGAACAAATGGACAAAGGAAAAGAAATATTGGATTCACAATGCCCCTGTTAATTGGATAAAGGCTGATGGAACATATAAGAGAACTGAAATTGTATATGAGCCATTATATTTAAGGCATTATATAACAAAGTCTGCTGAAGAATATTTATGGAAGGTTTATGTGAGAGGGATGTTTCATCCGGGTCACAGATGTTGGAAATCATTATTTGAAATGTGTCCTGAAGTTAAAGAAAAAATGGATGAGAATTTTTTAAATTATTTCAAAAAGAAATATAATGTGGAGTTGCCACCTTTTCATAATAAGTATGTTTATTGAAATAAGTGTGTTTTCCTTTTTGTGCAAATATACAAAAAAATTCTTAAAAAACAAATAATCTGTTAAAAAAATAATATAAATATGATTGGTGAAGGCTATTTAGGCAGTACATGCTGTAACCCATGCGGATGTGGTGGGCAAGTTACCGGTGATTGCAGTTGCGATGAGATATACCTTGAGTTATCAAAGATAAATACGGATTTACAGGTTGTCGAAGAAAAGATGGAGGAACTTGAAATATCCGGTGGTGTTACCACTGAAAAGGTAACTGAAATGCTTGAGGATTATATCAACCCCGATGACTTTGCTACCTCTATTGTCATGGACGGAAATAATTTACAAATGAAAAATAAAAATAACGTTGTTCTCTCAACCATACCGGCATCTGATTTATTGTCGGGTATAAGAGTGGAAAATAACACCTTAATCATTCCTTAATAACATGGCATATATTGATAAAGTTAACTATAAGGGCACTGTATACGATGTAAAGGCTGAGGTTAAGCCGGAAGATATATCGGCAATAACATATTCAAAGGAAGAAATTGATGCTGCTATATCAGGATTTACAGATGCTGATGAGGTTGGTGAAATAGTATCAGCAAACTGCTATACAAAGTTTGAAACTGATTCCAAATATCTTACTGAGCATCAGCCCATTAAAACAATAAATAATCAGTCTTTGATTGGCACCGGTAATATTGATATTGGCACCGGTGGAACTGTCACCATTGATGATACCTTATCATCCTCTTCTACAAACCCTGTACAGAATAAGGTAATAACATCTGCCATAACATCATTATCCGGCAAAACTGAAAACACATATGATAAATCTGAGGTCGATGCGAAGTTGGCATTAAAGGCAAATGCTGATGACGTATATACACAACGCATTGTGGATGGTCTGTTGGATAACAAATCAAATACCGGACATACACATCAGGTTGCAGATATTACAAACTTCGCAAATCAGAAGTTGTTATCAGGGCAAACTCAGGGATATACCGTATCAGTGTTAACTCAGGAACAATGGGCTTCCATATCCGGTAATCCAAACCCAAATTATATCTACTTAATCAAGGAATAATATGATATATAATATAAGTGAAATAAGGGTGGGTGCTGCCAACATATCTTCGGGGTATGTTGGTGGCAACATTGTATGGCCAAATGCTCCTGCCGGTAATCCAATCATTGCTTATTTTACAGATTTAAGTGGTAACAGATATCCGGCAAAGAATCCTGATGGCTATCTAAATCCAAATGAATTATCTTCTGATACGCTTGCATCACTTCCAACCGGACATACTTGGTATCAACTTGATACAACATCCGCTTGCACATCCATTGGCACTGATTGGGCTGTTGCTGAAAGGGCTAATGAAACCATTGCGGTTGTTAACCTTGCTCAGGGATTACAAGAAATACATCAGGGCGCATTCGGTGATTTTTGGTATCTGACGGGCATAACTATCCCTGAGGGTGTTTATTATGTTGGTGGTGGTGCATTCGAAGGTTGTTCCGGATTAACGTCTGTAACGCTTCCAAATAGCCTTAGAACGCTTTCTGATAGAACCTTTGTGGGCTGTCAAAACTTATCAGCAGTAACTATGCCAAATGCATTGGCTGATATTGGTGGTCATGTCTTTGCTGATTGTACATCATTGTCATCCATTACCATACCAAATACTGTTGTTCAGATTGGTAATGATGTAGGTGAAGAGGAAGGCGATGATGGATATACGTTTGTGAATTGTCCTTTAACATCTGTAACCATACCGGCATCAGTTCAAGCCATTGCTGAATACTCGTTTGGAAACTTAAGAAATCTACAGTGGGTAGAGTTTAAGGGAACAACGCCACCGCAACATGGCTCTGATGTCTTTTACAATATTGAGGAAATAATACAGGAGAGGGGAGAGAATATACCCATATATGTTCCCTGCTCGGCATTGGACGCATATAAATCAGAATGGTCGGAATATGCAACCCTCTTTGAATGTAAGGAAGAACCATTCGAAGGAAAGGCAAGGCTGACATTAAGCAATGGTTCAAAGGTTATTATACCGGGAAGTGGTGAATTAACATCGGCAGAGGTGTCTGCATATTCAGCAACTTGCGTTAGCGTTGAAATTGGCTCTGCTTGTACAAGTACTGGCCTTTATGCTTTCAATAAATTTACCGGTTTAACAAGTGTGACTATATCTGATAGTGTTACAAGAATTGGTTATGCTTCATTTGGGTTTTGTTCGGGCCTTACTTCTATAATCATACCTGATGGCGTAATAGGTATTTATGGTGCTGCTTTTACCCATTGCACAAAATTAAAAGATGTAACAATAGGAAGTGGTGTTACAACGATTGGCAGTAGTGCTTTTTTAGAATGTTCGTCGTTAACAAATGTAAATATCCCAAATGCCGTTACGAGTATTGGTGATGCAACATTCAAATATTGCAGCAGTCTTTCATCAATAACAATACCGGATAGCGTTACAAGTATCGGTACTGGCGCTTTTTGGAGTTGCAGCAGTCTTTCATCAATAACAATACCGGATAGTGTAACATCGTTAGGCGTATCTGCTTTCACTGATTGTATAAATGCATCAAGCGTAAATATAGGTAGTGGTATTACAATAATTGGAGAGACCACATTCCAAAATTGTAAGTCATTAACAAGTGTTACTATACCGGCTAATGTTGCAACAATATGGACTAATGCGTTCTATCTTTGTAGTGGTTTAACTTCAATAACTGTTGAAGCAACAAATCCACCAACATTGCAAAATTCTGCTTTTGTCTATACCAACAACTGTCCAATATATGTTCCGGCTGAATCTGTTAACGCTTATAAAACTGATACAAATTGGAGCGCATATGCCTCTCGCATACAACCAATACCATAAACCCTCATATTTGCTTTGTGAGGCGTTATCTCTACAAGGGTGGGCAACTACACTGCTCGCCCTTTTTTATGCGCTCATATCGAATAAAAACCCCTCCAAGGCAAAAAAATGCTATGGAGGGTAAATTAATAAAACCATGAATAAAAAAAACAAACGTCAAAAACACATCTTCGCCTCATCTCTGCGAGATTTCGTCAGAAATTGAGCTTTCGCTTGATGCCTCATTAAAAAGGCCCGCCGGTGACGAATTAAGAAAAAGACTAACAATACTAATACAAAAATAATAAACATACAAGCATCCTAAACAATGAATCCAAGAGACTCCACCGGCGGGGTGTATATATGGTAAATGTTCAGAAAAAAGCCTCATTATTTCTTACAATGCAAATATGGCATTATCGCTTCGCTCAATGCAAATATACAAAAAATATTTTAAAAAACCAAATATTTTGATTATTTTTTTTAATAAATTTTAATTTTTTCGTATGTTTATTAAAAATATTAAATATGGCAAGGACGAAAGGTTCGTTGAATAAAAGCACACTCCAAAAAAGAAATGCCGGAGTGTATGTAATGAATTTTGAAAAGGAAATACAGGGAAGCCCAATAACCAAGAAAAGTGGTATGGGTTATGTGAATTATGGTTCCCGGAATGATATTCCTAATAAGTTGTTGGGCTTATATAATGAATCGCCCACACATGCTGCTTGTATAAACTTTGGTGTTCAAAGTATCGTTGCCGGTGGCATAGATTATGAAGCGATGGCTCTTGATGGTTCTCAAACTGTTCCTAACTATGAATATAGTTTTGACGAACTTATCAGAAACCTCGCCTTGGACTTTATGCTATTTGGCACTTATTATTTACAAATTATTAAAAATAACGATGACAAGACGTTTTCGTTTTGGCATATACCGGCTGAAAAAGTAAGATGGTCCCCTTATGATGAGGATGGACAAATAATGACTTATTGGATTTCAAACGATTGGTCTGCTATTGGTATGAATCCTCCCATTGAGATTGATGCTTTCGATATGCGTCCGGATACAACTATTGAGAGGGGCAAACCATATATATACTGCTTTAGGAAGTATAGCCCTACAATGAGTTATTATACATCTCCTCACTACTATCCGGCCATTAAAGCCATACAAGCAGAGATAGAATATATAAATTTTGATTTAAAACATATCGTAAATGGTTTCTCTGCTGCCGGTATATTAACACTTCCTGAATGCGAGACTGATGAACAGAGACAAGCAATCATTGATAACGTTCAAAGGATGTTTCAGGGTAGTTCTCAGGCGAACTCAATAGCCATAACATTCAGGTCAAATATTGAGGATAAACCGGTGGAATGGACACCATTTTCAAATAAGGGTTCAAATGTTGATGAATATGCCGGTGCAAACCAAAGAGTTATTAATAGAATCCTTGCAGCACATCAAATCAATGACCCTCAGTTGGTTGGCCTACCTAACTTGGGTGGAACCGGTTTTAACTCAGAGGGTAGACTATTGGAAGTGGCTTATAACGTATATAATAAAGTCGTTGGTAACTATAACCGGCAATGCGTTATTAAGACCATAAATGATTGTTTTAAGATGAATGGAATCGATACTGAGATAATCATGAAGCCATTGAGATTTAATGATATTAAGGGCGAAAATAACGCAGAAGATACCAAACCAAATACTGATGTGGACGATAAGGAACTCACAGAAGAAAAGGTAGAAGAAAAGGTTGAGAAGTAACGCTCAACCTTTTTTTAATGCCTCATAATCTTCTTTATAATACCACTGAAACCCTCCATGAGTTTTTCTTTTTCCTTTACAACAAGCAGCGATTGCACTTGTATAAAAACCATCTTTTCTTGCACTTATCATTGACGGGTATTCATTTACAATTTTCCCGTCCTTAACTTGTACTATTGGGATGCCTACAAATTCCGTATCCGGTGAAAGATGAAGGTCTTTAATCCCTTTATTCCAAGGTGTGTGACCCTTTTCAAACTCATGTCCATTATGATTTCCTTTAACACCTTTGTTTGATTTTTCACCCCCATCACTTTGATTATATCCGGCCGGATACTTTGTTCCAAGTTCTGCTATATATTTTTGTTCAAGTTCCCAAGCCTCTTCCTGAGTTTCACATTCTGCAAGTATATCTGTTTTGAAGTTATTTACCCCATATTTCTCTCTTTCCTCTGTCAATATCTTATTTGCATACCTTGCTTTGAGACATCTCCAATCATTTTCTCTCGTTCTTATATTTTTCGTTTGTCCAACGTACTGCTTTCCATTTATAAGGTTTGTTCTTAAGTATACTGTGTATTCCATCGTTAAAATATGTTTATAAAAATAAATATATGTGTTTTTCACTTTAGTGCAAATATACAAAAAAAAATTAAAAAAACAAATTTATGATACAAAATATTTTGTTTAATGACCGACTTCTGAAAGAGTTTTCACCAATCCCTCTTAATTTTAATACAAAGGAAGTTAAAAACTATTGTAAGTTGGCAGAAGTACAGTGGTTACTCCCAATCATAGGGGATGCTTTCTATGAAGAACTGCTGTATCAAGTAGAGAAAAATAAACTTACGCCGGAGAACTCAACAGCGTTAGTTGAGGCTATATATCCATACTTGGGTTTTTGCGTTGCTTATGAGGCTTTACCAAGCATGCTGTATCATGTAAGCGAGGTCGGTGTGACTAAATCAAAAAGCGATAACTCAGAAAGTATCAGCCTTAAGGAAACAACGTATTTCGAATCACATCTTCGCCGACAAATCGAGGCGAGGAAAGACTACCTAATAAAGTGGTTGGACGAGCATGCTGAATCATTCCGGCTATACCATCCTTCCACCTGTTGTTGCGATGCATGTTGCGCTAAAAGACCTAAGTTACGAGCACCTAATCCTATGTTCAACATATATGGCATGCGAAAAATAAACACAGACTTAAAATAATGCTCTCTGAGGCGTCGAAGTGTCTTGGGTGGTAAGTTGTCCACCTCGCTTGAGATAACGCCTTAAAACGAAAATAAATGCCCTCCTTGTCGAAATTGACTTGGAGGGCATTATTGCGAAAATATGGAAATATCTTTTAAATTTGAAGTTTATCCTTTAATGATTTTTTGACCGGTGATAATTCATCTTCGCTGTCAACATCCAACCCACACCAATCCATTAGTCTCTCCTTGTCAATTGGTCTTAAGTCCACATTATCAGTTACCTTTGCCATAAGCCTTCTTATAACATGTTCTCTGCTTTCTACATCTGCCAATTCTGTAGAAAGGCATGGCATTATAACGCCCAATTCTTCACTTGTGAATTTCATAATTTAAAATTTAAAAGGTTAAACAAATCCCCGGTTCCATCTGTCACAGACACCCGGGTAATGGTCAAAATAAAATAAACAAAACATTTATTAGATACTTCTTTTTATGTTCCGGTTGAAACAAAGATTGTATTATTCTTAATATCAAGCCATACCTTTTCGATGGTGATGTCACCTAACTCATGGTTAATGAACAAATCTTCATGCTGTTGGTAAAGGTAGTCATAGATAGAAGCAATGTACTCAATCATGCATTGTACATCAATGTACAGTTTTCCATCATGCTCATCGATAAATGATGATGCCTTATGATGATATTCAAGCAGTCTATCTTTGCCGGCTATATTTGCCCAAAATGGCCCATCACATGCATAGTCAACATGTTCATTCCATATCTTTGACCCAAGTTCCCTTTTGATTTCGATGGGTTCATACACCTCATCAGTTTCCTTATCGAGAATGTCAATAACCGGCTCGCATCCCTCAAAAATGATGATGTCATTTTCAACCGGTTGGTGGTTGGTAAATTCAATAAAATTCTTAATCATGTTATTATTTTTTTTAAAATTCCTGTTCCATTTTCATTCGTTCGGGTAATATGCTGTCAACCACCTCTTTTGCTATCTTTCTTAACTTATAGTCGCTGACATTGAGCCATCCCATGATAGGTTCATCTATTACAATGCCACCATGTCCACCAACTGCTATGCTAAGGTTGCCACCACATTGCATCCGGTCCAAACCAACATAAATATGGTCATCAGTTACTTCAATGGCTCTTCTCCAACCATGTGTGCTCCATTCATCCCTCAACTCCTTTAGAGCCTCAAACATTGCTTTCTTTGTAATCATGTTATTTTATTTTTTAATAATGTTAATATCTGTCTTATTCTGACATGGCGAAAGGTACAATATCCTTTTGACCTATGCAAATCCTATATGCTAAATAATGTTAAGTTTCGTTCTCACAATGCAAATATACACAAAAAGTTTGTAAAAAACAAATCTCAAGCGTTAAAATATGTTAAATGTATTTTGGGTTTGGCTTATTGTTAAGTGGATTGTACTTATGGGTTGGGTTATTATGCACCTTCTCATGGCACTCATCGCATAACGTTATTAGCACTTCAGGTGGGTATTGCCACAACCTTCTTATATTCCATTTGCCGTTTTTATACCGGTAATCATCATACCATAAGTGATGCACCTGAAGGTTTTCTTTCTTTCCACATAGGAGACAGCGCTTGTCTCTATTTTTTATGCTCTTAGCAACTTTCCACCAATCATAGGTCTTAACATCCTCATCATGGATTTGCTGTCTCTTTTCGCTTGTAAGGGGCTTTGGTCGCTTTGGCTTGGTACTTATACCCTTTTTCTTTTTCTTGCCCTTAGAGACGCTTATTTTGGCCTTCTGACCTTTCTTTTTCTTGGGCATGCCATAACGCTCCCTTAGCCCCTGATAATCCATCGTTAATCTTGTCATCTTTCTTCTTTCTTTTAGCGGAACTTTTCTTTCTTCTTTCTTCCTGTAGGAGATAAGTGATTTCTTAATAATGGTTAACCTTTTAATGGTTAAACAAAGTTAATAGAATACTCTCTCCGGTAGAAATAAAATTAAAAATAGAAATTATAAATTAAAAAAAATAATAATTAAAATTATAAAAATATACCGGTACTTGTACTAATAAACACCTGAACCCATTTCAGCACTTCTAACGGATATTTCTGTTAACTCTTTATCTTTTTCTAACCGTTTATAGTATAATTCCTGCAATGTTGCAAATCCATTTTTAGTAACACTATTTTTTTCTTTTTCCGGTTCCGGTTTTATATCTTTTTTTATATCTATTTTTTTATCTATATTTATTTCTTTTTCTATTTTTATATCTGTATCTTTTTCTATATCTATATCTGTATCTATATCTACTGTATTAATCGATGTTTCGGAGGGTTTTGATGTCTTTAAAAATTTCAAAAAATCTATTGCTACCGGTTCAGTTGGTGGGTTGAGAATTTTATCAAAATCAAGTTTAAATTTTGATGCATCACCAAGTGTTGTACCGGGAGTTCTTTCTATCATGTGATACCTGTTCTCAAGGTTTCTTATCGCATCATACATGTCATTATTACTGATTTTGATGTCATTCCTGATGTCACTCATTCTTCTGATAATAATGTTATCCTTTGCTTTCCGGCAAATGCTGTATGAGTAAATCAAAGAGGCTAATACCTTTTTCTCGTTAACGGTAAGGATTGTGTTTTCCTTTAACTTGTCATTCAAGTAATCGTTCATCTTTAACTCTATATTCATTTTTTAATGTATTTTAATAATAATTATTGCAATGGTACAAAAAAAATATTAAAAAAGCAAATTATTTTTAAAAAAAGTGAAAATAATTTATTATTTTTTATTTTTAATTTATATTTATAATAAAAAGAGTTATGAATTATTATAAAAACAATTCCTATATCCGGGAGATTCCTGATGAAAAATTATATACATCAAAGGAAGAGTTGCAAAGGGCTGCAATGGAAGAGAATATTGAGATAGATTGGGCAATGTGGCGTTATCATGTTAACAGAGTTCGTAAGCAGTTAACATCAAATAAGAGACCTCATTATGGTGGCAAACCTGTAAGACAGATAGTTCAAATGGACATCAATGGAAACATCATAAAGAAATATAACCGGATGTGTGATGTAACTGCATATGGCTTCAATACCGGTATGGTATGCCAATGTTGTAACGGAAAACTTAAAACCCACAAGGGGTTCTTTTTCAAATATGATGAATAAATTTGTAAAAAAATAAGAAAACTTTTAATATTTTTTAAAAATAATTGGCTATTTTTTGGTTTTTACAAAAAAAAATTGTATATTTGCAACATGAAGCAGAATAAAGACTATTTTAAAGAATATTATCAGAAACATAAACAAGAGATAATCGAATATAATAAGAAACGTTATCAAGAACGCAGGGAAGAAGTGCTTGAATACAAAAAACAATGGAGAGAAGAACATAAGGAAGGTGTATCTGAATATAATAAACAATACTATCAGCAGTTTAAAAAAGAATTGTCTGAAAAGCAAAAAAAATACCGGCAAGAGCATAAGAAAGAAAAGGCTGAATATAATAAAAAATATCAGCAAACGCCCATTGGCAGGGCAAATGGTCTTTTAAGTAATTACCGGTATGCAGATAAAAAAGCCTGTAGAGGTGAATGCACCCTTACTGCTCAGTGGATAGTAGACAATATCTTTACTCAGAAATGTGCTCACTGCCCTGAAACTGATTGGAGGGAATTGGGGTGCAACCGACTTGATAACTCCTTACCTCATACACCTGAGAACGTTGAACCTTGTTGTGGAAGTTGTAATTGCAAACTTGGTGGTAGGCCAAAAAGAAATAGTATACCCTTGTCAGTTGGTGGGAAAATAAACTGACATTGCTATATACGAAAACGGGTTTTTAAAATTTATGCATGTAACAAAAGATGCCGGTCAAGAATATGATGGCCACATAATCCCAAACCGGCGTCTGATGTTTTTTAGATTTTTAATGCCTTTGTAGCATTTGCAATCTCTTTATCTGATTGTAGTTGGTGAATATACGCTGATATAGTATCAGGTGAACGAGCCATTAAGGTGGCTAAGACATGCACAGATGCTCCCGGTTGCGATAAATATATGTTAGCCATCGAATGCCTTGCAGTGTACAAACAAACGCTCTCAACGTCAATTAAAGGGTCATTGGTGTTGTTATTTACATTAGCCCTGATGGTTTCCTCATTTATTTCTTTTGCAACGCATTTAAGCCATTTAACAGCGCATGTACTGAATTTACCCATCGCATTAGATATTTGCTTGTCTGTTGAATTATCTCGCAACACAGGGTAAATATAGCCCCCTCTGCAACGTCCTAAGAAATGCTCAAAGCATACCATTGTAAGAATATCCCTTGGAAGTAAGCAAACAACCGGCATATTGGTCTTTCTTCGCTTGAACTCAACCTTCCAATAGTCTTCACCATCTATGGTAACTCTTGAGCAATTTTCCATCTTTAACAAGGCAACGTCAATAGGAGAAGAGCCATTTAACCGGTAGCACATGAGAAAAAACATTAAGGCAAACTCTTTGGTACTTCTTTTTGATAACTTATCATAAATACCATCCTTATATGAAAATAATTCTCCGGTAATATCCAAGCAATGAGATAAAAAATAATTTTTAATTTTTTGCAAATTCGAAAAATCAAGGTAATAGGTTCTGTTTTCCTTTTTATATTTCTGTGAATATTTCCATTCCTTGAAGGGGTAATCTTCTGCCGGTACAATACCTTTATGAATGGCGTAGTTCCATACTGCTGCGATTCGACCACATATACCTCTGATGGAATTATCGCCTAATTCCAATGACTTTATTATTTTTTTGATAACCGGCAAGTTAACCTCATCCACTAAAAAATCATCTTTTGAAAAATATTTTTTTAAAATATTAAAGGTATATGTGTATAGTTTAATGGTGTTAGCAGAAGCACATGTATCTTCTAAGTATTTTCCATATACGGATTTATATGAGTTGCATACCTCAACGATTTCTTTTTCTTCTAACAGCATTGACGGGGTATATGGTTTTCCCTTGTATTCGAACTCATTTCTTCTTGAAATAGCCTTCTGTTTAATGTCATTTATGGTTTTGTTAAGAACCGGAGCATTTGGACAACCTTTTCTGATTTCCTCTCTTGATTGATTCCAATAACGCTCGTTTACAAATACACCGGTAGAAACTTCCTTTCTACCATTAAAGCAAATGACAAGGTAAATGGGATTTTCACCGGCTGAGTTGCTTCTGTTTTTTTTAAGCACCAAACGAATTGATGCGCTGCTGATTTTTGTCATGATAGTGTCTCTTTAAAAGTCGCTGCAAATTTACCAATAAAACAAATAAGACCCATCAAATTTAATGTTAAAGATAGTTAAAGCCATTTGTTTATCAGCATTTCAAGAAAAAATATTTATAAGGATTAAGATGACCATCATAAATACCATAAATGGCTAAAACAACTGATAACCAATATGTTACATAAATAATAGAAACCAAAGTCTTATCAGGTGTCGCAAAAAAAATAAAAAAAATTGCACTTTATCACATTTTTTCTCTCACTTTTGAAAACTTTGTAATATTTATTATTAAATAAATCATTATAAATTCAAAAATTGATGAACGTAAATTATTTCAACACCAATGAGAAAAATGGGATAGAACTACTTACCAAACTTAACGATGATGTTAACTTTCTTAAAAAACACATTAAGATGCCGGCAAAACATTGCGTAGATGCATCCGGCTGCACAGACTTACTTAACGTCCTTATTGAAATTAAAATTCGGAAAGAAGGTATATGCACATATGATGATGTATATATTGAGAGTAAAAAGGCTGCTTATTTGTACTTTGATTGGGTAGTTAACGGGAATATACCCATATATCTTAATGGCTTCAAATATGGAAAAAATGACGAATACCCATATAGAATTGCGATATGGAGGCTCGATAAGGTGAAGAGGTACATATATCACCCAAAAACAAAAACGCACTCTGACGGCTTCGAAAAAGACGAATATAGAGAAAGATTCGGGCTTTATCCAAAGGATGCAGCCATATATGAGTTAGGTAGTGATGGAAAATATAAGATGATTAAAAATATAGGAGAAGATTGGCATGAGTAGAATAGAAGATAAATTTCTTTCTGCCGTTTCAAAAAATTATGAGGAACTAAAAGCCGGATATAAAACATACTGCTTCGAAAAAAATCTTTCTTATGATGAGGATATATTTGGTGAGACCATAGTCAAGTGCTATGATGCCATAAAGAAGAAAGGTCATTTACTCGACGAAAGCGAAACCGGTTTGAAAAATTACCTCTTTCAATCATGTAAGATAAATGCAGTCAGAGATAAGCAATATGCCCGGAACTATAAAAGGGATGGCAATGTATTAGACGTAGGGGAAAAATATGAGGAATGGTTTAATGCCACTAAATTGTCACCAACGGAAAAACTTAAGTCCGATATTTATATAGACTTCGCTACTCTCTACCTGATGCTTAAGGTGGAAGAAAATTGGCCCTCGGAACATTTTAATCTTTTCAAGGTGAAGATGTTGGAAAAACTCACATATAAAGAATTGGCAGAAAAGACCGGTATAAAAGGGGTAAGAAATAAAGTTATTGAGGTTAAGAATTGGCTGAAAGAAAATGTTAGCCGGGATGAGATTAAAAAAGCACTTGAACAAGAATATGGCGAGTTGTTTAACTGAAAAAAAAAATGCAAAAACTAATATGTTTAATAAAATATGACTTATGTTGGTTCAAATAGGACTTCTATTAGAGGTAATAGTCGGTGTAATAGAGTTCTTTCTTTTACAGTACATTGTCTTTTTGTGGACAGAGAAAAACTTGCAATACCCCGAATGGTTGGAATATAAGCCTTGGTGTTGCCGCCTATGCCTTGGATTTTGGCTTCCGGTGGGTTTTTTTCTCGCTGTTGGATTAACTCTCCACTTATACCTAATGATGACAACCGGCTTAATAATAACGGTGTTAAACACAATAGCGTATTATATACATGAAAATAATCACAAATTATTTATACCAAAAAAGAATGAAGATGACAAATGAAGACATCGAACAAATAAAAAAGTTCAAAGAATTGAGGGATAAGGGCTATTATGTAGCCGGACAAGATGTAACAAATCTTTACAATAAAGTGTTTGAAAAAAATATTGAGAACTCAAATTGTAGCAGTTGCATACGCAGACGCATAGGTGAACTTATCACTGCTATGGAAACATTCGTTAAACAGATGCAGTTAAATAAGCCCTCTGACGAGCCTAAAACAAGTGATGTGGAACAATCACCCACAAAGGCAAAGAAAACGCCTCAGAAGCAAAATAAAAAGGTAAAAAAGGAATAATAAATGACCTTGGTTAAGTCTCATATAAATCCTGATAAAAGTAAGCGATATGCAAAACCATCTTCTGTTAATGGTTCGGTCTTTCTAAACCCTCAGTATAAGAAGGCTGAATTATTAATAGAAGAGTGCTATGTGGATATTTGCAATGGGTGTAGCCGGTCAGATGTTGTTCAGAAATTGATGGATGGCATATATGAAAGCAGTAAGGGTAAAAAATACTGTTACAGTCAGGCACAGAACTATTGGAAGGCTGCAATGAACCGGTTCGAATATGATGCACAACTATCGAAGGAAGAAATAAGAGACGTATTATTGGGCCGGTATAATTCAGTATATCAGGATGCAATAGAAATGGGTGATAGACATGCAGCCATAAGGGTGTTGGATTCCTTGTCAAAAATAGCCGGCTTGTTTGAAAATAATAAACCAACAACGGCTGTACAAATAAACTCCAATGATAAGGAGGTTACTATAAACTTTGGCTTTAACGATGAAAATAAACTTTAATATCGACCTAACGCCGTCGCAACAGAAAGCCTATGAAGTCTTGCATGATAAGGACACACAGTTCCTTATAGCGAGATGGAGTAGGCAATGCTAAGTGGGAAGACAGTGTTCGCTGAAATAATGCTCATAGAGTACCTTTGTCAGCCAAATACTTTTAATGCATATATATCACCATCGTTTGCACAGGGTAAAAAGGTGTTTGCAGAGATAGCACAACTATTAGAAGGAACCGGTATAATAAAAAAAGCAAATGCACAGGACTTAAAAATAGAATCCGTATACGGCTCAACACTAAAGTTCTTCTCAATGGAATCACCGACCTCAATAAGAGGTAATACCATATCAGGATTATTATGCCTTGATGAAGCAGCGTTCTTTCCTAAGCAACTATCAGATGGAAGTGACCCGTATTACAATGTTATTTTCCCTATTATTAAGGCAAGAAAACCAAAGGTTTTGGCCATAAGCACACCCAATGGTAAACAAGGTTTGTTTTATGACCTGTATTTAAAAGCATATAACGGGGAAAAAGGATACCGGGAGATAACTGCAAGCATATACGATGATAACCTCATCACACAAGAAGAGATAGAGGAATTAAAAAAGGGATACCCACCACTTGCCTTTTCACAAGAGTTTGAATGCATATTTCTTGACAACGCCTTAACGGTTTTTCCAAATTTCGAAACATGTTTTGATGACAAATATGAAGAAAATAAAAGATGTTGGTGTGGAATTGACCCGTCATCAGTTGGAGATGACAATACCATCGTAAGTTTGGTTAACATAAATAAACAGGTAAAACAATATAAAATCGATGGTACGTTAGACCAAAAATATGATAGAATTGCAAAAATAATAAATGAATATAATCCGGTTGCAACATATATAGAAAATAACTCCATTGGTGAAGTTATGGCAAATGAGATAAAAAAGAAACTGATAAGAAAGGGTAATTTCTATACATTTACAACAACAAATGAGACTAAAAAAGACTATATTTCTTTACTTGCAGTGGATATAGCAAATAATAACATACACTTTGAAGAAAGCAACAGACTATTATACAGCGAGTTAGCAACATTTACCTTCAAGTTAACAAAGACCGGTAATATTACTTATGCAGCAAAAGATGGGTATCATGATGATACCGTAACATCATTAGGTATAGCACTTCAATGCAAAGAAGACTTTAAGTTTACCGGAGAAAATAAAATGAATTTTGTAAAAATGCCTTTTAAACAGATTATATAAATGGAAGAAAATATTATTGATTTAGGCTCTGTGAATGTTCCCACATCTTGGGATGATGTTAAGTTAAAAACCTTTAGCGAACTTGAAAGATATTATTCTGATAAGGATAAGGATTTTGACCTCAGAGAAGTGCTGCATATTATGATTGATAAGGATATAGACTATGTAAATGCCTTACCAATAAATATCGCTGAGAAAATTATGGATAAAATGTCGTTCCTTCAAACGGAACCGGATATAAAAGAACCAACCAATAAGATAGAGATTGATGGCGAGATATATGAGGTAAATATCATGGAGAAAATGAAGACCGGAGAGTTTGTTGCTGCTAATAGAATTATTGATTTAGATAAGTTTAACTATGCTGCAATATTAGCAATAATATGCCGGAAAAATGGTGAAATATATGATAGCAAGTTCGAAGCAGAAGTTTTTGATAAAAGATTAAAGATGTTTGAAGAAACGCCGGTAACAAAGATTATGCCGGTACTAAGTTTTTTTTTGCGCAGTTACGCAACATTAGTAGCACTTTCTCAGATGTATTCGGAAACGGAGGACGCCGTAAACCTCATTCAGAAGGATATAGAAAATTCTCAGAACGTTGGGGCATTGAAAAAACGTTATTTGAAATGGCGGACGAACAAATTACTAAAGTCGCTGAAATCAAACAACTCTATCTTACGGACACACTGATGTTCTTAACGTATCTTATTCAAAAGCAAGAAGCGGATGAACAAGAAGATAAGTACCAAGAAATGCTTCGTAAGGCTAAAAAAGGTCGCTAAATATTTGGTTTTTTAACATTTTTTTTGTATATTTACACAAAAAGGATATGAATAAGAAATACTTTACTGAGGAAGAACGCAAAGCAGCAAATAGAGAAGGAGCAAGGCGTTGGAGAGAAAAGCATCCGGAATATAAGGAAAAAAAGGCTGAATATAATAAACAATACCGGCAGACCCCTATGGGAAGGGCTGACAAACTTTTATATCGTTATCGTAAGTCAGACATAGAAAAAAATAGAGGTGAATGCACCATTCCAAACGCTAAATGGATAGTGGACAACATATTTACTAAGAAATGTGCTCATTGTGAAGAAACAGATTGGAGCAAGTTGGGTTGCAACAGGCTTGATAACTCCTTACCACATACTCCGGATAACGTTGAGCCTTGTTGTTTTATATGCAATTGTAAACTTGGTGGCAGACCAAAAAAGACCCTTAGAGCAGACGAAATGACGCTCTAAGGGTTTTTAATATGTTTATATAAATGCTATAAAATATGTACTATAAAGAAATAGTCGATACCTTGATAGGGGTATTAAGCCGGTTTAAAGGGGTAAATTATGTAAAATATACCGGTGATGACCTTATTAACCAACAGAATAATAATAAGAATTTACAATGTTGGATTGACAATATATCATTAAGTCAATATAACCTGACAACGAATATAAATAAAATAGAGTTTCAGGTATATATATTGGGCTTTCCTGATAAGACACCTGAGTCAGTTTTGGACATACAGGATATATGCTATAATGCTGCTGTTAACTTCTTAGCATATATAGACAACATGCCACAATTCCAAGGCTTAATATCCTTATATGATTGGAGTATACTAACGCTTGATAGATTTACAGATGATAGCAATGCCGGCGTAAAGGTATCTGTAGTGCTAAATGCTGTAAGTCCTATAAACCTCTGTACACTTGAAGATTGGTTTAACGATGAGCCATATACACCTGAGAAGGATGAGCCTGAGATTGACCTTGATACCAAAGACCCGGGAGAAATAACATTAAAGCCGGTAAAATTACCAAAGAAAAGAAGTTGCTAATAAATGGATATTAAAGTTGCTTTAGATGAGTTAGCAAATGCTGTTAAGGCGTTGGTATTAGAGCGTATAAAAAAGTATGGTATAAATCCAAAGACCGGTACAAATACATTGCAAGGCTCTAACTTGGAGAAATCGCTATCAGTAGAATCTACAGAAGATGGTATAGTACTCCAAATAGCAGACTATTGGGAGTTTGTGAGTAGAGGTTGGAAAAAAACAGGAAATTACCCCGGTACAATGGCTCAATTTATTAAAAATATAGATAGTTGGGTAAGAAGAAAGGGTATAAGGTTTGGTAACATGAAACAAGCAGATATAGTGCATATCATAATCAAAAACATCATGAGGAATGGCTTAAAAGCAAGGCCATTTATGGTGTACGATGATAGCGGTGATTTAACAAAGATGATACCGGAACTTGAAGCCTATATGGATAAATGGTTCGACAACCTTTTTGAATTAATAATAGAAGACCTAAATAAATATTTTTCAGCATGAATATAACATTAAACGGGTTAAGTAATCCGACGTCATTGCTAACCTTTACTGACGTACACAATATACTCAAGGTATCAGAGAATATATCCGGTACAAAGGCGCAAATAGTATTTCAGTTTACCGGTGATTTAAGAAGTCAGGTTACATCTGATAATCAGTTCTATGTAACTATACTTGGAGAGACAGTAAGTAATGTAATATCCCCAAGTAATTCGATAAATAAGCATTTCTATATATCTGATATAGATACCACTGCTGCTAACTTTGCCCGGGCATTAAGAAACTGTGGCTCACTTATGGCTGAGTTCAATATCATACATGATGGAAATATGGTGACGTTATTGGCAAAGACCATTGGCAGTAAATGGAGTGGTATAAATGTGATAGACACAAATATACCGGCTGCAAATTTAGATAAACAAGCAACAGCCGGTACTGCTTATTCTATATTACATGGTGGTAAGGTAGATGTGGATGTATATAGTGGTGCTTCAAGCAATCTTAATAACTATGTGACAACGCTTGAAAAGAACTTCTATGGTAACGAATGTGCCTTTGATATATCGCCGGTATTAACGACTTTCTCACAATATGGTAAGACAATACCTTATTCATTGGCTGTAAGTGTCATTGGTAAGGATGGTGAGTATTATGTTCAAAATGGTGCAACCGGTAATACAACTTATGGTTATCTCGCTAATCAGTCAGATAAGTATAAGTACATAAATAACGTACAAATGCTTATAAATACGAATAGAGACCAA